>OGCL01000140.1_pt1 | contig 81361 bp, 93 predicted proteins | sample 1570041 | NCBI WGS metagenome assembly OGCL01 (sample SAMN06266162, study PRJEB24511) | hot springs metagenome | isolation source: Hot spring water | place: South Africa: Limpopo | collected 2015-06-22
TTTCATAAGACTTATATAAATATTTATAGAATTATTTAGAAGTGCTATTAAATTATCTACTTCAACTATCATTCTATCAATATCTTGACTAAATGCTTGTTTAGTATCTTTATCAAAAGTTTGGTTTTCCATAACTTGCTTTCTAACTTCTGTAGATAAATATTTTTTTAAAGCTTCTAAAAGCATTGAAGTTGTTTTATATCTATTTATATCTTCCATAACTTCTCGTGGATATTCTTGGATTTTATTAACAATTTTTCAAATTTTATCTTTTGCTTGTTCAAGTTTTGCAAATCTTACTTCATCAGATTCAATTGCAGCTTTACATTTGATGTAAATTGTCTAAATTTATTTCATCAAAATAATCACCTAAACCATTCTCACAATTTTCTTCATTTTTTTACATCTAATTCTTCTAATCTATCATATTCTAATTTTCAAATATTATCAAGATAAGCATATAAATCTGCTAATCTTACAGAAAGCTCTTCTCATAAGATAATTTTATCAACTCAGATTTCATCTCAACCAAGCATAAGTTTTTGTACTTTTTGATCAAGTCATTCTTTTACTCACCTCATTATTTCATTAATTGATTTATTAAAAGCTTTATATAAAGCTATAGTACTTCAAGAGTTCATGGTTTCTATATATTTTTGTACAGCTTCATTAACAGCTTTTTGAGCTTCTTCACTTCATTCCAAAATTGAAGCTATAAGTTGTCAAGCTGATTCATTTCATTTTATAGTTTTTGGATCAACTATAGGAAAATAAGTAACTTCTTGTAAAAAAGTTAATCAATCTACTTTTTGAGTTTCTAAAACTTGAGTTACTTGTCAAACAGTTTCTCAAACAAATTTTTCAGTTTCTCCCATTTCATTAGGAGTTTTTACATTTTCTCAAACCTGATTTATTCAAGTTCAAATAGTATTTTTTGCCATAAATTTATAAATTAATAAATAAAATACAACACTATCTTACCACAAAAAAATTATTTTTGCAAAAATTTTGATGATTTTACACTAATCCATAACATATTGTGCAATTTTGGATTTAAGTAAGAAGGATTAATATCGTCTCTGTTGAATATTGTATATAAACATCCATAGGTGTCAAATTTTACGATTTTTTGTTTTTAATTACTTTCTTGTAATTTTCAAATTATTTTATTGCACTTACATGTTTATGAAATTTTGCAAAAAATCTCAAATTTTTCTAAAAAAATTTTAAATCATAAGCTAAACGATACTCTACTTCTTGATTTTTATTTATCCACTTAAGTAAAACCATATTTTCTAAATTTACTTTTGGATTTATAATGACAGTTTCTAAATTTTCTTGTGTTAAATTGTAATAATTTAGTGATTTTATATTTTTCTTTACTCAATTATCTATGTAAGAATTGTTTATTACTTCATAAAAAGGAAGTTTTTTTGATAATTTTTCCAAAGTTATATTTTCATCATAGGAAAGTCATAAAAATATTTTATTTTTTACTTTATACATAAGTGGATAATCTTTGTATTTTTCATAAAGATTATATAAATTTTTATTTACTAAATTTTTTCTGTTATTTAGCGACAAAATGTATAAATTTTTCGGGATTTCCTTTCAATCAAATCTATTTGAATACATCAAATCATAAGGCAATGCAAAATAATAAAACTCATTATTACCATTTAATCAAATAGGTCAAATAGGATCATCAAAAGTTGGGTCATAATATTTATCTCAAACTCTTACCCAAGCATGTCAAAATGCAGGAAAATCTAAAGAATCAAAAACAAATCATCTTTTTGTTTCTACATCTTTTACTCAAGCAAAAGATAACATATAAGAAAATAATTTTGTATATCAATCACAAACTCAAGTCTTATTTTTGAAAGTTAATATTCAAGAATAAACTTGATTGTCTGAATTTCTAAAATCTTTATAATAACTTATATTATCAATTACCCAATTATAAATTATTTTTATTTTTTCTTCATCACTAGAAACAGAGGAAATTATTTGAGTAGTTATGTTTCTTATAGATTCTAATTCTTTATCATAATTAGCTTGGAAAAACTTATTATCATCAGCTATATTGTATAAAAATTCATTTTTATTTGAAATATTACTAATTATATTTTCTCAAACTAATCTAAGTTTCTTATAGTCATTTGAAAAATAATATTTATTTTTATCTTTAATAAACAAAGTATTTTTTATATCTATTTTATTATTTTCTAAATCAGATAAATAAACTCAAGCACTATCTTCAAAAAATAAATATTTTGAAAAATTATAAGAATAATAAACTCAATTATTTAATAGATATGGATTTTCTAAATCATAATAATTTGAAAAAATATTTTTAAGTTCTTCATATAAATATTTTTTTTCTAAAGAATATTTTCAAACTATAAAAAATTCATTTTTATATTTTATCAAATATCAATTATTTATTTTATTTTTGATAAAATATTGATAACTTTCTTCATCTACTTTATAATAAGTAGTAAAAATTATTTTATAAATTTCTCATTTTTCACTAAATTCAAAATTATTAGAAACTTCTACATACCTATATCAATTATTTATAAGTTCATTTACAAAAGGTAAATTTATTTTTAAAGTTTTTAATTCCTCTAATTTTTTTGTATTTAGATTTTTTAAAGTATTTAAAATATATAAATTTTTTGTATTTTTAGTACTTTGTATAGCTTTATCTAAATTTTTACTTAGTAATTCTAGAGTATTTAGAATACTTTTTTCATCTTTTTTGACTTTTTCTATCTTTAAATAAAGCTTATTATAATAAACTTTTAGTTCTAAATCATTGTATCAAAAAGAAATGTTTATTGTTAAAAATAATAAAAATATTGCTAAAATAATTTTTTTCATAATTATTTAATGGTTTTGTAAGATATAATTTAACTGATTATCTTCTCCATTTTTAAATTTTTCTACATCCAAAACAATTTTTACATCTGGAGAAATTCAGATTTTATCTATTCAGGTTTGAGTTTTTCAACTAAACCATTTTGCAATTGTATATTTAAAACTACTTCCATCATAATAATATTTTACAGTTTGAACTGATCATTTTCAATAAGTTTTTTCTCAAATAATTTTTATGTTTGGAAAATAATCTTTAAGTGTTGCTATAATTATTTCAGAAGCTGAAGCAGTTCAAGAATTAACTAAAATATAAACTTCATAATCTCATAAATTAATTTTATTATCTCAAAAAGAATAATAAACATAATTTTCGTTTTTATATTTAACAACTGCGGTTTTTTCTCATTTTGGAATAAATAAACTTAATATATCCGTAACTTGTTCTAAATATCATCCTGGATTGTTTCTTAAATCTATTATCACTTTTTTATATTGGCTTTTTTTAAGTTCAAAAAGTGCATTTTTAAATTCACTATAAACTTTATTTCAAAACATTCTTATTTGAATATAAAAAAACTTGTTATCTAAAATTTTGTATTCAACATCTTTTAAAATTATTCTTTCTCTAATTATTTCTACTTCAAAAGTATTTTGATCTCTTAATATAGTTAATTTTACTTTACTTAAAGCAGGTCATTTGATTTTTGATACAGCTTCTGTTATAGTAGTTGTTTTTGTAATTTCAAAATCATTTATTTTTGTAATTATATCTCATCATTTAAGTCATGCTTTTTCTGCTGGAGAACCTGAAAGTGGTGAAATTATTTTTAAAATTCAAGGTTTTTCCATATCAACATAAGCTCAAATTCATTCAAATTCTCAACTTAAACTTTCTTCAAAATCTTTTGATTCGCTTGGTGGAAAAAATGTAGTAAATTGGTCTTGAGTTCAATTTGTAAGTCAATTTATACTTGAATAAATTAAATCAATTTTTACTAAATCATCACTATTATAATAATCACTAAGTAAAGTATTATAAACATCAAGATAAATTTGAAATTTACTTTTTTCCTCATCAGTTTGAAAAAATGAATAATCATCTTTTGTAATTTGATTTTCTTTGTATTTTTTTTCTTGAGCCAAAATTTCATTTATCATAACTAAATCACTATATTTTACATTTCTTGATTTTAAAATTTCTTTATTTTTTTCAGTTATAAAATCAAATCAAGTAGTATAATTGACTATTTGAAAAAAATAATAAGCATTTAGTTTTGATTTTAAATTTAAAATTACATTTTTATTTGGAATAACATTTATATAAACCAATTTTTGAATATTTTCATAATTTTTATTTTTTTCATCTAAATTTTTAAAATTTAGTTTTATATATTTATAGCTTTCAGGAATTTCTTTAAGTAATTTTTCTGCAATATACTTAAAAATTATTTCTCAATTTAATTCTAAATCATTTTTTTCTATAATTTGTGTTTTAAAAGAAGCATAGGTATTATTTAATAGTAGTGAATTATTTAAAAGTAATACTAAAAAGATAACTAAAAAAAATTTTTTAAACATCTTAAATCAAATTAAAAAATATTATTATTTCATCAAAGTTTTTGTGGAGATTCTGGACTAACTCAAAAAATCAATTCAAGTCCTCAAAACGGATATAAAAATCACCAAAATATTAAAAATAATCCAAAAAATATCAAAACTAAATAAGTTCATCAACTTCATAAATATCTCTCAGCCCAAACAAAATTTCCAGTCCAAGATTTAACTACTTTTCTATATCTCAAAATAAGATATCAAGATCAAATCAGTAAAAAAGTATAAAATAAATCTATAATTATCATAAACTATTTTTTATCAAATAAAGAAACTATTTCACGTAAATAATTTTTAAACTCATTTTTAATTTCATCATTTTTTAAAGCATAATTTACAGTTGCTTTTAAAAAACCAATTTTACTTCAAGTATCATATCTAGTTCATTTTATATTTAAACCATAAATATCTTTTTCTTTTCTCATAAGTTCAAATGCATCTGCAAGTCTTAATTCTCATCATTTTTCGTAAGGTGATATTTCTAAGTAATCAAAAATTTCTGGAGTTAAAACATATTTTCATATAACTCAAATTCTAGAAGTAGTGTCTTTTGGTGATGGTTTTTCTAAAAATTTTGAAACTAAAAATACTTCTTTATCATTATTTTCCGTCTCAATCACTCAATAACTACTTACTTCATCATCTCAAATAGGAACAGTTGCTATAATTGGATTATTTTTTTTGTAAAAAGTTTTTACTAATTGTTCTCAAGCGCTTACTTTATAATCTATCAAATCATCTCAAAATAAAACTAAAAATGGTTCATCTCAAATAAGATTTCTTGTTCTAAGTATAGCATCTCCATCTCATTTTGGATAAGGTTGTCTAACATAAACAATATTTGCCATATTATTTAGTCATTTAACAGTTTTTAAATAATCAAATTTTCAAGCTTTATCAAGTCTTTCTTCCAACTCAAAATTTGAATCAAAATGATCTTCAATTGCTCTTTTACTCCTTCAAGTAACAATTATTATATCAGTGCATCATGCTGAAATTGCTTCTTCTACAAGCATTTGCATCACAGGTTTATCAATTATAGGAAACATTTCTTTTGGTAAAGCTTTTGTTGCTGGCAAAAATCTTGTCCCCATTCATGCAGCTGGGATAACACATTTTGTAATTTTTTTCATAAAAAAAGTATAAAATAAATTATACTTTTAGTTTATTAAAAAATTAGCTTTTATCAAGTTTAATTGCAATAATAATTGTCAGGCTTAAAAAAGGACATTTTAAATTTCTTTTTCATTTTTCAATTTTTTCATAATATCTATTAGTTATCTATTCAAATCAATTCAATACTTTAGTTGTTTAATTAAAGGTTTTGATTATTTATTTACCGCTTAAATCATATCTCAATTTGTATTTATATCTCAATCTTTTTTTAAAAAAGAAAATTTAAAGTATTTTTATATAGATAAATCTAAAATTTTAGCTTTTAATTGTCTTTTTCCCATCCAAACATCTTCTATAAAATCAAAAATCACATCCATATTTTTTTGTTTTTTTATTTCGTCATAATATTTTCAAAATCCAAATCATAAAATGTTTATTCCATATTTATTTTTTATAGTTATATGTTCCATAGTTTTTCAAAGAAATTCTATTTTTTCTATCTCAAAATCCTTAAACATAAAAACTGGTTTTTGATTTCAAAATCAATAAGGTTTGTATTTATTTATTTTTTTAATTATATTAAATCAGAATTCTTCTGGAGAGATAATTTTATCTATTTGTAGTATTTTTTTCTCTTTTTTAAAATCTAAATTATTTAATTCATTTGTAAATTTTTCTTTAAATTTCTCAAATTTTTCTATTTCTATACTAAATCAAGCAGCTCAAGTATGTCACCCAAAATGCAAAAAATACTCTTTATATTTTTCTAAATGTTCTACTATAGAAAAATATTCTGGACTTCTACAACTTGCCACTAATTTTTCCTTTTCTCTTTTTAAAACTATTGAAGGTTTATGAAAATTTTCAGTTAATTTTCAAGCAATTATTCAAATTATTCAGTGTTCTATTTGTTCACTTTCATAAAAAATTACATTGTTTTTTGTATCAATCTTTTTTAGCGCATCTTCATAAAATTCTTTTGTTAAATCTTTTCTTTTATTATTTAGATTTTCTATATCTTTTATGATTTCATTTATTTTTTCTCAATTATTTAAAATGAGCTGAACTGCTTTGTATGGAGTATCAAGTCTTCCAGCAGCATTTAACCTTGGTCAAATAAGAAATCAAAAAATATCAGCATCCAAATCATCATGAATTTTATCTTCTATAAGTTTTTTTATTCACTTAGAACGAGATTTTTTTATTTGTTTAAGTCACTCCAAAACTATTATTCTATTTTCTCAAATTAAAGGCATACAATCTCAAACTGTTCCAATAGCAGCTATATCTATCGTTTCTTGTAAATATTTTAAATATTCTTTTGGTGAAAAAAAATCTTTTGATAAAGCCATCATTAACTTTAAAGCAACTCAAGCTCAAGAAAGATGTTTAAAAGGATATTCACAATCTTGTCTTTTTGGATTTATTATAGCAACTGCTTCTTCAGGAATTATCTCTGGAACAAAATGATGATCTGTTATAATAACATCAATTCATAAACTTTTAGCATATTTTATCACTTCCACATCACGAGTTCAACAATCAACTGTTATAACAAGATTTACTCAAAGTGAAGCTAATTCATCAATAAAATATTTTTTCATTCAATATCAATCAGCTATTCTATCGGGTAATCTATAACTAGCTTGCAATCATATTTTTTTGAAAAAATGCATTAAAATCGATGTTGAAGTAACTCCATCAACATCATAATCTCAAAATATTATTACTTTTTCATTATTTTCTTTTGCCTTTTTAATTCTTTCTACTGCTTTATCCATATCTTTTAGTAAATATGGATTATGTAAATCTAAAAGTCATTTTTCCCTGTAATCACTTCAAAATCTAGTTTTTAGTATTTCTTCTATATCTAAATAAATAGTATTTATATCAAATTTTATAATATTTCATTTTAAACTAATTTTTTCTTGCATTATTTTTATTTATTTTTTAATACATTTATTATATAAATAGTAATTTTATTATATAAAATATAGTAATTTTGCAACAAAAAAAGAGGTGCAAAAATGCAACCTCAAATTTCTCAAAGTATATTTTCAACCAAATCTTTGAGATTTTCAGCAACTTCACGACCAAAACGATATACGCGGTTATTGAAACTGCCAAGATAATAACCAGAATTATTTCCATTGATATAGACATTCCGGTCAGCACCTCCTTGACTAGATGGAACACGAACATGAACCTTTTCACCAGATCCAGTTTTCATAGTTTCATCGATAAAAGCCATGATTTTCTCCTTTTTAATAAACAAGGCTTGGAAATAATATCATAAATGTAGAAAAATGCAAAAAAATTGCTAAAATTGTTTTTTTGTATAAAATAGTTTCGTTTTATAAATGCCCCCATAGCTCAGTTGGAAGAGCGCTAGGCCGCGAACCTAGGTCAGTCGTGGGTTCGAATCCTGCTGGGGGTACCAGAAAAATTAAAAAATAAAATCTAGCTTTGCTAGATTTTATTTTTACTCCATAACAACACTCTCAACCATCTCACTTCCTCAAATATTTTTTATAGTTTTTTTGTAATTATAAGGAAAAATTATTCAAGTAGTAGAATTAAATTTTATTTCAAATTTTGATAATCATCCCAAACTTAAAAGTATAATTCAAGAAGAAAAATTTGAAATTGATGTTGTAGAAGTAATTCTATTTTTTTCTTGAATTATTCATGAATTATTAAAAGTTTCATAATAAATTGGTGCTCCATTTTTCAAAATTATACTTCAAGAATTTGGAGTTTCAAAATAAAAATTTAGTTTTTCTTGTTTTTTTAAAGTTCAGGAAAAAATATTTGTAAAAACTTGTGAAGTTTGTGCGTTAGAAGATAAAAAAACATCTCTTTGATTTTGTTTTATTTTTTTATTTATTTCTTGAGAAATATACAAAAAAGAAAAAGAAATAAACAAAACCAAAAACACACTCCACAAAAGTATAGTTCATTTTTGATTTTTTAGCATAATTTTTGCTTTAATTTATAACTTATGTTAAAATATTTCAAAATTTTTACAAAAATAATTATATAGAAAATGACAACAAATACAAATACTTTAGAAGATTTAAAAGATTTGGTTTTACAAAGTGAAGAAAAAAAAGAATACAAATCTGAAAAATTTATTCAACTAGAAAAAGTTTGTAAAGATTTTTTAGATAAACAAGATACTGATAATACTCTAAAAAGTTTAACAATTTGAGCTTTAAATTTATGAAGTTCTGATATTCATTATGATAATACAGAGGAAAATACTATTATTAGATTTAGAATTGATTGAGTTTTAGTTGATATTTTTACTCTAGAAAAAAAACATTATAAATTATTTTTAGAAAGATTAAAACATTCTTCAAATTTAAAATTAAATATCACAAATATTCCACAAGATGGAAAATACTCATTAAATTTAGACGAAAATAAAATTGATGTAAGAGTTTCTACCCTACCAACTCCTTATTGAGAAAATATGGTTTGTAGAATACTTGATTCAAAAAAAGCAATTATTGATTTTGAAGAACTTTGATTTTTTTGGACTTCAAAAAGAATGCTTGAAAAAGCTATTAGTAAAAAAAATGGTATGATACTGATAACATGACCAACTTGAAGCTGAAAAACTACAACTTTATATACTATACTTTCAAAACTAAATACTCGTGATAAAAAAATAATTACCCTAGAAGATCCTATTGAGTACCAATTACCTTGAATAATTCAATCAGAAGTGTCAGAAAAAAATTGATATACTTTTGAAATATGATTAAAAGCATTATTAAGACAAGACCCAGATATAATTATGCTTTGAGAAATTAGAGATTATGAAACTTTAAACATAGCAACTCAAGCTTCTTTGACTTGACATTTAGTCTTATCAACTCTTCATACAAAAAGTGCTTGAGAAACTCTTGATCGTATAATAAATATGTGATTAAAACCTTATGTTTTGGCTTGAGCCATAGATACAATAATAGCTCAAAGACTTGTTAGAAAAATATGTACTCATTGTAAAAAAGAAATCAAAAAAACACCAGAAGAACAAAAACTTATTGAGGAAATGATGAAAGATATTTGAATGACATCTGTATCAAGTGAAAATATCAAACTTTATCATGGTTTATGATGTGAGCATTGTAATAATAGCTGATTTAAAGGAAGACTTTGAATTTATGAAATTATTTCTTTCAATAAAAAATTAAGAAATATGATTAGAGAATGAGCAACTTCAGAAGAAATTGTTGCAGAATCAAGAAAAATGGATATGATAAATATGAAGGAGGATTGAATATTAAAAGCTATTAAGTGATACACTACTATAGAAGAAGTTTTAAGGGTAGTTTAAAATATTAAATTTAATTAAAAATACTTATGAAAAAATTTTTATTTACAATATTTTTTCTATTTTTATTTTCAAATACCTGATTTGCAAAAGATTGTGAAAATATACAAGATGCTTTTTGAAAATATAAATGTAGAAGTGAAAATATTTGCAAACAGTATGATGATAACAAAAAAGTTTTTAATCCTGAAATGTTCAAAGAAGCTGATAATTATAAAGAAGCTAGTGTGAGCGATGTTTTACTCGTAACTTCTATAAATCAAAAACCTATAAAAAAAGCCGTTTCAATTTATAAAGAAAACATGAATAGTATATATAAATGTGCTTTGATTCAAATTCAAAAAAATTCTTTAAGAAATCTAAGACCTTTACTAAAATTAGATAAAACTTGAGAAGTTTGAAAAGCAATTTCGGTAAAAATGGATGAATTAAATAATAGACTTGATATGATTTCAAAATCAAGTAAATGTTTGTGGATTGATAAAGAAACTACTTCAAATAAATTAAGTATTTTAAAACAAACTACTTATATAACTTGTGATTTTGCTTTTTATAGCGAATATTTAAAAGAATATTATAAAAATATTTGAAATGGTATGTGAGAAGAACAAGAAGAATTTTCTTCAATAGAAGTTTCTAAAAAAATACTTAATTTATCAAATTCTATTGATAAAGAATTACAACATGCAATAAAAATTTTTCCTCTAGCATATCATGCTTATAGTGAATATGAAAATAACTTCACCGTTCATTTTTTGCTTGAAATTATCAAAGAAGATTACAATATACTTAGAAATAAACTTCACCAAGTTATAAATCCTATAAATCAAGTTGGTTATAAAATAATGAATGCAATGTGACTATAAATATTAAAAAAGTAGAGATGTTTCTAAGAAACATCTCTACTTTTTTAATCAACATATATATATCACATAATTGCTCTATCATTTATAGGAACTTTTCTAACTGTTACTTCATACAATAATCTATAATTCATATCTTTTACTATTATGTTATCTTTTACAACATCTATAACTATTCAAACATGACCATATCTTGGATTGTATCATTTACCATGAAATACAACTATTGCTCAAATTCAAGGAGAACTTCAAACATTATGTCATTTAGCAGCTGCATTTCTAAGCCAATCTTTTGCATTTCAAGACCAATCTACATTTTTATACTGTGCAACATACCAAGTACAATTTCACTTTGCAAAAATCCATTGTGGTGTTCTTTTTACAAGTTGATAAACTCAATCAGTATCAACAAATTCAGAGTTTCCTCAATCTGTAAATGAATAATATTTTTGTCAAGAAGTTGTTTTAGTTTTTGTTACAGCTTTCTTAGAAGTTGATTTAGGAACAACAACAGGAACTTCTTTTACAGCTCAAGGAATAATTAAATTTTCTCATAATTTTATAGTTTCATTTTGAGAAAGTCAATTTTGAGCTAAAATTTTTTCTTCTGAGACTTTATATTTTTTAGCCAAAGATGAAACTGTATCTCCAGAAACTACTTTGTGAATGATTCAAGAAACTGGAGGAATTTTTATAACTTCTCCTGGATGAAGTACTTTTGAAGATGAAAAGTTATTTGCCCAAAGTATAGAGTTTGAAGAAACTCCAAATCTAGAAGCTATTACAGATAAAGAATCTCAAGGTTTTATTTCATATTCTATAATTTCTTTAAATCAAGTTATATCTCTAATTCAAGAAGTAAAAGTATTTATAGATAAAAAAGAATCATTTGAAATTATTGCTGGAGTTTCACTTGAATCTTTTTCGCTATAATAATCCAAAATTGAACTTTCATCTATATCTCATCTATAAAAATCATATTGAGGATTTTCATAAAAAAATGATGAAAAAAGTGGATAAACAGGAAATAAAAACACTACTATAAACAAAACTATATTATAATTAAATTTGTGATAAATTGCTCTAAAAGGATGAATATTTCATAAATTATCTTTTAAAATTCTAGAATGTCTTTCAATTCTTGCTTTTAAATTAACTTTTGAAACCATTAAGTATTATTAAAAAATAAAAAGAAGTACTAAACTAACAAAAAAAGGTAGTATGATACTACCCTCCTTTTATGCTATTTTTAATACTTCTAGCTTAGTTAAACTCGCTCTAAATCACAAATTTCTAGTATATCTTTTTTTAGCTTTCATTTTAAAAACTCTAACTTTTTCATCTTTAAATTGTTCTAAGACTTTAAATTCTACTTTAGAACCTTCTACAAATGGAGTTCAAATTTTTGTTTCTTTACCTTCTTCATCGGATAAAAGCATAACATCTACTGATAATTTTTCTCAAATATTTTTATCTAATTTTTTTACATCAATTACATCACCTTTTTTAACGATAAATTGATTTCAACCTAGTTCTACTACGGCTAACATATTTATAAATAATTAATAATTAAAAATTAAGTTTAAAACTTAAAAATAAAAACCCAAATTTTTTTTATTTTTTACGTTTTACAAAATCTCAATTTTTTATTTTGGCTGGGATGGTAGGGATCGAACCTACGAATGTCGGAGTCAAAGTCCGATGCCTTACCACTTGGCGACATCCCAATAATTTTTTGCTTGTTAATTATATAAAATTTTAATATTTGTCAAAATTTTTTGATTTTTTTTTGTTTATTTATATATTTTAAAAGTATCTTTATTTTCTAAATTTTATTTTTATGATGTGAATAGTGAATTTTATTCAAAAGAGACCTAGTGATAAAACTATTTTAGTTTCAAGAGTTATTTTTTGACTTTTATATATTTGAGTAATGTATTATAATTTAATTATTTTAAATAAATGAATTGATAGTTTATATTTATTTTGAAGTGTTGAGTTAAGCATAGAACAAATGCAAATTGCAAAATATGTAATGATTTCTTTATGAATAATTCCAATTTTGATGTGAGTAACAAATATATGTTTGCATAAGAAAAAATATGTAAGAATTATTCAAATAATATTTTGATGCATATTATTTTACGTTGCTGGAAGTATAAAAGAAAGTCCAAAACTTGATTTTGATGTACTTATATGATTTATGTGATTTTTACCACTTTTAGCTTGAATTACTTGAAAATGTATTACAAGTAAATGTATGAAATATAAAGAAACTATAACAAAAATAAGAGTTTAAAACTCTTGTTTTTTTAAAAAAAATTATTTGAAATCATACCAATAATAATTTTTTCAATTTTTACATCCAAAATAATTATCTCTGTTCATTTCATTTTTATAATATCTAGTTCAATCCTCTAAGTTCAATTTAATATTAACATTATTATTTTTAAAAATAATCAAAAAATTCTACAGTTATTGTTTAAAATTAAATTTTAAATTCACTTTTATTATAAACTTTTTTGTAATTTTCAAATTATTTTATTGTACTACATGTTTATGAAATTTTGCAACTTTCTATCAATTCTTTTCTTAATCAATCAATTCAAATATTATTTTTGGCTGAAACTGTTACAACTTTTTGTCAAAAGAAAATATCTTGTGTATGAGAAACAGATTTTTGTATCTCATTACTTGAAAGTCTATCAATTTTATTTAATACAAAAATCAAAGGAATTCAAAAACCCTGCAAAAATTTAAACATATCTATATCAGTTTCTGTAGGTCATAATTTGCTATCTAAAACAACTACTATTTTTTTGATTTCAGAACTAAATTCTTCTAAATACCAACTAATAAGTGCGTCAAGTTTAGCTTTTTGTTCTTGCCCAAGTTTTGCAAATCAATAACCTGGCAAATCAACAAAATAATATTTATTATTAACTTTAAATAAATTTGCTAATTTTGTTTTTCAAGGTGATGATGAAGTTTTTACTAAATCTTTACTTTGAAATATTGCATTCATAAGCGAAGACTTCCCTACATTTGACCTCCCAACAAAAACTATTTGTTTTTTATTATCAAATAAAATCTTATTAGACTCAATAGAAATAGATTTGTCAAAAGAAACTTTTAAATTTTTCATAGTTAAAATTTGTTTTTAAATGCTATTTAGTGTATAATATATTCAAGAATTTTAAAAAACCTAATAAAAAATTAAAATGAATAAAAAAATTATTGGTAATGCTATTTCAGCTTACTTTTGACTTTGAGCTTTACTTTTACTTCCTTCAAAAAAAGAAAATATAAATAATCCTTTTGTAAAAAAACATGCTAAAACTGCTTTATTTATCCACTTTTTGATGTTTTTAAATTATTTAGTTTTCATAATTTTTTCTTTTTTATCTTGAGTTTTTTTATTTTGATTTAGTCTAAATCACATAATAGCTTCAATTATATTTATATGACTTTTTGGCTGGCTTTTGTATGGTGTAAATAAAGCCAGTTCTTGAAATGATTTTAGTATAAGTGATATATCAAATATGACAAAAGCTGATAAAATAATTGAAATAAAATCTTCAAATTTAAACGAACAGTGAGTTTTAACAATTATTTTATCTTTAGTTCCTTTTATTTGATTTTACATAAAAGCAAAATTTTCTAATCATAAAAGCAAAATTATAGAAAATAATACAAAATTAAATTTAATAATAACGCTTATTATAAGTTGATTATTTGTATTTTGATATGAAAATGTTTGACTTTTATTTTGACTTTTTTATTTAATTTTTATTTGATTTTACTCTATTTTACTTATTACAAAGCAAAGTTTGATTTCTATAAATTTAGATAAAATTCCCACTTTTAATGAGATTTACATATATTTTCTAACAATAATTAGTTATTTAAAAAATTATTTTTTTTCTAAAAAATTTCTTTGATTTAAGGAGGTTCTAGAAAACACAAAAAATTTCATAAAACAAAAAAATGAAGAACAAAAAAATTATCTTCTAAGTTTAAAAGATTCAAAATTCAATATAAATATTTCTTATATTCCGTATCTAAATTTGATTTGTTTATTTTGACTAAATTCAAAAAATAAATTTCATATTATAAATTGAATTATTTTAACGATTTTATCAATACTTTTTGTAGTTTTAAAACTAAATAATTTGCAAATATTTCTAGTATTTTTAATATTTTTTGGAATTTGATACGCTAAAATTATTGAATATAAATTTCCCTTTTTATTTGATATTTATGAGATATTTGCATTTATTTTTTGAAAAATATTTTTCACTTGAAAAAAGGCTATAAAGATGCAAAAAGAAGTTCAAGAAGTTAGTTTTAAAATTGAAGAATTAAATACAAAATAGATAAATGAACTGGATAAAAAAGATATTTAAAATAAAAATTTAACTTAAAATCATATTTTTGTAATGATGTAAAATATAACAAAAATATCGCAAAAATAGCATAAATTTGATAATTATAAACAAATTCTAGATTCTTATAATCAATGTTATAAAATAACAAAGTTAATATAGTAAAATAAATTATTGACTTTTTTTGTTGCCAAAATATATAAAGTAAAATAATAGTTAAAATACCATAAATTGAATAATCAAATTTTAAATATTCTGATAAATAAAGCAAAAATCAGATAAAAATAAATTTTAGATAAATTTTTAATTTTTGTGTTTGAATAATTTCAAGTGAAAAAAGTCAAAAAAGCAAAGTAAAACAAATATTAAAAATTTGGTTTCAAAAAAGTAAAAATATAGGAATCTGTGAAATAATTGCTAAAATAAATATTCTTTTTGCGTAATTTCTTTTATTTCTTGTAAATCTATATCATCTCACAATTCACCATGCAAAAAGAGGAAATGCTATTCTTCAAATAATTCTCCAAATTTCTTCTTCAGGAAAAAATAAAAGTCCGATATGGTCTATAAACATTGTAAAAAAAGCAATTATTGTTATCATAATTTAGCTTTGTCAAATAAAAAATCAAACTACAATTGGTGCAACTTGAGTACGTAAAATATGACTTCATAAATTTACTTTTTTACATCAATTTTTTATAAATTCATCATTTTCTTTTTGCGAAAAACCTCATTCTGGTCAAATAAATATGTTTATATTTTGAGTTAAATCTAAACTCAAATCTTTTAATTTTATAGATTTTTCATTTTCAGTGTGAAAAAATACTTTTTCTCAAGTGATTTTAGAAAAATCTAGTTTTTCTAAAAAATTTAATTTTGGAATTATATTTCTATTTGAAAGTTCGCTTGATTCTTTGATAATTTTTTTAAATCTATCTATTTTATTTTCACCTAATTTCAAATATTGACTTCTTTCAGATTTAAAAAAGTTAAATTCTATAAATCAAACTTGTGTTCAAAAATTTATAATTTCCTCTATTTTACCAAGATTATTTGGAATTGATTGAAATAATACAAGTTTTTTTTCTTCTATATCTTTTACAATTTTTTCCACAAAAGAAAAAATAATGTTTTTTTTATCAATTGAAGTGATTTTATATTTATAATCAAAAAAAGTTTTTCAGTTAAAAAATAAAACTTCATCTCAAACCTTACTTCTTAAAACTTTTGTTAGTTGAAAAATTATTTCATTATTATTTAAAATAATTTCTTTTTGTCATAAAATATTTATTTCTAAAAAGAATCTTTGCATATTTTTTATTTAAAATCACAAAAGGAACGAATATTTTCGTTCCCTACATTTTTTATTTCTTATCTTGGCATTCCGTAAAAATCTAAACCATTTGAATCAACCATAGATTTTGTAATAAAATTTTTCTTTTTTCAAGTTTTAAAAAATCATCTTTCATCTAAAATCCCTTGCTCAATCAAAGATTGTATATTTTTAGTTGGTAGTTTTTTCTTTGGAAAATTTTGTTTATTTTCAAAATAATGTGTCCTAGATTTGTAAGATTGGTTTTTTCTAGTTTGTGGATTTTCATTTCCAATATACACTTGATAAGCTGCTTTTTTATTTTTTGCTAATTTTCTTGCTGCAGCTTGTTTTTTCACTATTCTTGAGGAAAGTCCATGCGAATTTGCCATATTTTTCTAAAAATAATAAAAATAAGATTTTGCAAAAGAGTATATAAAAAAAATTAAATATTTCAAGTTTATTTTTATCCTTGCTAAGAGTAGCATATTAATTTAAAGCTTGTATGGTCTAAAAAAAATTATTTTATTAAATATTTTTTCAATAATTTCAATATTTACAAACAATTTCTTTTAATCTATATAATACTTTTTTTATTTAGATTACTATTTATTTATACCACATTTTAAAGATGTTCCAAATTATTTTATTGCAATACATATTTAAAAATTTTCTACATAAAAATTTGACTTAAAAAACTTTTCTATATAATAGCACTACTTTCTATATCAAAGACAGTTGGCAACCAAAATAAGTCCAGCCGAGATAAAAAAGAAGTTTTTAGTTATAAATAAACTTAAACAATATCTTTTTATCCTCGTGATAAAAAGATTTTTTATTACTTAGAAAGTGAATATATTATAATATTATAATTTTTTAAAAAACATGGCAATTACAAGAGCTAAAAAAAGTGAAATACTTTCAAAATTGATTGAAAATATTAAAAATGCAAAATCTGTATGATTTGCACAAACAAATGCTATGACAGTATCAGAGTTTTCTGATTTAAGAAAAGAATTAAAATCTGTTAATTCTACTTATAATTTAGTTAAAAAAACTTTAGTTAAAATTGCTGTTAAAGAAGCATTATGATTAGATTTAGATTTATCCTTATTACCATGACAAGTTTGAATTATTTGTTCTAATGATGATGCTGTTTCTTGATTATCAAAAACTAATACTTACATAACAAAAGTTTATAATAAAAAAGCACAAATTCAAAAAATAACTTGGGTTGCTTCTATATTTGATGGACAAATTAATAGTCTTGAAAAAACTAAAGTTATTGCTTCTATGCCTTCAAGAGAAACTTTACTTTCAAGATTGGTTGGATCTATGATGTCTCCACTATCTAGAATGACAAGATTACTTGATGCTGCAATTAAAGAAGTTGAATCTCAAGGTAAATCTAAAATTTGAGAATTAGAAGCAAAAAAAGAAAAAAAAGTAGAAACTGAAGTTGAAGCCTCAAAAGTAGAAGAAGTTAAAAAAGAAACTACTGCTGAAGAAATAAAAACTACTGAAGTAACTGAAACTCCAAATCTAGAAGCTGAAATTCCTACTATAAAAGAAGTTAAAGCTTAATTAATATTTAGTATTCTGACTAGAAAATTTCTAGTCAGTAACTAGCTATTAATTAGTTAGAAAAATCTTTTAGGTTTTTAGTATTTAGTTTTTTAGTCAATTTCTAAAATTCTAAAACTCTAAAAATCTAATTGTATTATTTATTTTTTAATTTTATTATTATGGTAGAATTAAGTGCTAATGCAAAAAAAATTATGGACTTAGTTAAAGAATTAACTATATTTGAATTAAATGACTTAGTAAAAGCTATGGAAGAAGAATTTGGTGTATCTGTTGCTGCTCCTGTTATGGTTGCTGCTACTTGAGGTGCTACCTCTGATGAAACTGAAGAAAAAACTACTTTCAATGTTGAATTAAAATCGGCATGAGGAAACAAAATAGCTGTTATTAAAGTTATTAGAGAATTAACAGGTCTATGACTAAAAGAAGCTAAAGATTTAGCTGATGCAGGATGAATTATTAAAGAAAATGTTTCTAAAGATGATGCGGCTTGAATGAAAGCAAAACTTGAAGAACAAGGAGCAACTGTTGAATTAAAATAATTTTTCTTGACTGAGAAAAGTGAAAAGATATAATCTTTTCACTTTTTTATTCGGGATTCGCCAAGTGGTAAGGCTAGAGACTCTGAATCTCTCATCATAGGTTCGAATCCTATATCCCGAGCCAAATAATTACAAAAGTTCATAAAAGTGTAATACAATAGAATAATTTAAAAATTACAAAAAAGTAATTAAAAACAAAAGAGTAAGAAATTTAAATTTCTTACTCTTTTGTTTTTGCAAAAAACCGTAAAATTTGACACCTATGGATGTTTATATACAATTATTTAACAGCTTAATACTTAATCCTTCTTACTTAAATCCAAAATTGCACAATATGTTATGGATTAATGTATGAAGAAATGAAACAGCTGTATAATGGCTACCAAATAAACCCAAAAAAGCTAATTAACTTAGCTCTTTTAGTACTTTCTGTGCATGATTTGTAGCTTTCACATTTTTCCAAGATTTTAGTACATTTCCTTCAATATCAAGTAAAAAAGTTGAACGAATAACTCATGTAACAATTTTTCAATAATTATTTTTTTCTCAATAAGCTCAAAAATATTTATGTAAAACAAGTTCTGGATCAGAAATTAAATCCACTTTTAAATTTTGAGATTTTATAAAATCTTTATGAGAAGAAATTTCATCTTTTGAGACTCAAATTACAAAAATTCAAATTTTAGCAAATTTATCTTTTAAAAAAGAAAAATCTTTATTTTCTATAGTACATCAAGGAGTATTATCTTTTGGGTAAAAATACAAAATTGTTTTTTTATCAAAACTTAAAAGTTCTTTAAGTGAAAAAATTCAAGTATCTCAAGTATAAGCAACTTTTTCATACTTTTTATTTAAATCTAGTTTCATAAATTTTATAATAATATGGTAATAACTCTTATTATACTAATATAATAAATAAAATTACAATTAAATAAACTTTTTCATTATCATTTTAGCTTCTTTATCTAAACTTCTTTCTTTTAAAATTTGTTTTTTATCATATTCTTTTCTTCATTTACATAATCAAACTTTTAGTTTTATCAAACTTCACTTAAAATAAAGTTCTAAAGGAATTATAGCAAATCATCACTGCTTTTGTTTCCAAGATAATTGCGAAATAGTTTTTTTGTGTAAAAATATTTTTCTATCTCTATCTCAAGATAAATTTTGTTTATTTACCAAAGTTTTCCAAGGAGTTATATGCATTCATTTTATAACTGGAAAAGTTCAAATAAATGAAATATAAGCTCATTTTAGATTTACTTGTCCAGCTCTTATAGACTTTACTTCATGTCAAAAAAGTTCAATTCAAGCTTCATAAGTTTCCAAAATTTCATAATCAAAATACGCTTTTTTATTTTTTGAAATTAAATTATCTTTCATACTATTTAGTAAAAATACTATACTGATTTTCTAAAATATATTTAAAAGATTTTCATTTAAAATACCAATCCCAATTCATATAGTCAAACTCTGAATTATTTCAAGCATTTGAAGTTATATAGGGATTTTTTCTTAACTCAAAATGTAAATGATAATCTGTATAGTTTTTATCTGGAACTCAAGAAACTCAAACTTGTCATAACGGTTGTCATTTATAAACTATATCTCAAATTTTAATATTATCATAAACTTTATCTAAATGACCATAAAAAATCACATCTCATTTCATAGTTTTTAACCAAATTTGGTTTCACCTAAGTATATCAAGATTTTTTATTTTATCTTCTAAAGTTAAATCACCTTCTTTTTTAAGTTTTAATAAATCACTAAATTTAAAATCTCAAACTATTTTTATAATTATTCCATCATCTATTGCAATAACTTCAGTTCAAGCTGGAGCATCTATATCCCATCATTCATGAATTGCATTTGTATAATTCGCTCTATAAGGACGAGAAGAATTTGGAAGTTTTGAGAGATTTTTTCCATCTGGTAAATTGTATCCATTAATAGGAATTTTATATTTATTTTGTCTTTGAATTATTATATTTTCTATTTTTGTATTTAAATAATCAACTTCATCATAATATCTAGATTTTTTTATAAAATCAAAATTGGGACTTGAATTATCAAGTGAAGCAAAAAGTTTGAATTTATTTTTTTCACTTAAATATTTTTGATTTGCATTTGCAAGTAACTTATCACTATAATCAGTTAATTTATTATATAAATCAAAATCTGTAATCAAATTTAGTTTAAAATGAGTATTTGTTATTATATACTTTTTTTCATCTATCAAATAAAAATTTTCATTTACGCAATTTTTATCTAAAACATTTAAACTAAAAAAAGTTAATTCATTTTTAGAAAATAAATACTGCGTCTTTACTAAACAACTTGAATGAATTTTATATTTAGAAATATCATCTTTTGATTTAAAAATAATTATAGAATTGTTTAATTTATCAGAATTTAGATAAATATTTTTTCAAGAAACTCAAACAAAATTTACTCTAGTGTCCTTATAAAATCAAGAATTTACTATTGTGTAATAAAAAAAGAAAAAACTTACAAACAAAATTATAAAAATATTTTTAAAATTCATTTTTAAAACTTAAAATTTAACTTAATTGATTATAAAAAAAAGTCTTAATATTTCAAATAAAAAATCCAAAACTTTCGTTTTGGATTTTTTGAAATTTATACAACTATTCTGCAAGTAATTCTTCTAAATCAATTGTATTTTCAAGTTCATAAATTTTTTCTTGTAATATTTCTTTTAATACACTTAACTGAGCTATAAATTTATCTTTTTTATCTTGAGGTATTTCTAAAGAATTATATTTTTCTATTGCTATATCTATTCTTGATATTATAAGTTTTATTCTATCAGTAGAAAAATTAGCTATTTTTGGACCTAAAGTTTTTGTGAATTGAGCCTTATATTTTGCCTTTAATTCTTGTTTTTTATCTTTAAACTCTTTTTTTGTTTCTTGCATTCCATCTTTGTACTCATATCTGTTTTCTTTAAAATCACCTTTATATTGGTCTTTAAAATCACCTTTATATTGGTCTTTTATTTCTCTAAATTTCTCATTTTTATCTTTAAACTCTTTTTTTGTTTCTTGTTGTTTTTCTTTATTTATAATTGATGAAGAAAAATTTGCTTTTAAATCTTGAAGTGCTTTTAATTTTTCTTTATAAGAATAAATATTTTTATAATAATCACTTTCAGGATTTTCTGATAAATATTTAATTTCCAATAAATATCCTTCTATTTTTTTATCAATCCTACTAAAATCTCATTTTAAAAGTTCTTGATAAAATTCTCTTTTAAAGAAATCATAATATGATTCAGTATATTTATTTTCTTCTTTAAATTCTACTTGTATATCAGTAGTTCAAGAAAATTTCATTTTATCATCAGCATAAGAGAAACTTAGTGATGAAGCTAAAAAAACTGCTAAAAATAAAGCAATTTGTTTATTTAAATTATTCATAATAAAATAAATTAAAATATAAAATATTGTATTTTTAAAAAATACATGATAATGTAATCATATTTTTTAAAAAAGTCAAATTTTTTTCTTTTACTTTTCCAATTTATATTTTTTTTGTAATTGAATATAACTTATAAAATGAATATTTTAGTAAAAAACAAGCTATTTTGTAATTTCTTTAATAAGTTTTTATTTTTTAATTAAAAAATAAAACAAATAAAAACTATACCAAACTTTTTTAAAGTTTTTTTTGGGATTTATTATAAATCTCCATAACCATTCAAGTTTTAAATTTATAAATATTTTGGGAGCTCTTTTTTCATTTCAAGCCCAAAAATCAAAAGTTCATCATTGAGAAAAAGTCAGTAGATTGTATTTTTTAATATTATCTAAATTATTTTTTATCCAAATTTCTTGTTTAGGAGTTCAAAGTCATACAAAAAAAATATTAATTTTTTTATTTAAATTTTTTAATTTTTCAAATTCAAATTCGCTGTATCAGTCCTGAAAATATGCAACTTTTAAACCATATTTTTCTTCAATATTCTCTACAGCTTTTTTTATAACTTCTTTTTTTGCTCAATATAAAATCAAGTTGTATTCTTCTTTTTTTAAATTTTGTAATAAATAATCTGAAAAATCAGTTCAATTTATATTTTCTAAATCAAATGAAAAATATTTTTTTACATAAAGTTTCAAAGCAATTCAGTCTGGAAGTAAAAAATCTCAATTTGCAAGCGACTTTAAATATTCTTTATTTATATTTTTGCCTGATAAAATTCAGTTTGAAACTAGATTTGCAAAATAAAGATAATTAACTACCAAAAATCATTTTTCTTTATAATTTTTTAAAATATCTTTTAAAGCTTGTTTTTTATCAAATTTATATAATTTCTCTAATATCATAATAAAATTTATTTTTTGATTTATAATATATTTTATTATACTAGGAAAAATTTAAAAACAAATGAAATTATGAATAAACTAGAAAATAAAAAAATTGCAATAATTTGTGATTGGCTAAAGGACTTTGGATGAGCTGAAATAGTCATTTCGCATTTACTTGAAATTTTTCCTCAAGCTGACATATTCACTTCTGTATTTTTTATGGAGTGAAACGAAATATTTAAGTGAAAAAAAATTACAACTTCTTTTATCCAAAAAATTCCCTTTTTAAATAAATCTCATAAACTTGTCTTGATGCTTAGACCTTACGCTTTTGAAAGTTTTAATCTAAGTGAATATGATATTGTCATTTCTTCATCAAGTGCTGAAAGTAAATGAGTCATAACAAAACCAGAAACCTTACATTTTTGTTATTGTCATACACCAACAAGATATTTTTGGAGTCATTATCATGAATATCTAAATATGACAGAATTTGGATTTTTAAATCCACTAGCTAGATGGCTTATGCCGAAAATAATTCATTCTCTTAGAATATGGGATTTTATAGCATCAAATAGGGTTGATTATTTTATAGCAAATTCTAAAAATACTCTCTTAAGAATAAAAAAATATTATAAAAAAGATGCAGAAGTTATCTATCCTTGACTTGATATAGAAAATATTCCGTTTAGTGAGGAAAAAGAAGATTATTATTTTTATAATTGAAGATGTATTCCTTATAAAAGGTTTGATTTGATAATTGATGCTTTTAATAAAAACTGAAAAAAAATAATTATTTCAACAAATACTGATAATAAACTTTATAGAAAATTAAAAGCAAAATCAAAAGAAAATATTATTTGGAAATTCTGATTAAGTTTAGAAGAAATAAATAAAATTCATTCAAAAGCTAAAGCATTCTTATTTCCTCCAGAAGAAGATTTCGGACTAGCTCCAATAGCAGCAATGGCTTCTGGAACTCCAGTAATTGCTTACAAAAAATGATGAAGTTTAGAAACAGTCTTAGATTGAATCACTTGAATATTTTTTGAAAATCAATCTATAAGAAGTTTAAATAATGCAATAAAAGAATTTGAAAATATGACTTTTAATCCAAAAAAGATTAAAGAACATGCTTTGAAATTTGATAAAAAAATATTTCAAAAAAAATTAGTTGATTTTATTGAAAATAAAATATAATAGACCTATACTATAGGTATCTAATTTTTAATTATGAAATTATGAAAAAATTATATGTTATTTTGGTTTTAGCTTTAGTTTCTTTATGAAATGCTATTTATCTAACAATTTCAGCTTTTAATTATAAAGCTTGAGATACTAAAAAACTATTTTGTGATGTAAGTAATACACTATCTTGTTCAAGTTTGTTTTCATTTGATTTTACTTGGATTTTTGGAATTCCTTTCCCTGCAATTGCTATGGTTGTTTATCCAATTATTGCACTTATTGCACTTTTAGGAATTTTAGGAAAATGCAAAAAAGCTTTCCATATAATACTTGGACTTTGAATTTGATGAATAATGTTTAACTGATATATAATCTATAATGAATATTTAGTTTGAGTTTATTGTTTAGCATGTCTTGCTTGTAGTGTTGCAATTACAACTATTGCAATACTGAGCGGAGTTTGAGTTATGAAAAACTAAATATCTTTGATTTTCTCCAAAATATATTTTTTTCAATTATTTTTTATAAATTCTACCAAATTTTCATCTTCTAAAAAATTTTCTACATCTAAAACTACTTCTTTGAAATCAATTTTTTTTATTATTTCAATTAATTTATTTTTTAAATCTGTTATATCTTTTACTCATTCTATACAGTTAATATTTGGAGAAATATTATTTGATAAATACCAAAATAAATCATAAATATCTCTTCATTTTACACTTATGTGATTTTCTCAAATTTGTTTTTCCCAATTTCTATACAAAACTGCATTTAGTTTTGTTCAAAACAAACTTGATTTATCAAGTGACCTTATAATCAAACTTTGATTAAATTTAAAAATTGGATAAATTTTTGTTTCATATTTTTGACAAAAATCAAAATTATCTGAAATCTCTATTTTTATATATAAATCTTTTGAATTTTTATAATTTATTCAAAAATTAGTTGAAAAATCTTTAAAATTTAAAATAATCCTAAATTTCTGAACTTTAAAATTAACTTTTATATTATTTTTCTCAAAATATTTTTTTAAATTATCTCATAACTCTTCAAATTTTAGAAAATCTTTTCATATAAAATCCAAATCTTCACTAAGTCTATTTAGTCAAAATAAAAATCTAAGAGAAGTTCATCCGTAAAAAATCAGATTTTTAGCAAATTCTAATTCATAAATCTGTTTCAAAATAATTATTTGCAAATATTCTTTTATATATCAAATTTTGATGATATTTGATTTACCAGAATGATTTAACAATTCTTTTTTAATATTTTCTATTATCATTTTAGTTGTTTTAGAAATATAAACACTTTTTTAACTTTTTTAGAATTATATTTATTAACTAGTTTTTCAAATTTCTTAAAATTTATATTTTCTAAATTGAGTCTTAATTCCTCAAAGTATTTTTTCTCAAAAATTATATTTTTTTTGAAATAAAAATAATCAAATAAAGCTTTTTCTTTCGTTGCTTTATAGATAATAAAATCATCTTTTTTAAGAGTCTCAAAATCTCAAAAAAAATCTTTTTTTATAGATTTATAATTAAAACTTCAAAATTCATTTTTGAATTTGGAAGTTTTTTTTGTAGTTACTAAAGTAAAATTATAAACATTTTCTGTTAGAATATTATTTTCAAATAAAACATATTCCAAACTTAAATATGATGGTTCATAAATAACATTTGTTGCTATAAATTCTAAATAATTATTAAATTTAGAACTATATTTTAACTCTTTTATCACACCACCAAAAACATAATATCATTCCCTTATTTTAAAAATAGTTTTATTTTTTAATAATCTTGATATATTTACTAAAGCCACTTTTCTTGAAGAAAAAAACATTGTTATTTGTGATAGCGAAAAATAAGGCAATTTTGATAGTATTTCTTTCATTTTTATTTCTTAAACATAATAAATATTGTTATTTTATAGAAATAAATTTAAAAAGCAAATTTATTTTATTGATTTCTTAAACAATATAGTTTTCACGACATTCTTTCCTTCATCATAACACGAAAAATTTTTATAATAATCTATTTTTAATGTAAGTAAATTTCACGATATATTTGCTTTAAAATCTTTTATTTTTATAAAATTTTCTTTTGTATTTTCAAAATCTTGAATACTTAATAAAGTTCAGCTTGAAATAAAGCTTCAAGTATTTGATAATTTTATGTATTTTCAAGAAACAAAATCACTTAAAAATAAATCATTTCAATCTAATGTTATTTGAGAAAAATTTCACTCAAGTCATCAAGTCAAAGTCTGTAAAGTATTATCATCTAAAGTAAATAAATTATTATCTCAATTAGTAAAAAACGGGAAATAAAAAGTTCAAGTTCAAGAAGTTATATGTATATGTAGTCTTAAATAATAATTTCAAATATTATCAAAATTTCAACTTAAATTATCAATTTTTATTCAGTAATTACTTCAAGATAAAAAATTTCTAGTGCTTCAAGAAAAATTATAATCTAAAGTTCAGGAAGGAGTAAATGAAATATTATCTCAAACTCACAAACTAAATCAACTAAAAGTAAAACTTCAAGTTGAAGTTGGTCAATTTGACCTAACAATTAATGATCAAGTAAAAAAAGTAAATCTCAATTTACCAGTTCCTGTCAAATCTTGTAAAGGTCTAAAATTTATATCTATACTTTCTGGAGCTGTTTGAAATTTTGAAGAAAAGACTAACAATTCTTTTCAAAAATTATTTAAAATATATAAATTTCAATCATCATATAAAATTCAGGTTGGTTTATAAATTCCATCATTTATATCAAGTAGATTTTTAGCTTCTCAACCTTCTAAATAAAAAATCCTATTATTTGAAAAATCTGAAATAAAATGTATACTTCAAGAACTTGTGTTTGATGAAAAATTATTTAATGAAATTTGATTTCAATTTTTTATATATTTTCAAGAATAAATTTCTGAATCAAAAATAAATGGATTAAAACTTTTTATACTTAAATATTTTGTTTCAATATCGGGGTCATTTTCACATTCTAAAATTTGAGTTTTTATTCAAATATCATAAAAATTACCTTTTCATAAAAAAAAATTTGATTTCACCAAAACTCAAGAATTTGACAAAGAAATTATTTCAAATCATGGAGAAAAAATATTCTCAAAATTTTGCAAAGTTTGTGAAAACAAAGAATTTTGTTCTAAAATTTGTTTTTGAATTGTTATATTTTTTATTCAAGAACTTACAAAAATTCAAACTCAAATCATCAAAACTATTGAAATAGAAACTCAAATCATGATTTCTATCAAAGTAAATCCTCTAAAATTTTTTTTCATATTTTATAACTTTAATAATAACTTATCTATTTCATATTTAGGTAAAACATTATTTTTTACTATAAAATTCAAACTTTCTTCTACTTGATTTAAAAGCTCTGTATAAACAAAATTTTTCTTAATATAATACAAAAAAGTTTTTAAAAAATCTATGTATTCTTCTTTTTGTAACTTTTTATCATCGAAAAAATATCAAAGCAAAGAAGTATTTTTTTTAGAAACAAAATCATCTATCAAACTATAAAAAAATTCATTTTTTTCACTTTTTACACTTGAAAAAATATTTATAGTTTGAACTCTTGATAAAATAGTTTCAAGTATTTGAGATTCAGAAGTATTTGTTAAAAAAATTATATTACCTATTGATGGTTCTTCTAAAAATTTTAAACAAGAGTTTGCACTTTCCAAAGTAAATCTAGAAATATTTTCTATTAAAAATATTTGAAATTTTCAACTTGGTTTGATAAAAGATTTTTTTAAAAATTCTCTTAAATTTGAAATTTTTATTTTCTCATTATTATCTTGCAAAATAAAAAGATTGTTTTTATCAACTTCATAAATCTTAAATAACTCTTTAATCAAATTTCTTATTTTGTTATTTAATAATTCACTATTTTCTCACAAAAATAAAATTGGCTGAAAATTTCATCCATTATCAACTTTTCTTTTAATAATTTCTAAAATATTTTGCATAAATTATTTGTCTAATAAATTAAAAATACTTTTTTCATTCTAAGGATAGAAAATGAAAAATCAAATAAAATTTATTTTAAAAATTCTCCAAAAATTTTTGGAGAATTTTTATTTAATTATTTATTGGTACTCCTAACGAGAGTCGAACTCGTGTCTGAACCGTGAGAGGGTTCTGTCCTAGACCACTAGACGATAGGAGCATAAATTAAAAGCAACTTTAGGAAAGTTGCTTTTTATTTAATCATTTCTCTTACTTCAGTAATTGTCTTTCCATGAATATCAGAAGTAACTCACATTTGTCTAGCAGTTCCATCTATCGTAAGCATTGCTCAAGCTATATCATTTGCATTCATATCAACCATTTTCATTGTAGCTATTTCTTTTAGTTGTTGTAATGATAAATGCCCTACTTTTTCTTTTTGTGCTACTTTTGAACCACTTTTTAGTTTCAATTTATCTTTAATTAAATATCAAGCTGGTGGTTGTTTTACTACGAAATCAAAACTTCTATCTTCATAGACAGTAATAATAACTGGTAATTTCATACCCATTCTATCTTTTGTTTCATCATTAAATCTTTTTATAAATTCAGGAATTGCAACTCAGTGCTGTCAAAGAGCAGGACCTACTGGAGGTGCTGGATTTGCTTGTCATCCATTAATTTGAAGTTTTATATATCATTTAATTGGTTTTGTAGCCATATTTTAGTTTTATAAAGTAAAATTTTTTTATATGAAAAAATATTCCATAAATTTGTTTTCCCAAGAAAAACAAATATTTTATCATATATTTTTTTGTTTTTTAAAAAGCTACAAAATTTTATAAAAAAAGTTTTTTAAGTCAAATTTTTTTATAAATTTTAATTATCCGTACCTAGACATAGGTAGTAGGTATTACTCAAATTTTATTTGCATAAAAAAAGACAGGGGTTGAAGATTTTAATGCTTTATGGAAATTAAAATATTTTTATTTACAATACTTTTAGAAAGTCTTTTGGTATTTGAATGAATTGAAAAATCTCTTTTTTTATACCTATCTTCGTGATTATTACCTTTTTGAAATTTAAAAGTAGATAAAATTTTGGATGAAAATCTTATAAAATATAAAAAAATATAGAGATTATTTTTTACTTGTAAAAAAATAATTTTTCATATTATACTCTAAAAAACTATTAACTATTTATACTCTAAACTACTAACTATAAAAATTATGAAAAATTTACTTAAAATATGAAAAGTAACCTGGATACACTTTGAAAACCCTAAAAAATCAGAACTATTAGGAATATGAGAAGAATATAATTTACATGAAATCATTATTGATGATATAGTAGAGTATTGAGTACAAGATAAAATAGATACTTATGATAATCATATTTTTATGATTTTTCACTTTCCAAAATATGATGAAAAACAAAAAAGATATATTTCAAATGAATTTAGTGTTATTTTATGAAAAAATTTTATAATAACTATAACTAGTCATAAAACAAATCATATAGAAAAAATTAGAGAAGAATACTTATGAGAAACAAAAGATTTAAAAAATCCAGAAGAATATAAAATTTCTCCTTATTATATTTTATACAAAATAATTGATGTAATGTTTGATAAAACATTAAAAATTCTAACAAAAAACTGAAAAGATATTATGTTTTTGGAGGAAGAAATTTTTTCAAAAGCTTGATTAAATAAAAAACTTTTGGAAGAGCTTATGATAAAAAGAAGAAATTTAGTTTTTTTAAAACACCTTTTTATACCTCAAAATGAACTAATCACTGAATTACAAAAAACTATTGAAAAATTCTTTGAATGACAACTTGATTTATATTTTGAGGATTTATTATATAAACTTGATAAAATAGATAATCAAATAAATATTTTAACAGAAAATATTTCATCACTTAGTGATATTTATAATTCTTTGATGAATATAAAACTGAACTCAATAATTCAAACTCTAACAGTTTTAACTATAATTATTTGAACTTTGACTTTGATAGCTTGAATTTACTGAATGAATATATCATTACCTTTAGAGAAATATCCGAATGCTTTTTTTGTAATTTTACTAATAATGTTTTTAATTTCTATGTTTTTATTTGCTTTTTTTAAAAAGAAAGGTTGGTTTGAATAAAATTCAAACTTTTTTTGTCACTTTTACAAAATATTTTTGTTTTAATAATTGAGAGTTAAAAATATAAGCATTAATAACTCTCTTAAACTTGTTATTTTTAACTCTTAAATTATTATAGATACATCAAAGCAAGAATTAATTAACCTTTGTCAAAAATGACAACTTGAAAATTTTTCTGTATTATATGAGAAGTATATTGATAAAATTTATAAATTTATTTATCTAAAAATTTATGATAAAGTTAAGCAAAGATTCAACAAGTCAAACTTTTTTGAAAGCTATTGATAAAATCAATACTTTTAAAGTAGATAAAAATGTCAATTTTAAACTTGGATTTATCGTATAGCTCATAATCTAGTTATAGATAATTATAAACAAAAAAAAGAAATGTTAAATTTATATGAAATAATAGAAATTTGATATAATGAAAATTATGACAAATCTTGATAATAAAAAAAATAAAAGAAATTTTTACTTATTTTGACACGCTAAAAGAAAATCATAAACAAATACTTATTATGAAACTTTGGGATGATTTAAGTTATAAAGAAATTAGCAAGCTAATTTGAGAATCAATAAATAACTACAAAAAAGAGATTTAAATTGAAGTTTTGATAATTATAAAAAACTTTTCAGTTAATGATTTATATTTTACAAAACAAAATTTAGAACTTGAAAAAAATAAAGAAAATATTTTAAAAATTGCTCAAAAATGAAAAAAGATTGATTCAACCAAACCATTACAGAGTGACAAAAAACAAAGGATATATATTTAACTTTAAAAAATCCAAAAATCTGATATACAAATATCTATGATTACTCAAGCTGAAAATCAAAAGAATATTTTGCCCCTTGTATAATTTTTGAAATAAAAAAATGAGATTCTAACTATTATACAAATCAAGTTATAGTTCTTTTAATAAAAGAAATTTATAAGTATGATGAAAATGGAACATTATTTGAAATAGTCAAGAGTAATAGTTTTGATTAATTTACAAAAATACTAAAATGACAAACACAATATTTAAATACATTAAGAATGATTTTTGGATTTATTATTTTAATACTTTTAATTTTTTATTTTTATAACTATTTTTATTATGAAAATTGAATGAAATAAATTGTATCGTATATATTTATCAGTAATTTCTTTTGTTTCAATAATTGCTGTTGCCATAACTTTGGGAGTAGTTTTAACTAGTATAGGAAATTATTTTATAATTTCAGATGAAGAATATCTCCAATACAGAGAATCTTGGAAGTTAGAAAATTGTAAAAATCAAATTTATTCAGAAAAATGAGTTAATTCTCCAGTAACAGGTGGTGATACAACTACTCCAACTAGAACTCCTTCTGAAGAGGAAATAGCAAAATGTGAAGAAAAAGTAAGAAAAGAGGTTTCTTTTTCTAGAACTTATGATTTAAAAAATATGTTTATTACATCATGAGGTTGGTTTATAGTGTTTTTAATTTTATTTATATTTCATTATCCTAAATTTTTAAAAACTAGAGAATAATTTTTAAAATAAAAAATAAACTTCTCGTTTAGAAGTTTATTTTTTATTTTTACAAATAATATCTTGTAAGTATCAATTATATTTTATTTATTAATTTTAAAAATATGAAAAAATTTATTATTACAATAATTGCATTATTAACTTTTATGCAAATACATGCATCGGATAATATAGTATTTTGTACTATGGATGCAAAACAATGTTCTGATTGATCTTGGGTTGGAAGAACTTGACCAAACTGTGAATTTATATGTCCTTGAGATGAATTTCAAACTTCAAAAGCTTGTACAAAAGAATATATGCCAGTATGTTGAGAAATTCAAATTCAATGTATAAAAACTCCTTGTAATCCAATTAAACAAACATTTTGAAATAAATGTGAACTAAAAAGTAATCCTTTAGCTACATATTTGTATGACTGAGAATGTATTGATATTAAACTTGAAAATAAAATAAATTTATTATGGGAAAAATCAATTTCAAAACTTGATGAAAATAAAAAAACAAAAACTTTAGAGAAAATTGTTTTAAAAGTAGAAAAATTACATAAAAAAGTAGATTGAATTAATTTAAAACAAAATATTTTATCATATATAAAACATCTTGCATTAAAAACTTTGTGAAAAAATTAAAAAAATATCTTTGCATTAATCAAAAAAAAATATATATTTCAGACAAATATATGTTTTTTATTTTTTATGAAAAAAATTTTAATTTTATTGTTTTTATTATTTCCAAATTTTGCTTTTGCAAACACTTATATAGAAACAAAAATTGATAAACATACTTTTAGAATTATAGAATATGATAAATCTTCAAAACTTTATGATATAAAAATAGTTAAAAGTAATTCTTGAACTAGTTTAAAGGAATTATTAAAACAAAATAATGCTATAACTTGAATAAATTGAGTGTTTTTTTGTCCAAAAGATTATTCTTATTGTAATTGACAAAATACTACAAACAACGAAAGATATATTTCTTGAGAAAAATTTGCTGTTCAAGATTCTACAAATAATAGAGTAGTTTTTGGTTGGGATAAAGAAAAAAACACTTTCTTATTTCAAACAAATAAAATAAATCCAGAGAAAGAAAAAGATATTTATGATGGTTTTTCAAACTGGCCTTTACTATTACAAGAATGAAAACCTATGACAGAATATTATTGGGATTTAGGTTTAATTGATGAAAAAATGAGAGTTTCTGCAACTAGAAATTTTATCTGTTCAAATAAAGAAGATTCAAAAATTTATTTTTGATTAGTTAGTAATGCAACTATTGATGAACTTGCTGTAGTTTTAAAACAATTTGGTTGTTATAATGCACTAAATTTAGATGCTTGAGCTTCAACTGCTTTTATAAATAATTGAGTTTTTGTTTCTGGACCAGGAAGAGATATACTTGATGCTGTAGTTATACAAGCAAAATGAATTGATGCAGAAAAAATAAATGAAGTTTCAAAAAATATTACAAAAATGCTATTAAAAAATATTCCTAAAAATAATGTAGAAAAACAAATAATTTTTATAAATAAAAACATAGATTTAATAAAAAAATACAAAGACTTTTTTAATAATAAATTTAAAAAAGATTATTATGTAAAAAATATAGTTTGAGAATTAGATAGAGCTTGATATAAAATAGAGATAAATGATAAAAATTCTCTAAAAACTATTTATATGCTAAATACTATAGAAGATTATTTAATACAAACAAAACTATTTTTACAAAAGTTTTATAACTTATCGTTAGAAAATCCACTTTGAATAAAAGTAAAAGTAGAACTCGAATGGTAATTTTAAAAATATTTTTATGACAAATAAACAAAAATTAACTTTAATATTTTTTATAATAATTTTTTGACTAAATTTTTATATTTCCTCTATTTTTTCTTGAATAAATTTAGTTTTTTTAATAGCTTTTTATTCAATACTTTTTTATATTTTGTATGGAATTTATAAAAAAATATTCACTAAAGATTTCGTTTTTTTTTCAGGAAAAAATTATAATATTTTTTTAAAAGAATTTTTATATAGAATTTCTAGTTTATTTATAGCCTTGATAGTAATTATTTGATGATTCTCATATTATCAAAATGAAATAAATCCAGCAAAAATGCCAGAATTTAGTATAACAAATTGAGAAAAAACTATTGTTTTTCAATCTATGAGTCATATATGAACTCCAAAGTTTTATCAAAAAGTTAAAGAAAATATAAAAACACTAAAAGAAAATAATTATGTTTTATATTTTGAGTGAGTTAGACCATGAAGTGAGAAAAGTCATGAAATATTTAATAAAGCACTTTGAATAAAATTTGATAAAAATACATACTCGCAAATGTCTAAACTTTATTGACTTGTTCAGCAAGAAAATGAATTATTTTTAGGGCTAGTAAATGATTTAGATTACAATGTGGATATTTCTATTGACGAAATAATTAAATATTATGAAGATTTAAAAATTCAAAATAATATTTATAGAACGTATAAAACACCTATTGATGTAAATCAAATGATAATACAAGAGCTTTCAAAACTAAATGATAAAGAATTAAAAATTTTGAGATATATAAACAAATCTTTTGTTAATATGATTATTAAAAACAAAAATTTACAAAAAATAATTTATGATAATTTTACAAATAAAGAACTTTTTGAAATTATTTTAAATAAAAGAAATGAAATAATTGCAAAAAAGATAATAAATTCCCCTGACAAAAATATTGTTATGATTTATGGAATGCTTCATTTTGATTGAATTTTTGATATATTAAAACAACATGATATAAGGTGGAAAATAATAAAAATAAATTATTTATATCCTTTGAAATAAAAAAATTTGACTTTTAAAATTAGCATATATAATGTGTAAGTGCTAACTGTTTAGCAGTATTTTATTTTTTTAACTTTTATATTTTATGAATATAAAGCCGCTTGCTGATAGAGTTCTACTAAAAGCAGTAGAGAAAGAAAATATTACTACTTCTGGAATTTATATACCAGAATGAACAAATAAAGAAAGACCATATATTTATGAAGTCGTAGCTGTATGACCATGAAAAAAAGACAAAGAGATGTCAGTAAAAGTTTGAGATAAAGTATTAAGCTGACAATACTCTTGAGATGATGTAAAAGTAGATGGACAAGAATATAAAATAGTTGGAATTGATTACATTTTAGCTGTTATTGAATAATTTTATTTTTTAACCAAAATACACTATGTCAAAACAAATTAAATACTGAGATGATTTAAGAGCAAAAATGTTTGCTTGAATTGAAACAGTTGCAAAAACTGTTACTTTAACTATGTGACCAAAATGAAGAAATGTAATTTTGGATAAATGATATTGAACACCTCAAGTTACAAATGATTGAGTAACTATAGCAAAAGAAATAGAATTAGAAGACAAATTTGAATCTCTATGAGCAGAGCTTGTAAAAGAAGCTGCAAGTAAAACAAATGACTTGGCTTGAGACTGAACAACTACTGCAACTTTATTAACTTATGCTCTTGCTAAAGAGTGACTTAGAGAAATAAGAACTTGAATAAATGCAATTGAGTTAAAAAATGGTATGAGAAAAGCTTGAAATGAAGTGATTAAAGAACTCGATAAAATTTCTAAAAAAATCACAACTACTGATGAAATAGCACAAGTTGCAAGTTTATCAGCTCAAGACTCAGAAGTTTGAGATATTATAGCTAAAGCTATGGAAAAAGTTGGAAATAATTGAGTAATTTCAGTTGAAGAATGACAAACTTTTGGGTTAGAACTTGAAGTAACTGAATGAATGGAATTTGATACTGGGTATATTTCTCCATATATGATTACAAATGGTGAAAAAATGACTAGCGAATTTCGTGATGCAAAAATCCTTATAACAGACCAAAAAATTTCTTCAATGAAAGACTTACTTCCACTGCTAGAACAATTACTTGGAGAATGAAGAAAAGATTTAGTAATTATTGCTGAAGATATTGACGGAGAAGCTTTGACTACAATTATCTTAAATAAATTAAAATGAGTTTTAAATATTCTATGAGTAAAAGCTCCTTGATTTGGTGATAGGAAAAAAGAAATGTTAAAAGATATAGCTATTTTAACTTGAGCAAATATTATTACATCTGAACTTTGAATGAAACTAGAAAATGCTTCAATAAATGATTTATGAGGAGCTAAAAATGTGATTTCTGAAAAATGAAAAACTACTATTATAGGTTGAGCTGGAGATCAAACTCAAATAAAAGCGAGAGTTTTTGAATTAAGAAAAGCAATAGAAAATACTGACTCAAAATACGATAAAGAAAAATTACAAGAAAGACTTGCAAAACTTGATTGATGAGTTGCTGTTATAAAAGTTGGAGCTGCAAGCGAAGTAGAAATGAAAGAAAAGAAACTTAGAATAGAAGATGCTCTAAATGCTACTCGAGCAGCAGTAGAAGAATGAGTTGTCGCTTGAGGTTGAGTTGCTTTACTTAAAGCTTCGAAAGTACTTGAAAATATTGATTTTTGAAATATTGATCAGAATATTTGAGCTAGAATTGTAAAAAATTCTCTTGCTTATCCGCTTAAACAAATAGTTGAAAATGCAGGAAAAGAAAGTCAAGTAATAACAAATAAAATTTTAGAAAATACCTCTTGTAATTTTGGTTATGATGCTGCTCGTGATAGTTATGTTGATATGATAGAAGCTTGAATTATTGATCCTAAAAAAGTTGAAAGAGTTGCTTTAGAAGAAGCTATTTCTTTAGCTTGAATGTTTTTAACAACTGAAAGCTGAGTTGTAGAACTTCCAAAAAAAGATGGATGCAATTGAAGTTGTCATACTTGAGGATGAATGTGATGAATGCCTGGAATGTGAATGTATTAGAAAAAATCCAAACAAAATTGTTTGGATTTTTTTAGTTTTAAATATAATGCCAAGGTAAAAAATAATTTAAAAATAAGAAAATATATGAAAAAATCCATAAAAGCCTTTTCTCTTATAGAAATAATTATATCAACTATAATTTTAACAATTTGAGTTTTTTGAATTTATAAACTTATTTGAAATAATATGAATTTACTTTCAAATAATGAAAATTTTATAACTCTAAATTCGCTTTATAATCCATTTAAAGAATGTTTAAAATCTATATGATATAATTCGCTTTCTTGAAGCTATAATTCTTGAGAAATTTTTTCAGTTAATTTTTCAGAAGATAATTTATGATGTCAAACTTGAAGTTATAATGAAAATCTAAATTTTTCTTGAGTTTTATTAAATAACAAAAATTATTTTTTATATGCAAAAGTTATACAAAAAAATACAAATGAAATAAAACTAGAAATAAATATTTTTAACGATACTTCTGGATATTTATTTAGTTCTTGAAGTGAAAACGAAAATTTTAAATACATAAATATAATAAAAAACTAAAAATGAAAAAAAATGAAATACTAAAAAATATTACAGTTGAAAAACTAGTATTTGGATGAAAATGATTTTCTAAACTAAAATCAGATAACAAAGATATAGATGGAAAAGCTATTTTTATTTCTGGTTGAGTAATACCTGGAAGTATTGTTAATGTAAGAGTTTTAAAATCAAAAAAAGATTTTATAGAAGCTCAAGCTATGGAAATAGTTAAAAAATCTCCAATTGAAAAAGAACATCCAAATAATATTTACGGTATGCAAGCAGGGTGCTCTTGGGTAAATATTCCATACACAGAACAATTAAAAATTAAAACTGTTCAAGTTGAAGAATCACTTTTTCATATAAGAAAATTTCAAGCAGATTTTTTACTAAAACCTATTATTGCTTCACCACTTGTTGATAATTATAGAAATAAAATAGAATTTAGTTTTGGTAAATTTATTTCTGAAAAATTTGGAAAAAATAATCATTTTAATGTTTGATTTCATAAACAGTGAGAATTTTCTAAAATCGAGGATTTTGACTGAACAATACTTATTTCAGAAATTGCTAATAAAATCTATAAAGAAATTAAAGACTTTTCTAAAAACTCAAGATACCCAGTTTATGATTCATTTAATAATGAATGATTTTTTAGACACATAATTTTAAGACAAGCATTTTTTACAAATCAAATAATGATTATTTTTTGAATTAATCATAAATTTGATTGAATAAAGAATTTAGATTTTTTGTATATTTTTTTTAAAGAACTTGCAAAAAAATACCCTGAAATTGCGTCAATTTATTTAAGTTTAAACGACTCAAAAGCCGATGTAGCTATTTGAAAACTAAAATTAATTTATTGAAAAGAATATATTGAAGAAAAATTATTAGGACTGACTTTCAAAATAAGTCCAAAAAGTTTTTTCCAAACTAATTCATACGGAGCTGAGAAACTTTATTGAGAAGTTTTAGCACAAATTAATCCTAACGATTTAAAAGATTTTACAGTTTTAGATTTATATGGATGAACTTGAACTATTTGAATGATTTTTGCACCATATGCTAAAAAAGTAATAAGTGTTGAGTTAGTTAAAGATGCAAGCGAAGATGGAAAAGAAAATGCACTAAAAAATGGTATAAAAAATATGGATTTCGTGAATGCAAAAGTTGAAGAATTTTTGAAAAAATATATAGAGTCTAAAGAAAAAGCTGATTTACTTATAATTGATCCTCCAAGAGCTTGAATGCATCCTAATACACTTCCAAATATACTAAAATTTAAAACAAAAAATATTATTTATGTAAGTTGTAATCTAGCAACTCTATCAAGAGATTTAGCTTATATTTTACAAAATAGTGATTATAGAATTATGTCTATAACTCCAGTTGATATGTTTCCACATACTCATCATATTGAGACTATTGTAAAACTAGAAAAAGTTTAATTTATAATTTTTTAATTTATGCTAACATACATACTTTTTATAATTTGATTTATTATTTTGATAAAATGAGCAGATATGCTTATTTCTTGAGCTTCATCTATTGCTTTAAAATTTAATATTCCTGCAATAGTTATTTGACTAACAATAGTTGCTTTTTGAACTTCTACACCAGAACTTGCTGTAAATATATTTTCAGCAATAGAAAATAAAACTGATTTAGCTATTTGAAATATACTTTGAAGTAATATAGCTAATATACTTTTAATACTTTGAGTTACAGCTTTTATCTATCCTGTTAAAGTAAAACATTCAACTGTTTGGAAAGAAATACCTTTTGCATTACTTTGAACTTTAATACTTTGAATAATGGCAAATGATATTTTAATTGACTGATGAAATTTTAATCAAATATCAAAAATTGATTGACTTATATTTATATGATTTTTTATAATATTTTTGTATTATACTTTTAGTATATCTAAAATAAAAAATGATATATCAACCGAATATGAAGATATTAAAGAAATTGAAACTTGGAAATCTATAATTTTTATAATTTTATGACTTACATGACTTACTATTTGATGAAAATGGATAGTTGATGGAGCTGTAGAATTAGCCAAAAATTTTGGTATGAGCGAAGCTGTTATATGACTTACAATCATTGCTATATGAACAAGCCTTCCTGAACTTGCTACTTCTGTAGTTGCAGCATTTAAAAAACAACCAGATATTGCTATTTGAAATGTAGTTTGAAGTAATATTTTTAACATATTTTGGATACTTTGAGTAACATCAATAATTAAACCTCTTCCCTTTTCTAGTGCATCAAATATAGATATTTTAATGACAATTTTTGCAACAATACTACTTTTCATATTTATGTTTATTTGAAAAAAACATACTATTTGTAAATGGCAATGAGCTTTTATGTTTTTGATTTATTTCTCTTATATATGATATTTAGTAATTAATATTTAAGTTTATGACTCACTGATAAATCATAAAGAAAATAATTTTAGGATTTCAAAAAATATATTTAAAATCTAAAATTTATACAATTATTTTTATCTATTGTTATAACTTTTTTTGAGCAATTTGAGCCTTTTTTACTACAAAAGCTATATATTTTATAGAAAATTAGTCAATATAAAAAATTTTTATAAAAAAGTTTTTTATATATTGCGCAAATAAAATTTTTAGAGAAAAATTTAAAAATAATGTATTAAGAGTTGATTGCTAAATCAATAAAAAGTTTTAATAAAAATAAACTTATTTTATTCCTGTTTTTTTATGCAAATAAAATTCGAGTAATACTTACCTACCTATGTCTAGGTACGGATAATCTCAAACTGACAATTATTATTCACAAATAATGAATATTCAATAAAATTTAATGATATTTTTTAAAAAAGTATGGAGCTGTAAGTTGATTTGATAAAATTTTTACAAATGAAAAACTTTCAACTAAATGAAAGCTTTTATTTTTTTATTTTTATACAAATGGCAGTCCCACAAGGAGTCGAACCTTGCCCACAGGATTTGGAATCCTGGATTCTAACCGATAAACTATGGGACTAAAATTTTATCATAGAGACGCAATTAATCGCGTCTCTATATTAATAATTATATACTAAATCTGTAAAAAGTACTTATAGTATCAGCTCAAATGAAATCTTTTACTTTTTGTTCAGGATTGATAACAAAAGCTTGTTCTAAAAGTGATACTTCTGAAGCAAATTTACTCATTTTTCCTTCAATTATTTTAAATAAAACCTCATCGGGTTTTCCAGCCATTTTTGGGTCATTTTTCATGATTTCTAATTGAATAGCTTTTTCTTTTTCAATTACTTCTGAAGATATATCAGAAGCATTTAAAAATTCAGGATTTGCAGCAGTTATATGCATAGCTACTTGTTTTAATTTTTCTTCTGGAATAGAAACTTTTGCTACAACTACTGAAGCAATTTTATTATTTGAATGAACATAAGCTCATACAGATGTTCCTTCAACAGTTACAAAATCTTTAATTTGTAAATTTTCTCACATTTCTAAAGAATAGTTTTTATCTATCATAGCTTTAGCATCTTCTCTTGTTTTTCCAGCTTTAAGTAAAGCAATAACATCATTTAACATATCTTTATATCTATCTGAATTTGCCAAGAAATCAGTTTCACAAGAAACTGAAACTATATAAGCTTTAGATCATTCTACAATTATTTTTATAGCTCATTCTAAAGCCTCTCTATCAGCTTTTAATGCAGCTTTTGCAAGTCATTTTTTTCTTAATTCTTCGATAGCTGCTTCTATATCTCCATTAGCAGCTATTAAAGCTTTTTTACATTCTAGCATTCAAATACCTGTTCTTTCTCTTAATTCTTTTACTAGTGATGCTGTAATTTCCATATTTTTAAAATTAAATTATAAAATTATTTTTTTTCATCTTTTTTTTCTTCTGGAGGTTGAAATTGAGCTATAATTTTTTCTATAAATTCTATTTCAACATATATTCAATTATAAGCCTTTGCTCCAAAAAAAACTATTGATGAAAAATAAAGTAGTGTTAATATAAAAGACAATTTAAAACTAAAAACTGATAATATAAAAAATGATACTACATATAATAAAAATAAAGTTATTCATTGTCTATTAAATCTCTTATTTTCTTTTTTTATTCATTGATTTTCAGTAAATAAAAGCCAAAGATTTAAAAAGGGAATATAAGATAAAACATTATTAAATTTATCTTTGTTAGTAAATTCTTCATTATTTTCAAAATCATCTAGATTAAAATCGTCTTTCATATTTTAATAATAAGAAAATAAATTATTCAGCTTTTTTTGCTTTTTTTGTTTCTTTTTTAGGTTTTGAAGCTTTTTTTGTTTCTTTTTTAGCTTCAACTTTTTCTTCTACTTTTGAAGTTTTAATTTTTTCTTCTACTTTAATTTCTTCTTTTTTTAATGTTTTCTTAATCTGCTTAGTTTCTTCTATTTTTTTAATAAAAGCTTTTGGTTGAGCAACTACTTTTGAAAATGCAGATTTTAGCTCTCCAGCTAAATAATCAAAAGATTTTGTAGAATTTGTATTAGCAGGAATTAAGTTTGAAACTAAATCTATATCACCATTTGTATTAAAAATCGCAAATGATTTTATACCTAAAATTTTAGCTTCTTTTAAAGCTTGTTTTTCATAAATTCCATCTGAAGCCAAAATAACATCTGGTAGTTTTTTCATTTCTTTTAATCCGGCATATGCTTTATCAAGTTTTTCAAGTTCAAGCATTTTAGTAGCTTTTTCTTTTTTTGTTAAAACGTTAAAAGCTCCACTTTCAGCATCAGATAATAATTGTAAATATGAAGCAATTCTTTTTTTAATTGTTTTAAAATTTGTTAAAAGTCCAGGAACCCATTTATCACAAACATAATAACATCAAGTATCAATTGCTAATCTTTTAAAAGGGTCTCTTGATTGGATTTTTGTTGCAACAATTAAAACTTTTTTTCAAGAAGAAGTTAATTCTTGTAATTCTTTTTTTACTTCTTCTAATTTATCTGAAGTTTTTAATAAATTAATTACATGGATTCCATTTACTCATCCGTAAATATAAGGCTTCATTTTAGTATTCCAAAAATTTGTTTTATTTCAAATATGCAACAAATTGTCAAACATATTATTTAATACAGTTTTTTCCATTTTTATTATTTTAAGATATAAATCAGATTATTTTAAATAACCTTGTATAAATTATTTCTGTTCTATTTTTAGACTCCAAAAAAAATATTTTTTTAAATTTAATTATTCAATTTTAGCTTCATCTTCTTTAGTTTCTTCAACTTTTTTTTCTTTTTTAGCTTTTTTTGCTTTTTCTTCTTTAATTTCATCTTTTTTTTCTTCAGTTTTAGCCTCCACTTTTGGAGCTTCTACTAAAGCTTTTAAAGATAAACCAATTCTTTTTTCTTTTGGTTCAAAGTTTATAATTTTAGCACTAACTTCTTCTCAAACTTTTATAAAATCTCTAATATCTTTCACAACTCCATGAGATATTTCAGATAAATGTATAAGTCATTGAATTCATCCATCAAGTTCCATAAAAGCTCAAAATTGAGAAATTCTTGAAATTGGAGCTTTAATCAAATCACCAACTTTATATTTTCTAGATAAAACATCCCAAGGGTTTTCTTGCAATCTCTTAACAGAAAGTGATATTTTATCATTATCAAGTCCAATAACTTTAACTTTGATTTTTTGTCCGACTTTTGCAAATTTTGCAGGATTATTAACATGTCCCCAATCTATTTCTGAAACATGAACTAATCATTCTAGTCCATCAAAAGTAATAAACAATCAATAAGTCAAAATTCAAGATACTGTTCATTCAACTATATCTCCAACTTTTAAGTTTCCTAAAGCTTTATCTCTATTTTCTGAAATTGCAGCTTTTTCTGAAAATATAATTTTCTTTCCAGCTTCATCAACATTTATAACTTTTACTTTGAAATCTTTTCCAACTAAACCTTGTAAGTGTTCTAAAATTTTTACAGGATCAGCTCATTCAACTCTTGGATAATTTAGTGGGGTTAATTGTGATACAGGAATAAATCATTTTAATCCATCAATATCAACAAGTAATCAACCTTTATTAGCTTCAGTTGGTCTAACTGTAATAATTTCTTCAGAATTTCTAAATTTAGAAAGATTTGTAAGAGATTTGATTTGATTTGCTCTTTTTAAAGATAAAATCAAAAGTCATCTTTCAACAGAATCACCTAAAACCATTACATCAACATTGTCTCATGGTTTTAAACTATTTAAATCAACAGTATTTCCTATTTCTTTAGAAACTACTAATCCTGAAAATTGATTATTAACATTTACTAAAATGTTTTTTTTCTCAATTTTCACAACCACACCATTTACAACTTCTCATTCACGAGGATATTTAATCTCAGGAGAAGCTTCAAATAACTCTTCAAATAGAGCTAAATCTTTTTTATCTGCCATACAAGCATAGGTTTAAAAAAAATAAAATAATGAAATTCTTAAGCCAGAATTTCGCTTTTAAAAATTAAGTAGTAAAAATATGATTAAAAACAAATTTTCACTATATAATCTTTAAATGGGGTGCTTAATCGGGTTCGAACCGATGACCTCCAGAGTCACAATCTGGCATTCTAACCAACTGAACTATAAGCACCATATTACTAAAAAACTGTCTTTTAAAAAAAGCAGTTAGAGTATATAAAAAAAGACTTGAAAGTCAAAAAATAATTTTTATTTTGCACCATATGATGTTATAGACTAGTGTAAAAATAAAAAAATCTTTTGACTTATTTTATATTTTTAATAATATATGTCTCGCTTTTAAAAAGTTTGCCAGTATAGCTCAGTTGGTAGAGCATTCGCCTTGTAAGCGAACGGTCATCGGTTCAATTCCGATTACTGGCTCCATTTAAATTTTTAAGAAAATGCCCCTTCAAAACTTTTAGTTAGAATTGTGGGCTATAATTCTTTTATAAGGGTCGATACCAGAGTGGTCAAATGGAGCGGACTGTAAATCCGCCGGCTACGCCTTCGAAAGTTCGAATCTTTCTCGGCCCACCATTTTTAAAATAAAAAATAAAACATTAAGCCGAAATGGTGGAATTGGTAGACACACTGGCCTTAGAAGCCAGCGCTTCACCGCATGAGAGTTCGAGTCTCTCTTTCGGCACCAATTAAAATATTTTATATTTTGCTTTCGTACTTGGCGGAGCAGTTAAACAATATTATAATTATGAAAACTTGAATTCATCCAGAATCTAGAAAGATAAAATATATCTGTTCTTGTGGAAACGTTGTAGAAGCTATATCTACTTTAAAAGATAGCGAAGTTAGAATTGAAATCTGTGGAAAATGTCATCCATTTTATACTGGAGAACAAAAAATTCTTAAAACTTGAGCTGTTGATAAATTTTATGCTAGAATGAAAAAAACCGAAACACTTAAAAAATAACACTGCATGATTGCAGGATTATTTTTTTATAATCCAAATAATTAAATCTTAACAAAATTTTTATAAAAAACATAGAGTTTAGACCGTGTAGCTTTGATGAAGCAAATTTTATCAATAGTAATATTTTATACAATTTTTTTATATTAATTACCTAATACACTCAAAACTTCTTCAATAGAAGTATCTCACATAACTACTCTCAAAAATGCATCTTCTTTTATAGTTACCATTCCGTCTCAAATTGCTTGTATTTCAATTTGAGTACGAGAAGCATTTTTCAAAAGTAATTCTTCTATCTTCTCATTCATTTCCAAAACTTCATAAATTCAAATTCTTCCCTTGTATCAAGTATGATTACATTTTTCACATCCTTTATCACAGGCAGAAAATATTTTTATATTTTCTTTATCTTTTAAATATTTTCATACTTTTCAAATTAATACTTTTTTTATATTTTCATCAACTATTTGCTCTTTTTTACAGTTAGTACAAAGCTTACGAACAAGTCTTTGAGAAATAATCATTCTTAAACTTGAAGAAAGTAAAAGTGGATCAATTCACAGATTTACAAGCCTAGAAAGAGTATGAACTGCTGAATTTGTATGAAGTGTAGAAAAAACCAGATGTCCTGTAATAGATGCTTCAATTGCTAACTTTGCTGTTTGCTCGTCTCTTATTTCTCAAACCATTATTATGTCTGGATCTTGTCTCAAAAGTGATCTAAGTCAATCAGCAAAATTAAATCAAATTGATGGATTTATTTGAGTATGATTTACCCCAGGAATTCTATATTCAACAGGATCTTCTAGTGTAGAGATATTGTTTTTGTTTCCATCAAATTGACTTAAAATAGAAAAAAGTGTAGTTGATTTTCAGCTTCAAGTTGGTCAAACAACCAAAATCATTCCATGAGTATCTGTTAGATGTTTTTTTACTTTTACCATATTATATGGAAATATTCAAAGATCTTTTAGTTCTGGTGGAGTTGATTCTTTTTTCAAAATTCTAACTACGATTTTTTCTCAGTAAATATTTGGTAAAATTGAAATTCTTAAATCTATACTTTTCCCTCAAAATAAATTGAAGTTTATTTTCCCATCTTGCGGTAATCTTTGTTCATCTATTCTTAAATAAGCCATTATTTTTATTCTAGCAACTAAAGAAGATGCTTTTTTTATATCTAATTCTTTATAACTTATAAAATTCCCATCAATTCTGAGTCTAATTTTTATATTTTTTTCATTTGGCTCTATATGTATATCTGAAGCTCATTTTCAAATTGCATATAAAAATAAATCATTTACAAATGAAATAATATTTTCATCATCTTCTTTTGAAATAGCATTTATAGAAAGATGTGAATTTCTATTATTTGTTTGACTTACATTTCAAACATTAAATAAATCCTCAACTCATATATTGTTATTTTTAACATCTTTTTTTGAAAAACTTGATATTAAATCATTTAATTTAGACACAATTTTTAAATTAGTATTAAACACAAGCAAATAATAACATACAAAATGTTTTTTTTCAAGAAGTTATTATTGACAAATTCATTATTTATATTTTCTAAACTAAGTTTTTGTTTCTAACTTTTAAAAATATTTCTCTATTTAAGAAAAACATAAAAATTGTATAAATAAAAAATATCAAACTTCAATAAATTAAAATATTTCAAATACTTCAAAAACTAAAATTTTGTAAAAAGTAATTTCAAACAAAAAATAAAATCAAATTTAAAATAATAACTTTCAACATAAATAAAAAATCAAAATCAAATTTTATAATCTTTCTAGAAAAATAAAATCCAAGTAAAAATAAAACTATTTGACTAACAAAAGTCATAATTGCAGCTCATAAAAAACTATATTTTGGAATCAAAATAAAATTTCAAATTATATTTATAAATGTTACAATTAAATTTATATAAACTAATTTTTTTTCATTTTTTGACGAAATGAATATATAGCTAAAAAGTGATGAAATAAAGTTAAAAAGCAAAACTAAAATTATCCAAAACATTGCATCGTATGAGTTATATTGATGAATAGAATTATCTAAATAATCTTTTGTTGCTATGGTTAAAATAATATCTTTTCAAAATAAAATTCATAAAACAACTACTAAAAATCAAAAAGAAAATAAAAATTTAAAACTATTTTCTAAAATAATTTTTATTTTTTTTATATTATTTTTTTTGAAATTTTCGCTCAGTACAGGTAAAATACTATTTAAAAAAAATACTCAAATCACCATCAAAACTTCTATTATTTTCACAGGCAAACTATAAAGCGCTATACTTATATCAGCTTTTGAAGGTATCTCAAGCAAAGAAATTATCAAAACATCTATTTTAAAATAAACAACACTTAAAAACAAAGCTATTCAATTAGGTAAAGATATTTTGAATAAATATTTCATATACTCAAAATCAAACAAAAATTTTATTTTTGCTATTTTATTAGCGTAATAAAAATTTAAAAAGAAATTTAACATAATTCATAAAAGCCCTGAAGTCATTATGAGAATAAAAGCTAAATCAAAATTTATAGTTTTTCAAATGGGAAAAATGATAAAAATAACTCAAAGTATCAAAGCTAAATTTGCCATTTTTCATAAAACAAAAGTCAGTGCTGAAAACTCCACTTTCATAAAAGCTTGCATTAAAGAAATAACAGAGGAATTCATCAAACTAAATAAAGAAAAAATTGATATGATAAAAATAGAAACTAAAGAAACTATTGTGTTATATCAAGGAATAAATAGCGCAACTGCAATAGATAAAAATATAATAAAAATTCATAAAATAAATCTTAAACTCATTACATTTCAAATAATTTTAGAAACTTTGGAAATATTTTCTTTATTTTTTGATATTTCTCTAACTGAAATGGCATAAAGTCATAAATCAGCTAAAAATGTAAAAATAGACAAATAATTATATATTTTATTATATTGTCAATACATTTCTGGAGATAAATATTTAGTAAGAGATGATATTAAAAATATTGAAATAATCGCAGTAAATACTTTTGAAAGTATTTGTGAAATCGTATTTGACGCAATCTTTTTTAACATTAGAAATTGAAAAAAAATAAATTTGCCTTATATTAAAAAAAAATTTATAAAAGTAAAAACTAATATGAAAAAACTAATTATTATTTGAAGTACTTTTTTGTTTATAGGTATTACATGATTTTTTATAAATAAATATTTTCTACAAAAAGAAAATACTATATCAAATCCAACTATTATTTCAGAAGAAATTGAAAAATTGAACTTAAATTCTCAAAATACGCAAGAAATAAAAAATATTTCTAAAGATAAAAATGACCAAATAGAAATATTAAGAAAAAGATTTGCTTTAAAATGAACTATTTCTAGATGAGATAATTATTTTCAATCAAGTCAATTAATTCTTGCTTTAAATGAGTACAATAAAGCTTTAAAACAATCTCCTAATGATGAACAAATCATAAAAAAATTAGCGCTAACTTATTTTGAGCTAAAAAGATATGAAGAAAGCATAAAAAATTTTGAAAAAATAAAGGATTTTTTAGTTTGAAAAGATAAAGAAGCTTATATTTATAGTTTGCTTTATAATCTAAATTATAACTCTTGAAAAGGTGTAAAAGAAACTTCTAAAAAAATAAGAGACTTAAATTTAAGCGAAGAAGAAACTTTTTTTTATATAAATGCTATAAATTGCACGATAGATTTTCATGAATGTAAAAAAATATATGAAAAATATTTTTCTCTAAAACTAAATTTAACTTTTGAAAATTTAGTTTTAATAAAAAATGCTATAAATAATTATAAAAATTTTAAAATTGATGATTTAACTTATAAAGATGCTTTAATAATTTGAGCTTTATATAAAGCAAAACTCTATCCTATAACAAATATACTTTGAGAAAAATTACTCTCTCAAAGAGTGGATTATAAACCTATTTTACTTATAGTCTGAAAATGATATTATAAACTTTGAGATTTAGAAAATGCAAAAAAATATTTAGATATTTATTATAAACTTGAACCAAAAGATGTAAATGTAACTTATATTTTGTGAAACATAAGCTACAAACAAAATGATTATATAACTAGTAATTTGTATTATAACTGAGCTTTAAAAAATTGATTTGAACCAAAAATTGAACTACAAAGAAAATTAGCTTATAATTATTATCTTTTGAAAGATAAAAGATCAATGCTGAATATGTTTTGATATTTATTAGAGGAAAAAGACGCAACAATTGATGATTTTTCACTTTGAATTTATCATGCAATACTTGAAAAAAGAAATATAAATGCATTAAGTTGGAGTGAAAAATGACTAAAAAAATTTCAAAATCAAAATTGATATGAAATATTTTATTGATATCTTTGATGGATTAAAAGAGAAGAATCAAAAATAGAAGATGCTATAAAATATCTAAAAACCTGACTTTCTATAAATCCTAAAAATCCACTTTTAACACTAAATATGTGATATTTAGAACAATCTTTGAAAAGAGATAATCTAGCTTTAATGTATTTCAAAAGAACTTTAAATATAAATTGAGATGGAGAATTTTGAGAATTAGCTCAAAATGAAATAAATAAAATTGAAGAAAAGTTAAAATTAAAAGAAACTAAACAATAATTTCAAAAAATGTAAAGTAATTATTATTTGTAAAAATGTTTAATTTTATTATAAGATAGTACCTTAAAGATTAATCTTAAATTTATGTCTATAGAAAACTCTAAGAGTGTTGAAAAATTAAAAAATAGTCAAATTGACTCTAAAATAAATTCTTTAGTTTCTCAAATAGAATGAGAATTTAAGTTTAAATGAAACACTTTAAATAATCTTTTTTCTTTTAAATTTAAATTAGGACAAGAAGAAACTATAAATGATAGTCAAGAATTTAGAAATGCATTAATTGCGGAAATACAAGCAAAAGCCAATTCTTGAGATATAATTTCAAATAATGATGATGAATTAAATCAAGTAAAATATGAAGCTTTAGCAAATAAAATTATTCAAATAAAAAAATTAACTCTAGAAATCCAGAGTTGAATAGAAGAACTAAGAGCTGAAATGTTAAATGAAAGTTTTAAAGAATTACAATTAACTTCTTCAAGTTTAATAACAAAATGATGGTATTCTAAAAAAACTTTACAAAAAGTTGATAATCCTGAAAATTTTGCTGATGAATTGAGATGACTTCTAGTCTGAATAGTTGAAACTTTTGTAATTTTAGGAAAATTTTGATACGATTTAGTAAAAGATATAATTTTATCGGTTTATCATTTAATAGAGCTTATTAGATGAAAAGCAGAATTTGAAAGTAATATAAAAATTTAATTTTAAAAGACCAAAGTTTTGTAATACCGGCTTATTTTTTAATTAATTTATTTTTTAATATATTTATATAAAATTGAAATCATTTCTTCCCTAGTTAAAGGCTTATTTGGTTCAAATTTATTTCAAGTTATTTCAAATAAATTATTTTTATAAGCATAATTTACATATTTATAAAACCAATCATTTTTGCTAACATCAATGAAAGTTAAATCATTTTCTAAATTTTCAAAATCAACTTTTCATAAAGTTAAAATAATTTTTAAAACTTCAACTCTTGAAACATTTCTAAAAGGATAGAATTTTTTATTATTTTTATCTATTACTCAAGTCTCAACTCAAGCATTTACATAATTATTTTCCCAAGTTCAAACAAAAACATCTGTAAATAAAGATTTATCAAATCTCATAACTTCCACTTTATTTGCTAAAAGTATTACTTTTAAAGCTTCTACTCTTGTTATATTATTTTTTGGTCTAAAAGTATTATCTGAAAAACCTAAAACTATGTTATTTTCTTTAAAATATCTTACTTCTTCAATATACTTATAATTATCATCTATATCTAGAAATATTTTATTTTTTAAAATATTTCAACTTTCTACTAATCTATCTTCATTATTTTTAGTATTATTTTTTTCTTCTGATAATTGCGTAATATTAAAACCACTTCAATCCAAAATAGATGAATTTTCTTCAATTTTCTCAAAAGATTTTTTTAAATCTATTATATCATTTTCAGCTAAAGCTAAAATTTGATTTTTATTTTGTGACATTGCTATTTGTATTTCATTTTTTGATAAAATATCATTTATATCTAAAGTGCTAAGAAGCTCTACTTCAGGCTTTAAAATACCTTCTTTTTTTACTTCACTTACTTGTGTATTTTTTAAAGTTTCAACTATTATTTCTTCTAAAGTTTCATTTTTTATATTTTCTTTTACTTCTGAAATTTCATTTTCTTCTTCTTTTATTTCTTCTTTTTTTATTTCTTCTTCAGCTGAAGCTAAATATAAAGATGAAATATTCTTATTTACAAATCAAAGTGGATTTATAGTATAAGTTATAGCATTTTCCTTTCAAAGTCATATATTTACTCAATCAAAAAATCAAACTCAAGCAACTTTCATATCACTTGATGAAAAAGGCCAATATGGACTATAAGGAGCAGATGATACATCTATTTGAAAATGCAAATGAGGTGTTGTTGCATTTCAAGTTTGACCTACATATCAAATAAGTTCTCATTTTTTTATTTTTATTCACTTTTTAACAATTATTTCTGACATATGTGCATATAAACTATAAATATCTCATATATTTCAATTTGGTAATGGAACTTGATTATGTTTTATTAAAACATATTTTCAAAATCAAGAAGCCTGATTTCCTACATCAACTACCACTCAAGAAGCTATATTTTTTATAGGAGTTCATTCTGGAGCAATTATATCAACTCAAGGATGACTTCAAGAAAATTCTTTAAAATCAAAATTATAAGTTCATAAATATGGAATAGGAAAAATAAGTCTTTGAGTAATTATTTCCAAATATTCTTTTGAACCAATTTTATAATCATCTAAATTTCTTTGGAAAATACTTGGTGAATAAATTGGAGTTTTTATAAAATGTTTAGAATCTATTTGAGAGTATGTTTTTTTTCTTTCATCATAACTAAGAGTTATAGGATTTGGAACAAATTCTATAGGATAAACTGTTCCATCAAAAACATCTGATTTAATTAATTTATAATTTAAAATAGAAGTTTGAAGAAAAGATGCTTGAATTCAAAATAAATAAAAGAAAAATAAAATAAATGTAATTATACTTGATTGAATATAATATTTTTCTCAAAATTTTGTTAAATTAATCATATTTTTGTTTTTATTTTTATTATAGGTTTATTTTAACATATTTTTTTAAATTTTACAAAAAAATGAGAATTTTCTCTTTTTTAGTACAAATTTATTTTAGAAGTAGAAAAATTTGAGTGTGATTTATGAAAACTTCAAGTTTTTGTTTCATCTATATAACGAGAAATATTTAAAAGAAGTCAAAGTCATAAAATAAGAGATAATAAACTAGATCATCAATAACTTATAAATGGTAAAGTAAGTCAAGTTAATGGAACTATGTTTAAATTTACTCAAATATTTACACAGGCTTGAATTAAAATCCGAGTTGTTATTCAAAAACTTGCATATTTTGCAAACAAATCCTGAGAGTAATAAGAAATATAATATCATCTATATCAAATAAATGTATAAAATCCAAGTAAAACAAGTCATCATAAAAACCCAAGTTCTTCAATAATTACAGAAAATATAAAATCTCATTGAACTTCTGGTAAATATCAAAATTTTTGCAAAGAATTACCAAATCAAAGTCATGTAAATCCTCCGCTTCAAATAGCAATAATTGCTTGTTTAGTTTGATAATTTATAGTTTTATTTTTTATTTGTTCTTTTTCATCAGTTATAAAATTATCTATTCTATCAGTAATATAAGATAATTTATTTCTAGTAGTTGAATCAGTTTTATCATATTTTCAAAAACTATAAACAAAGCTAAAAAGTAAAAGTCAAAATAAAGAAAAATAAGCCAAATGTTTCACTTTTGCTCAAGAAATAAAAAACATTATTACCATAATTGGTGCTATAATCATAATAGACCCAAAATCTGGTTGTAATCACAAAATAATTATTATAAGAAATAAAAGTCAAAAAAATGGAACAAATCATTCTTCAAAAGAAGAAACTTTTTCTTTATATTTTTTAAAATAATAAGCCAAAAATATAATTACACTAAATTTTAAAAATTCAACAGGTTGAATAGATGGAAGTCCTGGCAAATTTATCCATCAAGTTGCTCAGTTCCAAGTAGTTCAAAAAAACAAAACATATAACATTAAAAAAAGATTTCATATAATAAAATGTTTTGAATATTTTTCAAAAACTTGATATGGAATTTTTACTAAAAATAATAGCATAAGCATAGAAATAAAAACATGAGTTATATTTCTAATAACATAAAAATAATTATATGCTGCTTCTATTTCCCCTGCTTTTTCCAAAATAGAAGTAACTCTAAAACTAGAATAAACCGATACTGAACTAATCATTATCATACCAAAAATTATTAGTGTAAAAACACTAAAAAATAATTTATAATCAACTTGTTTATTTAACATAATTTAAAATTTTAATAACTATAAAGACTATAAAGTTGTATTAAACTAGATATTTCTGGAAATAAAATCATAAGTAATACTTTCAAAAAATAAATTCAAAAAATCACTATTATCGGTGTAAAATCTAAAGGCCCTATAGTAGTTGAAATATTTTTTTTAACAAAATTATAAATTGGATCCATAATACTTGCTAAAAATTTTGGTCTAATATTTATATTAAAAATGCTTAACCAAGACAAAATCACATCTACAAAAACTAAAAATCAAAGTATATCTAAAAATATATAAATTCAAAAAAATATTGTTGTCATATAATTATTTAGTTAATCTTATATTTTCTTTATTTAAAAAAGCATTTTTTGCAGCATCTTCTTGAGATTTTTTCTTACTTGATCAATTTCAAGTTCAAATCATTGTATCATGCAAAAATACTCAAGATAAATAATTTTTTTCATGATCAGCTCAAGACTCTTGCAAAACTCTGTATTCTGGAGTTATCAAAAAAACTCTTTGAGTATATTCTTGTAAAATGGATTTATAATCTTTAAGTAAATCACTATTTATAATATTTTCAAGTTTTGAGTAAATTTTTTCTAAAATAAATTTTTTAGCCTCTTCATATCACAAATCTAAATACAAAGCTCAAATAAATGCTTCAACTGAATTTGCAAGTAAATAATCCTTTTCTCTTCATCAACCAAGTTCTTCTCATTTTCAAAGTATTAATTGTTCTTGAAATCATAGTTTTTTTGCTATATCAGCTAAATTTTTTCATTTTACAATAGCACTTCTATAATCTGTTAATTCTCATTCTGTTTTTTGTGGATAATCTAAGAATAATTTATGAGTTATCACAAGCTCTAAAACACTATCTCATAAAAATTCAAGTCTTTCGTTGTGTTCTTTAGATAAATCTGGTTTTTCATTTACTAAAGAACGATGAACAAATGCAAGTAAATAATTATTTAGCGAATTTGGAAAAATTTGTAGAGTTTGAAGTAATTTTGTAATTTTTGTAATATATATTTCATTTTCAAATAAACTTTTTGTAACAACCATAAAAATCATTTAATAATATATGTTTTTTTATATTTATTTTTGAAAAAAAATAAAGTATTTTTTATAAAAAATACTTTATTTTCTAAATATTGTTTTTGTATTTGCTTTTTTCTTAAAAGTTTTAATTTCTTTTTGTAATAATTCTAAATCATCTAAAATCTTATTTAAAACTCAATTTACTATTTTTCTAGCTGAATCATCTCAATAAAATTTTGCTATTTCAACTGCTTCATTTATAGAAACTTTAGCTGGAATTTTTTCTTTCAATATTATCATTTCAACTACTCAAACAAAAATCGGTATAATATAAGATAAATCCATAGTTTCTATATCAAATTTTGGAGCATATTTTTCCAAAGTTTCTATCAAAAATTCTTCATTCTCTAAAATTAAGTTAAACATAGTTTTTAAATATTCTTCATCTAAATTCGTTTCAAAAGCTCAAGAAAAAAAAGCATCTTTAAAACTTTTATCCTCTACTTTAGAAAAAGATTGAGCATACAACATTTGATATAAAAATTTTCTAGTTCTTGAGCGAGAAAAATTTGACATTTAAAAAAAATTAAAAAATATTTACTTTTAAAAACCGGTTTAATAACCGGTTTTTAATTATATTATTATATTCTAGTAACATTTTTCTTTTTTGATTTTACTTTATAAACTTGTCTTCCTTTATAAGTTCCATCAGTTCTTGCAAAATGTGCTAAACCTACAGCTTCTCAAAGTTCATTGAATTGTAATTGAATCCTATTTAAAAGCTTTTTAGCTTTTAGTTTTATCCAATTTGTAGTTCTTTGTTTAGTTCTGGTTTTAGATGTCTTTTTCTTAGGAGTAATTGTCATATAAAATCTTTAAAAAATAAATACTGGAAAATTATATTGTTTTTTAAAATAAATCAAATTTTTTTGCAAAAATTACAGCAGCAAGTATAATAGATATTGTGATTTTTATATTTTATATGATATTTTCATATTTTAATTTAAAATTATATGAATCTAAATTTACAAAATTTCTTAGAAAAATATTATTCCTCTAACGAAAAAATCATACTAGCTTGTTCAACCGGACCTGATAGTATGTTTTTATTATACAAAATACTAAAAACAACTTTTAAAGAAAATTTAGTTGCTTGTTATTTTAATCATAAACTTAGAGCTGAAGCTGATGAGGAAGAAATATTTTTAAAAAATTTATGAAAAAAATTTGGATTTCAAGTAGAAATAGCAAGTGCTGATATAAAAAAAATTAAAGATAATTTATATTCTTCTATATCAATTGAAGAACTTGCTCGCGAAAAAAGATATATGTTTTTTAGTGCAATTTGTGAAATATATGGCACAAAAAAAATAATCACAGCACATCATTTAGATGATAAAATAGAAACTTTTTTCTTCAATCTTGTCAGATGAACAAAGCTCTCTTGACTTATAAATATGACTGAGAATTATGGAAATATTTTACGTCCTCTTTTAAACATTGAAAAATCAGAAATTTTAAAATATTTAGATGAAAATAATCTAGAATATCGCATAGATAAAACAAACTATCAAAATGATTTTTCAAGAAATTTTTTAAGAAATGAAATAATTCCAAAATTTGAAAAAATAAATTCAAAATTTAAACAAAACATAAAAAATACTCTTTATTATTTTGAAGAACTAAAAAATCATATAGACGAAGAAGTAAAATACTTTCTTTATAAATCTCACTTTGATGTCAAAAAAAATATCTGATGAACAAAAAAGAAGGATTTAGAAAAAAACTATTTTGAAATAAATAAATTTAATTCCCTATCACCATTTCTACAAAAGGAGATAATTCGCTACATTTTTTTTATTTCAAATTGAAATTCAACTATATGATTATCACAAGCAAATATAGATGAAATTATTAAATTTATAAATGGAAAATGAAATAAAACTATAAAGATAATAAAATGCTTATCTATGAGAAAAGATTGAGATAAAATTTATTTTTAATGTAGAAGTTCTTAAATATATATTGTAATAAAATATAACAATCACAAAACAGGTACAACCAATTTTGACAAGTTCTCCATATAATTAAACACACAATGTATTGTAAAAATTTGAAAATATTAAGAGCTCAAATATTATCAAAATAAATGAAACATTGTAAATTTAATTTTTAATAAAACATGGCGAAATGAGTTCCAATACCAATAGAGCTAAAAGAAAAGATACTAAAAAGTATAAAAGAAGACTAAATATTAGCATACAAAGCAAGTCAAGAATACTGAATATGAGTAAAAGCATATATAACTGGTTTAATAAAAGTATAACTGAATAATTCAGAAAAAGCTACTTATACAGAACTAAAACAGATTAAAAAAGATAAAGAGGATTTACTACTACTAATAATCTGAGAACTAACCAAAGAAGTCAAAGATTTAAAAAAAGTCAAAAAATGAGAAATAGATTTAGTGAGAAAAATAGTTAAAAATAATGACAAAATCAACAAAAATGGTTATGTTTTATATTTTGAATTTCAAGAAGTTGAATATATTACAAGAAAAAAGAATTTGAAATAACAAAAATAAATCAAGTTTGGAGTCAAGATTTTACACATTTGTATTATATAAATGAATTGAATTTTATCTAGCAACTGTAATGGATGAATTTAACAAAGAAATTATTTTGATATTCAATAGGACTACATCATGAAAAAAGTTTGATACTAGAAACATTAAATATGGCTGTGAGAATAAGAAAAACTACCATTTAATATGCTCATTCAGACCAATGAAGTGAATATAGAAGTTGAATATTTTAGCATTTTAGAAAGGTATAAAATTTCTGCTTCCATGAGTAAAAAATCATCTCCTTGGAAGAATTGAGCTCAAGAGTTATTTTACTGAAAATTTAAGTTTGAACTTGGAAATTTAAATATGTTTGAAACTATTGATGAAGTCTTTGAAGCAGTTATTTTACAAATCCATTATTAAAATAATTTTAGAATTCATACGAAGTTGAAAATGTCTCCTGTAGAATTTTGCTAATTTACAAACTAAAAGTCAATTATAGTTAGTTTTTAGTTTGTTAAAATATTTAAATTTTCGTTATCACTACAATTTTCTAACATTTTAAAAAACCTAATATTAATCTTTGATTTTAACTATTTTTGTGTATTCCATATATGTCTAAAATATGAGACTTGACACCTTGATTTTCTTTAATTTCTTTATATAATTTCTTCATAAGAACAGGTAATTAAATAATAAATTAGATTATTAATAAATTAAATTAAATTAATTAAATTATTAATAAATTAAATAATAAAAAAAATTTCAATAAAAGTAAATTTATTTTATTCCTGTTCTTTTTTTTATGCAAATAAAATTTGAGTAATACTTACTACCTATGTCTAGGTACGGATAATTCAAAATTATACAAATCTTTTGACAAATTAAACTTTTTTTATAAAATGTTGCCACTATTTGTTTGTCTTAATACAAGACTAATGATAAGTTTTTTGAAGAGGTTAAGTTAAACGATGCTCCAGTCGAGGCATTAGTTTAACCTCTAACTTTATTATATTTTAATTTATTTTAACATGGCTTGATTGTTAGCTACAAAGCTAGAAATGACAAGAATAGTTAAAGCAAATGATTTTGTTCCTGTTACATTACTTCAAGTTCCTACTTTAAAAGTAGTTGCAGTTAAAACAAAAGAAGCAAATGGATATAATTCACTTGTAATTTGAGTTTTAAAAGAAGGAAAAGAAGGTAATTTAACAGAAGGAAAAAAATCACTAAATTTTGCAGACTTTTCTAAAATAAAAGAAGTTCCTTTAAATGATGAAGAAACTTCAAAATTTAATGTTGGTGATACAATAACATTAGATGTGTTAAAATGAGTTGAGACTGTTGAAATAACATCTTTCTCAAAATGAAAATGATTTACTTGAGCTATGAAAAGACATAACTTTTCATGATGACCTGCTACACATGGTTCAAAATTCCATAGAGCATTAGGATCTATCGGTAATAGAAAACCAAGAAGAACTCATAAAGGTAAAAAAATGCACTGACATATGTGAGATATAAAAGTAACTTTAAAGAAAGTTCCTGTTGAAATCTTGAATAAAGATTTATCTGTAATCGGAGTGAAAGGTCCAGTTCCAGGAGCAAGAAACTCTTTAATCTCTATAAAATTTTAAATCTTTAATTTATACTAAATGGAAACTAAATTACTAAATCAAGAGTGAAAAGAAATTTGAACTATTGAATTAAATGACTGAGTATTTGGTGTTGATATAAACGAAGGTTTAATACATAGAGCTTTAGTTTATCAATTATCTAACGCAAGACAAGTAATAGCACATACTAAAACTAGAGGTGAAGTTAGATGATCAACTAGAAAAATATTCAAACAAAAATGAACATGACAAGCCAGAGCTTGAGGAAATAGATCTCCTATAAGAATCTGAGGTTGAGTTGCTTTTGGTCCAAGAAATATTGTAAATTTCACAAAAGCTATGAATAAAAAAGAAAGAAGGTTGGCATTATGTTCAGCTTTGTCTTCTAAAGCAAAATCTAATAATATAATAGTTTTAGATACTATTAAATTTAATGAGATTAAAACAAAAAATATGGTATCAGTTTTAAATGCTATTCCATATACAAAAAGCGTATTACTTGTTTTAAGTGAAAAAAATGATTTGATTGCAAAATCAGCAAGTAATTTACCACAAGTAAAAACTTTAACCCTAGATTATTTAAATATTAAAGATCTTTTAAAATACACTACTTTAGTATTATTGAAAGACTCTGTAGAAAAATTAAATAATTTAAGATAATTTTAATAATAAGATATAACTAATATGAGATTATTTAACATAGTTAAAAAATCTATTACTACTGAAAAATCATCAAAAGAAGAATTGAAAAATTCAACTTATGTTTTGGAAGTATCTGATAGTGCAACTAAAATAGATATTAAAAAAGCTATTTTAGATATATACTGAGTTTGAGTTTCTTCTGTTAGAGTTTTAAATACTACAGAAAAATTTAAACAAGGGAAAAAAGGAATGGTAACTAAAAAAAGAGTTTCTAGAAAAGCTTATGTAACTTTAAAAGATAAAAGCGCAAAACTAGATTTTTCTAATATAAAAATTTAATTTAAATATTAATTTTTAAAAAATGGGAATTAAGAAATTTAAACCAACAACTCCTTGAAGGAGAGCTATGACTGGTAATACATTTGAAGAGATTACTACAAGTACTCCATATAAAGCTCTTACAATAACTTTAAAAAAATCAGCAGGTAGAAATAATACTTGAAGAATTACTGTAAGACATCAAGGATGAGGGCATGCACAAAAATATAGGTTAGTGGATTTTTATTTTCATGATAAAAAATCTATTGAAGCAAAAGTTGAAACTATAGAATATGACCCATATAGAACAGCTTGGATTTCTCTTATTTGTTATAAAGATGGAGAAAGAAGATATGTTTTAGCACATAAAGATATGAAAGTTGGTGATAAAATTATCACTGATGAGAAAGCACCTTTAGTACCTTGAAATAGAATGCAAGTAGGAAATATACCAGTTGGACTTTCAATTTATAATTTAGAATTGATAGTAGGACAATGAGCTGCATCAGTTAGATCAGCTTGAAGTATGGCAACTGTAGTTTCTCAAGAATGAGAATATACACAAGTAAAATTACCTTCTGGAGAAATAAGATTAGTTCATAAAAAATGTTATGCAACTTTAGGTCAAGTTTCAAATCCAGATAACAATCAAATTGTTATTGGTAAAGCTGGAAGAGCTAGATATATGTGAGTAAGACCAACAGTTTTATGAAAACAAATGAATCCTGTTGATCATCCACACTGAGGTTGAGAAGGGCATAATCCAATTTGATTAAAAGCTCCTAAAACTCCATGGTGAAAAATAGCTCTTGGTAAAAAAACTAGAAGCAAGAAAAAATTTACTAATAAATGGATTTTGAGAACAAAAAAAGGTAAATTAATGGTTGTTTAATCAAAAACATTTTATATTATATTATACTAAATTATGGCAAGAAGTTTAAAAAAATGACCTTATATAGATGAAAGACTTTTAAAAAAGGTTGAAAAATTAAATTCTGATGGTAAAAAAACAGTTATTAAGACTTGGTCTAGAGATTGTACTATTATTCCAGAATTTGTTTGACACACTTTTTGAGTTCATAATGGTAAAGTTCATGTTCCAGTTTTTGTTACTGAAGATATGGTATGACACAAATTATGAGAATTTTCTTTTACAAGAACATTTAGAGGTCACTCTTGAAATAAATAAAGCTAGAAGCTTTAATTTAATAATTAATTATTTTTAATTTATGAAAGCTTATTGAAAAAATATAAGAATTTCTCCTAAAAAATTAAGAGTTGTAGCAGAAATACTAAAAAATAGAAATGTTACTTGGGCTTTAAATTTTTTAAAGTTCGCTCCGAAAAAATGAGCAGATATTCTTTATAAAGTTTTACATTCTGCGGTTAGTAATGCAGAAAATAATAACTCTCAAAATAAAAAAGATTTATATATAGACCAACTTGTTATTACAAAAGGTATTGTATATAAAAGATGACAACCTATATCAAGATGAAGAATGCATCCAATTCTTAAAAGAACATCTAATATAAGATTAGAGTTACAAGTAAAATAATTTAAATTTTAATTTTTTTGTCTATGTGACACAAAGTAAGTCCGCAAATATTTAGAGTACCTTATATTAAAAATTGGTCAGCAACTTGGTTTGCTTGAAAAAAAGAATATGCTAAAGAATTATCTATTGATAACACTATTAGAGCTTCTTTAAAAGTTCAATTTAAAGATATTCCAATTTGAGATATAATAATTTCTAGGAATGATAAAGAAGTTTTAGTGACAGTTTATACAGCAAAATCTTCACTTGTTTTATGAAAAGAAGGAGAAAATGTTGCGAATATAGAAAATACGTTATCTAAAAAAACTAATGCTAAAATAAAATTATCGGTTAAAGAAGTAAAAAATCCTGATATAAATGCAAAAATAGTTTGATTTATAATTTCAAATCAAATAGAAAAAAGAATGCCTTATAAAAGAGCAATTAAACAAGCTATGTCGAAAGCTATTGAAAAATGAGCAAAATGAATAAAAGTAAAAGTAAGCTGAAGACTTAACTGAGTTGAAATAGCTAGAAAAGAAACTTTTAAAGAAGGAAATATTCCTACTCAAACTATTAGAGCAGATATTGATTATGTTACATCAAGAGCTGAAACAGTTTATGGAACTATTTGAATAAAAGTTTGGATATATAAATGAGATATTTTCAAAATAAAATAGTGTCAAAAGAAAATAATTAAATTTGACTTTTAAAAAAATTTTATATACTTAATTAAATTTTTATGTTACAACCTAAAAAGGCTAGATATAGAAAAACTCATAGATGAAGATTAAAATGACTTGCTGTCAGAGGTTCTACTATAAGTTTTTGAGATTATGCATTAAAAGCTGTTACTAGAGGTTTTATAACTTCTAGGCAAATTGAAGCTGCTAGAAGAGCAATGGTTCGTCAAGTAAAAAGATGAGGTAAAGTTTGGATTAGAATTTTTCCAGATAAACCTTATACAACAAAACCTTTGGAAGTTCCAATGGGTTGAGGTAAATGATCTTTGGAAATGTTTAGAGCTCCTGTAAAACCTGGTAGAGTGTTATTTGAAGTAACATGAGTTACACCAGAAGATGCAAGGGAAGCTTTTAGACTTGCTTCATATAAATTGCCTATTAAAACTAAAATATTAGTTGATTAATTAAATTTAAAATGAAAGAAATAAAAGATTTAAGAAAATTAGAGGTCGCAGACTTGAAAAAAGAATTAGTTGATGCTCAAAAAAAATTATACGAGCTTACAATGAAACTTGAATTAAATGAATTAAAACAAACTCATTTAGTTAGACCTTTAAGAAGATATATTGCTGTTATAAATACAGTAATGAATGAAAAAATTATTTAATACTTTTTAAACTTTTGAAATATGAGATTAAAAAAGGGTGTAGTATCAAGTAGTAAAATGGATAAAACAATCGTTGTTTCTACCATTTCTTACAAAAGTCACCATAAATATAAAAAAAGATTTAAAGTAACTAAAAAATTTTATGCTCATGATGAAGGAAATAAGTTCAAAGAGTGAGATTTAGTTACTATAAAAGAAACTAGACCTCTTTCTAAACTAAAAAGATGGGAAGTAGTTGTATAATAATTTAATATTTAAACAATAAAATATGATACAAACTGAATCAAGATTGGTTGTTGCTGATAACTCTTGAGCTAAAGAGGTTTTATGTATTAAAGTTTTGTGATGATCTCGCAGAAGATATGCTACAATTTGAGATACAATCGTAGTTGCAGTTAAAAAAGCTGATCCAAATTGAGGTGTAAAAAAGAAAAAAGTAGTCAAAGCAATTATTGTCAGAACTGCAAAAGAAATAGCTAGACCAGATGGAAGTTTTATAAGATTTGATGATAATGCTTGTGTTATAATAGATGAAAAATGAGAACCAAAAGCAACTCGTATTTTTGGACCTGTAGCTAGAGAATTAAAATTAAAAGGATTTCAAAAAATAGTTAGCATGGCTCCAGAAGTTTTATAATCTTAAAAAAAATTTTATGAAAATTAGAAAGGGTGATAAAGTTTTAGTTATATCTGGAAAAGATAAAACAAAAGAATGAAAGGTTCTTAAAGTTTTAACTAAAACAAATAAAATAATTGTTGAATGAGTAAACGTTGTTACAAGAAATTACAAAAAAATTGGAACTACTCCAGGTCAATCTGTTAAAAAAGAAAGTCCAATAGATGTTTCAAATGTAATGCTTGTATGTCCTATTACTTCTAAACCAACTAGAGTATGATTTGTTATTATAAATGATAAATCAGGAAGTAAAAAATTTAGATTCTCAAAAGTAGCTTTAAAAGTTAAATGATGAGAACCTAAAGACCATATAATAAAATAATATTTTTTTAAATTATATTAAGATGCATATTAAGGAAAAATATATTAAACAGATAGTTCCAAGTTTAAAAACTAAATTAGGTCTATCAAATGTGATGCAAATACCTAAAATCGAGAAGGTTGTATTAAATATGTGAATTTGAACTTATATCAAAACTTGAAGTAAGGATTATAGTTCATTGAAACAAGATTTAGCTTTGATATCTGGGCAACAACCAGTAGTTAGATTTGCTAAAAAAGCAATTTCTAATTTTAAATTAAGACAATGAATGCCAGTTTGATTATCTGTAACTTTAAGATGAGATAATATGTATGCATTTTTGGAAAAATTAATAAATGTTGTTTTACCTAGAGTTAAAGATTTTAGATGAGTTAATAAAAGAAGTTTTGATACTGAAGGAAATTATAATTTTTGAATAAAAGAACATACAATTTTTCCAGAAGTACCTCAACTAGATGTAGTTAAATTTCATGGTATACAAATTACCATAAAAACTAATACTGGTAATAAAGAAGCTTCTAAAATGCTTTTAGAAGAAATAGGATTTCCTTTTTCTAAATAATTTTAATTTTTAATAAAAGTATAATGAGAAAGTCAAAAATTGCTAAAGCTCAAAAATTAAAAACTAGGTTTTTAAGAAGTTTAGCAGATGGAAGAAAACCAAAATTTGCTACAAAAGTTTTTAATATATGTAGTGTTTGTGGAAGAACTAGATGATATATCTGAAAATTTGATATGTGTAGAATTTGTATAAGAGAAAAAGCTAATGCTTGAGAATTACCAGGAATGAGAAAATCAAGTTGGTAGTAAAAATTTTAAATTTAGTTTATTAAGTTTTATAATTATGATAATAGATCCAATCGGAGATTTATTGACAAGACTAAGAAATGCTTATTTAGCTAGGGTTCTAGAAGTCAATTTACCGTACTCTAAATTGAAATCAGACTTACTAAAAATCCTTAAAAAGAATAAATATATTCTTGATTTTGAGGAAGTTGATTTATGAAACAATAAAAAATCTTTGCTTGTTAAATTAAATGATGTTAGAGAAACAAAATATGTTCCTACATTTAAAAGAATTTCTAAACCATGACAAAGAATTTATGTTTGAACAAAAGATATAAAAAAATCTAGAAATGGAAAATGAATATATATTCTTTCTACTCCAAAATGAGTTATTACTTGATATGAAGCAAGAACTCTTAATGTAGGTGGGGAACTTATTTGTGAAATATTTTAAATAAATTTTAAACAAGAATAGTTAAAAGATTTTAATTTTTCTTAGTTTGTAATTTATAATTTATAATTTATAATTTTTAAAATTATGTCTAGAATTGGTAGATTGCCAGTAGTAATCGTAGATAAAGTACAAGCAAAAATCCAAGATAATGTGATTGAAATAACTTGACCTGCTTGAACTTTAAAAGCTGAAATTCATAATTTAGTTTGAGTTTCTATTGAAGAAAATAAAGTAGTTGTCACTCCAAAAGATTTAGAAAATCCATTATCAAGAGCTTTATGGGGAACTACTAGAGCAAATATAAATAATATGGTACAGTGAGTTTCTAAAGGTTATACTAAATCATTAGAGATAAATGGGGTATGATACAAAATGGAATTACAAGGAAATAAATTAGTTTTAGCTTTAGGATTTTCTCATAAAGTTGAAGTAGAACTTCCTAAAACTATAACTGCAAAAGTTGATGAAAAAATGAAAAATGTTATTCATTTTAGCTCTGCAGACAAACAATTACTTTGAGAATTTGTTGCAAAAATAAGAGCAAAGAAAAAACCTGAACCATATAAAGGAAAATGAATAAAATATGTTGAAGAAACTATTAGAAGAAAAGCTTGAAAATCAGGAAAATAAAAAATTAATTATTAATTATTAATATTATGTTAGAAAAATTTGCAAAAAGATTACAAAGGCAAAAAAGAATTAGAGCAAAAATTTCTTGAACTAGTTCTAGACCTCGTCTAAGTGTATATAGAAGTAATTCTAATATTTATGCACAACTTATAGATGATACTCAAGGTAAAACTTTGTGTGCTAGTTCAGATTTAAAAATTGAAAAATGAACTAAATCAGAAAAAGCAACAAAAGTTTGAGAAGATATAGCTAGAAAAGCTAAATCTTTGAATATTACTGAAATTGTATTTGATAGAGGTTGATTTGCTTATCATGGTAGAGTAAAAGCTTTAGCAGAAGCAGTTAGGTCAGCTTGATTAAAATTTTAATATTTAAGTTTTAAATTTATGATTAATAAAGAAGGGTCTAAAAAAAATTTTAAAAAACAAGAAAATAGTACCTTTAAACAAGAAAAAGAATATAAAGAAGAACTTCTTGCCATTGATAGAGTAACTAGAGTTACTTCAGGTTGAAGACAACTTAGATTTAGAGCTGTTGTAGTTTTATGAGATGGAAAAGGAAAAGTTTGACTTTGAACTTGAAAATCTTGGGAAGTAGTTGATGCTATTGCAAAAGCTGTAAATGATGCTAAGAAAAATATGATAAAAGTAAAAATTGAAAATGGGTCTGTTCCATACAATGTTGAAGCAAAATATAAATCAGCTAAAGTTATGGTTCATCCAGCTTCTGACTGAACATGAATAATTGCAGGTTGAGCGATGAGAAAAGTTTTATCTGTTGCTTGATTTAAAGATGTTTTAGGTAAGAGATATGGTTCTACAAATTTGATAAATAATGCTAGAGCTACATTGAAAGCTTTAACTTCTTTTAAATAAAAATTTAAAATAATTTCAATTTTTGCATTCAAAAGTAAAAAATTCATTTACTTTACTAGTTGTAAAGCTAGTTAGAATTTTTAACTTTTTCAAGCAAATATTTTATTTTTAAATTTTACAAATTTATAATTTAATTTTAAAATCTATGTTTTCTTTAAATAATATTGCTCCTGAAGCAGGTTCAAGAAAAAAATCTAAAAGACTTGGAAGATGAAATGGTTCAGGAAAATGAACTTATTGTGGAAGATGATTAAACTGACAAAATTGTAGAGCTTGAGGATGAGTAGGACCTTGGTTTGAATGAGGACAAACTCCACTTTTTAGAAGAATGCCAAAATTAAAAGGGTTTTCTAATTCTTTATGGACTACAAAATATTGTGTTGTTAATGTTGGTCAATTAGAAGTTTTAGCTTCATCTGGAATTACTGAAATAACTCCTGAAATTTTAGTACAAAATTTACTTGTTAGAAATAAAAAATCTTTGATAAAAGTATTAGCAGAATGAGAAATAAAATCAAAAATTACTTTAAAAGTAAATAAAATATCTTCTAAAGCTGAGGAAAAAATAATTGCTTCTTGAGGAAGTGTTGAGTTAATTAAATAAAAAAATTCAAAAAAAATCTCCAAAAAATTTTTTGGAGATTTTTTTTAATGCAAAAGTTTAAAAACATGTAGTACAATAGTCAATCTAAAATTTGCAAATTTTATTATAAATATGATATAATGTTTTAAATTATTTTAAAACTAAATTATAATTATGTCAGAAGAAAATAAAAATAATGATATTTTTTCAGAACTAAAACCAAAAAATGAAGGGTTTGACATAAATAATGAAAATCCAAATTTAGAAGATATTTCAAATATTTTAAATGGAAATATAAAAGAACAATTAAAAGAAGAAAATACTTCCTCTATTATTTTTGATATAAATATAAAATCAATTGATGATTTAATAAGTATTTTACTTAAAAATGAATATGATTTTTTAGCTATAGAACCAAATGCTGATTATGTAAAAATTTCATTTAAAAAAGATTCTATATTAAAAGAAACAAAAAATATAAGATTTCATATTTACTCAAATATATTATTACAAGCAAAAAAAATATCTAAACTAAATTTAGAAGATAATACAAAAGAACAAAAATCAAGTTGAGAATATGAATTTAACTCTAAAAAACTAGAAGTTTTATCAAAAACTATCCCTGGAGAATTATGAGAGAGTTTGTTTTTAAAAGTGAAAATAAGTGAGAAAAAGCAAGAACAAAAAACACAAAAAAAGACTATAACTACATCTCAAGCATTTTGATTTTTATGAGCTATTTTGCTTGTAGCTTTGATTTTAGGTTCTATTTTTTTAACATTTGTTGTATTTAACGCACAAACTCCTGAAGATGTAGCATTTTTTACAAATCTTTGAATAAATCTAAATGATATAAATAGTTTTTTGCTTAAAATTACAACGGTTATTTTTTCTGTATTTATAATATTTGAATCAATAATTTTAATAATTTCTTTATTTAAAGCAATTTTAACAAAAAAAGAATTTAAAAGAAAAAAAACTATTTGGACTATAACAGGAGTATTTTTAACTATTGTATTATTTGCAACTTGAACTTTATGGATAACTCTAGATAAAGCTATAAAATCACTACCAAATTGGCTTGAAATGTCTTATGGAAATATTCAATTATTTGATAATTTATTACTTACAAGTGAAAAATTTACTAAAGAAAACTCAATTATAACTGATTATAAAAATCTTATTTGACCTATAGATATAAAATTTGATTTAAAATATTTAGTAAATCAAGAACAAAGAAAGTGATTTAAAATAAATAAATATATTTGGGATTTTTGAGATGGGGAAAAATTAGAAACTCAATCTCCTGAAATAATTCATACTTTTAATAAAAAATGAATTTTTAAAGTAAAACTGACTTTAGAATGAGTTGATAATAGATTTCCAAATAAAATAACAACAAAGGATGTTTTAGAAGCTCCAAGTATAGGTATAAATTATTTAGTTGATATTAAAGAACAAACTTTGTCAAATGGATGAAAAACTATAAGTTTCAATGCAAAAGATTTACAACCTTTAGGTCAAATAGAGTGGTATTTAGAAACAAATATAGAAAAACCAGTGTATGAATGATATTTATTTCAACCAAGTAAAGTTTATTTTGAAAAAGAACTTATTTGAATGAAAATAAAATCAGATAAAAATAAAAATATGGATAGAATATTTGTAGTATCTTGAGAAACTTCAGATATAAAATGAGAAATTGATTATGAAGTTTCTATAGATAATGATTTGAGTTATACTTTTATAGCTAAAAATATAGAAAATAGTTTTTGAGACGGTTTTATAAAAACTTTTAAATGGATTATTTGAAATAGAGAATATATAAAACAGGCAGATTTTTTAAATCTAGAAGAATCATCAAAACAAACTTTTAAATTTGATACTTATGGAAGATATACTATAAAACTTATTTTGATAAATACTGCTTGAAAAAAAGCAGAAATTACAAGAGAAATAGTTATGTTAAAATCTATGAATTTGATAAATAGAATAGATATTTATGAAAATAATCAAAAATTAGAAGATGTAAAGTATGATGATAAAACTAAAGAATATTTTTTATATGATATATGAGTTCCAACGATTTTAAAATTTGATGCGAAAAATGTTAGATCAAGTAATCCTCTTTATTATCTTGATGAAGTTGAGTGGGATATATGAAGTGATTGAGCTATTGATGGAAATTGAAAATATTTGACACAAAATTTTGATTTAGAACAATTTGAAGAAATAACTGTAAAATATAAATTTATTCATAGAAGAAATGAAAAAGAAGTTATAGAAGTTATAGAAAAAATAAATTTAGAATTTATTACAAAAGAAGCAACTTTAGTTTTAAATATGAAATCAAATAGCGAATATGCTCCAGCAATAGTTTCATTTGATGCTTCTTTAAGTAAAATAAAAGATGATAATATAGTTAAATTTATTTATGATTATGGAGATGGAATTGTAGAGGAAAGAGATGCTATAAATCCATGACATAAATATTTACGTGAATGAAATTACATCATAAAATTAACTGTAGTTACTGAAAGTTGAAAAGAGTATTTTACTACTAAAAATCTAGTATTAAAACCAGCAGATGTAAAAGTAGATATAAAAGCTAGTATGAGAAAGGCTCCAGTTTGACAAGAGATAGATTTTTTATCAACATGATCTATAGGTCAAATAGTTTGATATCATTGGGATTTTTGAGATGGAAATATTTCAAAAGAAGCAAATCCAAGTCATGCATTTAAAAAACCATGAATTTATAATGTAAAATTAACTCTAGATTTTGCAAACAATAATACATTATCAAATAGTATTGAAATAGAAATAAAATAAAAAAATAGATATGTTGTAGCATAACATATCTATTTTTTTTGGTAAAAATAACACATTTCATTTCAATTATATAATTTTCTTTTTTTATAATGATTTAGGTTTATCAAGTCATCAAAGTTGGTGTAAGAAGCAGTGATGATTCAACCAGATAATTCTTTGTTTTTATCAAGTATCATATTTATGTCTTTATATAATCATTTTATGTCATTATTTTTTAGTCTTAATCAATAAGGAGGATTTGAAATAATAGTTCAAATCATTTTCTCTTTTTTGTATTCTCTAAAATCTTTTTTTAAAAAAGTTATGCTATCATCTACTTTAGCATTTTTTGCATTAATTTTTGCTTTTTGTAAAATTTCATCATCAATATCGGATGCAATTACAGAGTATTTTTTAGGAAAAATTTTTTCTTTTGCTTCATCTTTAATTTCATCAAAATATCATTTTGAAAGTAAATCCCAATTTTCAAAAGAAAAATATCTATAAAGCCCAGGAGCTATGTTTCTTGCAAACATCACTGCTTCAATTGCAATAGTTCAGCTTCCACAAAATATATCATAAAAATTTTCAGAGTACTTCCAATTTGAAAGGATTACTAAAGCTGCAGCAAGAGATTCTTTTATAGGAGCTTTTCCAGTATGAGCTTTGTATCATCTTTTATAAAGAGTTTCACCTGAAGTATTAAGAAGAATATAAGCGTTATTTTCTATAAAAAATGAAAACACTTCAAAAATTGGTTTATTTTTTTCTTCTGGCATATTATTTCCGGATTTATTAGTCATTTTATCTACAATTGCTTTTTTTGTAATTTTTTGAATTGCTGGAGTGCTTGATAAAATTGATTTTATAGAAGTAGCTTTTATGATTATAGGGTAATACTTGTTTATGTATTTTTTCCAATCTATTTTATAAACACTGTCATAAAGTTTATCAAAATTATCAACATTTTTTGCTTCATTTAATACAATATATAATTTATTTCAAACTCTAGACCAAAGATTTATTTTTGCCATAAGTTCTATTTCTCACTCAAAAAACACAAGTCTATCTTTCACCTCAACTATAGTTCAACCTTGTTTTATAATTTCATTTTTTGCAATTGCCTCTAGTCAAGCAGAGCAAGTAAGTAGGAATTTCATTTTTTCTTGTTTAATAATTAATTTTTGTTATATTACTTAAAAAATACTTTTTTACAAAGGCTTTATGAAAATTGTTATAATGATGTCAGTTTGATGTCAAAACCTGTGAGATGAACTGATACTTAAAAATGAAATAAAACTACTTAAAGAAAAATATTGAAATAATACTAAATTTAAAGTATTTAGCTATGATTTAGCTGATATTTTTTATATGGATGAAAATATTGAATATTTAGAATATTTTCCAATATGAATAAAAAATCCTAAAAATATATGGAGAAATTTAAAGAATTATTACAATTTCATAAAGACTATAAAATGGTGTGATAAAGTTGTTATTGGTTGAGGAGGAATTTTTTTTGATAATGAAATAGGAAATTATTCAAATCCACTTAATCAGTGGCTTTTTAGAACTGAAATTATTAAAATACTGAAAAAAGAAATTATCATTTTTTGAGTTAGTATTGATATAAAATATGAAAGAAATTTAGAAAAAATCAAAAAAATATTTGCAAATGCTAAAGAAGTTTTTGTTAGAGATGATGCTAGTTTTGAATTATTAAAAGATTTATGAGTTAAATCAGAAATTATCTTAGATTCAGTTTTTTTTGATAACTGAGAAATTTGACTTGAAAATTATAAAAAAAATTTTTTAGTAAAAAAAGTTGAAGCAAAAAGTTTTTCTTTTGATGATTTAATATGAATAGATTTTAATTGAAAAAAAATATGATTTGCTTTAAGGAGTTGATGTTTAAATAACGAAAAATTTTTAATAAATGGAATAATTGATTTTATTTTGAATTCTGGATGAAAAGTTATTTTACTTCCACATAGTTTTCACACTAAAAATGATATGGCAAATGATTTAAAATTTTTATCTCAATTTATAAAATCTTGAGTAGATATTACTACTTCCATGCAAGAAACATACGAAATATATAAGCAAAAAAAGATAGACTTTTGTCTATCTATGAGACTTCATTCTATGATTTTATCTCAAGTTTATGGTATAAACTTTATAGCTATAAAATATGCAAAAAAAAATAATTTGATGTAAAAAAAGAATTTGAAAAGTTTTTCAAATTCTTTTTTTATGGTTAAATTATGTTTTTATGGTTAAATTATGGACAATTTCATTTAATAACTAATTTTCAGAATTCTGCTGCACATGATGTTGTTGCCGCAGCGCTTTTAACTGATGCAACATTAAAACTAGCATCATCTGCTCACACTTGTCAATTTCAGCTTCAAATGGCAACTCAAATTTCTAATCTAGCAGCATTTACTCAACCATCAGTTACAGATTTACTATTAATATTTCACGTATTTTCAAATCAAGTTGATAGTCTATATACTTGATTTATAACACCATTTCAATCTAAATTTACATCATAATAATAATCACAAGGAGTTCCTGCTATAGTTCATTTATTGCAAGTCTGTCATGATTTTGGATCTGCTGGAAATTTTTCAACATAAACAGCTACTTCTCTTCAAAAAGAACCTGCTTCTGTTCTTCATGAAGCTTCAGTAGGATATTCTCCTCTATCTTGATATACTTGCTCAACACCAGATTGTAAAGCTTTTATATCATTAATTCTAGTAGTATCTCTAGACTTTTGGATTTGAGATGTATAAGTAGCAGTAGCACCAGTAGCTAAAATACCAATAATAGTAATAACTACTAAAAGCTCAATTAAGGTAAAACCTTTATTATTTTGTAATTTCATATTAAAAATATTAAAAAAATAAATTACAAAGGTAATTTTATAATTTTTTTTATAAATGTCAAAAAAATCAGCTATCTTTTTCTCACATTAGGAAAATAAGTAACTTTTTATTTGATAAAATAAAGGAAAACAAGTAAAAACTAAATTATTTTAAAAATAATTACTTATTTTCTAAATTAACATACTTATAATTTAAAAAGTATTAAATTTGGAAAAAATTAGTGGTATCTACATTCATGATTATTTTTTTAAAATATGAAATATTTTTAATTTTTATAATCTTAATTTTTTGTTTCATTTTTTTGAACAATAAGTATTTAAGCCAAAAAATTTAAAAAAATCTAAAATGTTAATAGTTTGTTAAAAACTCATTTTTCTTCCCTTAAAATAAATATTTAATTTGTCTAGAGTTTTTTTAAATATTATTGTAAAATAATATTGACTTTATTTTAAAAAAGAGTAAATAATAATCACTAAAAATGACTAAAATAAAAACAAAAAATTCACTTATTCACATTTTTTTAACAAAAATGACCAAAAAATTACTAAAAGATTTTAAAGAATTACATAAATCTGTATTATTGTGTGAGTTAGTAAATAGCATTGAAATTAGTAAAACAAAGAAAAATATAATTGTTGATTGTACACTTTGAATGGGAGGTCATGCTAGAGAAATTTTAAAAAAATTACATAAGTGAGATATTTTCATTTGATTTGATGTTGATAAAAGAAATCTTGATATAGTAAAGTTTGAACTAGAAAAAGAATTTAAGTGAAGTTGAATAGAGTTGAAATTTGTAAATGATAATTTTTTAAATTTAAAAAAAAATTTAGAAAGTTTGAAAATAGAAAAAATTACTTGAATTTACTATGATTTAGGGATTTCCTCACTTCACGTGGATGAAGCAGAAAGATGATTTAGTTTCAAATTAGACGGACCACTTGATATGAGATTTGATACAAGTTCTAGGATAACAGCTAAAGAAATAGTGAATTCTTACTCTAAAGATGATTTGATAAAAATTTTTAAAGAATATGGTGAAGAACCAAGTTCTAGAAAAATAGCTGAAGAAATAATCTTAGAGAGAGAAAAATGAACTATGTTTAAAACAACTAAAGAGTTATCTGACTTAATTTGAAGAGTTTCAAAATTTCCTAAAGCAAAAAATAGAATTTTTCAAGCTTTAAGAATAGAAACAAATCGCGAATTAGAAGTTATAGAAAAATCTGTTCGTGATGGAATAGATTTACTAGAAAAAGGAGGAAATATTTTTGTAATAAGTTTTCATTCACTTGAAGATAGAATTATAAAAAATATTTTTAAAAATGAAGCAAGAGATTGTATTTGTGGTGAAATTGTATGTGTTTGCAAACATAAAAAAAGTTTGAAGATTTTAACAAAAAAACCACTTCTTCCAACAAGTGATGAAATAAAATCAAATCCAAGATCTAGAAGTGCAAAAGCAAGATGTGCTAAAAAAATTTAATAAAAAATTAAATATTATAACTACAAGGAAATGAATCCAAATTTGATAATAATTAAATCATGACATTTTAAATTTTTTTCTTCAAGAAAAACAACAAGAGAAAATTTTAAGTTATGAATAAATACTACATATATTTTATCACTTTTGTTTATTTGATTTTTGTGAATTTATTATGTTTGGATGTTAAACATAAATGCAACAAAATGATATAATATAAGAAATTTAGAAATAATTAAAAATAATTTAAATATTGAAAAAGAATTATTAGAAGTAAAAATAGCTGAGTTTGAAAGTCTTTCAAATTTGATGAAATGGGATGGAATAAACAATATGGAAAAGATAGAAAATGCTGAATTTTTGGTAGTAAAAGATTTAAATTCATATGCATTTAAGAATTAAAATAAGTCAAAATTATTTTGACTTATTTTTTTTATTTGTAATATATGAAAAATTATAAAAAATAATTATGCCAGAAAGTTTAAAAAAGTTGATAAATTTAATAAGTTTTTTACCTTGAATTTGAGAAAAATCGGCTAGTAAATTGGCCTTTTTTTTACTAAACTCAAATAAAAATTACATAGAGAATTTTGCAAATTTGTTAAATAATTTGAAATCAAGTATTTGAAAGTGTCAAAATTGTGGAAATTTAGTTGATATAGGTAAAGAACTTTGTGAAATTTGTGAAGATGAAAGTAGAGATAAAAATACAATTTGTGTAGTTGAAGAATATTTAGATATGATTACTATAGAAAATTTAAAAGTTTTTTTTGGAGTTTATCATATACTTGGATGAGCTATAAGTCCAATAAATTGAGTTTTTATTTGAGATTTAAATTTTGAAAAACTTTTTGCTCGTATATCTCAAGCACGTAAAAATTTAGAACTTATTATGGCTACAAATCCAAATATTGAATGAGAAGCAACAGCACAATATATAATTTCTGAATTAGAAAAAAGGTGATTAAAAAAATTTGTTAAAGTAACAAGACTTTCTAGATGACTTTCTAGTTGATATATAGAATATGCTGATAATATTACACTTATAAATTCTATAAAAGAAAGAAAAGAAATTTAAAATTTATTTAAACTTTTAAATTTCCTTGTTTAAATAAATTTTTCTTAATTAATAATTTAAAAATTATGTGAGAATTTGCACCAGCTTGATGAATACCAAAAATGACTAGATGACAAATCAGAAGATATATTGCTCAAATGGAGCAAAAAAGACTTAAGGCTCAAATGGAACTAGAGAAAGCAAAATCTAATTGAGAATTAATTGATGAAAAAGATTTACAAGAATTAGAGAAAAAAATAGATGATTTGTAATCTCTACTTTCCATATTTCTCCCACATATCAGCCATAAGTTTTACTGACTGCAAAGGATAATTTCCACTTGCTGATTCTGCTGATAACATAGTATAATCAGCTCAAAGTTCAATTGCAGTATAAATATCAGTTATCTCAGCTCTGGTTGGACGAGGAACAGAAATCATTGACTCTAAAACTTGAGTTGCCCAAATACATTCTTTTTTGTATTTTTTACAAACTTCTATAATCAATTTTTGTAATCTTGGTAATTCCAAAATATCAACTTCAACTCATAAATCTCATCTGGCAATCATAGCAACATCAGCTAATGAAATAATTTCTTCTAAGTTTTTTATAGCTTCATGTCTTTCAATTTTTACAACTATTTTTGCTTTAGAGTTATTTTTTTTTAAAATTTTTTTTAATTTTTTTACGTCATCAGAGCTACGAACAAAAGATAAGGCTATATAATCAGGATTTTGTGTAATTCAAAATTCTAAATCTTCTAAATCTTTTTTTGTTAATGGATTAATAGATAATGAAGCAGTTGAAGAATTTATTCATTTATTTGAAGATAAAACTCAATCATTTAAAAATTCTATGTATAAACGATTTTTATTTTCTTTTTTTTCTAAAACTTTAGCTGAAATATATCAATCATTAAAAAGTAAAATATCTCAAACATTTACTTCTTTTGTTAAATGAGGAACAGAAACATAAAGATGTTGTCTATCACAATTATTTATATTTTCTAAATCATATATTATATGAGAGCATTCTCATATTTTGAAATTAACAGGTCCATTTGGGAATTTTCCAAGTCTTATTTTTGGTCATTGAAGGTCAATTAATATCTTTGTTTGTGGTGATATTTTTCTAATTCTTTTTATTTTTGTTTTATGTTCTTCATAACTTCCATGGGACATATTCATACGAGCAATAGCTATGTATGGTAAGATTTTTTTTAACATTTTTTCACTTTCACTTGCAGGTCCAATAGTTGCAACTATTTTTCTTTTAGTCATTTTTTTATTTTATAAATTTAAATATGGTGTATTATATAAATTTATTTTTAAAATCAATTTTATTTTATCCATCAACCAGACAAGTCTTTTATGGTTTGTGCAAGTTTTTTGGGGTCATGACGAACAACATCGCTTTCATTTACAAAGTCTCTTTCTATGATTTTATATTTTTTTCACTCAAACAAAGAAATATCTTTTAATTTTACTGGTTTTTTTCATTCTTCACGTTTGTATTTTTCAACTATTTCATCACTTATATATCAATTATTTACAAAAACATAATCAATCACTTCTCAAGCATATTTTTCCATATTATCTATAAAATCTTTTAATTCATAAGTTGTTGTTTCTCATTTTTTTGTCATGATATTACAAACATAAATTATTTTTGCTGGAGTTTTAGATAAAGCATTTTTCATACCTTTTGATAATAAATTTGGAACTATAGAAGTATAAAAATCCCCAGGTCATAAAATAATATAATCACTATTTATAATAGCTTCATAAGCCCTTGGATTTAGATTTCACTCTCATCCTACTAAAAAAGCATCTATTACATTTTGATTTATATTATGAGTTCTAGCAAAATCATTTTTTGAGCTAACATCTATATATTTTTCTCAAATAATTTCTGTTCCGTCTTCAAATTTTACTCAAAGATGCACATCTTCTAAAGTAACTGGAATTACTTTTCATTCTACATCAAACATTTTACAAGCTTCATCTAATCAAGCTTCAAAACTTCATTTTATGTGATTTAGGGCAGTTAAGAGAATATTTCAAACTTTATTTCCTCAAATCACTCAAGTTTCTCAGTCAAATTTGTATTCAAAAAGTTTTCTTACTATTCCAGTATCGCGAGCTAAAGCGCACATTACTCATCTAATATCACCAGGAGGTAAAACTCCATATTTATCTCTTATTTCTCAAGTTGTTCCTCCAGAATCAGTCATCGTAACAATAGCAGAAAGATTTCTTTGTTCTTCTGAAAAAACTTTTTTTAATCAGTATAAAACATTAAATGTTCCAGATCATCCTCAAATCGTAGTTATATTTATTTTTGTCATAATTAGTTTATTTATAAATTATTTTTCTAAAACAGCTTTTATTCTTCTTACTCCTCTAGAACTAGCTTCTTCTTTTAGGATTTTAAATTTTCACATTACTCAAGTATTTTCAACATGAGGTCATCCACAAAGCTCACTAGAGAAAATTTCTCAAGCATCATTTTTAAAAGTATAAACTTTTACGATATCAGGATATTTTTCCCAGAAACTTCACTCAACTCAAGCTTGTTTTGCATCATCTTTTTTCATTTCTTCTAAAATAACTTTTGCATTTGAAGAAATAGCATTATTTACATAATCTTCTACCTGTTTTAATTGTTCAGGTGTAACTTTTTCTTTATGAGTAAAGTCAAATCTAAGTCTTTTTGCAGTTATATTTGAGCCAGCTTGATGAACATGAGTTCATAAAACTTTTCTTAGTCAAGCAAGCATTAAATGAGTTGCAGAATGCAAAGCTGTTGTAGTTTCAGAGTGGTCTGCTAAACCTCAAGCAAATTTTTGTGCTGCTCCGACTCTAGATAATTCTTGATGTTTTTTAAATGCTTCATTGAAACCATTTACATCAACTTTTAATCATTTTTCTAAAGCTAATTCTCTAGTCATCTCAATAGGAAACCCAAAAGTGTCATAAAGTTTAAAAGCTTTATTTCAAGAAATAGTATCTATTTTTTGTCATGTTTTTTCAAATGCTATTTGAAATCAATTTATTAGTTTTTCAAATTCTTTTAATCATTTTTCTAGTGTTGATAAAAATTGTTTTTCTTCTGTATTTATCTCTTCTAAAATTATAGCTTTTCTATCAAGAACATTTGTATAAATTGGTGAAAATTTTTCTATTACTTTATTTGCAATTGGAGATAAAAATTGTCATGTAAATCATAATTTATATCATTGTCTAATAGCTCTTCTTAATAATCTTCTCAAAATATAACCTTGATCAACATTTGATGGAGTTACTCAGTCTGAAACCATTATAACTGAAGTTCTTAAATGGTCAGCAATAATTCTTATAGAATTTTTTGTATTTTCATTGTATTTAACATTTAAAGTTTTACATATCACTTCAATAATATCAAAAAAAATATCAGTTTCATAAACTGAAGGTGCTTGTGTTAAAGTTGCAGTAATTCTTTCAAGTCACATACCAGTATCTACATTTTGCATAGAAGCTTTATTGAAATTTCCATTTTCATCTTTAATATACTCCATAAATACATTATTCCAGATTTCCATCCAATTTTTATTATCATTTTGCACTGTGCTTCAAGTAGGAGGTAGTTCTTCTTTTCAAACCCGGTAAAATATTTCGCTATCGGGTCCGCAAGGTCCTGTAGCTCCAGCTGGTCACCACCAATTATCTTTTTTTCATAGATATGAAATATTATTTACTCAAAGTGATTTCCAAATATTTGCTGATTCTTCATCTCTTGGAGCATTTTCATCACCCTCAAAAACTGTTACAGCTATTTTTTTTGGATTAATACCTAACCAATCTTTGCTTGTTAAAAATTCATAACTCCAAGTAATTGATTCCTTTTTAAAATAATCTCAAAGTGACCAATTTCAAAGCATTTCAAAAAATGTTAAGTGAGTATCATCTCAAACATCATCTATATCTCAAGTTCTTATACATTTTTGATAATTAACAAGTCTTTTTCAAAGTGGGTGTTTTTCTCCAAGTAAATATGGAACAAGAGGTTGCATTCAAGCAGTGTTAAATAAAACAGTTGGATCATTTTCAGGTACTACTGAAGCAGAAGGGATAATAGAGTGATTTTTTGACAGAAAAAAATCAATATATTTTTGTCTAATTTCATAACTTGTAATTTGCATAAGAATTTATTTATTTTTAATAACCCTAATTTCATTATATAAAAAAAGTTTATTTTTCAAATAAATAATGATTTTTGCATTAAATTTGAAAATATGGTAAGATTTAGGAGTATTAATAATTTAACTATGGAAAGAAAAAATATAGAAACAAGAATAATAAATATTCTAAAATATATAAATCATCCAATTACAAAAAATTTAGAAATATCTTTAAATCTTTTTACTATGCAAGAATTATTTCAAATTTTATCATATTTAGAAACTTGAAATCTAAATTTTATTTATGATTTTTTAGAAGATAAAAAAAGAGAATATTTAAATATAATAAATTTTTTAAAAGTAAAAAAAAGATATACAAATTTAAATAATATAAAAATAAAAGAAAGACTTGAATTAGAAGCTCAAGAAAAAGAAATTGAACTAATAGATTTTAATTTTTAATTTTGAAATATGGTAGACCAAATAAAAGAACAAATAAAACCTGAAACAGAGGTAGAATATACTGAAGAAAATTTACAGCAACTTATAAGTGAATTGTGAAATTTAGAAAAACAAATTTTTTTGTGATCAGATTGAAAAATAGACTGAAATAATTCTGATAGTGAAATAGATGAAAAATATAAGGAATTATTAAATCAAGCAAAGGATATAAAAACAAAAATAAAATTAGTACAAAAATTGATGGAACATTTTTCTCAAAATAAAGATATTATAGATTTTTCTGTTTATAAAAAATCAAAATATTTAGATGAAGAAGGTAGACAAAATATAAATAAGATTCAAAAAGAAACTCAAAAATTATTAAAAAATTATCCAGAATACAAAGAAAGTATAATTTATTATATAAAAGATAATTTTGACTTATTAGATTTTATTATAAATTTTTATCAAAAAGAATATAAAAAGACATGAAATAAAGATTATATAAATACTGTAATTCCAACAATTTTAAAAGCAAATTATGAAATTTTATTAAAAGATAAATTAAAATATTTAAAAGAATGTCTAGATTATGTGAAAAACTCTAAAGATATAAAAAATAAAAAAGAATTTTTAGAATATTTTATCAAAAATACTCAAACTGATTGAATAGGTTATGGAAAAGATAATTTGTGAATTAAAAAAATATGAGAAATATATAAATTAAAATTTTTTACTGAAAAAAGTTTTAGTAATGAGGAAGAAAATGCTTGTAATTTGCTAAAAATACCTTTAAAAGATTTACAACATATAGATAAACTTTATAGGTCTTGAAAAGAAAAAGAATTAGTAGATTTTGTAGATAGTTTAGAAAACAAAAATGATTTATTAAATATACAAAGTATTAAAGAGATTTATTTAGAAATAAAAAAAGAGGAATATGATATAAAAAATATGTATTTTTGAAGACTTGATTATATATTATTGGATTTAGAAAAACTAAAAGATAAAACTACAAAACAAAGACTTGTAAATCTTTTGAAAGAATATAATAAAGCTTGATTAGCACAAAAAGAATTTTGATGTGTTACTTTATGAAAACAATTTGAAAATAATGAATGAGAAATAAATGAAATTTTTTCTAGAACATTAATTCAATTAAAAGAAAATTTTAATACAAAAAATGTAAATGATAATTATTATGAATTAAAAATATTACATAGTTTAGCAATAACATTTGCAACAGATTTCACTTTAGATGAATTATCTAAATTGCAAGATGAGTTAGAAAAAAATATAGATGAAAATATTTTAAGTTTAAAATTAACACTGGAATTAAATCCAGAAAGACTTTATGAATATAATAAAAAATATAGTGAATTGGAAAAATTATGAAATAAATCTGAAGATATTAGAAAAAAATTAGATTTTTATAATTCTTTTTTAGTTCAATGAAATAATATTAATTCTCAAATGTGAGAAAAAGTAAATAAAAAAGAAACAAACGAAAAACCACAGATTTCAGAATCAAAAAAAGCTCAAATTCAGTATAATTATCAAAAACTTTGATTAAATGTTTTAGTTTGAAATAATTGAGAAATATTATCAAAATATTGAGAAAAAAGTTTTTTGCAAAAATTACAAAATTGAAAAATAGAAATTTGAGCAAATGAAAAAATGATTTATACGACATCACTTTGATATAAATTTGAATTTGAAAATAATGATTATTGAGCTATGAAAGTAGTTGAGATAACAGAAAAATTTGATTATTTAAATAAAATCTGACTTGGATATTTTGGCGAAAATTTCAAAAAAATGGTTGATTTGATTCCAGTTTATTTACCAAATAAATGATTAAATTTAAGTATTGATGAAAAATCTTGAGATTTTTTAAATAATTATGAACTTTTTAATATTTTGATACCAGTATTTCAAAG
>OGCL01000142.1_pt1 | contig 81315 bp, 87 predicted proteins | sample 1570041 | NCBI WGS metagenome assembly OGCL01 (sample SAMN06266162, study PRJEB24511) | hot springs metagenome | isolation source: Hot spring water | place: South Africa: Limpopo | collected 2015-06-22
CCCGGCCGGCGCAGCGCGCCGGCGCGCACGGCGATCGCCAGAACGACGAACAGGAGCAGCCCTTCGAGCGCGGCTTCGTAAAGCTGGCTTGGATGGCGCGGCAGCGGTCCGGCGCCGGGAAACACCATCGCCCACGGCACATCGGTCGGTCGGCCCCACAATTCGCCGTTGATGAAGTTCGCGATCCGGCCCAGGAACAGGCCCACCGGCGCGACCATCGCCATCGCGTCCGACACGGCCGAGGGCGCGAGCCCGGAGGCGTAGCCTTCTCCGCAGCGCGGCCGGTCTGCTCACTGTCGCGGAAGCGGCGCGATGACGACGACGGTCATGAAGCCCGGACGAACGAGCGCCTCGGCGCGACCGACCAGCACTCGCAGGTCCAGCTCTACATGGAGGGCCCGTTCGACAAGACCGTCTGCTTCCTCTGCGAGCGCGACCCCGAGGGCGATCTCGCGAAGATCGTGCAGCGGAGCGCGTCGCTCCTCGAGATCGCGATCGTGCCCGCGGCCGCGCTTGCGATCGCGCGCCGCTCTCGCGGTACGCCGCGCATTGCCAACCGCCTGCTGCGCCGCGTGCGCGACTATGCGCAGGTCAAGGCCGACGGGCGGGTCAGCCGGCCGATCGCCGAGGCGGCGCTCGAAATGCTCGAGGTCGACGCCGCCGGCCTCGACCTCATGGATCGCAAGCTGCTCGGTGCGGTGATCGAGAAGTTCGACGGCGGACCGGTCGGCCTCGAGAACCTGGCCCACGCCGTCGGCGAGGAGGCCGGTACGATCGAGGACGTGCTCGAGCCCTACCTCATTCAGAGCGGCTACCTGCAGCGCACGCCGCGCGGGCGGGTGGCGACGCTCGCCGCCTACCGGCATCTGGGCCTGGCGCCGCCCGCGCGAGTGGGCGAACTCTTCGCTGCGCCGGGCGGGGAGGCGGCGTGAGCGCTTTCCAGTTTCCGGTGCGCGTGTACTACGAGGACACCGACCGGGCGGGGGTCGTCTACTACGCGAACTACCTGCGCTATTTCGAGCGCGCGCGCACCGAGTGGCTGCGCACGCTGGGCATCGAGCAGGAGCGGCTCGCGCGCGAGACCGGGCTTGGTTTCGTCGTCGCGCGCGCCGAGATCGACTTTCGTCGCGGCGCCCGGCTCGACGATCTCCTCACCGTGACCGTAGAACCGCTCGAGACGCGGCGCACCTATCTCTGGCTCGCGCAGGAGGCCCGGCTTGCTGACGGCGCCGTCGCCGCGCGCGCGCGCATCCAGGCCGCCTGCGTGCGCAGCTGCGACGGACGCCCGCAGCCGCTGCCGGCCGCGCTCGCCGAGTACCTTGCGCCGTGAGCGCAGCCGCGCAACTGGACCTCTGGACGCTGGTTGCCGGCGCCTCGCCGCTGGTCAAAGCGGTGATGGGGCTGCTGGTCGCCGTCTCGTTCCTGTCCTGGATGTTCATCTTCCGCAAGTGGTTCACGATCCGCCGCGCGCGGGCGCAGACCGACCGCTTCGAACGCGAGTTCTGGAGCGGCCAGGAGCTGTCGGCGCTCTACCAGGGCGCGGTCGCCAACCGGCACACCATCGGATCGCTCGAGCGCATCTTCGAGGCCGGCTACCGCGAGTTCACCAAGCTGCGCGCGCAGCGGGGCTCGGATGCCTCGCTCGTCGTCGATGGGGCGCGGCGGGCGATGCGCGCCACCTTCCAGCGCGAGATGGACTACCTCGAGCAGCACCTTGCCTTTCTCGCCTCCACCGGTTCGGTCAGCCCCTACGTCGGCCTGTTCGGGACGGTGTGGGGGATCATGCATGCGTTTCGCGGGCTGGCGAGCGTGCAGCAGGCGACGCTCGCGCAGGTGGCCCCCGGCATCGCCGAGGCGCTGGTCGCGACGGCGCTCGGCCTCTTCGCCGCGATCCCCGCCGTGGTCGCCTACAACCGCTACGCGCACGATATCGACCGGCTCGGCATCCGCTTCGAGAGTTTCATGGAGGAGTTCTCGAATATCCTGCAGCGCCATGCGGTGAGGTGATCGATGCGGTTGCGCTCGCGCCGCGCCCCGATGCACGAGATCAACGTCGTCCCCTACGTCGACGTGATGCTGGTGCTGCTCGTGATCTTCATGGTGACGGCCCCGTTCGTCGCCCCCGGCCTGGTCGAGCTTCCCTCGGTCGGGCGCGCACCTGCGGCGCCGGCCGCGCCGCTCGAGGTGGTCGTGCGCGAAGACGGCACGCTCCTTGTGCGCGCGCGCGATACGAAGGGGGCCACGCTCGAAGAGCGGCGCGTCGCGCGCAGCGAACTCGCCGGCATCGTGGCCGAGCGGCAGCGGCGCGAACCTGAACTGCCGGTCGTCATCGCGGCCGACCGCAACGTGCGCTACGAAGCGGTGGTGCAGGTGCTCGACGAGCTGCAGAAAAACGCGGTGCGGCGCGTCGGTCTGCTCGTGCGCCCGACGCCGTGAGCGCGGTGGCGCTCGAGCCGCGTCCGGAGCCCGGGCGCACCGCCGCCGCCTTGCTCGCGGCGGCGGTGCACGCGCTCTTTGCCCTTGCGCTCGTCATCAGCGTGCGCTGGCAGAACGCGCCGCCCGAGGCGATCGTCGCCGAACTTTGGGTGGCACCGCCGGCGCAGCCGACTCCGGCCGAGACGGCGCCGGAGCCGCAGCCGCCGCCCGCGAGGGCGGAGAAACCGGACCTCGCGATCGCCGAGCCGGCGCGCGTTACGCCGGCTGCGCCGAGGCCGGCGGCGCCACCCCCGAAACCCCTGCCGCCCGCGCCCAAGCGGGAGCCGACGCCGGCGAAGCAGGCTACCCCCGCGGCCAGCGCGGCGCTCGAGGAAGCCGAGCGGCGCATGCGCGAAGAGCTCGTGCGCGAGCAAGCGGTGCTCGCCGCCGAGCGCGAGCGCGAGGCGCTGCGCGAAAGCCTCGCACGCGAGCAGAAGGCGGCACGCGACCGGGCCCTCGCCGAATGGATCGACCGCGTGCGCGCGAAGATCCGCGGGCACGTGGTCCTGCCGCCCGAGCTGAAGGGCAACCCCGAGGCGGTGTTCGAAGTCGTCCAGCTCCCCACGGGCGAGGTGATCGCAGTGCGGCTGCGGCGCTCGAGCGGCGTGCGCGCCCTCGACGAGGCGGTCGAGCGTGCGATTTTGAAGAGCTCGCCGCTGCCCAGGCCGGAGCGGCCGGAGGTGTTCGCGCGCAGCTTCGAGCTGCGCTACCGGCCGCGCGACTGAAGCCGCCGGCGCGCGCCCCCGCCCTATAATGCGCTCATGCGACGATGGGCTGCGGCCGTAGTCTCGTTGCTCGTGTCGTTTCCGGCCGCGGCGCAGCTGACGATCGAAGTCACCGGCGCAGGCGCTGAGCGCCGGCCCGTCGCGATCCTGCCCTTCGCGGGAGAAGCGGCGCTCGGAACCGAGATCTCGGCGGTGGTGCGCGCGGACCTGGAACGCAGCGGTCTTTTCCGCGCGCTCGAGTTGCCGCGCCTCGACCCGCCGCTGACCGAGAACTCGGCCATTTCCTATGTCGAGTGGCGCGCGCGGCTTGCCGACGCGCTCGTCGCCGGCTCGGTCGCGCCGCGCGCCGACGGCCGTTTCGAGGCGCGATTTCGGCTGCACGACGTGGTCAAGGGCCGGGACCTGGGCGGAGTCGCGTACGTGCTCGAGCGGACGCAGGCGCGCGCGACGGCGCACCGCATTGCCGACTACGTGTACGAAAGGCTCACGGGCGAGAAGGGGGTCTTTTCGACCAAGATCGCGTACGTGGTCAAGCGCGGAAGCCGCTACGAGCTGCAGATCGCCGACGCCGACGGAGCCCATGCCCAGGCGCTGCTCGTTTCCAACGAACCGATCCTCTCGCCCGCCTGGTCGCCCGACGGCAAGAGAATCGCGTACGTGTCGCTGCAGACCAAGAAGCCGGTGGTGTACGTGCAGCACGTCGAGGTTCCGAAGCAGGAAGTGGTCGCCAACTTCCGCGGATCGAACTCGGCGCCGGCCTGGGCCCCCGACGGGCGCCGCCTCGCGGTGACGCTGTCGCGCGACGGCGGCTCGCAGCTCTACCTCATCAACGCCGATGGAACCGGGGTGCGCCGCCTGACCACCTCGAACGCGATCGACACCGAGCCGTCGTTCTCCCCCGACGGTCGGTACATTTACTTCACTTCCGACCGCGGGGGCAGCCCCCAGATCTACCGCCTGCCGGCAGAAGGGGGCGAAGCGCAGCGGCTCACCTTCACCGGCAGCTACAACGCCACCCCCCGGCCGAGCCCGGACGGCCGCAGCCTCGCTTTCGTTACGCGCACCAATGGCAAGTTCCGCATCGCGCTCATGGATCTCGCGACCGGACAGGTGCAGCTGCTCACCGACGGCGAGCGCGACGAGTCGCCCAGCGTCGCCCCGAACGGGCGCATGATCCTGTATGCCACCGTAGTCGACGGCCGCGGCGTGCTCGCCGCGGTCTCGGCCGACGGGCGCGTGCGTCAGCGCCTGACCACCACGGCGGCGGACGTCCGGGAACCGGCCTGGAGTCCGCTGCTCCAACCCTAACGGAGATGCGAACGATGATGCGAAGAGCGATTTCCTTACTCGCCCTCGCGCTTGTCGCTTGCGCGGGCTCGCCCGATACGGAGCAGGAGCGGGCGGCGGTCGAGGAACGAAAGCCCGTGCCGCTGACGGCTCCTCCGCCGGCGGCGAAGCCCCAGGCGGTGGAGCAGGCCCCCATCGCGGCGGTGGATCTCAGCGCGCAGAAGAAACCGGCGCTCTCGCCTCTTACCGACCCGGCCTCGATCCTGGCCAAGCGCTCGATCTACTATGACTTCGACCGCTACGACGTCAAGGACCAGTACCGGCCGATCGTCGAGGCGCACGCGCGCTACCTGCGCGAGCACCCGCAGGCGAAAGTGCGGGTGATGGGCAACACGGACGAGCGCGGAAGCCGCGAATACAATCTCGCGCTCGGCCAGCGGCGCGCCGAGGGCGTCAAACGGCTCCTGGTGCTGCTCGGTGCGCGCGACGATCAGGTCGAAGCCGTGAGCCTGGGCGAGGAGAAACCGCGCGCCGTGGGATCGAACGAGGAGGCGTGGGCTGAGAACCGTCGTAGCGACATCCTGTACGAGGGCGAGTACTGATGCGGCAGGGGGGATGCCGCCTGCAGAGGGCGCTTGCGGCCGCCGTGCTCGCCGCCGCAGCGCTTCCGGCGCACGCGATCTTCGCCGACGGCGAGGCGCGCCGCAGCGTCGAGGAGCTGCGGCGCCAGCTCGACGCGACGGCGCGTTCGATCGAAGAACGCGTCGGCCGGCTCGAGGAGCGCGTCACGCGCGCCGAGGACCGGCGCGCGCTGGTCGAACTCGCAGGACAGATCGAAGAGCTGCGCAACGAGATCGCCCGCTTGCGCGGGCAACTCGAGGTGCTCGTCCACCGCGCCGAAAGCGCCGAGCGGCGCCAGAAGGACCTGTACGCGGACATCGACACGCGGCTGCGCCGGCTCGAACAGCAGAAGGAGGCGGCGCCACCCCCTGAGAAAGCCGCGGCGGAGGCAGCCGCGGCGGCGGCGGCGGCGGCCGAGACGCGCGCCTACGAGGCGGCGCTCAACCAGTTCAAAGTCGGCAACTACGCGCTCGCGATTTCGGCTTTCCAGGGGTTCCTTGTAACCTACCCCAGTTCCAAGCTCGCGCCTTCGGCGCAGTACTGGATCGGCAACGCCCACTTCGCGCAGCGGGACTACCGGCAGGCGATCGCGGCGCAGCAAAAACTCCTCGGCTCCTGGCCCGACGACGCGAAAGCACCGGATGCGATGCTCAACATCGCCACCTCGCAAGAGGCGCTCGGCGAGCGGCGTGAGGCGCAGAAAACGCTCGAAGCGCTGATCGCAAAATACCCGGCGAGCGCCGCCGCGGCGAGCGCGCGCCAGCGCCTGGCGCAGGCGCCGAAAACGAAGCGCTGAGCCGCGCCGGTAGCAGGGCGGGGGCGAGATTGCGCTTTGCGCTCGCGCGTGGCGAGGACCCGCGATTCGGGCAAGGCGCTTGCTATGCTTTGCGCTCGGGGGGTCGTTAGCTCAGTCGGTAGAGCAGCGGACTTTTAATCCGTTGGTCGCTGGTTCGAATCCAGCACGACCCACCAGTAGACCAAGCCCCTGTAGGCGCTTGGTAGGCAAATCTCGGGAGTCTGCCTAGGCCGCGCACCCTAAAGCGCGTGCCCGGCCGGGTCGGGCGTTCGCCACTACGCCGAATCGGAAAAACGCTCAATCTCCCGAAGGCCGCGCGGCACGGGAGGCGGCCGTGCGCTTCGCGCCGAAGCGCGAGGAAGAGCGCTCGTCCCCGCAAACACGGAAGCTCGATCCGAGAGCCTGAGGCGGCTCGAAGCCGTCGTCGGCCTGGGCTACGCGCCGGCAGCGCCAGAGGTTGTGCATCGCTTACGCCACTAGACACGAAAAGCATGCGGGCCGTCCGCAATACGGCTCCCAGGGGCGCCTTCCCACGCTTTTCCTTTGGTTTGAGCGGCGTATCGCTTGCCGCGTGCGATGGGCTTTGCGGCGGAGCTATCCGATCTATCGCGAGCTCGGCCAAGACGGCGTAGCCCTTCAAGGCCCATGGAGCAAGCGCGAATGCGAACGCGGCCGCGCTGGTGGTGGCCATAGACTCTCCAGGACCCATGGGTAGAGCCCTGCGCACGAGCCGCTGGATGCGCTTGCCGGGTTTATAGGCGTGGGATGGCCTTTCGCCACCTGGCGCCACGACGCAACAGCGAGGCTGGCCGGACAAGGGTGCGGAAAGCAGAAGCGCTACGGCTCGCAGGCCGTGTGCGGGCGCTTTCTGCCCCGTTGCTTCTTGCTCGAGGATCCCTTAGGATTTTCCCCCTTCTGCGGGGGCATAGCTCAGCTGGTAGAGCAGCTGACTCTTAATCAGTAGGTCCAAGGTTCGAATCCTTGTGCCCCCACCCGTTTTCCGTGGCGGCGGGCTTTCGCCGGCCCCTTGGGCTACGCGCCAACTTAGTCGGCCTCGCGCGCAAGGCGGACGACCTCCGGTAGCCTTCGCAGCGCTCGCATGATGCGGGCGAGGTGCTTGCGGTCGGCCACCTCGAGGATGAAGTGCATCGTCGTGTACACGCCGCGGTCTTCGTCCATGCTGATGGCGTCGATGTTCGAGCCGGCCTCGGCGATCTCGGCGGCGACCTTCGCGAGCACGCCGCGCCGGTTGGCGACCGTGACGCGCAGCCCCGCGGGGAAGTGGCGCGCGGTGGCCCGGTCCCAGTCCACGTCCAGCCACTGCTCCGGCTCGTTGCGGCGCGAGCGCGCGATGCCACGGCAGGCGAGCCGATGCACCACCAGCCCCTGCCCTTTCTTGATCGAGCCGACGATCTCGTCGCCGGGTATCGGCCGACAACAGCGGGCAAGCTGCACCGCCATGCCCTCGGTGCCCCGGATGAGGATGCTGCCCCCGGGCGGGCCGCCGGCGCGGTGCTCGTCCCGGTCGCTTGCGCGCAGCAGCCGGCGCGCCACGACGGCGGCGAGCCGCTTGCCGAGGCCGATGTCGGCGAGCAGCTCCTCGCGCGAGCGCACCCCGGAGTCGCGCACCATGCGCTCCCAGGCCGCCTCGTCGATCCGCTCGGGCGGCACGCCCAGCGCGCGCAGCGCCTGCGCGAGCAGCCGCTCGCCGAGCGCCGCCGACTCCTCGTACTGCATCGTTTTCAGGAAGTGGCGGATGTTCGAGCGCGCCTTGGCGGTGCGTACGTACTGCAGCCAGGCGGGGTTCGGGTTGGCGTGCGCAGCGGTGATAATTTCGACGCGGTCGCCATTGCGCAGCTCCGTGCGCAGCGGCACCAGCTCGCCGTTCACCTTCGCCGCGACACAGCGGTTGCCGATGTCGGTGTGCACGGCGTAGGCAAAATCGACCGCGGTCGCACCGCGCGGCAGAGACAGGATCTTGCCCTTCGGCGTGAAGACGTACACCTCGTCGGGGAAGAGGTCCACTTTCACGTGCTCGAGGAACTCGTGCGGGTCGCCCGAGCGGCTCTGGATCTCGAGCAGCGACTGCAACCACTGATGCGTCTTCTTCTGCAGTTCCGAGAGCGATTCGCCCTCTTCCTTGTACAGCCAGTGGGACGCGACGCCCGACTCGGCGATGCGGTGCATGCGCTCGGTGCGGATCTGCACCTCGATCGGCAGCCCCACCGGGCCGATCAACGTCGTGTGCAGGGACTGGTAACCGTTCGCTTTGGGGATCGCGATGTAGTCCTTGAACTTGCCGGGCACGGGCTTGTACAGGCCGTGCAGCGCTCCCAGGGCGAGGTACGCCGAGGGCGCGTCGGCGACGATGACGCGAAAACCGTAGATGTCGTGCACCTCGGAAAAGCTGAGCCGCTTCTGCACCATCTTGCGGTACACCGAATAGAGATGCTTTTCGCGGCCGGTGACGGTGGCCGAGACGCCGGCTTCGGCGAGCCGGGCGCGGATCTGGCTCTCGATGCGGGCGACGACTTCGCGTCGGTTGCCCCGTGCTGCGCGCGTCGCCTTGGCGAGCACGCGGTAGCGCATCGGGTACAGGTGCGCAAAAGCGAGGTCCTGCAGTTCGTGGTAGAGCGCATTCAGCCCGAGGCGGTTGGCGATTGGCGCATAGATGTCCATCGTCTCGCGCGCGATGCGGCGCCGCTTGGCCGGCGCGACCGCCGCCAGCGTGCGCATGTTGTGCAGCCGGTCCGCGAGCTTGATCAGGATGACGCGCACGTCGCGCGCCATCGCAAGCAGCATCTTGCGGAAGTTCTCCGCCTGCGCATCCTCGGCGGACTGGAACTCGATGCGGTCGAGCTTGGAGACGCCGTCGACAAGCTCAGCGACCGGCGCGCCGAACGCCTCGGCGATCTCCGCCTTGGTGACCGAGGTGTCCTCCATGACGTCGTGCAGCAGCGCCGCGGCGAGCGCCTGCCCGTCGAGGCGCCACTCGGCGAGGATCTCGGCCACGGTGAGCGGATGCGAAATGTAGGGTTCGCCCGACTGGCGCCGCTGACCGGCGTGGGCGGCCTCGGAGAAGCGGTAGGCCTGCTCCAGGCGTGCGATGTCGGCCGGCTTGAGGTAGGCAAAGCGGCCGTTGTCCGCGAGGGCCGGGGCGAGGGCGGCCATGCGGCGAGGTTACCGCATGGCACGCTGGGGCGTCAGGGGGTGGACAGGCCGGCCGGATTCGGGTTGCGGCGCAGGACTTCCAGACCGACCTTGCCGGTGGCAATTTCGCGCAGCGCGATCACCGTCGGTTTGTCCCGGTTGGGCTCCACGAGCGGGGTCGCCCCCGCGGTGAGCTGGCGCGCGCGGTACGTCGCCGCCAGGGTCAGCTGGAAGCGGTTCGGGATCTGGCGCAGACAGTCGTCGACGGTGATGCGGGCCACGATTCAGCCTCCGAGCTGGAGATACCGAGGGTAGCGGGCAAGCTGCCGAGCGGTGCGGGCGCGCTCTGCACGCACGACCGCGACCAGGTCCTGCAGCGCGGTTTCAAAGTCCTCGTTGATTATAACGTAGTCGAACTCGGCCGCGTGGCCGAGCTCCTCGCGCGCTGCGGCCAGGCGGCGCTGGATCACCGCCTCGGAGTCCAAGCCCCGCAGGCGCAGACGGCGTTCCAGCTCTGCGACCGAAGGGGGCAGGACGAAGATGCCGATCGCCCCCGCGATCAGCCGCCGCACTTGCTGGGCCCCTTGCCAGTCGATTTCGAGCACGAGGTCGGTGCCTGCGGCAAGCCGCTCCTCGACCGTGCGTTGGACGGTGCCGTAGCGGTGACCGTACACCTGCGCCGACTCGAGGAATTCGCCTCGCTCGAGCATCGCCTCGAAGGTGGCGGGGTCGACGAAGTGGTAATCACGGCCGTTGCGCTCGCCCGCTCGTGGTGGGCGAGTCGTGTACGACACCGAGAGCGCGAGTCCCTCGATGCGCTGGAGCAGCGCCTCGACGAGCGAGGTCTTTCCGGCACCGGAGGGTGCGGTGACGATGAAGAGGAGTCCCCTTACGCGCGCGCCGGTCGCCGGGTGCAACGGGCGGCGCTCCTCATTCGACATTCTGCACCTGTTCGCGCACTTGCTCGATGAGCACGCGCAAGGCGAGCGCCGTTTCCGCCAGTTGCAGTCCAGCGGCCTTGGCCGCGAGGGTGTTTGCCTCGCGCGCCATCTCCTGGGCGAGGAAGTCGAGTCGCTTGCCGATCGGGCCGCCCGCGGCGAGCAGGCGCTCGGCCTCCGCGATGTGTGCGGCAAGGCGCGTGAGTTCCTCCTCGACATCGCTGCGCGCGCTGAGCAGGGCGAGCTCCGTGCGCAGCCGCTCCTCGTCGCTCGCCCCGGCTTCGCGCAGGCGAGCGGCCAGGCGCTCGCGCGCGGCCGCGCTCGCTTGCGGCGCGAGCGCGGTCGCGCGCAGCACCTCGTCGCGCATACGGGCAAGCCGCTCGCCGATGGCGGCGGCGAGCCGCGCGCCCTCGCGCGCACGGCTTGCGCACAGTTCCTCGAGCGCGCGCTCGACGACCGCGATCGCCGTGGCATGCAGCGACTGCTCGGCCACGGGCGTTTCGGTGAGCACGCCCGGCCAGCGCAGCACGTCGGCGAGCGCCAGCGGCGCGGCATGCGGTAAATGGGTCGCCGCCTCGGCCGCGAGCGCGCGCAACGCGGCGAGCGCTTGCGCATCGAGGCGCAGGCCGGCCGGGCGCGCTGCGCGCGCAAAGGTCAGGCGGCACTCGACCTTGCCGCGCGCCAGGCGCGCGGAGAGCAAGTCGCGGATCGCGGGCTCGACGCCGCGCAGCTCCTCGCCCAGCCGCAGTTGCAGGTCGAGGAAACGGCTGTTCAGGGAGCGCAACTCGGCGCCGAGCGTGCCGGCGCTGCCGCCCGAGGGATGCGGCACTTCCACCGCGACGGCGGCAAAACCGGTCATGCTGGCGATCACGGCGAGGCGGTGCGGAAGCGAACCCGTATCATAGAGCAATGCGCACGGCGGCGAGGCGTTGACGTGAGGCCAAGTGGGCGGGCACCCGGCGAACTGCGACCGGTGAACATCGTGCGCGGTGCGCTGCGCCACGCCGAGGGCTCGGCCCTGATCGAATTCGGCGCAACGCGCGTGCTCTGCAGCGCCAGTGTCGCGGCGGGCGTGCCGAGCTTCGTGCGCGAACAGGGCCGCGGCTGGCTCACCGCCGAGTACGGGATGCTGCCGCGGGCGACGCACACGCGCAGCGAGCGCGAGGCCGCGCGCGGCCGCCCGTCGGGACGCACGCAGGAGATCCAGCGCTTGGTCGGCCGGGCGCTGCGCGCGGCGGTCGATTTGGCTGCGCTCGGCGGACATACGATCACGGTCGACTGCGATGTGCTGCAGGCCGACGGGGGCACGCGCACGGCGGCGATCACGGGCGCGTTCGTCGCCGTGCACGACGCGCTCGCCTGGATGCGCGAGCGGGGATTGGTCGCGGCGCTTCCGCTGCGCGACTTCGTCGCTGCGGTGTCGGTGGGTCTCTACCGCGGGGTGCCGGTGCTCGACCTCGACTACGAAGAGGATTCGGCCTGCGACGCGGACCTGAACGTGGTGATGACCGCCTCCGGCCGCATCGTCGAGGTGCAGGGCACGGCCGAGGGCGCGCCGTTCGACCGCGCGGCGCTCGATGCCATGCTCGCGCTCGCCGCCGAGGGCGTCGTCCGCCTGATCGCGCACCAGCGCGCGGCGCTCGCGCGATGAGGCGGCTCGTTCTCGCTTCGGCGAACCCGGGCAAGCTCGCCGAGCTGCGGGCGCTGCTTGCGCCGCTCGCGTTGGAGGTGCTCGCGCAGGACGAGCTCGGGGTGGGCGAGGCCGACGAGCGGCACGAGACCTTCGTCGAGAACGCGCTCGCAAAAGCGCGGCACGCCAGCCGGGCGACAGGGCTGCCCGCGCTCGCCGACGATTCGGGACTGTGCGTGCGCGCGCTGGGTGGCGCACCGGGCGTGCACTCGGCGTACTACGCCGGTCGTACGGGCGAGCGCAGCGAGCGCGACGCGCGCAACAACGCGCGGCTGCTGGCCGAACTGGACGGCGTCGCCGACCGGCGCGCGCACTACACTTGCGTGCTCGTGCTCGTGCGGCACGCGGCGGATCCCGAGCCGATCCTCGCCGAAGGGCGCTGGGCGGGGGAGATCGCGCGCGCGCCGCGCGGAAGCGGCGGCTTCGGCTACGATCCCCTGTTCCTGGTACCGGGCCGCGGCCGCACCGCGGCCGAGCTCGACGCCGCGGAGAAGAACCGTGTGAGCCACCGCGCGCGGGCGCTTGCGCGCCTGCGCGAGCGGTTGGCCGAGGAGAAGGAGTGAACGGCGCGGCGCCGCTTCCCCCCCTGGCGCTCTATGTGCACCTGCCGTGGTGCGTGCGCAAATGTCCTTACTGCGACTTCAATTCGCACGTGCTTCGAGGAGAGCTGCCGGTGGCGGCTTACGCGCGCACGCTCGAGGCGGATCTGGATGCGCTCGGCCCGCTTCTGGGGGCGCGCAGCGCGATTTCCGTGTACCTCGGCGGCGGCACGCCGAGCCTCTTTCCGCCCGAGGCGATGGGCCGGCTGCTCGAGGCGGTGCGCGCGCGCGTGCCGCTCGCCGAAGACGCGGAGGTGACGCTCGAGGCGAACCCGGGCACGGTCGATCCGGCCCGCCTCGCGGGGTACCGCGCCGCGGGGGTCACGCGCCTTTCGCTCGGCGTGCAGAGCTTCGACGAGCGGATGCTCGCTGCGCTCGGGCGCGTGCACGACGCCGGGCAGGCGCGCTGCGCAGCCGAATGGGCGCGCGCGGTGTTCGACGAGGTCAACCTCGACCTCATGTACGGCCTGCCGGGACAGACGCTCGAGATGGTGCGCGCCGATCTCGCCGCGGCGCTGCGCTACGAGCCGACGCACGTCTCGGCGTACCAGCTCGCCATTGAGCCGAACACGGTGTTCTGGTCGCGGCCGCCGCCGCTCCCCGAGCCCGATCTCTGCGCCGACATGCAGTTCGAGATCGAGGCGCTCCTTGCCGCGGCCGGCTACGAGCACTACGAAGTATCGGCGTTCGCGCGCCCGGGTCACCGCTCGCGCCACAACCTGAACTACTGGCAGTTCGGCGATTACGCGGGGCTGGGGGCGGGGGCGCACGGAAAGCTCACCGTCGCCGGTACGGTGACGCGGCACGAGCGGCCGCGTGCACCGCGCGAACACGCGCGCGCGGCCGGCCGCGTGGTGCACCGGCCGGTGCCGCCGCGCGATCTGCCTTTCGAGTTCGCGCTCAACGCGCTGCGGCTGGTCGAGGGTTTCGACGCCGGGCTGTTTTGCGCGCGCACCGGCCTGCCGTGGCAGGCGTTCGCGGCGCCCTTGGCCGAAGCCGAGCGCCGGGGGCTGGTCGAGCTCGTCGACGGTCGCGTCCGGCCCAGTGCGCTCGGCCGCCGTTTCCTGAACGACGCCATCGCGCTATTCCTGCCGGCGGCGGAAAACGAGGTCTCGCACCTCGTGGCCTAGCGCGACGCCGCGCCGCTCGAAGCGCGTCTCGGGACGCCACGGTGGCCGGGGCGCATAGCCGAGGGCCGTGTTCTCGAGCCGCGGTTCGCCGCCAAGCACCGCGAGCATCGCTTGGGCGTAAGGCGGCCAGTCGGTGGCCAGATGCAGGACAGCGCCCGGCGCAAGGCGGCTTGCGGCGAGCGCGGCGAAGCGCGCGTTGACGAGGCGGCGCTTGTGGTGGCGCTTCTTCGGCCAAGGGTCCGGGAAGAACACGTAAATCCCGGCGAGCGAGGCGGGCGGCACCATGCGCTCGAGCACGTCGACGGCGTCGTGGCGGATCACGCGCAGGTTGGTCAGTGCGCGCGCGGCGATGCGCGCAAGCAAGCTGCCGACGCCGGGGCCGTGCACCTCGACGGCGAGGTAGTCGTGGTCCGGATTCGCCGCGGCCAGCGCCGCGATCGTCTCCCCCATGCCGGAGCCGATTTCGAGGTAAACGGGCGCGATGCGCCCGAAGAGCTCGCGCCACTCGAGCAGGGCGTCGCGAAACGGCACGCCATAGCGCGGATAGAGCGTGGCAAGCGCGCGCGCCTGGGCGCGCGTGACGCGACCCTGGCGCAGCACGTAACTGCGCACCGGGCGGATGGCGCCGGAACTCGCCCTCGGCGGGCGCGCGGCCTGCACCGCCGCCCTCAGGCCGCGCTCAGCCGGTCCGAGGAAGCGATCGTGCCCGCGACCGGCGAGGAGGGGCTCGCCGCGTAGGGCTTCTTGGGCATGCGGCCGGCGAGAAAGGCCTTGCGCCCCGCTTCCACGGCGAGCTTCATGGCCTGCGCCATGCGGACGGGGTCCTTCGCCTCGGCGATGGCCGTGTTCATGAGCACGCCGTCGCAGCCGAGTTCCATCGCGATCGCCGCGTCCGACGCCGTACCGACGCCCGCATCCACGAGCACCGGTACCCGCACCGCGTCGATCACGAGCTGCAAGTTCCACGGATTGAGGATTCCCATGCCCGAGCCGATCAGCGAGGCCAGTGGCATGATCGCGACGCAGCCCGCCTCCTCGAGCATCTTCGCCTGCACCGGGTCGTCGGAGCAGTACACCATCACCTTGAACCCTTCGGCGACGAGCGTTCTTGCCGCGGCCAGCGTCTCGGGCATGTTGGGGTAGAGCGTGCGCGCATCGCCCAACACCTCGAGTTTGACGAGGTCCTGCCCGTCGAGCAGCTCGCGCGCAAGGCGGAGCGTGCGCACCGCGTCGGCGGCGGTGTAGCAGCCGGCGGTGTTCGGCAGGATCGTATAGCGCGTCGGCGGCAGGTAGTCGAGCAGCGAGGGTTCGCCCGCACTCTGGCCGATGTTGGTGCGCCGGATCGCGACCGTGACGATCTCGGCGCCGGAGGCTTCCACCGCCGCCCGCGTTTGCTCGAAATCGCGGTACTTGCCGGTGCCGACGAGGAGCCGCGAGCGGTAGGTACGGTTGGCGACGATCAGCGCGTCCTCGGCCACGGGGTCTAGCCTCCGCCGACAGCGACGACGATCTCGAGCCGGTCGCCGTCGCAAACCGGCGTCGAGGCGTGCGCGCTGCGCGGCACGAGCTCGCCGTTTTTCTCGACCGCCACCTTGCGGCCGGCCAGTTCGAGGCGCGCAAGGAGCGCGGCCACGTCGAGCGGGGCATCGAAACGCCGCTCGCGACCGTTCACCGTCACGCAGATCATGCCTCGCATTCTACTGCGGCACGACCCGAGGGGGGCGGTGCTAGAATCGACCGGGTGCGGGTGTAGTTCAATGGCAGAACATCAGCTTCCCAAGCTGAATACGTGGGTTCGATTCCCATCACCCGCTCCAACGTCTCGCTGAGCGCCGGCGCGCGCGTGGCCTACTCGGTCGAAGGCAAGCTCGTGGTGGCGATTTCGTCGCGGGCGCTCTTCGACTTCGAGGAGGAGAACCGCGTCTTCGAGCGCGAGGGCGAGGCCGCCTACATTCGGCTCCAGTATGCGCGGCTCGAAGAGCCGGCAAAGCCCGGCGTCGCGTTCCCGCTCGTGCGCAAACTGCTCGCGTTCAACTCGCCGGCGAGGCAGCGGGTCGAGGTCGTGATCCTGTCGAAGAACGATCCGGTCTCCGGGCTGCGCGTGTTCCGCTCGGCCGAGAAAGCCGGTCTGCGGCTCGAGCGCGGAGTGTTCACGCGCGGGCGCGAGCCGTGGCGCTACCTCGATGCGCTGCGCGCGAACCTGTTCCTTTCGGCGAACGAGCAAGACGTCATGAACGCGCTCGATGCGCGCGTGCCCGCTGCGCGCGTGGTGCCGGAGTCCGCGCAGGCGGCCTCGCGCCATGGCGAAGAGGTGCGCATCGCTTTCGACGGCGACGCCGTCCTCTTCTCGGACGAGGCCGAGCGCGTGTACCAGGAAAACGGACTGAGCGCGTTTGCGCGCCACGAGCAGGCGCATGCGCAGCGGCCCCTGCCGCCCGGTCCGTTCAAGCCGCTCCTCGAAGCGCTGCACCGCTTGCAGCAGGCGGCAGGAAGCGAAGTGCCGATGCGGCTTCGCACCGCGCTCGTCACCGCGCGCAGCGCCCCTGCGCACGAGCGCGCGGTGCGCACGCTCATGGCCTGGGACATCGCGGTGGACGAGGCGATGTTCCTGGGCGGACTGCCGAAAGGGGAGTTTCTGAAGGCCTTCGAGCCGGACTTCTATTTCGACGACCAGCGCGTGCACGTCGAATCGGCGAGCCGGCACGTCGCCACCGGGCACGTGCCTTTCGGCGTCGCCAACGCCAGGCAGAGCGCCGCCTGAAGGTTCTGCGCCTCGCAGGGGTCGCGCTCGCCGCTTTTCTCGGCGCTGCGGCGCTCGCCGTCACGGCGTTGTTCGTCGTCGTCGACGGCGACTTCGTCAAGGCGCGGCTCGAACGGGCCTTCCGGGAGCAGAACCGCACGCTCGTGATCGAGGGCACGCCGCGCGTGCGGCTTTTCCCTGTCGCGAGCCTGGCGCTCGGCCGCGCGCGGCTCTCGCAGCCGGGCGCAGCGGGGACGTTTCTCGAGCTCGATGCGGGCGAGGTCGCGGTGCGGGTGCTGCCGCTTCTTGCCGGCGAGATCGCGATCGAAAAGCTTCGCGTCGCGGGGCTGCACCTGCACCTTGCGCGCGCACGGGACGGCCGCGCGAACTGGTCCGATTTCGAAGCCGCCCGGCAGGGTCGCCCCGAAGCCGGGCGCTGGCGCTTGCGCCTTGCCGAGTTGCAGGTCGAACGGGGCCGCGTCGACTATCGCGACGAGGCGACGGGACAGACGCTCTCGGTCTCCGGAATCGAGCTGCGCACGGGAAGGCTCGACGGCGAGGCGCCGGCGCCGGTCACGCTCTCGCTCCAGGTCTCGGGGGGCCGGCCGGCGGTCGAGTTGCAACTGCAGGGCAAAGGGGCGCTGCGCCTCGATCCTGCGCGGGTGGCCTACGCCGCCGAGGATTTTGCGCTCGTTGCGAAGGGCCGGCTCGGGGCAGAGACGATCGCCGCGGAGTTCGCCGCGCCGTGGCTCGCGATCACGCCGGCGCGCGCCCAAGGCGCCGAGGTGAAAGGCGCGGTGCAGATGCGAGGACCCCAGCGCGCGCTCGACGCGCGTTTGCGCCTCGATGGCATCGGTGGTGCCTCGGCGGCGCTCGCGATCGCCGAGGCGGCGCTCGTCGTGCACGGGCGCTTCGGGGCTACGGCACTCGAGGCGAGACTCGATACGCCGCTTCAGGCGGACCTCCGCCGTGGCGTCTGGCAAGTGCCGCGCCTTGCCGCCCAAATCGCGGTTTCGTCGCCCGCTTTTCCGCGGCGCACGGCGGCCCTTCGACTCGCCGGCGAGGGGCGCATCGAGCCCCGGCGGGAGCGCGCCACGCTTTCGCTCACGGGCACGCTCGATGACTCGACGCTCAAGGCGAGCGCCGCGGTAACCCGCTTCGAACCGCTCGCGGCCAGCTTCGACTGCTCGGTCGACCGTCTCGATCTGGACCGGTACTGGAACGAACCCCGTGCTGGATCGAAGCGCGACGATCGCCTGGAATTCTCGCTACTCGAGGGCAAGACGCTGTCGGGGCGCTTTGCCGCCGACGCGCTCACGGTCCGTGGCGTGCGGCTGGAAGAGGTGCGCGCGCGGCTCGAGCTTGCGCAGGGCCGGCTCGAGCTTGCGCCTCACTCGGCACGGCTTTACGGCGGTAGCCTCGAGGGCTCGCTCGTCGCCGAGGTGAAGGGCAAGCGCCTCGAGCTGCGGGAGACGCTGCGCAACGTCGCGCTCGGCCCCCTCCTGCGCGATCTGGCGCGCAAGGATCTCGTCGCAGGGCGGGCGAGTGCGACGCTCGCCGTGCAAAGCACCGGGGCGACGCTCAGCGAACACAGGAAGTCGCTCGCTGGCAGCGCGCGCATCGAAGTGAGGGACGGTGCCGTGCGGGGCGTCGACCTCGTCGGCGCGGCCGAGCGCGTGCGTGACCTCGCGCGCAGTCGGCGCACCGCGGCCGGCACGGTCGGCGGGACCGAACTCTCCGAGCTCTCTGCGAGTTTCACCCTCCGCGGCGGAGTCGCGCACAACGACGACCTGGAGGGCGTTTCACCCCTGCTGCGTCTGAGCGGAGCCGGTCGGCTCGACATCGGCGCGAACACGATCGACTACACCCTGCGCGCGACGCTCCTTGCGCCGGGGCAAGCGGCGGGAGCGCCCGGCGCGGCCGCCGGACCTGCGATCCCGATCCGCCTGACGGGTACCCTCGACGCTCCGGCCTGGAGCGTCGACTACTCGGCGCTCGCCGCCGGGGCAGGGGGAGCGCTCGGCCGCGCTGCGGGCGCTGCCGCGGAAGCGACCCGCAAAGGGGCGGCCTCGGTGGGTGATTCGCTGCGCGACCTTTTGCGGCGCTAGCGCATCGCCTCCTGCAGCCCTCGGGGTTTGATCTCCGCCGCCACGCGCGCGAGGCGGACCGCGCGGCGGCCGAGACGCGCGTTGCCAGGGGGCCGCCACGACAGGCCGGCGCTCGGGCTCAGCTGAGCGGGAGCGCCTCTTCGGCGAGCGCGGCGAGGTAGCCCGCACCGAGCGGGATCACCTCGTCGTTGAAGTCGTAGCGCGGATTGTGCAGCAGGCAGCCGCCCGCAGCGCCACCTTGGCCGAGCCAGACGTACGCCCCCGGGCGCGCCTGCAACATGTAGGCGAAGTCCTCGGCGCCCATCGTGGGAGGCGCGTCGCGGACGACGTTCTCGGCTCCGAGAAGCCTTTCGCCGATCCGTGCCGCGAGCTCCGCCTCGTGCGGCGTATTCACGGTGGCGGGATAGCCCCGCACGTAGCGCAGCTCGGCGCTCGCACCGAGCGCCTGCGCGACCCCGGTGGCGATTTCGCGCACGCGCCGCTCGGCGAGATCGCGCGTTTCGGGCCGGAAGCTGCGCGCGGTGCCGATGAGGCGCACCTCGTCCGGGATGACGTTGTAGGCGCCGACCTGGCTCGTTTGCATCGAACAGAGGCTGACGACCGCCGCGTCGACCGGCTCGACGTTGCGGCTCGCCACCGTCTGCAGCGCCGCGATCACGTGCGCGGCGGCAACCACCGGGTCGACGGCGAGGTGCGGCATCGCGCCGTGGCCGCCGCGGCCGCGTATCGTGAGCTGGATCTCGTCGGTCGCCGCCATCACCGGTCCGGCGCGCACGGCGATGCGACCGGGCGGAAGCTGCGGCCAGTTGTGCAACGCGTATACGGCGTCGACCGGGAAACGCTCGAACAGTCCTTCGGCGAGCATCACGCGTGCGCCTCCGCCGCCTTCCTCGGCGGGCTGGAACACGCACACCACCGTGCCATCGAAGTTGCGCGTCTCGGCGAGGTGGCGGGCCGCGCCAAGGAGCATCACCGTGTGACCGTCGTGCCCGCAGGCGTGCATGCGCCCTGCGTGGGTCGAGCGCCACGGCACCTCGCCTGCCTCCTCGATCGGCAGGCAATCCATGTCGGCCCGTAGCGCGATGGCGCGGCCACTCGTGGTGCGCCGGCCGCGGATCACGCCGACCACGCCTGTGCGCGCGAGGCCGCGGTGCACCTCGATGCCCCAGGCCGCGAGCCGCTCGGCGACGATGCCACTGGTGCGTTCCTCCTCGAAGCCGAGCTCGGGGTGCGCGTGCAAGTCCCGGCGAAGTACGGTCAGCTCCGCGTGGTAGCGGCGGACTGCGTCGATGGGCGAGGTCATGCGCAGGCTCTCCTTTCGTTCTCGGGCGTAGCGGGGCGCGGTGCGGAGGCGCCCACCCCCACGGTAGTAGAGCACATCCACGAGCGCTCGGGTCGCGAGTGCGCGCACGGCCGGCGCCCGCAGGCGAGCGCTGCACGCGCTCGCTCGAAATCCGGCTGCTCGGGTCCAGAGCCGGTCGCTCGCGCAGCCTCTCCGCGAGGGTGCGCAGCGCAATGGGGTGTCCGTTCGCGGCGAAGGCGGACTGCGGCGCGGCGCGCAAACCGCGCCGAACCCTAGAATCGGCGCCGATGGGCGATTTTGCGGCGCGGCTCGTGCGCTGGCAGCGCCGCCACGGCCGTCACGGACTTCCCTGGCAGGGCACTGGCGATCCCTACCGCGTCTGGGTTGCGGAGGTCATGCTGCAGCAGACGCAGGTGGCGACGGTCGTGCCGTATTACCTGCGCTTTCTCGCCCGTTTCCCGGACGTCTCGGCGCTTGCGCGCGCGCCGCGCGCGGAAGTGCTGCGGCTCTGGAGTGGGCTGGGTTACTACGCGCGCGCGCGCAACCTGCACGAGGCGGCGCGCCGCATCGTGTGCGAGCACGGCACGCGCCTACCGAGCGCGCCGCAGGCGCTCGCTCGGCTGCCCGGCATCGGGCGCACGACGGCGGCGGCGATCGCGGTGTTCGCCTTCGGCCGGCGCGCGGCGATTCTCGACGGAAACGTGCGCCGGGTCCTCGCCCGTCACTACGGAGTCGAGCCGCCGAGCGCGCAATGGCCCTTGGCCGAGGCGCTCCTGCCGCGGCGCGAGGTCGCGCGCTACACGCAGGCGCTGATGGACCTCGGTGCGACCGTGTGCACGCGCCGCGCCCCGGCCTGCCACCGCTGCCCTGTCGCCGAGACTTGTATCGCGCGGCGCGAGGGTCGGACGGAAGAGCTGCCGAGGCCGCGCGCCGCCCGGCCGCGACCGCTCGTGCGCGTCGCCTGGGTGGTCGCGCTCGAGCGTGGCCGAGTGCTCCTTGTGCGGCGCGGGGCCGAGGGGCTGTGGGGCGGACTGTGGTGCTTTCCCGAGCTGCCCGCCGCACGGGCGGCGGCTCGGCTGCGCGCGCTCGCTGGCGCGCGTGCGCGCATCACCCCGCTTGCGCGCGTGCGACACGAGTTCACGCACCGGCGCCTTGCGGCGCGGCCCTTTTTGGTCTGCGGGGCGGGCCGGTGCATCGAGCGTGCTACGGGCGCGGGAGAACGCCGCTGGCTCGCGCTCGAGCGCGCGGCCGAAGCGGCGGTACCGGCGCCGGTGCGGGCGCTGTTACGGGGCCTTGCCCGTCACGCACGCCAGTAGCGCGCACAGCGCCTCCAGGCGCGCCGGGCCGTCGTCGAGTTCGAGCAGGCGTTGCCGCTCGGACAGTGGCAGTGCGATCAGCCGGGCGAGCGTTCGCACGAGCGCGAGCGACGAAGCGAGCACCGCCTCGCGCTCGGCCGGACCGAGCTTTGCGGCCGCAAGCAGCGCCTCGACAACCTCGCGGCAGGGTCGGGGTGTGGCCGCGACCGGGGCGTCGCGCTCCTCGGCAAGCAGTTCGACGCGAGCGCGCTGCAGGCCGTTTGCCTCGAGCCGGCGCGACTGGATGCGAAAGCGTCGCTCGCCGCGGGCAACGACGTGGAGCAGACCTGGCTGGTGCATCTCCCACTGCTCGATACGAGCGAGCGTGCCGACCGACGCCGGCAGCGCCGGCTCGCCCACTTCGTGCCCTTCCACGATCGCGCAGATGCCGAAGGGGCGCCCCGTGCGCAAACACTCCGCCGCAAGCTCGAGGTAACGCGCTTCGAACAGCCGGAGGGGGAGCCGTTCGTCCGGAAAAAGGACGTGGTGCAGCGGAAAGAGCGCGACCTCGTCGGCAGCGCTCATGCGCCGCCCTCTTTTTCGAGCGCGCGGTGCCGCACGAGCACGCGATAGCGGCTGCGCAGCTCGCCGGCCAAGCGTTCGGCGAGATACACAGAGCGGTGCCGGCCGCCCGTGCAGCCGATGGCAACCGTGACGACGCTGCGGTCGCGCGCAAGCTCGGGCAGCCATCGCTCGAGCAGCGTGCGCACGTCGGCGCAGAGCCGCTGCGCGGCCTCCTGCGCCGCGAGGAAAGCGGCGACCTCCGGATCGCGCCCGGTCAGCGGGCGCAGCCGCTCGTCGTAGTGGGGGTTGGGGATCGCGCGCGCGTCGATCACCCAGTCGGCGTCGAGCGGGAGTCCGTCGCGGTAGGCAAAAGACTCGATGGCAAGCGCAAAGGTCTCGTCGCCTAGGCCGAGCAGCTGGCGAAGCCACTGGCGCAGCGCTGCGGGGGCTACGCCGCTCGTGTCGATGCGCGCTCCCAGTTCGCGCACGCCGGCAAGCAGTGCCCGCTCGCGCTCGATCGCCTCGGCGAGCGTGCGCTCCCCATCGGCGAGGGGATGGCGGCGCCGGGTCTCGGCGTAGCGCCGCAGCAGCGCCTCCGGCGTCGCTTCCAGGAACAACACGCGCGCGCCTACCCCCTGGGCACGCAACGCGGCGATGCGCTCGGCGAGCGCACCGAGCGCCGCCGAGCGGGCATCGACGCTCACGGCGACGCGCGCGTGGCCGCTACGGCCGAGAAAGTCGAGCGCCTCGTCGAGCAGGGTGGCGGGCAGGTTGTCCAGGCAGTAATAGCCCGCGTCCTCGAGCGCACGCAGTGCGACGGTCTTTCCCGAGCCCGACAGCCCACTGACGACGACGAGCTCCACCCCGTAGATCCTTGCGTCGCTGCGGCCGGCGCTCGGCGCCGCCTACTCCTCGTCCTCGCCCGGCGGCGCCGCCATGCGGGCCTTTTGGCGCGCGACAAACTCCGCCATCGAGTCGATACCGCGCAGCTTGAGGATGTGGTTGCGCACCGCGGCCTCCACGAGCACGGCGAGGTTGCGGCCGGCGGCAACCGGGATCACGACCTTGCGCACCGCGACGCCGAGCACCTCCTCCGAAAGCTCGGCGAGCGGAAGCCGCTCGCCGGCCTCGCGCCCCGCGGGCCACGGACGCTCGAGGCGCGCGATCAGTTTCAGTTTCATTTTTGGGCGCACTGCCGTCTGGCCGAAGATCGTGCGCACGTCGAGCAGGCCAAGGCCGCGCACCTCGATGAAATCGCGCAGCATCGGCGGGCAACGCGCCTCCAGCGTGTCGGCGGCGATGCGGTGGATCTCGACCACGTCGTCGGCGACGAGCCCGTGGCCGCGGCTCACGAGCTCCAGGCCGAGCTCGCTCTTGCCGACGCCCGACTCGCCGGTAATGAGCACGCCCAAGCCGAGCACGTCCATCATGACGCCGTGGCGCTCGGTGCGCTCGGCGAGCATCTTGCCGAGGTAGCGCGCAAGGCGCTCGATCAGCGCAGCGGCGGCAAACGGGGTCGCGAACACGGGCACGGCCGCCGCATCGGCCGCGGCGATCACCTCCGGAAAAGGAGGCACGCCATCGGCGAAGACGATCGCCGCCGGTTGCGCGCCGATCAGCCGCGCGGCGAGCGCCGCGCGCTTTTCGGCGGGTTCGGCGCGCGCGAGGCGCTCCTCGTACGCGCCGAGCACCTGGATCGCGTTCGGGTGCGTGAAGTTGAGATGCCCGATCAGCGAGGCCGCGGCGGCTGCCTCGCCGCGCACAGCGGTGTCGCCCGCGCGCCCTGCGACCCAGTCGAGCGCGAGCCGCTCGCGGTTGTCCTCATGCAGCCGCTTGACGGGAACCTGCAGCATCCGGCTGCCAGGACAGGATGAGCCGGTGGAGCGCCTCCGCGTCCGGCGCCGAGGCCATGGCCTCGCGCAGCGCCCGGTCGCTGAACATCTGCGCGATTTCGGACAGGATCTGCAGGTGCTTCTCGGTGGCCTGTTCCGGCACGAGCAGAACGAACACAAGCTGCACGGGTTTGCCGTCCGGTGCGTCGAAGGGCACCGGCTGCGCAAGCCGGGCGAAAGCGCACAGCGCCTCCTTCAGGCCCTTGAGGCGACCGTGCGGGATCGCGACGCCTTGGCCGAGCGCGGTCGAGCCGAGCCGTTCGCGTTCGAACAGGCTGTCGAAGACGCGGCTGCGGGCGATGCCATGCCGGTTCTCGAAGAGCAGCCCCACTTGCTCGAACAACCGCTTTTTGCTGGTCACCGCCAGGTCGGCGAGCACGTTGCCCGGCGAAAGCAGCTTGGCGACAAGGTTCATGGGGCGAGGCGAAAGGGGGCGGATTATAGCGGAAGCCCGACCGGCGGGGGCGTGCGCGCTAGCCGACGGTGCGCCGCGCCGGTGCGCGGCGGCGGGGGCCGTCCACCCGGCGCCCTTTGTGCTTGAGGATCTGTCGGTCGAGCTTGTCGGCCATGGCATCGATCGCCGCGTACAGGTCGGGGTCCTCGCCCACGCCGCGGATCTCGCGCCCGCGCACGTGCACCGTCGCCTCGGCGCGCCGGCGCAGCTTCCCGGCCGAAAGCACGACGCGGGCGTCGATGACCCGGCCGAAATGGCGCCGTATGCGCTCTAGGCGCTGGGCGACGTAGTCGCGCAGCGCCGGTGTCACTTCCAGCTGATGGCCGCTCACGTTCAGGTTCATGTCGCACTCCTTCCAGGTTCAAAGACGGCGTCGCTGCGGCGCCGGCGGGATGTGCATCGCCTCGCGGTATTTTGCGACGGTGCGCCGCGCCACGCGAAAGCCCTGTTCTGCGAGCAGGCGTGCGAGCGCAGCGTCAGAGAGCGGCGCCTGCGGCGGCTCGGCGGCGATCAGCTGCCGGAGCAGCGCCCGGATCGCCGTGGCGGAGGCGGCGGTGCCCGCGTCGGTGGCGACGTGGCTGCCGAAGAAGTACTTGAGCTCGAACGTTCCGCGCGGCGTCGCCATGTATTTTGCCGTCGTGACGCGCGACACCGTGCTTTCGTGCAGGCCGAGCGCCTCGGCGATCTCGCGCAGCACGAGCGGCCGCATGGCGACCTCGCCATGCTCGAAGAAGCCGCGCTGCCGGTCGACGATGGCCTGAGCGACGCGCAGGATGGTGGCGAAGCGCTGGCGCACGTTGCGGATGAGCCACTTCGCTTCCTGCAGCTTGCCGGCGAGTGGGCGATCCGAGCCGCGCGCCGCCGCCAGTTCCGCGTACAGACGGTTGACGCGCACGCGCGGCACCGCCTCCGGGTTGAGGCTCGCGCGCCACAGCCCGCGCACCTTGCGCACGATGACGTCGGGCACCACGAGCTGCGGTTCCAGCCGCGCGTACGGTGCACCGGGCCGCGGATCGAGAGACCGCACGAGCGCGATCGCGTCGCGCAGCGCGGCGTCGTCGGCCCCCGTCGCCTCGCGCAGGCGCGCGATCTCGTGGCGCGCGAGCGATTCGAGGTGACGCTCGACGAGCGCCAAGGCGAGCGGCGCGCACCGGTGGGCGGCGTGGCGCGCGCGCAGCTGCAGGGCGAGGCATTCGCCGAGGCTGCGCGCGCCCACGCCTGCCGGCTCAAGGTTCTGCAGGTGACGCAGCGCGATCGAGAGTTCCTGCACACTCACCTCCGCCTCCGGCGGGAAGAGCGCCGCGATCTCCTCGAGGGACTGGGTGAGGTAGCCGTCATCGTCGAGCGCCTCGATCAGGACATCGGCGAGCGCCCGGTCGCGCTCGCCCAGGGGTAGCAGCGCGAGCTGGGCGCGCAGGTGGCGGCGCAGGTCCGGCAGGTCGGGGGTGCGGGAGAGCCGGTCGGGCTCGTCGCTGTCCTCCTCGTCGCTCCAAAGCGGAAGGGGTTCGAGCTCGGCCGGGGGGGCGTCGGTGGCCTCGGCGCTGGCGGCGACGGATTCGCCCTCCGGGTACGGCGCTGGCGCCGGCTCCTCGTCGCGCTCGAGCAGGGGATTCTCCTCGAGGGCGCGCTCGATTTCCTGGTGCAGCTCAAGGGTCGAGAGCTGCAGCAGCCGGATCGACTGCTGCAACCGAGGGGTCAGCGCCAGACGTTGGGACAGGCGGACCTGCAGCGAGGGCTTCATCGGCACGCCCGTGCCGCGCTAGAGGCGGAAATGCTCGCCCAAGTAGACGCGGCGGACGTGCTCATTATAGACGATCGCCTGCGGCGCTCCGGCGGCGAGCACGGCGCCCTCGTTGATGATGTAAGCGCGGTCGCAAATGCGCAGCGTCTCGCGCACGTTGTGATCGGTGATGAGCACGCCGATGCCGCGTTCTCGAAGCAGCTGGACGATGCGTTGAATCTCGAGCACCGCGATCGGATCGACCCCCGCGAAGGGCTCGTCGAGCAGCATGAAAGCCGGTCGCGTGGCGAGCGCGCGTGCGATCTCGAGCCGCCGGCGCTCGCCCCCGGAGAGCGCCACCGCCGGATGCTCGCGCAGGTGCGCGATGGCGAGCTCGTCGAGCAGCTGCGCGAGGCGCGCCTCGATCGCCTCGGGCGCAAGGCCTTGCAGCTCGAGCACCGCGCGCACGTTTTCCTGCACCGTGAGCTTACGGAACACCGAGTTTTCCTGCGGCAGGTACGAGATACCGAGGCGTGCGCGCCGGTGCACGGCGAGCCGCGTGAGGTCCCGGCCGTCGAGCAGAATGCGGCCCGCGTCGGCGCGCACCAGGCCGACGATCATGTAGAAACAGGTCGTCTTGCCCGCGCCGTTCGGGCCGAGCAGCCCGACCACCTCGCCGCTTTCCACTTCCAGCGTCACGCCGCGCACGACCTCGCGCGAGGCGTAGCGCTTGCGCAGGCTCTCGGCGCGCAGCCGGCTCATTGCGCGCCGGGGCGGGAGGGGCTGTCGGCGGCGGGGGCCTTGGGCTGCAGGACCGCGCGCACGCGCGCCTGCGCGGCGGTCGCGGGCGCACCCTTCGCGGCGCTCGCCGCGAAGGACTGCGCGCGCTGGTCGAGGAAGATGTATTCGCCGTGGATCTCGTCGCGGTCGCGGGTGACGCGGGCGCGCTCGAAGAGCTCGATGCGGTCGTTGCGCTCGTCGATCTCGATGCGCCGCGCCTCGCCGTCGGTCCATACGCCCTCGCGGTCACCGCGCGGGTCGCCGCGCTGGCGGAAGCGCACGGGCCGGCCGGTGGCGGTCGCGTGATGGAAGCCGTCGGCATCGAGCCGCACGACGATGCGGTCGGCCTGCACGCGCAGCGTGCCCTTGGTGAGCACGACGTTGCCCTCGAAGATGCTGATGCGCCGCGCCTCGTCCGCGCTCATGCGGTCGGCCTCGATCTGCGTGGGCTGGTGGCGGTCGGCGCGCTCGGCAAAGGCGTTGCCGGCGGCAATGACCAGGGCGAGGGCGAGCAGCCGGCTCACGGCGCGCTCCGCCCGCGCGCTCCATAGCGACCGCGCACCCGCTCCTCGAGCTCGAAGCGGCCCTGCTCGTAGTGGTACACCATGCCGCGCGCGGCGAGCTCCCGGTCGCGGTCGCGGATCGTCACCTCCCGGTCGGTGCGGACAAGGCCGCGCGCCGTCTGCACGTGCAGAAATTCGGTCGTCATACGCGCTTCGGGCTGTTCGCCGCGCGCCTCGCGCACGACGAGCACGTTGTCGTACAGAAAAAACTCCTCGCCGTCGGCGGCGAGCGTCCCCCGCTCGGCGGTGATCGTCAGCCGGGGTTCCCCGGGTCTCGACTGCACGATGCGCGGGGCGAGCAGCTCGGTCGTATCGTCGTCGGGATAATGCACCATTCTGGCCGCGGCGAACAGACCGTGCTCGGCGCCGTCGGCACCGAAGCGGCGCAGGATGAAATTCTCCGCCACGTAGTCGGGATCGTGGCGGCGCAGCGCCGGGTGCGGCTCCTCCTGCCGCACCGTGCGCTCGAGCCAGAAGCTGAGCGCGGCAAGCAACGCCGCGAGTGCGAGCGGAAACCCGCGCGTCGCCGAAAGCCTCACCGCCGGTACGCCGCAAGGAGCGGCGCGAGCCGCCCCTGCGCCTCGAGCACGTACTCGCAGACGTCGCGCACCGCTCCGGCGCCCGCCGGTCGGCGCGCCACATAGTGCGCGCAGGCGCGCACCGGCGCCACGGCCTCCGGCGGTGCACAGGCAAAGCCGCAGCGGGCAAAGGCCGGCAGATCGGGCAGGTCGTCGCCCATGTAGCCGGCGGCCGTGGCTTGCAGGCCGAGCCGCGCAAGGAGGGCGGCGAGCGCCGCGCCTTTGTCGGCGACGCCCTGCAGGCAGTGCGCGACGCCGAGCTCGACGGCGCGCCGCGCGAGCGCGGCGGAGCGCCGCGCCGAGACGAGAGCGGTGACGATGCCGGCGCGCGCGAGGAGCTGCAGGCCGAGGCCGTCGTGCACGTGGAAGCGCCGGGCGCCCTCGGCGCGGCCGGCGTAGAAGAGGCCGCCGTCGGTGAGCACGCCGTCCACGTCGAAAGCCATCAGGCGCACGCACCGAGCGCGCTCGAGTGCGTCCGCTGCGATCGCTCCGCTCCCGGTCAAATGACCTTCGCCCGGAATAGGTCGTGCATGTTGAGCGCGCCGACCAGCCGCCCGTCGCCGTCGACGACGACGAGCTGCCCGATGCGGTGCCGCTCCATGAGCTCGACCGCCTCGGCGGCGAGGGCCTCGGGCCGGATGGTGCGGGGCGTGCGCGTCATCACCTCGTCGATGACGCGCACGCGGCGCCGCACGATACGCTCGAGCGAGCGGCGCAGGTCCCCGTCGGTGAAGATGCCGCAGACGCGTCGGCGCGTGTCCACGATCGTGACCATGCCCATGCCGCCGCGCGTCATGGTCCGGATCGCGCGTGCGAGGGCGGTGCCCACGCGCACCGCGGGCACCGCGGTGCCGCGGCGCATGACGTCGGAGACGTGGGTGAGCAGGCGCCGGCCGAGCGCCCCGCCGGGATGGGAACGCGCGAAGTCCGCGGGCGTGAAACCGCGCGCGTCCAGGAGCGCGATCGCCAGCGCGTCACCGAGCGCAAGCGCCGCCGTGGTGCTCGCGGTGGGCGCCAAGTTGAGCGGGCAGGCCTCGCGCGCGACGGCGGCGTCAAGGTGCACGTCCGCTTCGCGCGCAAGGGCGGATTCGGGCCGGCCGGTGATCGCGATCAGCCGCGCGCCCTGACGCCGCAGCTGGGGCAGGATCGCGAGCAGTTCCTCGCTCTCTCCCGAGTGCGAGATGGCGAGGAACACGTCCTCGGCGCGCACCATGCCGAGGTCGCCGTGGCTCGCTTCGGCCGGGTGCACGAAATAGGCAGGGGTGCCGGTGCTGGCGAGGGTGGAGGCGAGCTTGCGCGCGATATGCCCCGACTTGCCGATGCCGCTCACGACGACGCGGCCGCGCCCTCCGTCGACGCACTCGCGCACGAGCGCGAGCGCGTGCAAGAAGCGCTCGTCGAGTCTGTCGGTGAGCGCGCGCACGGCGTCGGCCTCGATTTCGAGGACACTGCGCGCGAGCGCGAGCGCACCGCGGGGCTCGCGCGGCGCGTTCATCGGCGTGCGCAGGAAGGTGCGCTTATCATTGACCGCGAAGTATAGCGAAGGGACTCTGATGCACGGGACAGAAGCGGGTCTGGCGACGGTGCTCGTGCTGCTTGCAAGCGGCGTCGCGGCCTTTCTCGCCTTCCGCCGGCTGGGCTTGCCTCCCCTGCTCGGTTACGTGCTTGCCGGCGCGGCGCTCGGGCCGCATGCGCTGGGCTGGGTGCCCGATTCGCCCGCCACGCAGCGGCTCGCCGAGTTTGGCGTCGTGTTTCTGATGTTCTCGATCGGACTCGAATTCAGCCTGCCCCGACTGGTCGTCATGAAAAGAACCGTGTTCGGACTCGGCGCGGCGGCCACACTCCCCTGCGTCGCCGTGGGCACGGCCGCCGCGCCGCTCATCGGGCTGCCGTGGCAAGCCGGGCTGGTGGCGGGCTCGGTCGTGGCGATGTCCTCGACCGCTCTCGTTTCGAAGCTGCTCCTCGACCGCGGCGAGCTCGATGCGCCGCACGGGCGCGAAGCGATCGGGATCTGCCTGTTCCAGGACTTGCTCGTCGTGCCCTTGCTCATCGTGCTTCCGGCGCTTGCCGCCGCCGACGAAAAAACGGCAGCGGCGCTTGCCATCGCGCTGGCCAAATCGGCGCTGGTGCTCGTGGCCGTTCTGGTCGCCGGACCGCGGCTCATGCGCGCCTGGCTGGGCGTGGTCGCGCGCGTGCGTTCGACCGAACTGTTCGTCATGAACGTCCTTTTCATCGTCCTCGGTCTGGCCTGGCTCACGTCGGCGGCCGGGCTCTCCAGTGCGCTCGGCGCATTTCTCGCCGGGATGCTCATCTCCGAGACCGAATACCGCTACCACGTCGAGGATGACATCCGCCCGTTTCGCGACGTGTTGCTGGGCCTGTTCTTCCTCGGCGTCGGCATGCTTCTCGATCCGGCGCAAATCGCGGCGCGCGCACCGCTCGTCGCCGCGCTCCTCCTCCTCATTGTCGCCGGCAAGTTCGCGCTCATTGCGGGTTGTTCGCGTGCCTTCGGTTCACCGCCAGGAACCGCGATCCGCACGGGGCTTACGCTCGCGCAGGCGGGCGAGTTCGGCCTCGTGCTGCTTACGCAGGCGCGACCACTCGGGCTCGTGGACGACGGGCTTGCGCAGGCGTTGTTCGCGGCGGTGGTGCTGTCGATGATCGTCACTCCGTTTGCCGTGGCGGCGAGCGGCACGATCGCGCTCCGGTTCGCGCGCACGGAGTGGCTTGAGCGTTCGCTCGCGTTACACCAGCTCGCCGTGCAATCGATGGGGCGCGAGCGCCACGTGGTGGTGCTCGGCTACGGCCGCAACGGCCAGCACCTCACGCGGCTGCTCGAGGCCGAAGGGGTGGGCTATGTGGCGCTCGACCTCGATCCGGTGCGGGTGCGCGAGGCGGCGCTCGCGGGCGAGCCGGTGGTCTACGCCGACGGCGCGCGCCGCGAGGCGCTGGTGGCCGCCGGCGTTGCGCGCGCCGCGGCGGTGGCGATCACGTTCGCCGATGCGCCGGCCGCGGCGCGCGCGCTCGCGCACGTGAGGGCGCTCGCACCGTCAGTGCCCGTCATCGTGCGCGCCCGCGAGGAGGTGGATATCGCGCGCCTTGACGCCGCCGGGGCTACCGAGGTGGTGCCCGAGGCGCTCGAGTCGGGACTGATGCTCGCCTCGCACACGCTCGCGTGGGTGGGCGTGCCGCTTGCGCGCGTCGTGCGGCGCATGCGCGCCGTGCGCGAGGAGCACTACGGACTGTTGCGCGGCTTGTTCCACGGTGCGACCGACGAAGCCGAGCTGCTCGAGGCAGGCGCTTTGCGCTTGCACGCCGTGACGCTGGAGACAGGGGCGAGCGCTGTGGGCCGCACGCTCGCCGAACTGGGCCTGGAGGCGCTCGGCGCAGAGGTGCGCGCGGTGCGTCGGCCCGGCGCCGCGGGCCGTGTTGCCCCTCAGAAGGCCGGAACCCTGCGTGCGGGCGACGTGGTCGTGCTGCTGGGCGCTCCGGAGGCGCTCGCCGCCGCCGAAACAAGACTCCTGCAGGGCTGAGAGCGCCGCCCGTTCCCCGCCGCTCAGAGCGAGCGGCAGAGCGTGTAGACGTTCGTCCCGGTCTCCTGGTACGCGGTCGCCGCGGTGCCGGGGATAGCGGGGTTCGGTGCACTCTGCTGCAAGCCACGCACCGTTCCGGCGTCCGGCTTTCCATCGTCCATCTGCGTGTCGACGGCGATCGCGATCTTGTCCGGCAGGTTCGCCGAGCAGACGATGAGCCCCGTGAAGCCCCCGAGTGCGGGGCTGATCGGCGAACCCGCGTCTCCCGTCTGCACACCGAGCATCCCGGCCACTGCGTTGAAAGGCTGGCGGCCGCCGGTGCCCGAGACGAAGCCCGCGCGGCGCAGGTGGTCCCACCATTTGCACGACTCCGGGGTTCCGGCGCTCACAGTTTCCGGACAGGGGGCGTTATACGCTCCGGTGACTTGGCCATCGCCATTGCCTTCGCTACCCGGCGCGCTCCAGCGGGTCGCGGCAGTGGGATCGTCGCCGGGAATGGCGCGGTAGCGGTCGTTGTAGCCGTAGTAGGCTGCCGAGACGCCGGAGAAATCGGCGATCACGTTCTTGATCTTCGCCTGCGCGATCATCTCCTGGCCCTTCAGGATGCCGCCCAGAAGCAGACCGATGATCACGAGCACGATTGCGATTTCAACTAGCGTGAAGCCCCTTTGCAGAGGGTTTGCTTGCATTAGTGTTTCTCCTGCCCACATAGCGCCTATCGATAATAGCAGATTCCGTGCCAGCGCCTCTTCGCGCGCCGCCCTCCTACGATCCTCGTTCCTCGTCGATACCGCGGCTGTCGAGATCGCGACGCCTTGTCGCGCATCCGTCATCTGCGTGGTCTCGCGCGCCGTTCCATTGCCTCCAGCCGCTCGAGCAGGAAACGCCGCTCGAAGGGATCGGCGATCTCGCCGCTTGCGATCAGGCCGCCCAGCATCACCTTCGCGGCCTCGAGCTCGCCCATGTCCTCGAGGATGAAGATTTGCATCTGGCGCGCCCAGAGCGGGAGTTGAGGACCGCGCGCATGCGCTTCCACGGCCTGCGCGTAGCGCAGCGCGAGGGCGAGGTCGCGCAGCCGGTGCTTGGCAAGGAGGGCGGCGTGCGCAAGCCAGGGCCAGCGCGTTGCCGGGTCGGCGTGAAACTCCCGGTAAACGAATTCGAGCATCGTCCGGACCTTCCCCTCGTCCGGGTTCTCGGCGTAAATGCGCGCGGCGGCAAAGAGGGGATAGCGGCTACGCGGATCGAGCCGCAGGATCGCCTCGAGCCACCCGGCAAGCCGCTGGTAGTCGAAGTCCCGGTAGGCAAGGCGGTTCGCACCGCCCGCATCGAAGGCTTGCAGCCACAGCATCGCGATGCGCGCCAACGCCTCGCGCTCGCCTAGGCTCGCGAGGCGCAAGATCTCGGGGGCGGGTGCCGGCGGCAGATCCTGCGCGAGCGCGGCGCGCATAGGCGCAAGCAGCCGCCAGCCAAGCTGGAGCGCAACGGCGACGGCGAGCAGCGCGACGGTCGCGCGAGGCACAGCCGAGAGCGCTCGTTCGCCCAGCTTCACAAATTGCGCCGTGCGAAGTCGAACAAGCCCGCCGCGCAAAGGAGCAAAGTGTAGATCCCGAGGCCGGCGATCGCGCCTGCGAGCTCCGGCGCCGAAGGCGGCTGGTGCACGATCCAGGCGGTGCGCGTGGCTTCGTCCAGGCGTGGAAGGAGCAGCGCGAGCGCGTCCACGCTGAGGCGCGCGGCGAACGCGGTCGTCGACTCGCCGGCGAGCGGCCCGGCCGCGATCGCCTGCATCGCTGCCAGAGAACGGCCGAGCAGGTACAAGCCCACCGTAGCGGCGAGCGCCGCGGCTGGCCGCCCGAGCGAGGAGGTGAAAAAGAGAGACGCGGCCGCGACGAGCGCGCATTCGAAGGCGAGCGAAAGGCTCCAGGCCGCAACGCCGGCGGCCGGTCCCCACGGCGATAGCGCCACGCCGTAGACAGCCGACACGACGGCGCCGGAGGCGGCAAGGCCCGCCAGGCGGCCGAGGTACCAGGCAGGCCGCGGCATCGGCGAGGCGAGCACGAATTCGAGCACCCCGTCGTTTGCCTCGCGTCCCACCGCCACCGCCGTGTGCGTGGCGATCAGGAGCACCGCGGCGCCTCGGAGCAGCGCAGCGCCGACCGAGGCCTGCACGGCGGCGGTCTCGGTGAGCGCGACCTGGGAAAGGTAGGCGGCGAGTGCCCATGCGGCGAGGAGCGCGAACCCCGAGAGCCAAAAGAGGGCGCCGCGGTGCGCCTCGAGCAGCGTGTAGCGGCAGACGACGAGAGCAAAACGCATGAGCGATCCGGGGGCTGCGCTAGCATAGCCGACATGCGCCCGGCGGTTGCGGCGGGCCGCTCGCGGCTCGCGACGCTCGCGCAGCAGGCGGTGGAACGCCATTCGAACCTGCTGCTCGCCGCGGCGCTGCTGCTGCTGCACGTCGCCGCGCTGCGCGGATCGGACCTCTGGGCGCGCGCGCTCCTCGTTGCGCACCTCGGCGTGGTGCTTCTCTGCCAGCCGTTCGTCGCCACCGGCTCGCGCCTGCGGCCGGCGCAGCTCGCGTTGGTCGCGGCGATCGCAATCGCGGTGCTCGTCCGTCTGGACGCGTGGCTGCTCGCGTTTTGGACGGTCGTCCTCGCGGGTACGGTTGCAAGCCAGCTCCTCGCGCTCGAGGCGCAGTGGGAACGGCGCGCGTACCTCGCCGCATTCGTCTATCTCCTTGCACTCCTCGCGCTTGTCCTGTTGCCGGCGATTGCCCGTGCCCCGCTCGGTACCGAAATCGAGGGCGCCGCGGCCTGGGGGCTACCGCTCCTCGCGGTGCTGCCCGCGCTGTTCCCGATGTCGCGCGAACGAGCGGAGCCGCAACACATGGTCGACGCGCTCTACGGTTTGGTCGTCGTCCTCCTGCTCGGTACCCTCGTGCTGGGCAGCTTCACGGTCATGACCGTGACGGGGATCACATACCCGGCTGCGTTCGCCGCGACGGCGATCGGGATCGGCGGCGCAGTCCTTCTCATCGTGCTCGCCTTGGCTCCTCCGGGTGGGGGCGATGCGCTTGCGACGCTGTTTTCCCGCTACCTCCTCTTGATCGGCGTTCCGCTCGAGGGATGGCTCAGCCTGCTCACCCGCTTCGCGAGGGCCGAGCCGGACCCCGTGCGCTTTGTGGGCGGCGCGGCGGAAGCCCTCGCCCGGCTGCCGTGGATCGCGGGGGTGCGCTGGCGGGCCGGGGGCGAGGCGGGATCGGCGGGCAAGGTCGCGGGGCCCTGCACGACCTATGCGGACGGCGAGTTCGAGCTCCGAATCTGCCCGCGCTACGCGCGAGGGCCCGCCCTGGCTTTGCACCTGCAGCTTCTTGCCCGCCTCGTCGGCGTACTCTATGCAGCCAAGCGTGACGAGCGGCGCTTGCGCGACTTGAACTACCTGCGCGCGGTGCACGAGACGGGAGCCCGCCACGCGCACGACGTGAAAAACCTCCTCCAGGCGCTCTCCGCCCTCGCCGCTCTCGCAGCCGAGGAGCGTGAGCCCTCCCGTCAGCTCGACCTGCTGCGGGGTCAGCTTCCGGTGATCGCGGAGCGGCTTGCGCAGACGCTCGAGAAACTCCGGGGACCCGCCGCGCCGCGGCAGGCCGAGTACGTCCTGGCGCACAAGTGGTGGGAGGCTTTGCGCCAGCGGCACGCAGCCGATGCGGTCGCGTTCGAGGCGGTGCTGCACGACGACGTGCACATTCCGCAGGCGCTTTTTGACACGGTGGCTGAGAACCTTGTCGCAAACGCACTCCACAAACGCCTGCGCGAAGGCGAGATTGCGATTCGCGTCACCTTCGAGGTTGATGCGGAGCCGCGGCTGCGTGTCTGCGACGACGGAAGCGCCATTCGGCAGGAAGTGCTCCAGTCCCTCTTCCAGGCACCCGTTGCGTCGGCGAACGGGTTCGGCATCGGCCTCTACCAATCGGCGCGCTACGCTGAATCCTGCGGTTTCGTGCTCCGGCTGGAGGAGAACCGGCCCGGGAGGGTCTGCTTCGTGCTCGAGCCGGCCGGAATTCAGGGCAGCACGCCGGCGGCGACCAGGCGCGCGTAGAGCTCGCCTACCGGAATCCAGACGAGCTGGTCGTCGAAAGCGCCGCCCGCCGCGCCGGCGGGCGTGGGCGGATGCCAGACGAAGATGGCGTCACCGTTGAGGTTCGCCGCCTCGTCGGCACCGGCCGGTCCGAGCGCAGCGTTCTTGCCGATCGAGTAGACCACGGCAACGATCAGGTCTTGGCTAGTGACCTGGTTCGCGCTGCCGCCGCAGGAAGTTGCACTGATCCCGCTCGAGGAGCGGCACACGAGCACATTGGCGGGCCGGCAAGACAGGCCGTAAGCCTTGAGCGCGACCGCGCTCGTGTAGAGCCGCGTGTTCGGCGGTGGCGGCACCGCACAGTTGGTGTTCAGCCGCGCCACGGCGTATCGGATCCGGCCGCCCCAGGCGTCGACCGCGAAGCCTTCGTGGTCGACCTGCCGCCAGCCGATCGAGGCGGCGGGCAGAAGGCCGTCGTAACTCGAACAGTTGCCGTGGTCCTGCTCCGCGGTCGTTTCCGCCCCTGGGCAGGCCGCCGGAGGTGCTGCGATGCAGAAGCTCTCCTGTCCTGCGCTGTGGCCGGCGGCGCTCGCGTGCCGCGCAGGGCACGGCAGGCGGCCTTTCACGATCGCAAAAGAAAGCAGCAACTCGCGCGCCAGTTCGAGCCGCTGGCGGGTGTCATCGATGTTTTTCTGCTCGATCTGTGCAGCGAGCGTGTAGAGCAGTCCGCCAAGTAGCAGAGCGACGATCGCAAAGACGACGGCAAGCTCGGTGAGCGTGAACCCTGCCGCCCGCGGCAGCGAGCGGTGGCTCCTCACGGCGACGGATTCTGCGCGATCACGACGAAGCGATCGTTGAAGGGGGGAAAGGCGCGGCTCGTCGGTCGGCGTTCGTAGGCCCCGCCCGCGTTCCCGGCCTCGAGATACGCCGCCAGCGATCCGCTCGGCCTCGGAAGACTGCCGAGATTGCGCCCGGCGAGGATGAGGAAGGCGTGCTGCGCTGTTTGCGGTTCGAGGTTCGCGACGCTCAGGCAGTCGACCCCCGTCGTGCAGGCCGGAGGCGAGGGAAGCGCGGTCGCCGTGTGGCCGGGGGCGACGGCGTAGTAAAGAAGCCGAAACCAGCGATTGCGCACGAACCAACCGGTCGTGTCGTCGGACGCATCGAGGAGCGCGTGGTCGCCGATGGTGGCGCGCGGAATGCGCACGAGGTATCTCGCGTACGTGCCCCAGCCGGCCGTGCCGATGTCGGGAAGGAGATCGGTCTTGACCGAGAGGAGCGCCGATCCGTCGGGTTGCAAAGTAACGACCGCTTGGTGCGGGACGGCCTGCGCGCCCGAGGCGGTCGGCGGGTTTCCGCCCGGCCCCCAGTAATCGTCCTGCGCGACGACTGCGATGCCTGCGGGAGCGAAGCGGCGTAGACCCATCGCCACGTTGGCGATCCGCACGCGCACTTCTAAGGCGATGCTCGGTTCCCCGTACTCCCCTTCGCAGATGAAGGTGTCGCCCTGCCAGGTGCAGCTCGACTGCGTCCGGATGGAACCGCTGCCGCCGACCTGCACGTCCGGCGTCGCCTTCGAAAAGACAAGAAAGTCCGGCACGCAGCGTGGGTTGTCCGGCGACGGCGTGCAGTTCTGCGTCTGGTTGAAGGGGAGCAGCCCCGCGTAGGTGCCGGCCACTCCACGGTAGCTCGACGTCCCGGGGCCGGGGCCCGGGTTCTCGAACGGGGCGGCAAAGGGATAAAGCGGCGCCGTCCCGGCGAAGCCCCATCCCGCAGGCGTGTACACCTCTTTCAACCTCGGGACGATCTGGCTTTCGATGCGCTTTGCGATCGCCGCCTCGATCGCGGGCATCAGCTCCGCCGCGGTGACTGCGACCACTTGGTCGTTGAAGGAAGTCGCAGGGCTCCGCGTGGAGAAGGCGAGCGCAGCCTCGTCGAAACACTCGAGGTAGTTGCGCGGGTCGATTCCGGGAGCCGCTTTGCGGCGGCCCGTGCTCGGGTGTCTCTGGTCGCGCGCAGCACAGCCCGGCGCGGCGGCGACCTCGAGCGCGGGGCCCGGCGCGATGATGAGCGCAACCACCTGGCCCTGCTGACCGTCGACGGTGAGCGTGCCCCCGCGGTCCGAGTGGATCTCGAGCAGGCTTGCGCCGGTCGTCAGTCGCCACCCGGGGCCGACGACGTACCAGAGCGGCTCGCCGTGCGCGTCGACGAGCGGCCCCAGCCCGAGCGTGCGCCACGGTAGCCGCCCTACGCTCGTGCAGCTCGGCACGGAGATTCCTCCCTGTACCCCCGGCGCGGCGACGCCCTCCGCTGCCTCGATTCCCGCCCACGCAGCCGGTTCGGGACAGGGAAGGCGGCCGGGGTTCCTCTCGTCGGGATCGGCCGCCTTCATGGCAACGTAGCCGATCAAGGCCTCTTTGGCGCGGGCGAGCACTTCGGCGTTGCGCTCGCGCCGGGCGACGTCGATTGTTTCGCTTGCACCGTGAAGGTGGCGCAAGAAGAGCCAGGAGGAGGCAAAGCCGATCGCCGCGACGAGCACGAGGAGGGCCAGTCCCTGCTCTCGGCCCGGCCTTTTTTCGCTCACGCCAATCATCGCGTGCGCAGGACAGCGCCTTCGCCGAGCAGCGTGCGTACGCGACCGGTGTCGCGCTCGAGCGTCGCGCCGACCTCGATCTCGATCGGCTCGGGGCGGCCTTCGAGGGTTACGGCGAGGCGTCCCGGCATGCGCCCCCTCGTGACCACAGAGACGCGGGCTTCGCCGGGGTTCGACGGCTGGCCGTCGATCCAAACGGTCTGGTGACCGTCGGAGCGTTGCACGAGGCCGTGTACCCGCAGGGTCGGTGCCGGCGTTTCGGCGGCGGCGGCGGGTTTGTCCGGCACGCGCGCGCGCCGGCGCGCGTCGAGTTCGGTGCGCTGCTCCGGGGCGAAGAAGAGCCGCCCTAGGTTCTCGGCGCGGGCCGTGGTCGCTGGGCCCGCCGCAGCCACGAGCGCAAGGGCAAAGAAGAGCACCCCCCTCACAGCTTCGCTCCTCGGTCGAGGATCGTGATGAGGTCGATGTCGCATTTTGCGCCCAAACGGGGAGCGAGCCCTCCCGCGCCCGGCCCCCGGGTGGCGCGTTCGATGCGACAACCCGTCACCGACACGTAGGCGTTGCCCGCCTCGCGCAGGTCCGCGAGGAAGTCGAGCAGATCGCCTTCGTGGAGCAAGGCCAGGTCGACTTTCATGGTGCTCGCGCGGAAATCGACGGCGGCGGGCTTGCCGGGCACCGATTGCAGAAGGCGCTGCCGCTCCACGGTATAGCGCACATCGAGGAGGTCGCGCCGGGCGCGAATGCGCCCGATTTCCTCCACCCAGTCGAGGCGTCTCTCCTCGCCAAGGATCCCGGCGTCGCGCAACCTGCGGTAGACGGCGACTTTTTCCCGCACCTCGCGCTCCTCCTCGGCGATGCGCGCAAGGCTCTCGGCCGCCTTCGCCCGCTCGGCGCGCGCGACGGCGAGCTGCCCTTTCGCCACGGCGAGCGAGGCGTGCACGTGCCAGAGGAGCGCCGCACCGGCGGCGACGAAGACGAGCGCTGCGGCTGCGGGCGCCGCGAGCGTACGCAAGTCCTCAGCCGTTGGCCTCACGGAAGTGTCCGAGCGAGCACGAGGGCGAAGCGGGGCGTCTCACCGCGCGCCGCCTCGGTGCCGATGTCGCCCGAGAGCGTAGCATCGGGCGTGACGTCGAACGGCAGCTTCGTGGACACGACGCGCCAGCCCTCGCTCTGTTCGAGTGCTTTGGCGAAGCGCTGCACCTCGAGCGTGATCGCACGGTAGTCCGAGCGTTGCAGCCCCTCGACCCGCCCGCCGATCTCGACCATCTGCTGCGTCGGCGGGCCGCGGCCCGCCGACGGCTCGACCGGCGAGGGCGTGGAGGCGGGCTTCGCCGTCTCCGAGCCTCCCTTCGCTTCGATGCGCCACGCGACGCTATCGAGCTGGATCGAGGGGAAGCGGTCCAACGCCTGCGCAAGGTGGCGCAGCGCGGGCTCCGGCGAGGCGGTGCGGGCCGCGATCCCTTGGAAGGTGTGGACGACCGCTCTCAGGTTCTCGGTCGTCGTGTAGGTCACTGGAAAGTCGGCGGTGATGCGCTCGTAGCGCTGCCGCGCTGCGGCGGCCTCGCGGCCCTGCGTGGCGATCTGCCCGCGTAGCTCCAGGAGCTCCAGCCACAGCGCGCCGGCCCACAGGGCGCAGGCCCCGAGCGCGGCGGCGCCGCCAGCCACGAGAGCGCGCCGCGCGCGCCAGAGGATGTAGGGGCGGCGGTCCTCGGTCTGTGCGAACTGCTCGGACGGAGGATGGCGAGCCGCACTATAAGCAAAGAACGCGTCGGCCTCGGTGGGCGCGCTGCGCAAGCCGAGGCGCCGCTGCGCCTTCTCCAGCGCGAGGACACGGTAGTCGAAGCGCGCGTCGGCCCGAAGGGCGCGTTCCCATGCGGCAAGCTCGGCGCCAGGGGCGAGCACCACGACCTGCAGCGGGGGGGCGTCGCGCGCGACCACGCGCAGCGTCTGCAGGTACTGGAGCAGCCGCTCGGTCTCGGCGCGCACGAAAGCTGCAGCGGCCTCGCCATGCAATCCAGTGAAACGCTCAAGGCGCGAGAAGCGCAGCCGGCCTTCGGTCAGGAACACCTGCCGCAGCCCGGCCGAGGTGGGCGCGGCGAGGATCGCCGCCGGTGCGCGCAGCCCCAGACCGCGCGCAAGGCGGGGCACGAGGAGCGCAGTCGAGTACACCCCCGCGAGCCGTGCGGGGCTTTGCGCGATCGCCGCCAGCCAGGGGCTGAACTGCTGCGGGCTAGAGAACGAGGCGAGCAGCAGCCGTTCGTTGCGCCGCTCCTCCTGCAGCGTGCCGAGCGACAGCGCCACGGCAAGGCGCGCGTCGCGGTAGCGCTGCGCGAGCCGGCGTGCGATCACCGCCTGCCGGTCCGACCCCCGCAGGTAAGGGATTCGGTCCTCGTGGAAATCCTCGCCCGCGACGTCGGCCACGAGCGCGACGAGCGCGCCTTCATGGGTACGCAGCGCCGGGCGCAGCGCGACGGCGCCCTCCTCGGAGGCGGGAAGCTCGGCGAGCACCTCCAGACGGCCACGTCGGCAGCGGTACAGGCGGGCTGCACCGGCAGTGAGGTAAAGGACCAGGCGTTTAGCCACGCGGACTTCAGAACTTCATCTTGCTGATCGCATCGTAGACGGGACCGAGCACCGACAGCATCACCCAGCCGAGGATCGCGCCGAGGACCAGCGTCATCGCCGGCTCGATCATCGCCTGGGCGCGGGCGATCTGCTCGCGCACCTCGCGGTTGTAGAAGTAGCTCACGTTGAGCAGCGCGGTGTCCAGTGCCCCCGTGCTTTCGCCCACGCGCAGCATGCGGATGACAAGCGGCGGAAACAACCCGGCGTCGGCGAACGCGGCCGAGAGGTTCCGCCCTTCGGCGACCTGCTGCGCGGCGCTGCGTAGCGCGTTCGCGAGCGGGCGATTGCCCATGATCTCCTCGCCGGCGCGCAGCGCGTCGAGGACCGTGATGCCGGAAGCGTACATCATGGCGAAGCTGGTCGCGAAACGCGACAGCACGATGCGTCGCAGAATCGACCCGACCACCGGCAGCCGCAGCGTCCAGGCGTCGAGCGCGTACGCGACCGCGGGGTTGCGCCGTGCCGCGGCGCGCAGCGCGAACCCGGCGACGAAGGGCGCGGCGAGGATCGCCCACCAGAACCGCACGAAGAAGTCCGACAGCGCGATGAGCAGCCGCGTCTGCAGCGGGATGTCCTGGCCCATGTTGCGCAGGAACCCCGTCATCTGCGGGACCAGGTAGAGCATGAGGAAGAAGGTGACGAGCACCACGATCGCGGCGACGAAGGCGGGGTACATCATCACCTTTTTGGTGTGCGCCGCGAGCTCGTCTTCCCACTTGAGCTGCTCGGTCAGACGGCGCAGCACCTCCGGCAGGCGCCCCGTCTGTTCACCGGAGCGCACGAGGCTGACGAAGACGCGCCCGAACACTTCCGGATATTCGGCCAGCGCCTCCGAGAGGCTACGGCCGCCGGAGATCGATTCCACCAGACCGGACACCACCTCGCGCAACCGCGGGTTCTCGGCGCTGTCGCGCAGGTCGCTCAGGCTCTCCAGGATCGGCACTCCCGCGGCGACGAGCTGTTCGAGGTGGAAACAGAAGTTGATCAGGTCCTCGCGGCGTAGGCCGCGTGCGCCGACAAGGCGCGAGGCGAGGGCGCTCGGCGCCGCCTTGACCAGGTCGAGCCCCATGCGCGCCAGCCGCTGTTCGAGCTCCGGCACGCTCACCGCTTCGATGCGGCCGAGCACCGCCTTGCCCTGCGCGTCGATTGCCTTGTACGTGTAAAGGGGCATCGCTTGATCCGACCGCTGTCACCGCTAACCCATGCGGTCGGTGAGGTCCACGACGCGCATGACTTCGTCCAGGCTGGTCAGCCCCGCGCGCACGAGTCGCAGAGCATCGTCGGCGAGGGTGCGAAAGCCCTTGGCGCGGGCGGCGGTGAGGACCTCGCGCGCAGTCGCCCGGCGCGCGATCAGCTCGTCGATGCCGGCGTCGATTTTGAGCAGCTCGAGGATCGCGGTGCGTCCGCGGTAGCCCTGGTAGTCGCAGTGCTCGCAGCCGACCGCCCGGTACAGCGTCGCCGGTTCGGCCGGGGGGAGGCCGAGCAGGCGCCGTTCGCGCGTCTCGGGTTCGTAACCCTGGCGGCAGGTCCGGCAGAGCCGCCGCACGAGGCGCTGCGCGACCACGCCGATGATGTTGCCGGCCATGATGTCGGGGGCGATGCCGATGTCGAGCAGGCGCGGAATCGCCCCGACCGCAGAGTTCGTGTGCAGCGTCGAGTACACCTGGTGTCCGGTCATCGCGGCGCGGAACGCCATCTCGGCGGTGTCGCGATCGCGGATCTCGCCGACGAGGATGATGTCCGGATCCTGGCGCATGAGCGCGCGCACGCCGTTGGCAAAGTCGAGCTTCGACGCTTCCGCGACCGAGGTCTGGCGGATGAGCGTCATCGGATATTCGACCGGATCTTCGAGCGTCATGATGTTGACGCCGTCCGAATTGAGATGGTTGAGGATCGAGTAGAGCGTAGTCGTCTTGCCGCTGCCGGTCGGGCCGGTGACCAGGATGATGCCCTCGGGCCGGGCGATCATGCGCTGGAGAAGCTCGAGCGCCGCGTCCTCCAGTCCGAGCCGCTCGAGCGGCACGATCCCCTTCTGTCGGTCGAGAATGCGCAGGACGATGTTCTCGCCGTGCGTGGTCGGCAGGCTCGCGACCCGGAAGTCGACCACCCGGCCGGCGAAGCTGGCCGAGATGCGGCCGTCCTGCGGCGCGCGCGTCTCGGCGATGTTCATGCGCGCCATCACCTTGAGCCGCACCGCCATCGCCGGCCAGTAGGTCTTGTGTAGGCTCCGGATCTGACGCAGCACGCCGTCGATGCGGTAGCGGATACGCAGGAAGTTCTGCTCCGGCTCGAAATGGATGTCCGAAGCACCGCGCTCGACGGCGTCGGCGAGCAACGCCGAGATCAGGCGCACGACCGGCTGCGAGTATTCGTCCCCCTCGGCGAGGGACGTGTAGTCCATCTCGCCCGTCTCGATCTCGCGCAGGATCCCGTCGATCGAGAATTCGTGCCCGTAGTAGTGCTCGATCGCACGCTCGATCTCGCCCTCGCCCGCAAGGCGCAGTTCCAGCTCGTATTCCCCCTTGACATGCGCGCGCAGCTGGTCGAGCGCCGCGAGATTGTTCGTGTCCGAAAGGGCGACGACGAAGCGGCGCGCCTGTCGATCCAGTGCGACGGGAAAAATCCGATAACGGCGAGCGAGCTCGCGCGGCAGCAGCTTCAAGGCCGCGGGATCGACGATGATGTGCGCAAGATCGACCGACTGCAGACCCAGCTTCGCGGAAAGCGCATCGCGCAGCGTCGCCTCGGAAACGAAACCGAGCTGCACGAGCAAGCGGCCGACGGGCAGCTGCGATTTCGTCTGCTCGTGCAGCGCGATGCGCAACTGGTCTTCGGTCAGGATCCCCTGGTCGATGAGGATCTGGCCGATGTGCCGCTTCGCATGCGGGCTCGAGGGGGGATTCATGCGCACGCCATCCTACCGAGCGGCCTTGGCAAAAAAAGGGGGTTAACGCGACAGCTGCTCGATGCGCGACCGGGCGGCCTCCAAGGGGAACGACGCGGCCCGCTCCGCCGTCAGGGCGAGTGCGCGTCGGTAACCCTCGAGCGCGGCACCCTGCCGCCGCAGATGGTCGCGCGCGACGGCGAGGTTGTACGCGATGTCCGGGTTACCCGGATCGGCGGCGGCGGCGCGGGCGTAGGCCAGCTCGGCCTCGGCCCAGCGGCCGTCGCGCGCGTACTGGTTGCCAAGCGCAAAGTAGAGCACGGCCGATTCGGGGTCGAGCGCAAGGAGCGACTTCAACCGGCTTTCGGCAGCGACCGCGGGCACCTTTTCGCCGAGTACGGCAAGCAGCCCCGCGTGCGCGTGCGCATCGCGCGGGTCGAGCTGAAGCAGGCGACGGTAGAGGGCCTCGGCCTCCGCGAGCCGCCCGCTGCGCACTTCCACCGCCGCGAGCCCGAGCAGAGCGTCGCGGTTGTGCGGTTCTTCGCGCAGCGCGTCGCTGTAGTCGCTGCGCGCGGCTGCGAGGTCCCCCGCCTGGTACGCGGCGTAACCCGAGGCGACCTTCGCGTGCAGGCGCGGCTCGGCGTCGGCGATCCGGTTGACCTCCCGTAGGGGCGCAGTTTCGCGCGGCTCGGCGCGCCGCGCACGGGCGCTTTCCGCTGCCCTGGCAAGCGGCCGGCTTTCCGCGCCAGGGGAGGTCGAAGGCCGCTCGCTGGCGACCGGCGCTGCGGCCGCAGACGGCGTGCGCGCAGGGGCGGGCTCTGCCGACGGCGCTTTCGCCGGCAGGCCGGGAATTTCTGTCGGCGCTCCGGGCGCCGGCCTCGCCGCCGCGCCGGCTGCCGCATTCCCCTGGGCGAGCGCCGTCGGCACTTCCCCCGGTGGCCGGGGCGGATTCGGGTTGACAAGCGGTGGGGGCGGGCGCAGCTGTACCCAGAAATAGATCGCGGTGCCGAGCGCCGCGACCCCGAGCACGCCGAGCGTGATGTAGAAAGGAAGGCGCGGGTTCGGCTCCCTCAGTTTCGCTTCGAACATCTTTGCTGCCGCTGCCCGCGCTTGCTGCGAGGCAGCGCTCTGCTCCGTCGCGTCCGACCCGAGGGGGCTCGCTCGCGGCGCGGTGGACTCGTTTTGCTGCTCCTTCGCTTGCGCCGGCTCAGCCGGTGCGGCAATGTCGTCGCTCACGATCTCGAGAGGCTGTGAGATGTCGGGCAGTTCCGCGCGCGTGGTCACATGCTCCGACGCGGTGGACCGAGCCGCCGATGCGCGGGCGTGTTTGCGCTCTTCCGCCTCGCGCTTTGCGGCCTCGGCCTTCTTCAGAGCTTCAAGAAGCAGGCTCATTGCGCCGGCGGCGCAGGATCGCGCTGCGGATTGGGGCGCGAGAGGAAGTCGTCGCCGGGAAGCATCGCGCGGTAGCCGCGGAAGTCGCCCTCGAGGCTCGCATCCCGGATCACCGAAGCGCGCAGGAAGATCACCAGTTCGGTCTTGCGCGTCGTGTCGCGCCGCTGGCCGAACAGCACACCCAGCCCGGGCAGGCTGCGCAAACCGGGCACGGTGTCCTCGGTGTGCTCCACCTGGTCCTGCATGAGGCCGCCCAACACCGCGATCTCGCCGCTTTGCAAGCGCAGGATCGAGTCAAGCTCCCGGGTTTCGAACACCGGGATCAGGTTGGGGCTGGCGGCGCTGAGCGCGGGATTCGGATCGACCGCGAAGCCCACACGGCGGCGGATCGTCGGCCGCACGTTCAGGACGATGCCGTCGGCCTCGCCGATCTGCGGCAGCACGCTCATCATGAAACCTTCGGCGGCGACATTCGGCGTCGTGCGGAAGGCGGGCGGAACGACCACGCCGCCTGCACCGCCGACGATCGTCATCGGCGTGGTCGAGGGCTCGATCGTGAAGTAGACGATGTCGCGCGTGACGCGCAACAGCGCAGTTTGGTTGTTGAGCACGCTCAAGCGCGGGCTCGAGAGCACCCGGACATCGCCGAAGGATTCGAGCAACCGCAGCGTCGCCTGGAAGCCGATCGACGCCGCGGCCGCATCGATGATGAAGGCGCCGGTGTCCACCCCGGCAGGCGTTCCCGCGCGTCGGCCAAAGAGGCTTACGCCGCTCGCGCCGCGGCGCACGCGCGACCAGTCGATGCCGCGCTGGTACTCGTTGTTGAGCTGGACCTCGACGATCGTCGCTTCGATGAGCACCTGCCGGCGCACCGTCGCGAGCACTTGGTCGAGGAACTCTTGGATGCGCTCGTGCTGGCGCGCCGTCGCCCGCACATAGAGGACGCCGCTTTCGCGGTTTCCGATCACCGAGGCTTGCTCGATGTACTCGAGCGCCGGGGGCGGCGCGGGCGCCGTCGCCGTCGCACCGGCCGGCGCAGCGGCGGCCGGCTTTGCGGTTGCGGCCGGGTCGGCGGGGGCGGCCGATGGCTGCGCGCGCGGGATCACCTTGTCGGTCTCGCGCAGGATCTCCTTCACGTTCAGGACGATCGCGTCCCACAGTTCGTTCTTCGACACGATATCCACCGTGGCCGTGGCGCCGGTCGCTGCAGCGCCTGCCGCCGCCGCCGGTGCCCCCGCGCCCGCGGCCGCGAACTGGGTGGACGCGGTCGACCGCATCGCCACGTTTCGCGACGCGCTCACGTAGTCGATCTTGTAGGCGCGCAAAAAGGGCGCGTCGCGCATGACGACGAGATTGGGGCCGTCGAGCTCCCAGCGCATGTCCACCTGCCGCGCGATGCGGTGCAGGATCTGGGGCAGCGTCTGCTCGACCGCGTTCAGCGTCACCGTTCCGGTGACACCGGGGTGAATGTCGACGTTCACTTTTGCGTCGCGCGCAAGCGCAAAGAGCAGGTCTTCGACCCGCACGTTGTGCACGACGACGTTGTAGGTCTCGGGCCGCGGAGCCGGCCGCGGCGGGGGCACCGGAGGGGCAAGCTGCACGGGCGGCGGGACCGGACCCGGGGCCGCTTCGACCTCGGCGCGCAGGTGCCCCGCCGAGGGCTTGACCGGAGCCGGCGCGCAACCCGCACCGAGGAGCATGGCGATCACCGCCGAGGCCGCACTCCGGATCGCGATCGCGTTCACCGGTTCGTCCCGTTTCGTTTCCGAGAATAACACGGCGGACGCAAGGGCGCGTTAACTGCCGGCCGCGTCCGCGGCGCCTCTTCAGAGCGCTGCGCGGAGCGCCGCGAAGCTGCGCGGCTGCGTCTGGAACGCGCGCCGGTACTTGGGCGGCAGCCGGCGCGCGGCCGCCTCCGCGCTTTCCCGATCCGGATAAACGCCGTAGGTCACGCGCACGCGGTAGCGGCTGCCCGAGGCGATCGGAATGACAAGCAGATCGGCGACTTCGACGAGGTCGCCCGCGCGCACGAGAAACCGCTCGATCCGCGCCGGGTCGCTGTTGTCGCTGACAAACAGTTCGATCGAATGATGCCCATCCGGCTCGGCCTCCAGCCGCTCGATCGCATGGGCGATGCGCGCCTGAACGAGCTTGTGGCCGGCGCTGGCGTAGCGCTCGATGTGCCGCCGTTGCGCGGGGCCGAGTCGGCGCTCCGGCGTCTCGGGCGGCTGCGCGGTGGCCGCGGCTACGGGGGGCGCGTCGGCCCGAGCGCTCGGCGGCGGCTCGAGCACAGCCGCGGGCGCCGTGTCCGTCGGGGGCTGCGCCTGCCGCGCTCCAGCCGCCGGCTGCGGGCCGGCGCGCGGGAGGACCCAGGCGAGCGCGGCGGCAGCGAGCCCGGCGCCGAGCGTCACTGCCCAGAGGCCGACCCGCAACCCGCGGCGGCGGGCAGCGACGATCGTCTGCGCGTCGGCGATCGCGCGCCGCACCTCGCGCGGCGTGACCACGTGCAGGTCGCGCACGAACGCGGCAAGCAGCGCCTTGTCCGCGAGCACGTGGATGCGCCGCGTCAGCCCTTCCGAGGCGCGGGCGATGAGCTCCACCGCACCGGCGGTGAACACGTCCGGCCCCCGGTAGCCCGCTGCGCGCATGCGGAAGGCGAGGTAGGCGGCGACTTCCTCGCGCGCGAGCGGCCGCATGCGGAAGGCGTGCGTGATGCGGTCGCGCAGCTGGCGCAACTGCGGCCGGGCGAGCATTTCATCCAGCTCGGGCTGGCCAAAGAGCACGATCTGCAGCAGCTTGTCTCGGCGTGCTTCCAGGTTGGACAGCAGCCGCACCTCTTCGAGCGTTTCTGCCGGCATCGCGTGCGCCTCGTCGACGAGCAACACGGCGCGGCGGCCCTCGCTATAGAGGGCGATCAACCGCTCCTGCAACTCGCGCAGCACCTGCGCGGGGCGCGCCCCGGCAAGCGGCAGGCGCAGTTCTTCGGCGATCGCGTACAGGATCTCCTCGCGCGAGTAGGACGGATTGGCGAGGAAAATCGTCACCACGTGCGCCGGCAATCGCTCGGCGAGCATGCGGCACAGCATGGTCTTGCCGCTACCGACCTCCCCGCTCACCTTGACGATGCCCTCGCCGTGCAGCACGGCGTGCACGAGCGCTTCGAGCGTCGCGCCGCGGCCGGCGCCCTCGAAAAAAACGTCGGTGTGCGGCGTCAGGCGAAACGGCGGCTCGCGCAGGCCATAGTGTTCGAGGTACATGCGATGCGTCAGCCGTCCTTCGGGCTCTGCCGGCGGTCGTAGAGCGTGCTGCGTTTGAGGCCGAGCAGGCGCGCCGCCTGGCTCATGTTGCCGCCAGCGAGCTCGAGCGCGGCGCGGATGTAGCTGCGCTCGATGGCGGCGAGCAGTTCGTCGAGCTGCACGCGGCCCTGCCGCCGCAGCTGCGCGAGCGCCTGCTCGACGCCGAACACGGGATCGGCGGGCGCGACACCCGCGCTTGCCTCGGGATCGAACTCGGCCTGCAGCTCCTCGGCGCCGACCCGCTGGCCGGGGTATTTCGCGAGAAGACGGATGACGATGTTGCGCAGTTCGCGCACGTTGCCAGGGAAGGGATACGCAAGCCAGAGCCGCTCGGCCTCTGCCTCGAGCGCAAAGGGGCGGACCGCCAAGCGTCGAGCGTAGTGGTCGCGGTAGTGCGCGAGCAGCCGGCGCCGGTCCTCGCCGAGCTCGCGCAGCGCGGGCACGGTGAGCACGAGCACCGACAGGCGGTGGTAAAGGTCGGCCCGAAACCGCCCCGCGCGCATTTCGCGCCGGAGGTCCCGGTTGGTTGCGGCGAGCACGCGCGCGCGCGCACGGCGCGGTTGCGTCTCGCCGACGCGCGAGTACTCGCCGGTTTCCAGCACGCGCAGCAGCTTTGCCTGCACCTCGAGCGGCAGCTCGCCGATCTCGTCGAGCAACAGCGTCCCGCCGCGTGCGTCCTCGAAGTATCCGGCGCGCGCTTCGGTCGCGCCGGTGAAGGCACCCTTGGCGTGTCCGAACAGGGTCGGTTCGACGAGCGTCGGTGCGATCGCCGCACAGTTGAGCGCGAGAAAAGGCTCGGCGGCCCGGTCCGACAGCCGATGCAGACAGGTCGCGGCGAGCTCCTTGCCGCTTCCGGACTCGCCTTCGATCAGCACCGGAAAGGGCGAGGGCGCAAATTGCGCGATCTGCGCGCGCAGGCGCGCAAGCGCCGGACTGGCGCCGACGAACTGGTCCGCGTCCGGAGCGCAGAACTGCAGCGCGCGCCGTAGCGCCGCGCGCAGCGTGCGCGGGTCGCAAGGTTTGGCGACGAAGTCGACGGCGCCCAGTGCGCGCGCGTGGCGCGCGTGCCGTGTCTCGGTCTGGCCCGAGAGCACGTAGATGCACATCGTGGGGGCGTGCGCGAGCAGTTCCGTAATGAGCTGAAAACCCTCCGCCGGCGAGTGCGGATCGGGCGGTAGGCCGAGATCGACGAGGGCGAGCGGCGGGGGCGCCGGCAGCGCCTCGAGCCGTGCCAGCGCCTCGCGCCGACTGGCACAGCATTCGACGGCGAAATCGGGCGCGAGCGCGGCGGCGAGCGTCTGCGCCACCAGCGGATCGTCGTCGACGAGCAGCAGCGCAGGGCGCGCCTCAGCGCTCGGGGCCATGGTCGGCACGGATGCAGCGCAGGTACGCCCGCTCGAGCGAGGTCTGGCCGGTGCGCGCACACAGCTCCCGCGGCGTGCCGCGGAAGCGCACCTGCCCCCGTTCGAGCACCACGACCTCGTCGCAAAGTTCTTCGATGTCGGCGAGTACGTGCGAGGTAAAAAGCACGGTGCCACCGTCGCGACGCCGCTCGCCGAGCAGACGCTTCGCCGCGAGCCGGCTCGCCGGATCCAACCCGCTCATCGGTTCGTCGAGGACGAGCAGTTCGCGCGGCACGAGGAACACCGCGGCAAGGCCGAGCTTCTGGGTCATGCCCTTCGAGAGCGCGCGCACGGGCTGGTCGATCGCGCCCGGCGCCAGCTCGAGGGCGGCGAGCAGCCGTTCGGCTTCGGCGCGCTGGAACTTGGCGCCCCCGAGCGCGCACGCGTAGGCGAGAAACTCCCTGCCGCGCAGGAAGTGCGGCGGGACGAAGCGCTCGGGCAGGTAAGCGACGCGCGCGCGCGCGGCGCTGCGCGCCGGGGATACGCCGTAGATCGAAATCGCGCCCGCGTCCGGGGCACACAAGTCGAGAAGGCACTTGACGAGCGTCGTCTTGCCCGCGCCGTTTGCGCCCACGAGGCCGACGGTGGCGCCGACCGGAACTTCGAGGTCGACGCCCTCGAGCGCACGCAGCCGCCCGAAGCGCTTGGCGAGCGCCTCGACGCGCACGGCGAGCGGTCGCGCCGTCATGCAAGCTACTATAAACCGCCCGCGCTTGCGGCGGACCGCCTTCCGGCAGGTCGGCGCCGCAAAGCGAGGGCGCTTTCCGCCCTACAATGCTGCCCCCCTGCTCCATGAGCGCTTCCCCCGTCGTCCAGGTCGACCAGGTGTCCTTCGGGTACCACTCCGCGCGGCCCGTCCTGCACGAGGTGTCGCTCGCGGTACACCCCGGCCATGTGGTCGCGATCATGGGACAGTCCGGCTGCGGCAAAACGACGCTGTTGCGGTTGATCACGGGGTGGCTGCGCGCGGGCAAGGGGCGCGTGCGCGTGCTCGGAGCCGACGCGGGGGCGCTCGACCGCCGCGCTCTCTACCTTCTGCGGCGCCGCATCGGCATGCTGTTCCAGTTCGGTGCCTTGTTCACGGACATGACCGTTTTTGACAATGTCGCCTTTCCGCTGCGCGAGCATACGGCGCTGCCGGAGACGGCGATTGCGGATCTGGTGACGATGAAGCTCGAAGCCGTGGGGCTGCGCGGGGTGGCCTCCCGCATGCCCGCCGAACTGTCCGGGGGCATGGCGCGGCGCGTGGCGCTCGCGCGCGCGATCGCGCTCGACCCCCGCCTGGTGCTCTACGACGAGCCGTTCACTGCGCTCGATCCCATCTCGCTCGGCGCGGTCGCCCGTCTCATCCGCCGGCTGAACGATTCGCTGGGCGCCACCTCGATCGTGGTGACGCACGATGTGGCCGAGACGCTGCCCTTCGTCGACTATGTCTATTTCATGGCTGACGGACGCGTGGTCGCGCACGGACCGCCGCGCGAGGTGGCGCGCGCGGCGGTGCCCTTCGTCGAGCAGTTCGTGAACGGTCGGCTGGAGGGGCCGGTGCCGTTTCATTACCCGGCGCCCGCCTACGGCGTCGACCTCGCGCTGAGCAGCGGCTGAGGCGCCGGGTGCGCGCGTTACTCGAAGTTCTGCGCACGCTGGGGGCTGCGGTCACCGGCCGGGTGCTGCGGCTCGGCTTCGCGAGCCGCTTCCTCGCCTACCTGCTCGTGCACTCGGGCACGGCGCTGCGGCGCTTCCGCCTGACCCTGCGCGAGATCTATTTCGCGGGTGTACTGTCGCTCATCATCATTCTGGTCTCGGGCTTGTTCGTCGGTATGGTGCTTGGCCTGCAAGGCTACGAGACGCTGCAGCGCTACGGCTCGTCGGAGGCGCTCGGTATCCTCGTCGCGCTGTCGCTGGTGCGCGAGCTGGGGCCGGTGGTCGCGGGGCTGCTCTTTGCCAGCCGCGCGGGCAGCGCCATCACCGCCGAAATCGGGCTCATGAAGGCGACCGAGCAGATCGCCGCGATGGAAATGATGGCGGTGGATCCGATCGCGCGCGTGGTGGCGCCGCGCTTCTGGGGGGGCGTCATCTCGATGCCGCTATTGGCGGCGCTGTTCTCGGCGATGGGCATCTTCGGCGGCTGGCTCGTCGGCGTGAAAATGATCGGCGTCGACGAGGGTGCGTTCTGGTCGCAGATGCAGGCCGCGGTAGACTTCCGCGAGGACGTGCTCAACGGCGTTATCAAGAGCGTGGTGTTCGGCGTCGCGGTCACCTGGATCGCGGTGTTCGAGGGCTACGATGCGCATCCGACCGCCGAGGGCGTCTCCAGCGCGACGACGCGTACCGTGGTGACCTCCTCGCTCGCGATCCTCGCGCTCGACTTTGTGCTCACGGCGTTCATGTTCACCGGAGGGAATGCCCGATGACGCGTTCGGCGATGGACACCTGGGTCGGCCTGTTCGTCGCGGCCGGATTTGCCGCGCTCCTTTTTCTCGCCCTCAAGGTTGGCAACCTGACCGCTTTTTCGACCGTGCCCACGTACCGGGTCGTGGCCAAGTTTGGTAACATTGGCGGGCTCAAGGTGCGGGCGCCGGTCAAAAGCGCCGGCGTCGTGGTCGGGCGCGTCGCCGAGATTCGTTTCGACAATGAGTCGTTCGAGGCGGTGGTCGCGATCGACTTGGACGCCCGCTACCAATTCCCGCGCGACACCTCGGCGAAGATCCTCACCTCCGGCCTGCTGGGCGAGCAGTACATCGGGCTGGAAGCGGGGGGCGATGGCGTGATGCTGAAGGACGGTGACCGGCTGCGTCTGACGCAGCCGGCGGTGGTGCTCGAGAACCTGATCGGCCAGTTCCTGTACAACCGGGCGGCCGAGGACAAAGGGGAGAAAGGGGGGCGGCGGTGAGGGCGGCGAGCGGCGGAGGCATCGAGCGTGCGCTGCGCGCCAGTGCGGCGGCGTTGGCGCTGGGCCTTGCGAGCGGTTGCGCCAGCGTCAATGGCGATGCGCGCGATCCGCTCGAGGGCTTCAACCGCGCGATGTACGCGTTCAACGAGGGTTTCGACGAAGCGATCGGCAAGCCGGTCGCGAGCGCCTATCAGTCAGTGGTGCCGGAACCGGTTCGCATCTGGGTGCGCAACTTCTTCGCCAACCTGGCCGACCTTTTCATCGGCGTCAACAACTTGCTGCAAGGAAAGCCCGAGCAGGCGGTCAACGACTGGGCGCGCTTTGCGTTCAATAGCACCCTGGGCCTGTTCGGCATCAACGATGTGGCCACCGAGATGGGCCTGGAGAAACACAACGAGGACTTCGGCCAGACTTTCGGCCGCTGGGGCGTGAGCGAAGGCGCCTACATCGTCTGGCCGCTGCTCGGGCCGAGCACGATTCGCGACTCGGTCGGCCTCGTGCTCGATTACCGCTTCGATCCGGTAGTGCGGCATCGACCGCGCGACCCCCGCAACTTCATGATCGTGCTGCGCGCCACGAGCACGCGTGCCGATCTGCTCGATGCAAGCCGCATCCTCGAGGAGGCGGCGCTCGACAAGTACGTGTTCCAGCGCGATGCGCACCTGCAGCGGCGCCGCTCGCTCGTGCACGACGGCAATCCGCCGCGCGAGGGCGCGCGTGCGCCCGGCACGGACCACCCCTTCGCGGCGGTGCGCACGGCGCCGGACGCGCCGCCGCAATGAGCCGTTTTTGCCGTGCCGCGGCCGCGCTCGCGGCCACGCTCGGGATGGCGCTGCCGGCGGTGCGGGCGCAGGAGATCGTTCCCGCCGACGTCCTCGTACGCACGGTGACGATGGAAGTGCTCGAGATCGTCTCGAAGGACCGGGACATCCAGGCGGGCGACCGCAAAAAGGCGATCGCGCTGGTCGAGGAGAAGGTCGTTCCTCACTTCAACTTCACGGCGATGACCGCGAGCGCGGTGGGCACGAACTGGGGCAAGGCCACGCCCGAGCAGAAACAGCGGCTCGTCGAAGAGTTCCGCACCTTGCTCGTGCGCACCTATTCGAGCGCGCTCGCGGCGTACCGCAACCAGAAGTTCGACTTTCGGCCGCTGCGCGCCAAGCCCACGGACACGGAGGTGACCGTCCAGGTGCGCGTGCTGCAGCCCGGGGCCGAGCCGATCCGGATCGATTACGAAATGGAGCGCGGCTCGCGCGGCTGGAAAGTCTGGGACGTGCGCGTCGCCGACATCAGCCTGGTGGCGAACTATCGCACCGAGTTCGCCAACATCGTGCGCGATTCTGGAATCGACGGGCTGATCCGCGCGCTGCAGGAGAAGAATCGCCGCCTCGAGGCGGGTGCGCCGGCGGCGGCGAGCGCGACCCAAAAGTGAAGCGATGATCCGGCGCGACGCCGCGGCGCTGCGCGTCGCCGGCCCCGTTCGGCTCGACACCGTGGCGCCGCTTTTCGAGGCGGGCTGCTCCGAGATTCGCGCAGGCGCCGAGGCGGTCGATCTTTCCGAGGTGACCGAACTCGACTCGTCGCTCCTTGCGCTGCTGGTCGCCTGGCGGCGCGAGGCGCTCCGCTTGGGGCGGGACCTGCGCATCCAGGCCGCGCCCGAGGCGCTCGTCACGCTCGCCCGTCTCTACGGGGTCGAGGCGCTGCTGCCGGTCGCGTCGACCCGCCCCTGAACCCGCCCGGTGCCCCCCGCCATGCAGCCGGCGACCACGCCCGAGAGCGTCAAGGCGGCGATCGAGCAGGCGCTGGCGTGCGAGCACGTCGAGGTGGTTGGCGACGGGCGGCACTTCCAGGCGCTCGTCGTCTCGCGCGCCTTCGCGGGGCTGAGCCGCGTCGCGCGCCACCAGCTCGTCTACCGCGCGCTCGGTGAGCGCATGCGCGAGGAAATCCACGCCCTTTCGCTGCGCACGCTCACGCCGCTGGAGTGGCGTCGCGGTGGATAGGCTGCGCGTCGCCGGCGGGCGGCCGCTCGCGGGTGAAGTCCGCGTCTCCGGGGCGAAGAACGCCGCCTTACCGGTCCTGTGCGCGGCGCTGCTCACACCCGAACCGCTCGAGCTCGAGAACGTGCCTCGGCTCGCCGACGTGCGCACGCTGCTGCGGCTTCTTGCGGGCATGGGCGTCGAGGCAAGCGCGCGCGCAGGCGACGCAGCGCTCGTCGTGCGTGCCGCGAGCCTCTTGGCTCCCGTGGCGCCCTACGAGCTGGTCAAGACGATGCGCGCCTCGGTGCTGGTGCTCGGCCCGCTGCTGGCGCGCTGCGGCGAGGCGCGGGTCGCGCTGCCGGGCGGCTGCGCGATCGGGGCGCGGCCGGTGGACCAGCACGTCAAGGCGCTGCAGGCGCTCGGCGCGCAGATCGCCATCGAACATGGCGACATCCACGCGCGCGCGCGCCGGTTGCGAGGCGCGCGCGTGGTGTTCGACCTCGTCACCGTCACCGGCACCGAGAACCTGCTCATGGCCGCGACGCTGGCCGAGGGCACGACCGTGATCGAGAACGCGGCGCGCGAGCCGGAGATCGTGGACCTCGCCGCCTGCCTGTCGGCCATGGGGGCGCGCATCGAAGGAGCCGGCACGGACGTCATTCGCGTCGAGGGGGTTGCCGCCCTCGGCGGGGCGCGTCACCGCGTGATGCCCGACCGCATCGAAACGGGGACGTTGCTGGTCGCGGCGGTGGTGACCGGCGGGCGCGTGCGCCTGACGGGTGCGGCGCCGGACACGCTCGATGCGACGCTCGAGAAGCTGCGCGAGGCAGGCGCGCGCATCGCCTGCGGCGCGGACTGGATCGAGCTCGAGATGCGGCAGCGCCCGCGCGCGGTGAGCGTGCGCACCGCGCCGTATCCCGGCTTTGCCACCGACATGCAGGCCCAGATCATGGCCCTCGACGCGGTCGCCGAGGGCACCGGCGTGATCGTCGAGACGATCTTCGAGAACCGGTTCTTGCACGCGCTCGAGCTGCAGCGGCTGGGCGCCGACATCGCGCTGCAAGGAAACACGGCCGTCGTGCGCGGCGTGCCGCGCCTGCAAGGCGCGCACGTGATGGCGACCGACCTGCGCGCCTCGGCGAGCCTCGTCCTCGCCGGTCTGGCCGCCGAGGGCGAGACCGTGGTCGACCGCGTCTATCACCTCGACCGCGGCTACGAGGCGCTCGAGCAGAAGCTCGCGCGGCTCGGTGCGCGCATCGAACGGCTACACTGAGCGCAGCGTGATCGCGATCGCCGTGTCCAAAGGACGCATCCTCGAAGAGGTCGGGCCGCTGCTGGCGCGCGCAGGCATCGTCGCGCGCGAGGATCCTCTGCGCTCGCGCCGGCTGGTGCTCGCGACGAACCGCAGCGACGTGCGTCTGGTCGTCGTGCGCGCGGCGGATTGCCCGACCTACGTGCAGCACGGGGCGGCGCAGCTCGGCATCGCGGGCGCCGACGTGCTCGCCGAACACGGCGGCGCGGGGCTGTACCAGCCCGTCGACCTCGGGCTGGCGCGCTGCCGCATGGTGGTCGCCGTGCGGCGCGGCTTCGACTACGCCGGTGCGGTGCGCCGAGGGGCGCGGCTGCGCGTGGCGACGAAGTACGTGCGGCTCGCGCGCGCGCACTTCGCATCGAAGGGCGTGCACGTGGACCTGATCCGGCTGTACGGCTCGATGGAACTGGCGCCCCTGACGGGCCTTGCCGACGCGATCGTGGACCTTGTCTCGACGGGCCGCACGTTGCGCGCGAACCGCCTCGTCGCGGTCGAGACGCTGATGCCGGTGTCGGCGCGGCTGATCGTGCATCCCGCGGCGCTGCGCGCGCAGCGCGCGCAGCTGCAGCCGTTGCTGTGCGCTTTTGCCCGCGCCGCGGCGGGGGACGGGCGGTGAGGCTGCGGCGCCTCGCGACCACGGCGCCGGGGTTCGAGGCCGCGCTCGCCGCGCTGGTGCGTTTCGCAGCCGCACAGGACGAAGCGGTCGCGGCGACGGTGCGCGACATCCTCGCACGCGTGCGCGCCGAGGGCGACCGCGCGGTGCTCGCCTACACGTGGCGGCTCGACGGCGTGCGCGCCGATACGCTCGCCGATCTGGAGATCCCGCGTCGCGAGTGCGAGGCCGCGCTCGCGCGGCTGCCCGGCGCACAAGCGCACGCGCTGCGTGTGGCCGCCGAGCGCATCCGGCGCTTTCACGAGCGCCAGCGCGCCGCCTCTTGGGAGTACCGCGAAGCCGACGGCACGCGCCTCGGGCAGCTCGTGCGCCCCCTGGCGCGCGTCGGCCTGTACGTGCCGGGCGGCACGGCCGCCTACCCCTCGACGGTGCTCATGAACGCGATCCCGGCCAAGGTGGCCGGCGTTCCGGAGCTCGTCATGACGACGCCGACACCGCGCGGCGAACGCAACGCGCTCGTGCTCGCCGCCGCGGCGCTTGCGGGCGTGGACCGCGTCTATGCCATTGGCGGGGCGCAGGCGATCGCGGCGCTCGCCTACGGCACCGAGTCGCTGCCGCGCGTCGACAAGGTCGTCGGCCCCGGCAACGCCTACGTCGCCGAAGCCAAGCGGCAGGTGTACGGCGAGGTCGGAATCGACCTGATCGCCGGTCCGTCCGAGATCCTCGTCATCGCCGATGGGAGCGTTCCTGCGGAGTGGGCGGCGATGGACCTTTTTTCTCAGGCCGAGCATGACGAGCGCGCCCAGGCGCTGCTGCTCTCGCCCTCGGCGGCGCACCTGGATGCGGTGGCCGAGGCGGCGGCGCGGCTGCTGCCGCAGATGCCGCGCCGAGCGGTGATCGAGGCGGCGCTCGCGGCACGCGGGGCGCTCGTGCAGGTGCGAGACCTGGAAGAGGCGTGCGCGCTCGCCGACCGGATCGCCCCCGAGCACCTGGAGCTGCTCGTCGCGCAGCCCGAGCCCCTCATCGCCCGGCTCGGTCGCGCGGGTGCGATCTTCGTCGGCGGCTGGACCTCGGAGGCGATCGGCGACTACTGCGCGGGGCCGAACCATGTTCTGCCGACCGCGGGCACCGCGCGCTTTGCCTCGCCGCTCGGCGTCTACGATTTCCAACGCCGCACGAGCCTGGTCGAGGTGAGCCGTGAAGCTGCGGTCGCGCTCGGCGCGATCGCCGCGACGCTCGCCGAGGGCGAGGGGCTGCCCGCGCACGCGCGCGCAGCGAGGATGCGCATCGCGTGAGCCGGCCCGAAGAAATCGTGCGGCGCGAGATCCTCGCGCTTTCGGCCTACCCGGTGGCCGACGCCGCGGGCATGGTGAAGCTCGACGCGATGGAGCTACCGCGGCCCTTGCCGGAGGCGCTGCGCGCGGAACTGGCGGCGCGGCTCGCGCGCTGCGAGCTCAACCGCTATCCCGACCCGCGCGCACGGCGCCTGCGCGCCGCGCTTGCGCGCACGATGCGCGTGCCGCAGGGCGCGGCGCTCCTGCTCGGCAACGGCTCGGACGACCTCATCCAGGTGGTCACGCTGGCCCTGGCGCGACCGGGAGCGGTGGTGCTCGCGCCCGAGCCCACCTTTGTCATGTACCGCCTCAACGCGGTGTACGGCGGGCTGCGCTTCGAAGGCGCGCCGCTGCGCGCCGACTTCACGCTCGACCGCGAGGCCTTTCTCGCGCGCATGGCGGCGCTGCGGCCGGCGCTCGTCTGGATCGCGTATCCGAACAATCCGACGGGCGTGCTCTACCCGGAGGCGGACGTCGAGGCGATCGTGCGTGCGGCGCCGGGCTTCGTGGTGGTCGACGAGGCCTACCACGCCTACGCCGGCTCCAGTTTCCTGCCGCGGCTCGCGGAGTTCCCGAATCTCGGCGTGCTGCGCACGCTGTCGAAGGTCGGCCTGGCCGGCATCCGCCTCGGCTACCTCGCCGCGCAGCCGCAGTGGATCGCCGAGTTCGACAAGGTGCGCCAGGTCTATAACGTGAACGTGCTCACGCAGACGGCGGCCGAGTTCGCGCTCGAGCACTGGGAGGTGCTCGCCGCACAGGCGCGCGAGGTGCTCGGCGAACGGGCGCGGCTGGCCGCGGCGCTCGCCGCACTGCCCGGCGTGACCGTGTTCCCGTCGGCCGCCAACTTCCTGCTCGTGCGCGTGCCCGACGCGCCGCGCGTTGCGCAGGCGTTGCGGCGCGCGCGCGTGCTCGTGCGCAGCTTCCACGGCGCGCACCCGCTGCTCGCCCACTGCCTGCGCGTGACGGTCGGCACGCCCGAGGAAAACCGTATACTGCGCGAGGCGCTTGCCGTGGCCCTGTGAGGGGTCGCGGGGCGCCGGGAGCAAGGCACGATGCGAAGCGCGCACATCGAGCGGCACACCCAGGAGACGCAGATTCGCGTGCGCGTGAACCTGGACGGGACGGGCGAGGCGCGCCTGGCGACCGGCATTCCCTTCTTCGACCACATGCTCGAGCAGCTCGCTCGCCACGCCGCGCTCGACTTGGAAGTGCAGGCGAGCGGGGATTTGGCGGTCGACGCCCACCACACGGTCGAGGACACGGGAATCGCCCTTGGCCAGGCGGTCGCGCGCGCGCTCGGAGAGCGCGCGGGCATCCGCCGTTTCGGCCATGCGTACGTGCCGCTCGACGAGGCGCTGTCGCGGGCGGTGCTCGACTTTTCCGGGCGGCCGGGGCTCGTCTACCACGTGCGCTTTACGCGCCAGAGCATCGGCAGCTTCGACGCGCAGCTCGTGCGCGAGTTCTTCCAGGGCTTCGTCAACCATGCGCGGGCGACGTTGCACCTGGACAATCTGCGCGGCGAGAACGCGCACCATCAGTGCGAGTCGCTGTTCAAGGCGTTTGCGCGGGCGCTGCGCATGGCGGTGGAGCCGGACGCGCGCGCACGCGGCGTGCCCTCGACCAAGGGCGTCCTGTAGCGGCGCGCGGAGGCACCGGCGGCGCGCGCGCTCGCACCGATGCGGATCGCCGTCGTCGATTACGGCATGGGCAACCTGCGCTCGGTGGCGAAGGCGCTGGCGCACGTCGCGCCGCAGGCCGACGTGCAGGTGAGCGCCGATGCTGCGGTGCTGCGTACCGCCGACCGGGTGGTCGTGCCCGGTCAGGGGGCGATGCCGGACTGCATGCGCCAATTGGCCGCGCGCGGCCTGCGCGAGGCGGTGCTCGCTGCGGCGCGCACGAAACCTTTCCTCGGCGTCTGCATCGGGCTGCAGATGCTCTTCGACTGGAGCGAGGAGGGCGGTGTGGCCGGGCTCGGGCTGTTCTCCGGCCGGGTGCGGCGCTTTCCCGCGTCCGGCGCGAACGGGGGGCGGCTCAAGGTGCCCCACATGGGGTGGAACGAAGTGTGGCCGCAGGCCTCGCACCCGCTCTGGGACGGCGTCGCGCCGGGCGCGCGTTTCTACTTCGTGCACAGCTACTACGCGCAGCCCGGCGACGCGCGCCTGTGCGCGGCGCGCACCGACTATGGTCTTGCCTTTACCAGCGCCGCCGCGCGCGATAACATTTTTGCCGTGCAGTTCCACCCGGAGAAGAGTCAGGCGGCCGGTCTGCGGCTGTTGTCGAACTTCGTGCGCTGGAACCCCTGAGCGGCGCTCCCGCGCCGGGCCGGCGCGTTGCGCGCAAGGCGATGCTCATCATCCCCGCCATCGACATCAAAGACGGCCGTTGCGTACGCCTCGAGCAGGGTCGTATGGACACCGCCAGGGTATTCTCCGACGATCCCGTCGCCATGGCGCGGCATTGGGCCGCGCAAGGCGCCCGGCGGTTGCACCTCGTCGACCTCAATGGCGCGGTGGCCGGCCGGCCCAAGAACGAGAAGATGATCCGCGAGATCGTCCGCGCCGTCGGCGAGGACGTTCCGGTCGAGGTGGGCGGAGGGATTCGCGACCTCGACACGCTCGAAAGCTACCTCGACGCGGGCGTGCGCTGGACCATCGTCGGCACCGCGGCGGTCAAAAACCCCGGCTTCCTGAAGGACGCCTGCTACGCCTTCCCGGGGCGGGTCATCGTCGCCCTCGACGCCAAAGACGGCAAGGTCGCCGTCGAAGGATGGTCGAAGATGACCGGTCACGACGTCATCGACCTGGCGCGCAAATTCGAGGACTACGGGGTCGAGGCGGTCGTCTACACCGACATCGGCCGCGACGGCATGATGACCGGCGTGAACATCGAGGCGACGCTGCGTCTGGCGCGCGCGATCCGCATGCCGCTGATCGCAAGCGGCGGGCTGAACAGCTTGGAGGACGTGCGCGCGGTGAGCGAGACGCTCGCACCCGAAGGCGTCATCGGGGCGATCGCAGGGCGGGCCCTGTACGAAGGACGGTTCGATTTGCGCGCCGCGCAGCAGTTGGCCGAGCGCGTGCGGGGCGGTTGAAGGCCCGTGGGGCTGGCCACGCGCGTGATCCCGTGCCTGGACGTGACCGCCGGGCGCGTCGTCAAGGGCGTCAACTTCGTCGGCCTGCGCGACGCAGGCGACCCGGTCGAGGTGGCCGCGCGCTATGACGCCGAGGGGGCCGACGAGATCGCCTTCCTTGACATCACCGCGAGTTCCGACGGGCGCGACATCCTGGTGCACGTGATCGAGGCGGTCGCCGAGCGCGTCTTCATCCCGCTCACGGTGGGGGGTGGCGTGCGCTCGGTCGACGACGTGCGCCGCCTGCTCGAGGCTGGCGCCGACAAGGTGTCGATCAACACCGCCGCAGTGCAGGATCCGGGGCTGGTGCAGCGGGCGGTCGAGCGGGTCGGCAGCCAGTGCGTCGTCGTCGCGATCGACGCCAAGCGGCGCCCCGGCCGCGGCTGGGAGGTGTACACGCACGGCGGTCGCCGGCCGACCGGGCTGGACGCGGTGGCGTGGGCACAGCGCGTGACCGAGGCGGGTGCGGGCGAAATACTGCTGACGAGCATGGACCGCGACGGCACCCGGGACGGCTTCGATCTCGAGCTGACGCGCGCGGTGGCCGACGCGGTGCCGGTGCCGGTGATCGCCTCCGGCGGCGCCGGCTGCGCCGAGCACCTGGCCGAGGGCGTGCTCGCCGGGCACGCGGACGCCGTGCTCGCCGCAAGCATTTTCCATTTCGGCGAGCTGACGCTGCGCGAGGCAAAAGCGCACATGCGCGCGCGCGGAATCGAGGTGCGGCTCTAAGGAGGCGCCATGGGGGGATGGCTGGACGAGGTGAAGTGGAACGACGAAGGGCTCGTGCCCGCAATCGCGCAGGACGCGGCAAGCGGCCGCGTGCTCATGCTCGCCTGGATGAACCGCGACGCGCTCGCCGAGACGCTGCGCCGGGGCGAGGCGGTGTACTGGTCCCGTTCGCGCAGGCGCTTGTGGCGCAAGGGCGAGGAGTCCGGGCATGTGCAGCGGGTGAGCGAGGTGCGCCTCGACTGCGACGCCGATGCCCTGCTCCTTGCGGTCGAGCAGGCGGGCGGTGTGGCCTGCCACACCGGCCGGGCGAGTTGCTTCTACCGGCGGCTGGCCGAGGGGCGTTGGGTGGAGACCGATCCGGTGCTCGTGCCACCCGAGCAGATCTACGGGCGGCGCTCGTGACCGCCGCGACGGCACAGTTGCTCGAGCGGCTGGCCGCAACGATCGAAGCGCGCAGGGGCGCGGATCCGGCGCGCTCCTACGTCGCCCGCTTGCTCGCGGGCGAGGAGGATGCGCTGCTCAAAAAGCTCGCCGAGGAGACCGCCGAGGCGATGCTGGCGGCGAAGGCGGGCGACAGGGGCGCGCTCGTGCGCGAGATGGCGGACCTGTGGTTCCACTGTCTGGTGGTGCTCGCCCGCTGGGGGGTCGGGCCCGCGCAGGTGCTCGGCGAACTCGCCCTGCGCGAGGGCGTTTCCGGACTGGACGAAAAGGCCGCGCGCCAAAGCGCGCAGAAGGACGACCGATGAGCGACCCCGGACCGCAGAGCTGCGTGTTCTGCCGCATCGTGCGCGGAGAGATCCCGGCGCGCAAGGTGTACGAGGACGAGGAAGTGCTCGCCTTCCACGACATCCGTCCCCAGGCGCCGGTGCACGTGCTCGTGATCCCGAAAGCGCACGTGCCGACCCTGTACGAGGCCGCGGCCGCGCACGAGCGCGCCCTCGGCCGCATGCTCGCGTGCGCCGGCGAGATCGCGCGCGCCGAGGGGGCGAGCGACGGGTTCCGCGTCATCCTGAACACCGGCCGGGTCGGCAACCAGGAGGTGTATCATGTGCACATGCACATCCTCGCAGGGCCGGCACCGCTCGGCCCGATGCTCTCGCGCAGGAACTGAGAGGGCGGCGGACCGGTCTCGGGTGTAGAGGGTGCGCCTCGGCGCGCACCGTGCGCTGCGCACACTGGCGGAGGGGCACATGGGTTCGCTCAGCATCTGGCACTGGTTGGTCGTTTTGCTCGTCGTCATCCTCGTTTTCGGAACGAAGAAACTGCGCAACATCGGAGCCGACCTCGGCAGCGCGGTGCGCGGCTTCAAGGAAGGTCTGCGCGAAAGCGGCGAGAAGCCGGCCGAGGCGGCGTCGGTCCCGCCGCAGGTGGCGAGCACGGTCGAGGGCGAGGTGAAGGGCCGCAGCGAAACGCGCACCTGAGCCGCGGGGGGCAGTGCGCGCGCACGCGCGCCCCCCGGGCGTAGCGCCGACCTGCGCCGGCCATGTTCGACATCGGTTTTTCCGAGCTGCTCGTCATCGGCGTCGTCGCGCTCCTTGTGATCGGCCCGGAGCGCCTGCCGCGCGTTGCCCGTACCGCAGGCCACATGCTCGGCCGCCTGCAGCGTTACGTGCAGGACGTGAAGGCCGACATCGACCGCGAAGTGGCGTTCGAGGAGCTGCGCCGCATGCGCCAGAGCGTTGAGCAGACGGCCAGTCAGTTCGAGTCCGCGGTCCAGGGCGGTCTCGCGCAGGCCGAGCGCGACCTGAACGCGGCGGCCAGTACGCTCGTCGAGCCGGCGGCGGCGCCGAGCGCGCCCCCCGCGGGACCGCCCGCCGGCGGCGCGCCCCGGTGAAGTCGCCGCACGAGACCCAGGAAACTTTCGTTTCGCACCTCGTCGAGCTGCGCGAGCGCCTGCTGCGCGCGCTGCTCGCGGTGCTCGCCGTGTTTCTTGCGCTTTTCGCCTGGCCCGGCCCTGGCGCGGTGTACGACGTGCTCGCGCTGCCGCTCATGAAGGCGCTGCCCGAGGGCACGCGCATGATCGCGACGGGCGTGGTCACGCCCTTCCTCGTGCCGATGAAGGTGACCGCCCTGGTCGCGTTCCTGATCGCGCTTCCCTACGTGCTCTACCATGCGTGGGCGTTCGTCGCGCCGGGCTTGTACGAGCACGAAAAGCGCCTCGCCCTGCCCGTGGTGGTCAGCAGCACCGTGCTCTTTTTCCTCGGTGTCGCCTTTTGCTACTTCTTCGTGTTCGGCAAGGTGTTCGCCTTCATTCACGAATTCGCACCGAAGTCGATCACGCCGGCACCGGACATCGAGGCCTATTTCTCCTTTGTCATCACCATGTTCCTCGCTTTCGGCATCGCCTTCGAGATCCCGGTGGCGGTGGTCCTGCTCGCCCGCTTCGGTGTGGTGTCGATCGCGGCGTTGCGCCAGGCGCGCCCGTACGTGATCGTGGGCGCGTTCGTGGTCGCGGCGATCGTCACGCCGCCCGATGTGCTGTCGCAGCTTCTGCTCGCGCTGCCGATGTGCCTGCTCTACGAGGTGGGGCTCGCGCTCGCGCGCGTGGCGGCGCGTCGGGCGGCCGAGCGCGAGGGCGCGTTCGAGGAGCCGGGCGCGGCGCGCAAGTAGCGCCGCGGCGCCTTGCTCAATCGGGGCGTGGCGGGCGCGGCCGGCGGCCGACGGTCACCGCCACCTCGCGCATGGCGCCTTTGCGCCAGAGGCGGAGCGTCGCGCTGGCCCCGGGCGCGAGCCCGGCCACCAGGTTGAGCACCGCCGGCGGGCCGCTCACCGCCCGACCGTCGATGGCGAGCAGCACGTCGCCAGGGCGAACGCCGGCGCGGTCGGCAGGACCGCCGGGCAGCACGCTCGCGATCACGGCGCCCGAGCGGCCTTCCAGACCGAAGGACTCGGCGAGGGCAGGCGTGAGCTCCTGCAGCTCGACGCCGATCCAGCCGCGCGTGACGCTGCCCGTGCTGACGATCTGGTCGAGCACCGCTTTTGCCGTCGACACCGGGATCGCGAAGCCGATGCCGATCGAGCCGCCGGTCTGGGACAGGATCGCGTTGTTGATGCCGACGAGCTGCCCCTGCGCGTCGACGAGCGCCCCGCCCGAATTGCCCTGGTTGATCGCCGCGTCGGTTTGGATGTAGTTCTCGTAGATGTTGATCCCGAGCCCCGAGCGGCCGAGCGCCGAGACGATGCCGGCGGTGACCGTGTGGCCCAGACCGAGCGCATTGCCGATCGCGAGCACGACATCGCCCACGCGCAGCGCGTCCGACGAGCCGAACGCGATCACGGGCAACCCCTGTGACGGTACACGCAGTACGGCGAGGTCGGTCTCCGGATCGGTGCCCACCACCTTCGCCTGCAGCCGCTTGCCGTCGGCGAGCGCAACCTCGATCTCGTCGGCGCCTTCGATCACGTGGTGGTTGGTGAGGATGTCGCCGGAGGCGCTGACGATCACGCCCGAGCCGAGGCTGGTCGCGCGCCGCGTTCCCTCGCCCGGTGGCTCGCCGAAGAAGCGGCGGAAGAGCGGGTCGTTGAAAAGGGGGTGGCGCGGAGCACGCACCTCTTTGGTCGTGTAGATGTTGACCACGGCGGGCATCGCCCTGCGCACCGCCTCGCGGTACGAATCCTGCGCAAGGGAAGGCGCGGGCCCAGGCGGGCGGGGTTCGGGCGCGGCGGGCGCAGGCGGCCTTTGCGGCAGCCATTCGGGGTGGAAGGTCGAGACGACGAAGAGCGCAGCGACGAAGACCGTCACCGCTTGCGCAAACCACAGCCACAGCTTGTGCACCCCCCGAATCTAGCACGGCGCGCACGCTGCGCGGGCGACGAAAAGAGCGTATTTTCAAGCCGGATCAAGCCCTTAGCGCTTCCCGCGTAGACAGCGCTTCGCCCTGTCGCTAGAATTTCGCCCTTTTACAAGATCGTAAATCGGCGATGAACGACAAAGCAGGTGTTGACCGCAGGCGGCGCAGGCTCGTCGTTGCCACCTCCGTTGTCGGTGGCGTTGCGGGGGTGGGGGCTGCGCTTCCCTTTGTCGCGAGCATGTGGCCGTCCGAGCGCGCCAGAGCCGCGGGCGCGCCCGTCGAAGTGGACATCTCGAAGATGGAACCCGGCGAGCTGAAGATCGTCGAGTGGCGCGGCCGGCCGGTCTGGATCGTGCGCCGCACGCAAGAGATGATCGAGTCGCTGAAAGTGGTCAGGGAGCGGCTCACCGATCCGGAATCGCGCGCTTCGGATCAGCCCGAGTACGCGCGCAACGAGCTCCGCGCGCGCAAACCCGAGTTCATGGTGATGGAGGGCGTGTGCACGCACCTCGGTTGCTCGCCGCAGATGAAGACCGCCGAGGCCAAGGCGGAGATGGGTCCGGACTGGGTGGGCGGGTTCTACTGCCCCTGCCACGGCTCCAAGTTCGACTACGCGGGGCGCGTCTACAAGGGGGCACCGGCGCCACTCAACCTGCCGGTTCCGCCGCACCTCTACCTTTCGGACTCGCTGCTCCTGATCGGCGAGGACCGGGGCAAGGAGGCCTGAGCGATGCGCCGCTGGTGCTGGGCGCTCTGGGACTGGGTCGACGCGCGCCTGCCTACGCTTGCGGAGGAATACCGCAAGCACATGTCCGAGTACTACGCGCCGAAGAACTTCAACTTTTGGTACTACTTCGGATCGCTCGCGCTGCTCGTGCTCGTCATCCAGATCGTCTCGGGGATCTTCCTGACGATGCACTACAAGCCCGACGCCGCGCTCGCTTTCGGCTCGGTCGAATACATCATGCGCGACGTGCCGGGCGGCTGGATCATCCGCTACGTCCATTCGACGGGCGCTTCCGCCTTCTTCGTGATCGTCTATCTGCACATGTTCCGGGCGCTGCTCTACGGTTCGCACCGCGAGCCGCGCGAGCTGGTCTGGATCCTCGGCGTGCTGATCTACCTTTGCTTGATGGCCGAGGCCTTCTTCGGCTACCTGCTGCCCTGGGGCCAGATGTCGTACTGGGGTGCGCAGGTGATCGTGAACCTGTTTGCGACCATCCCCTGGATCGGTCCGGACCTCGCGCTCTGGATCCGAGGCGATTACGTCGTCTCGGACGCGACGCTCAACCGGTTCTTCGCGCTGCACGTGGTCGCGCTGCCGCTCGTGCTGCTCGGCCTGGTGGCCGTGCACCTGCTCGCGCTGCACGACGTCGGCTCGAACAACCCCGACGGCATCGAGATCAAGAAGCACAAGGGGCCGGACGGCCGCCCGCTCGACGGCATCCCGTTCCACCCCTACTACACCGTCAAGGACATCGTCGGCGCGGTCGTGTTTCTCATGATCTTCTGCTTCGTGGTCTTTTTTGCACCCGAGATGGGCGGCTATTTCCTCGAGCACAACAACTTCGTTCCCGCCGACCCGCTGAAGACGCCGGCGCACATCGCGCCGGTGTGGTACTTCACGCCGTACTACTCGATCCTGCGCGCGGTGCCGCCGATGTTCAACTCGCAGTTCCCGGGGGTGCTGACGATGGGAGTCGCGGTGCTGATCCTGTTTTTCTTGCCGTGGCTCGACCGCAGCCCCGTCAAATCGATCCGCTACCGCGGGCCGTACTACAAGACGGCGCTCGCGCTGTTCGTGCTGAGCTTCCTTGTGCTCGGTTACCTCGGCACCCAACCGACGACCGTCTGGGGCCAGCTTCCGTTCGAGGCGTTCTTCCTCGACACGCGGGACGTCGCGACGTGGGTCGCGCGCCTGGGCACGGTCGTCTACTTCCTTTTCTTCCTGCTCATGCCGTGGTACAGCGCGCGCGACCGCACGCGGCCGGTGCCCGAGCGGGTGCGCTGGAAAGGGGCGCCGGCATGAGGCCGTGGGTGAGCGCGGTGTTGCTCGCCGCTGCGCTCGCGGCGGATGCGGCGGAGACGGGCTATCGGTTGGACCGTTCGCCGCACGATCCCACCGACCGCGCGAGCCTGCAAGCGGGCGCGGCGCTCTTCGTCAACTATTGTCTAGGCTGCCACGGCGCGCAGTACGTGCGTTACAACCGGCTCGCCGACCTGGGGCTGAGCGAGCAGCAGATCCGGGACAACCTGCTTTACACCGCCGACAAAGTCGGCGAGCCGATGCGCACGACGATGCCGCCGGCCGAGGCGCGACGCTGGTTCGGCATTGCGCCGCCAGACCTTTCGCTCGTTGCCCGCGCGCGTGGCGCCGACTGGCTGTACACGTACCTGCGCACCTTCTACCGCGATACGCGCAGCGCGAACGGCTGGAACAACGCCGTGTTCCCGAACGTGGGCATGCCGCACGCGCTCTGGATGCTGCAGGGCGAGCGGGCCCTCGAGAACGTGCCGCCGCAGGACGGCCGCAGCGCGCCGGCGTACCGCTGGCGGCAGCTCGCGCCCGGTTTGCTGAGCGAGGTCGAATACGACCGCACCGTGCGCGACCTCGTGAACTTCCTCGTCTGGGCGGGCGAGCCCGCCGCGTCCGCGCGCACGCGCATCGGCGTGGTCGTGCTCGTCGTTCTTTCCGTTCTGCTCGCCTTTGCCTACGCGCTCAAGAAGGAATTTTGGAAGGACGTGCGCTAGGCGCCCGTCCGCCCGGAGTCACGGGCCATGATGCAACTGTACTCGGGCACGACCTGCCCCTTCAGCCACCGCTGTCGGTTCGTGCTCTACGAGAAGGGCATGGACTTCCAGGTCATCGACGTCGACATGTACCACAAGCCGGAAGAGATCGCGGTGATGAACCCCTACAACCGGCTGCCGGTGCTCGTCGAGCGCGACCTCGTGCTCTACGAGTCCAACATCATCAACGAGTACATCGACGAGCGTTTCCCCCACCCGCAGCTCATGCCGCCGGATCCGGTCGCGCGCGCACGCGCGCGCCTGATGCTGTTCAATCTGGAACTCGAGCTCTTCAGCCAGATCGAGGCGCTCGAATCGGGCAAGGAGCGTCTGGCCGAGCGCGCCCGCCAGCAGGTGAGCGAGCGCCTGGTCGAGCTTGCGCCCAACCTCGCGCGCACGCGCTACATGCTGGGCGAAGAGTTCTCGATGCTGGACGTGGCGATTGCGCCGCTGCTGTGGCGGCTCGACCACTACAGCGTCCGGCTGCCGAAGAGCGCGGCGCCGCTCATGAAGTACGCCGAGCGCATCTTCTCGCGACCCGCGTTCATCGAGGCGCTCACGCCCGCGGAGAAGGTGATGCGCAAGTAGCCTGACCGTGGCCGAGATCTCGACCAAGCCCTACCTGCTGCGCGCGATCTACGAGTGGTGCGTGGACAACGGCTACACGCCGCACCTGGCGGTGAAAGTGGACGCGCGCACGCAGGTGCCGCTCGAGTACGTGCGCAACGGCGAAATCACGCTCAACATTGCACCGACGGCGGTGCACCGGTTGCAGATGGGCAACGATCTGATCGAGTTCTCGGCGCGGTTTGCCGGCGTGGCGCGCCAGGTCGCCGTGCCGGTGGGCGCGGTGTTCGCGATCTATGCGCGCGAGACCGGCCACGGCATGACCTTCGATGTCGAGCCCGCGCGGCCGCTGGCGCCGGCGCGCGAGGAAGGCGAAGCGGCGGCCGCGCCGGCTGCGCTGCCCGCGCCACCGGAACCCCCGCCGCCGGCCGGAGGCGGGCGCCCGCGCTTGCGCCGCGTGAAATGAGGGCGCGCCGCCGCGTGCGCCTACAATGCTCTACGGGCCGGCTTAGCTCAGCGGTAGAGCAGCGGTTTTGTAAACCGTAGGTCGGCGGTTCGAATCCGTCAGCCGGCAGCCTTCGCCCTCAGCGCCGGAAAATCCAGAGCAGCAGGCTCAGCAGGAGCGACACGACCAGGCTCGTCGTGATCGGAAAGTAGAAACTGAACCCTTCGCGCCGAATCTCGACGTCGCCGGGCAGGCGGCCGAGGCCGAGCTTGGCGAGCCAGGGCCAGAGCAGGCCGACGACGACGAGGACCAGCCCGAGCGTGACGAGAAAGCGCGCCACGTCCGTCGCACCGTCCTCAGCCATGGTGCGTGCGCCGCGCGCTTCGCAGCGAGCGCGCGAACTCGAGCACGCGCGCGGCGAGCGCCGCGCGATCCTCGGCCGAGCGCATCACGAGGGGCGTGACGAGGACGGCGAGGCCGCTTGCACGCAGGCCGTCGGCGAGCGCGGCATCCTCGGGGTCGAGCGCGAAACCGTCGGCCATGCCGCGGTAGTCGAGTGCGATCGCGCGCGCGCTCGCTTCCCGTCCCAGTTCCCGCATCATTTTGCCGAGCGATCCGCGCAGCGCCTTGCCGCCGACGATCGGGCTCACCGCCACGACGGGCGCGCCGGTTGCGCGCAGGACTTCGCGCATGCCGGGCAGCGCGAGGATCGGCCCGATGCCGTGATAGGGGTTGGCGGGCCCGATCACGACCGCTTCCACGTCCGGTGCGAGCAGCGCCTCGCGCACCTCCTCGGTGACGCGCGCCTCGGCCGCGCCGGCATACTGGAAACCGCGCACGCGCGGCTCGCAGCCGAAGGCGTAAAAGTATTCGGGGAAGGGTAGCGCCCCGCCGTCGGTGAGCGCGTGCGTGCGCACCGGGTCGTCGCTCATCGGCAGGATGCGGGCGCGCACGCCGAGCCGCCGTGCGAACTCCTGCGCGATCTCGCTCAAGCGGCGCTCTTCGCGCAGCCACGCGCTGCGCAGCACGGCGGTGGCAAGCGCGCGGTCGCCGACGCGCGGTGACGTCGGGCCGCCGAGCCGGGCGAGCATGTCCGCGAACGCGTAGCTCTCGCCTTCCGGCTCCCAGCCGGCGTCGCAGCGGCCAAGGCCCGAGAGCGTATAGAGGACGGTGTCCAGGTCGGGCGTAAAGAGGAGCCCCAGGTGCTCGTGGTCATCGCCCGTGTTGACGATCACGCACAGCCGCTCGCCGACGAGCCGATAAAGGCCATCGGCGAGCTTTGCGCCTCCGAACTGAGCGCTCAGCGCGATAACCGATCCCACGGCGTAGGGTCCCTGCCGCGATGGACCCATTGTACGATCGCCTGCGCCCGATGCTCTACGCGAAGCTGGTCGCGATGGCCTTCCTCTGGAGCGGCGTGTTCCCGGCCGTGCGCATCGTGCTGCGCGAGATGGGCATTTTCGGCTCGGTGTTCGTGCGCTTCTTCGCCGCGGCGCTCGTGCTGCTTTCGCTGCTGCGCCTGCGCGAGGGACGCTGGCCGCGCCTGGCGCCGCGCGAGGCAGGGCTCGTCGTCGCCCTCGGGCTTCTCGGCATCGCGCTCTACAACACCCTTTTCACGGTCGGCCTGGGGTACGTCGAGGCGAGCCGAGCGGCGCTTATCGTGCCCACGAACCCGGCTTTCACCGCCCTCTTTGCCGCGCTGCTGCTCGGCGAGCGGCTCAATCCGCTTCGCGCCGCCGGCGTTGCGCTCTCGGTCGGCGGTGCGCTGTGGGTGCTGGCGCGCGGCGAGGTGCACGCGGTGCTCGCGCTCGGACTCGGACCGGGCGAGCTGGCGTTGGTCGCGTGCATCTTCGTCTGGAGCGCGTACACGTTGCTCGGGCGCGTTGCGCTTGCGACCGTCTCGCCGCTCGCACTGAACGCCTATTCGATGCTTGCCGCGGTCGTGGTGCTCGCGCCCGCCGCGGCCTGGGAGCGGGCGCCCCTCGCCGCGGCCGGCGCGGGGGCGTGGCTGGCGATGGCGTACCTCGTCGTCGGTGGCACGGTGCTGCCGTTCCTGTGGTACGCCGAAGGGGTGCGCGCCCTGGGCGCTGCACGCGCGGCGCAGTTCATCAACCTGGTGCCACCGTTCGCGGTGGCGCAGGCGGTGCTCGTCTTCGGCGAACCCTGGACGCCGGCGCTGGGGGTGGGGCTCGCGCTCGTCGCCGGGGGACTCTACCTCACCAACCGACCCCGCCGCTCATAGCGCCAGTGCAAGCTCGGCCGCTTCGCGGATCGCGCGTGCCGCATCGAGCTCGCGCGCATCCCGCGCGCCGCCGACCACGTGCACCGCGACCCCGGCCGTGGCGAGGGCGGAGGCAAGCGGCCGCCACGGCTCCTGGCCCGCGCAGACGACCACCGTGTCGGCTTCGAGCACCGTGCGCCGCCCCTCGACGAGGAGGTGCACGCCGGCGTCGTCGATGCCGAGGTAGCTCACCCCGGCGAGCGTGCGCACGCCGGCGCGCGCAAGTTCGAGCCGAAGCGCCCATCCGGTCGTCCTGCCCAGCCGCGTGCCGAAGGGTCCGGGGGAGCGCTTGAGCATCGTGATGCGGTGCCTGGGCACGGCGCCGAGCGGGACCGCCAGCCCGCCCCGTGCGGCGAGCGACCGGTCGATCCCCCAATGCAGGGCGAAAGCCTCGGCGTCCGACTGCGGCCGGGCATCGGGGAAGGCGAGATAGAGCGCCACATCGTGCGCGATGCCCCCGCCGCCGATCAGAACGACCCGCTCGCCGGGCGTGCGCACGCCCGCAAGGACCTCCGCGTAGCCGGCGACGGTGGGGTGGTCGATGCCGGCGATCTCCGGCCTGCGCGGTGCGACGCCGGTCGCGAGCACCACGGTGTCGAAGCCTGCGAGCTGATCGGCGCTCGCCTCGCAGCCGAGTCTGACGGCGACACCGGCGCGGCGCAGCCGTTCGGCGTAGGCGCCGACCGCGAGCGCAAAATCGGCCTTGCCCGGGACGCGCCGCGCGAGGTTGAACTGGCCCCCGAGCTCGCGCTCGCGTTCAAAGAGCACCACGGTGTGGCCCCGCTCGGCGGCGAGGGCCGCAGCGGCGAGCCCTGCCGGCCCGCCGCCCACGACGGCGATGCGCAGGCGCCGCGCGGCCGGCCGCACCGGGAGTTCCGTTTCGCGGCAGGCGCGCGGGTTGACGACGCATCCTGCGACGCGATCGGCGAAGATTTCGTCCAGGCAGGACTGGTTGCACGCAAAGCAGATCTGGATCGCGCCGCGGTCTCCGGCGCGCGCTTTCGCCGCGAACGCGGGATCGGCAAGGAAAGGCCGCGCCAGCGACACGAGGTCGGCGTCGCCGCGCGCAAGCAGGGCTTCGGCGACCTCGGGCGTGTGGATGCGGTTAGAAGCGGCGACCGGCACCGAAACCGCTTCCTTGACGCGTCGCGTCGCCCACGCGAACGCGGCCGGCGGAACGGCGTGTGAGATCGTCGGCACCCGCGCTTCGTGCCAGCCGATGCCGGTATTGATGAGGTCGGCGCCAGCGCCTTCGATGGCGCGCGCCAGGTGCAGCACCTCCTCCCCGGTAAGTCCGTCCTCGACCAGGTCGAGCGCCGACAGCCGGTACTGCAGCACGAAGTCCGGCCCGCAGCGCTCGCGCACGCGGCGCACCACCTCGACGGCAAAGCGCATGCGATTTTCCAAAGGGCCGCCCCACGCGTCGTCGCGTCGGTTCGTGCGCGGGCACAGGAATTGCGAGATCAGGTAGCCCTCCGAGCCCATGATCTCGACGCCGTCGTAGCCGGCCTCGCGCGCAAGCGCCGCTGCACGGCCAAAGGCCTCGATCAGCGCTTGCACCTCGCGCGCTTCGAGCGCGCGCGGCACGTTGCGGTTGAGTGGCGACGCGATCGCCGAAGGCGCGACCGCATCGGCGCGGCGCACGTAGCGCCCGCCGTGCAACAGCTGGAGCAGGATGCGTCCGCCGGCGGCGTGCACCGCCTCCGGGATCGGCCGGTGCCGATCGCGATCGGCGCCGCTGGCCATCGTCTCCTCGCGCGCGCCGATCGAGCCTTCCGGCGTGGGCGAAAAAGCGCCCGTCACGATGAGCGCCGCCCCGCCGCGCGCGCGCTCGGCGTAGAAGGCGGCGAGCGGCGCGGCGCCTCGGCGCATCGCCTCGAGGCCCGTGTGCATCGAACCCATGAGGATGCGGTTCGGCAGCTCGATGCGGCCGACGCGAAGCGGTGCGAAAAGGTGGGGATACGCGCTCATGCGGCGCGCATTCTAGGAGGCTCGCCGTACGGCGAGCCGGCACCGTTTCACCGACCGCGCCGCTTCGCTTCGAGGGCGAGCAGACGGCGCTTGCGCGCAGCCCCCCACGCGTAGCCGCCCGGCGCGCCGCTCGCGCGCACCGCGCGGTGGCAAGGAACGAAGAGGGCGACGGGATTGGCGGCGCAGGCACGGCCGACGGCGCGCGCCGCCCCCGGGCGGCCGATGGCGCGCGCGATTTCGCCGTAGCTGCGAGTCTCGCCCGGTGGGATGCGGGCAAGCGCCGCCCAGACGCGGCGCTGGAACGCCGTGCCACGCGTCTCGAGCGGGCAGCGCGCAAGCGGCGCGGCACCCGCCAAGTAGCGCAGGATCGAACGTCGCAGCGCCGCAAGCGAGTCCGGACGCTTGGCGCACCGCAGCCCCGGGAAGGCGGTCGCGAGCGCGCCTGGCGTCGCGCCGCGGCCTAGCCGCAGCGCGCACACCCCGCGCTGGCTGACGGCGACGAGCACGCGCCCCAGGGGGGAGGCGAAAACGGTGTAGCGCAGGCGCGCGGCGCGCGACGCCCCGCGCCGGCTCCCTTTTTTGCGACGCGACGGCGTGCGCATGCCCCTAGGGTTTCGGCCGTCGGTCGATCACGCGCTTTGCCTTGCCGATCGAGCGCTCGATCGTCCCCGTGCCGACGAGGCGCACCTCGGCCGTCACGCCGATCAGCGACTTGACGTCGCGGGCGAGCCGCTCGCCGGCTGCGGCCGCTGCCTCGCCCGCCTGCGGCTGCGGCTCGACCAGCACCGCCAGGTGATCGAGCGGGCCGTGCTTGGTCAGTTCGAGCACGTAGTGCGGCGCGAGCGCCGGCTGGCGCAGGATCAGTTCTTCGATCTGCGAGGGAAAGACGTTCACTCCGCGCACGATCAACATGTCGTCGGACCGACCGGTGATCTTTTCGATCCGCCGCATCGTGCGCGCGGTGCCCGGCAGCAACCGCGTGAGGTCGCGCGTGCGGTAGCGGACGACGGGCAGGGCTTCCTTGGTGAGCGAAGTGAATACGAGCTCGCCCTTTTCCCCGTCGGGCAGCACGCGGCCGGTTTCAGGGTCCACGATCTCGGGATAGAAATGGTCCTCCCATACCGTCAAGCCGTCTTTCGTCTCGATGCACTCTTGCGCCACGCCCGGCCCGATCACCTCCGACAAGCCGTAGATGTCGACCGCCTGCAGCGAAGTGCGCTGTTCGATCGTCGCGCGCAGCTCGTTCGTCCAGGGTTCGGCGCCGAAGATGCCGATGCGCAAGGAGCTGCGTTTCGGGTCGAGCCCCTGACGTTCCATCTCGTCGACGATGGCGAGGAAGTACGACGGGGTCACCATGATGATGTCGGGGCGGAAATCGGCGATCAGCTGCACCTGGCGCTCGGTCATGCCGCCCGAGACCGGGATCACGGCAAGGCCCAGCCGCTCGGCCCCGTAGTGCGCGCCCAGCCCGCCGGTGAATAGCCCGTAGCCGTAGGCGACGTGCACCTTGTCGCCCGCACGCGCGCCGGCGGCCCGGATCGAGCGCGCCATGACGTGGGTCCACGTCTCCACGTCGCGTGCGGTGTAGCCGACCACGGTCGGCTTGCCGGTGGTTCCGGAAGAGGCGTGAATGCGCACGATCCTGTCCATCGGCACCGCGAACATGCCGAAGGGGTAGGTCTCGCGCAGGTCGGCTTTCGTGGTAAAGGGGAACTGGGCCAGATCCTCGAGCCGGCGCAAGTCCTCCGGGTGCACCCCCGCGGCGTCGAACTTGCGCCGGTAGTGCGGAACGTTTTGGTAGGCGTGGGCGAGCGACGCGCGCAGCCGCTCCCGCTGCAGCGCGCGCAGCTCGTCGAGCGAGGCCTTTTCGATCGGTTCGAGCTCGAAAGCCGACATGTGACTCCTCCGGCGATGCGGCGCCGCGTGCAAGCGGCACCGGCCGGAAGCTTACCGCGCCCCGGGTACAATGCGTTTCACCGCGGTCAAGGTCCCGGCAAGGGGTGGGAGCGCGGCCCTCGCGCGCGCGCACGCCGAGCCTGCACCGATCGCGGATCCTCGTCGGCGTAGCGGGCGCGCTGGCGCATGCCGCCGCGCTCGGCCGTGGCGAGACGGTGCCCGCAGAGAACAAGGGAGCGAAGCCCCGTATGTCGTACCAGTTCGTCCTGACCGAGGTGCGCGGCCGCGTCGGCCTCGTGCGTCTCAACCGGCCGCAGCAGCTCAACGCGCTCAACGCAACGCTCATGCAGGAACTCGCCCAGGCGCTTCTTGCGTTCGACGCCGACGACGGCATCGGCGCCATCGTCCTCACGGGGAGCGACAAAGCCTTCGCCGCCGGTGCCGACATCGCGCAGATGCGCGACTGGGATTTCACGGACGTCTATCTCGGCGACTACATCACGCGCGACTGGGAGCAGCTCGGGCGCGTGCGCAAACCGGTGATCGCGGCCGTCGCCGGGTGGGCGCTCGGCGGCGGCTGCGAGCTGGCGATGATGTGCGACATCGTGATCGCCGCCGACAGCGCCAAATTCGGCCAGCCCGAGATCAAGCTCGGCATCCTGCCCGGGGCGGGGGGCACGCAGCGCCTGCCGCGCGCGGTGGGCAAGGCAAAAGCGATGGACCTCTGCCTGACCGGTCGCACGATGGACGCGGCCGAGGCCGAGCGGGCGGGACTCGTCGCGCGCGTCGTGCCGGCCGAGCGGCTGTTCGAGGAGGCGCTCGCCGTGGCCGAGGCGATCGCCGCGCAGTCGCTGCCTGCGGTGATGATGGTAAAAGAGGCGGTCAACCGGGCCTTCGAGACGCCGCTCGCCGAGGGCTTGCGTTTCGAGCGCCGCCTGTTCCACGCCGCCTTTGCGCTCGCTGACAAGCGCGAGGGCATGAGCGCTTTCCTCGCGAAGCGCAAGCCCGTCTTCCGTCACCGCTAGAGCGAGGGGGGGACGGGCGGGCGAGGGCGGCGTTGCCGCTTGCGTGTCGATACGGGCGGCGCAGCGTAAGATTGCCGCGCAAGAGGAGGGGGCGATGGAGCGCATCTGGACGAAGCATTACCCGGCGGGCGTAGCGGCCGAGATCGGCCCGCTCGCGCACCGTTCGCTCGGCGAACTGTTCGACGCCTGCGCGCGGCAATACGCCGCGCGGCCGGCCTTCCACTCGATGGGGCGCACGATCAGCTTTGCGGACCTCGAGCGCGCCTCGCGCGACTTCGGGGCGTGGCTGCTCGGGCGCGGTCTGGCCAGGGGCGCGCGCGTGGCGCTCATGATGCCGAACTGCCTGCAGTACCCGGTCGCCCTCTACGGTGCGCTGCGCGCGGGGCTCACGGTGGTGAACGTCAACCCGCTCTACACCGCGCGCGAGCTCGAGCACCAGCTCGTCGACTCGGGCGCCGAGGCGATCGTGATCCTCGAGAACTTCGCGCACACGCTCGCCGCGGTGCGCGACCGCGTGCCGGTGCGGCACGTCGTCGTCACCGCCCTTGGCGACATGCTGGGACCGAAGGGGTGGGTCGTGAACCTCGTCGTGCGGCACGTGCGCAAAATGGTGCCGCCCTACGCGCTGCCCGGGGCGCTGCGATGGCGCGAAGCCCTCGCCGACGGCCGCAGCCGGGACTTCCGCCCGCACGAAGTCGGCGCCGACGATATCGCTTTCCTCCAGTACACGGGCGGGACGACGGGGATCGCCAAGGGGGCGATGCTGCTGCACCGCAACGTGCTCGCCAACATCGAGCAGTCGGCGGCCTGGCTGCTGCCTGCCCTCGGGGGGGAGGAGGCCGCGATCGTCACCGCGCTTCCGCTCTATCACATCTTCTCGCTCACGGTGAACTGCTTGCTGATGCTCAAGGTGGGCGGGCTCAACATCCTCATCACCAACCCGCGCGACATTCCCGGTTTGGTCAAGGAACTGGCGCGGCACCGCTACAACATCATCACCGGCGTCAATACGCTGTTCAACGCGCTTCTTGCGAACGAGGACTTCGGCAAGCTCGACTTCTCGGCGCTTCGCATCAGCGTCGGCGGGGGCATGGCCGTGCAGAAGGCGGTGGCCGAGCGCTGGAAGGCGGTCACGGGATGCACGCTGCTCGAGGGCTACGGCCTGACCGAGGCGAGCCCGTCGGTGACGATGAATCCGCTCGACTTGCCGGAGTACAACGGTACGATCGGCCTTCCGTTGCCGTCGACCGAAGTGGCGATCCGGGACGAGGCGGGGCGCGACCTCCCTCTCGGCGAGGCGGGCGAGATCGTCGTGCGCGGGCCGCAGGTGATGGCCGGTTACTGGCAGCGGCCCGACGAGACGGCGAAGGTCTTCGACCCGGACGGCTTCCTCCACACGGGCGACATCGGCGTCATGGACGAGCAGGGCTTCGTGCGCATCATCGACCGCAAAAAGGACATGATCAACGTCTCGGGCTTCAACGTGTACCCGAATGAGATTGAACAGGTGGTCGCGATGCACCCGGGCGTGCTGGAGGTCGCCGCGATCGGCGTGCCGGACGAGCACTCGGGCGAAGTGCCCAAGCTGTACGTGGTCCGGCGCGACCCGTCGCTCACCGAGGAGCAGCTCCTCGCTTACTGCCGCGAGCAGCTGACCGGCTACAAGCGGCCGAAGTCGGTCGAGTTCCGCGCCGAGCTGCCGAAGACCAACGTCGGCAAGATCCTGCGCCGGGCGCTGCGCGAGGAACCGGCCGCGGCGGCCCGGCGGGCTTAGCTGCGCCGCCGCACCGTCTCCTCCTCGGCGCGCTCGACGACGAGCACCACGTTCGAGCCGCCGAAGGCGAAGGAGTTGGACATCACCGCGCGCGGCGGGGCGACGCGCTCGGCGCTGCGCGCAACGTGGCGCACCGCGCACGCCGGGTCTGGTTCCTCGAGAAACGCCGTCGGCGGAAGCACTCCGTCGAGCAGCGGCACGAGCGCCGCCGCGAGTTCGAGCGCGCCGGCCGCACCGAGCAGATGGCCGTGCAGCGCCTTGGTCGAACTGACCGGCACCGCGTCGGCCGCGGCGCCGAAGGCAATCCGGATCGCTTCGCACTCGACGACGTCGCCGACCACCGTGGCGGTGCCGTGCGCGTTCAGGTAGCCGATCGCCTCGGGCGCGAGGCGCGCGTCCTCGAGCGCGGCGCGCATGGCGCGCACTTGGCCGTCGCGGTCCGGGCGAGAGATGTGCACCGCATCGCAGGTGTTTCCGTAGCCGGTGAGCAGGCCGAGGATGGGCGCTGCGCGCGCCCGCGCCCTCTCTTCCTCTTCGAGCACGAACGCGGCAGCGCCCTCGCCAAGCACCAGGCCGCTGCGGCGGCGGTCGAAGGGGCGGCAGCTTGCGGCCGGGTCGGCGCGATCGGCGGGGGCGAGCGTGCGCACCGCGTGCCACGCGGCCAGCGTTCCGGGCGTGAGCAGCGCCTCGGCACCGCCGGCGACGATCGCATCGGCGCGGCCGGCCTCGATCACGCGCATCGCTTCGCCGATGGCCATCGCAGAGGAGGAGCAGGCGGTCGCGAAGTTGGCAAACGGCCCGCGCAGGTTCCAGCGCAGGGCGACGTTCGCGCCGGCGGCGTTGACCATCGCCATCACCACGGTCAAGGGGCGCAGCCGGTAGTCGTCGCGGCCGTAGACCTGCGCGTACGCGGCCTCCAGCGTGTGCGTGCCGCCCATGCCGGTTCCCCAGTACACGCCGATGCGGTCGCGGTCGGCCGCCTCGGGCGCAAGGCGCGCGCAGGCGAGCGCCTCGTGCGCGGCGACGAGCGAGAACTGCGACACACGGTCGAGTTGGGCGGCCTCGGCCGGCTTGAAATGCGCACCCGCATCCCAGGCGACCTGCGCGGCCACGGCCACACCCGCGCGGCGGATGGTCTCCTGCGGCAGCGACGAGATGCCCGGTCGCGCCTGCGCGAGCGCGCGCCGGAATTCTGGAAAGCCGAGCGCGATCGCCGAGACGACGCCGCAACCGGTGATCGCGACGCGACGGCGGCTCACACGCGTCCGGGCACGCTAGGGCGGTCGGTCCGCTCCGGCCGGGCGCTCAGCCTTTCCCGGCGTCGGCGAGCGCCGCGACGATGTGCCGCTCGAGGTCCGCCAGGCACTTGATTCCGCGCAAGTCCTCGTCCGAGACCTTGATGCCGAACTCGTCTTCGACCTTGAACATGAACTCGATGAAGGTGAGAGAATCGACACCGAGCTGGTCCAGGGGTGCGGCCGGGTCCAGCTGGGCTGGATCGAGCGCCAGCTCGCGGACGGCCAGCTCCTTGATGCGATCGAGCGTGTTCATCGGTTCCCCTTACGGTTGCGCGATTATAGGAGGAGAGGCCGGCGGCGAGGCGGCCGTCTGCGGATCCGGGAGTAAAATCGCCGCGTAACAGAGGCGGTCAGCGGCGCGCGCGGCCGCCCGCCGCAGCGAGGCCGCGGCCGACGGCGGCGAGCGGGCGGTGCGTCGCGGGCCTTGCCTCTCCCCGTCGCGCCCGATGACGCTCTACGCCCTCGGCCTGAACCATCAGACGGCGCCCCTCGCGTTACGCGAGCGCGTCGCTTTCCACGCCGAGGTGCTGGGCGAAGCGCTCGCGCAGCTTACGCGTCGGCGCGGGGCCGCGGAGGCGGCGATCCTGTCGACGTGCAACCGCACCGAACTGTATCTATCGGCGCCGGAGCCGGCGCAGGCGCTCGCCTGGCTCGCCGAGTTTCACCACCTGCGGCTCGAGGAGCTGCGACCCCACCTCTACACGCACGCGCGCGAGCGGGCGGTCCGGCACGCCTTCCGCGTCGCCGCGGGGCTCGACTCGATGGTGCTCGGCGAACCGCAGATCCTCGGGCAGATGAAAGAGGCGGTGCGCGCGGCCGAGTCGGCGGGCACGCTCGGCACGCTGCTGCACCGGCTATTCCAACGCTCGTTTGCGGTGGCAAAGGAGGTGCGCACCGCGACCGAGATCGGCGCGGCGAGCGTCTCGATGGCCGCGGCGGCCGTCAAGCTCGCCTTGCGCATCTTTCCCTCGCTCGCGGAGCAGCGCGTGCTGTTCATCGGCGCCGGCGAGATGATCGAGCTGTGCGCGACGCATTTCGCGGCGCAGAGACCGCGCGTGCTCACGATCGCGAACCGCACGCGCGAACGGGCAGAGCCGCTCGCGCACCGTTTCGGGGGCACCGCGATCGAGCTGCGCGACCTCGGCGCGCAGCTCGCGGTGCACGACATCGTCGTCAGCTGCACCGCCTCGTCGCTGCCGATCGTCGGCAAGGGGATGGTCGAACGGGCGCTGCGCGCGCGCCGGCGCAGACCCCTGTTCCTCGTCGACCTCGCCGTGCCGCGCGACATCGAGCCCGAGGTGGGCGATCTGGACGACGTGTTCCTGTACACGGTGGACGACCTGCAGCAGATCGTGCGCGGGAACCTGGATGCGCGGCGCTCGGCGATCGAGCAGGCCGAGGCGATCATCGAAACGCAGGTCGGCCAGTTCATGCACTGGATGGAATCGCGCGCAGCGGTGCCTCTCATTCGGGCGCTACACGAAGAGGCCGAGGCGGCGCGCCGCAGGGAGCTGGAGCGGGCGCTGCGCCGGCTCGCCGCCGGAGAAGAGGCGGCGCGCGTGCTCGAGGCGCTGTCGCGCGGGCTGACCGCCAAGCTGGTGCACGCGCCGACGCAGGTGCTCAACGAAGCACCGGCGCAGGAGCGCCACGCGCTCGGCGAAGCGCTGCGCCAGCGGGGAACCGCGGCGGTGTTCACCGCCGTCACGATGAGCATAGGCGTGGGCAGTTGGGCCTTTTCCGCGCTCAAGTTCCAGGCGGACATGGGCATGCTGCTGACCTTCAACGACGACCTCGTGGTCAACAGCGGCGAGTGGTACGTCGAGGGCTTCAACGGCTTCGGCTTCACCAACGACGAGCTCTACAACACCGGGCTCATCGCGGCGAACACGCAGACCGACGGGTCGACCACGATCTTTGCCGGGCTCGACCTGCTCGACAACGACCCCGTCTTTCATCTGAAGGGGGGCATGCTGACGATGACCGTCATCGAGCTGCTGCGCAGCGAGCCTGAACGCTTCGCCCGGCAACTGGCGGCGATTGAGGCCGGCCCGCTCCAGCAACGATTGGCTCATAATGTGCTGGGCCAGTTCGCCATCGCTGGGAGGGGGACCCACGGCGCCCAGGTCCATGGGGGCGTATTTCATGGTGTACTGGTGCTTGGCGATGCGGAGCGTGTCGCCCGGTTTCACCAGCTTTTCGGTCACGTGAACGTTGTTCACGCGGGTGCCGTTCGAGCTTCCCAGGTCTTTCACGTACCAATAGCCGCCGTTCACGTACAACTGGCAGTGATGGGCCGA
>OGCL01000145.1_pt1 | contig 80692 bp, 67 predicted proteins | sample 1570041 | NCBI WGS metagenome assembly OGCL01 (sample SAMN06266162, study PRJEB24511) | hot springs metagenome | isolation source: Hot spring water | place: South Africa: Limpopo | collected 2015-06-22
AGCTTTATCGTTAAAAACTAACCTAATTGCCGGCGCATATTCGCGCTTTAGCAACTGGTATTAATACAGTCGCGACCATCTGCTTTGGCGCGGTATAACGCGGTATCCGCGGCGCATAATAGCGCTGTGCTGGTGCGAAACTGGCCGTTAATTTCACTGGCTATGCCCTGACTTACTGTAATGCCAACAGAAGCAGGTAAAGCTGCATCGGTAAATTGTAATTGCCTGACCGCTTGCTGAACTTCTCTGGCTACGGCTAATGCTTTAATTTCATTGTAGTTAGGCAAAATTAACGCAAATTCTTCACCGCCATAGCGGGCGGCCAGTTGTGCGTCTAATGGCATTGCTTGCAGAATAGCGCGCGCGACTTTACGTAAGCAGGCATCGCCCTGGAGATGGCCGTAACTGTCGTTAAACTGCTTAAAAAAGTCGATATCGATAATAATGACGCTAAGAGGTCTTTTGGCTGCCGTGCACTCTAGCCAATGGTGCAATAAGTGCTCATCAAAACTGCGGCGATTTGCCAGGCCGGTTAAGGCATCGGTTGCCGCCTGGCGCCGTAGTTGTTCAAATTCGGCTTTTTGGCGGGTTAGGTCGCGTAAAATCAGCACCAGTCTGGCCTCAGGCTCTGATAAAAAGGACACAGATAGCTCAATATCTTTTAGTTCACCATTGGCGCAGCGAATAACCATCTCTGTGGGGCCAGTTTGCAGCGATAGCACTTGTTTCGCTACTATTTTGACCAATCCCTGATATTGCGCTACGCAACGGTCATGTAAAAAGTCCGGCCAGGATTCACCAAGTAAAGGCCGCTCTATGCTGTTTAACAATAACGCAGCCTTGGCATTAGCACACTCTATTATCCCATCGGTATTCACCACCAGAACTGCTTCGGCCAGATATTGAATAAAGCGGTTGATATTAAAGTCGGCCGTATTTTCGTCACGACTTACTGACAAGCCGCTGTTGCCGTCCTGGCGTGCTTCGGCTGATAAAGTGCTTTTGAAAGGGGCTACGCTCATCTTGGTGTTCCGCAGTATTGAGTTTTGTTATGACTCACTATAGAGCCTTGGTTGCGTGAGAACCTTTCGGTAACCTTACTTTTTAAGTTTATGATTCTGTTTGATTATTTTTCTTATTTGTCGGCCTGGTCAGGAAGTAATAAGCAGTGAGCGGGCATTAAATGCCGTTTCGGCAGCTGGCGCTGGCAGTGATTTGGCATAAGCCCGGTTGGAACAGGAACATATTGATAAGGTTAAAAGCCCCGGTTGGGGCTAGCTCAGAAGTTAAAGATCGCGCGTATCTGTAGTTGCGTTTACCTTAATCTGGTTCATTTTTAACTTGCGGATCAGGACTTAACACGAATAAAGAGTTCGTTGTGTTTGATAGTACAAATTGAAATTTAGTATCGCCTGCCGTTTACAGTCACCGCGTCGATAACGCCATCAAATGGCGTACTAAAACCGGCTCCGACAAATTTTAAACCTTTCCCGGTTTTATCGATCAGTCGGTAAGTAATAGTACTGGCTTCCGTAACGGTTATGTCGCCACTAGGTAAAGGTTCACCGCTTGTGCTTTGGTAACTAAAAGTGGGTTCACCTTGTTCCAGGTTTACAATGACATTGATCATCAGAGAGGCATTGGGAATGGGCATCGTCTTTTCCTTGGTTGTGTTGATCAAAAGTGGAAATTGGTAATCGCATTGTGTTGTAGCAAGGATATCAGCACTGAGTGTTCACTTATTTCATTTAAACAGTCTAACGCTTTTGCATAGTTGATAAGATACCGCGGTTCCTTGTTGTTTTCGATAATGTCAGCAAGTCTCTCTTTGATGTTTCTACAAATTACTACTGCCTTATCTTGCCCATGCATTACAGAACGCGTTTTGGCTTGCAATAATTGGCTCTCCAGTAACGCAATATAATGTGCTCGATTTAGTGGAAAGTTTTCACTTAGCTCTGAGTAGCCGGAGACAGCCAGATCGGTATAATTTTCGCTCAAGGCGATCTGATTGATTTGATGTAATTTTACTCCGGTTGTCAGCCACAACCTCGATAAAAGCTCTTTACGTTGCGAATCTGATAGTTGAGTAGGGCCTGAAGTTAAGATGTGTTTGAGTGAACTCACGTGTTGCTCAATTGCTGTTATATCGTCGTTAATTGAAAAGTTTAGCGCGTTGATATCCAACAGATGTTTTCTTCTCTGCCAACGACTGTTGTCAGGATCTTGCTCTAACGCCTTTGCTAATGTCCGATAACCCTCTAAATAAAATGCACGTGCAGTTTCGAAATCTCCTTGATAACTGAGAAAATCAGCAAGAATTTGGTAACTGCTGGATAATATGTCTAATAAATACGGCTCTTTTACTTCAGCCAGGACAAGGTCATTTTGTAACGCTTTGTGAATTGTTATCGCCGATAGTAAATTACCTTCAGCCAGCGTTGCGCTTGCGAGCCAGGAGCGGGTATCGGCAATATCGGCCAGGAGCTGTGTATTTTCCGGCTGTTTTGCCTGCGCCAGTAATTTTAGCCGCAGCGATTCTTCGAAGTTTTCCCGCGCTATAGCAAATTGCTGCTGTTTCATCGCCAGCGAGCCCAGAGAATTGGTGGCGTAGGATAACTCCATAATGGCGTCAAGGCTGTCGGGCGCCAGTTCGTACATTAATTCACTGTACTGATAATAACGCTGAAACTCGTGCTGGGTGCCCTGCCAGTTACTGGCATCGTATCGGATCTGCCCCAGCCAGAAGGCATTGGCGCCCAGGGTCTTCAGCAGCTCGAGATTTGTTGGCTGCAGTTTGAGTACGGCTTCTAACTGACTGCGGCCGGCTTGCAGGGCGGCGCTGGCTTCGTCTATTTTACCGCGCGAGTAAGCCACCTCGCCCATGGCTGTCAGAGTTTGTCCGTGCTGCAGCATGGCTTCAGTGCTCTGTAAGGTGCTGCTATTACTAAAGTCGGTGAAGTATTCCAACGCCTTATTGCTAATACCATCCAGTAGATCCATCCGGCCGATACTGCGCAGCTTGTCGGCAAATTCGCCTACCATAAACCCCAGCAGATTTTCGGCAGCCAGGCGTTTTTGCTGCGCTTGTTGTTCGGCGTTATAGCTTTTAATACTCATGGTAAAGGCTGTAACGGTTAACAAGCACAGCGCGGCGATAGTGCCATGGCGTAGCCAGCGTTTTTGCCGGGCTTTTTGGGCGGATGCCTCGATAAAGGCCAGCTCGGCGGCATCGAGCTGAAATAACGGGTTTTGCTTTAACTGCAGCGCTTCTTGTAGCGGTTTACCCGGGGCCAATAAATAAGCGCTATTGCCCTGTTCGGCCTGCCAGCGCTGCTGTAAATGTTGCAGACGGCTCTTAATGCTTAAGCTGTCGTGGTGCTCGCTAATCCAGGCGGTGGCGCGCGGCCAGCGCCGCAGTAGCGCTTCGTGTGCCACACTAAAGCAGGGCTCGCCTTGTTGTAAGTGCGATACAAATAGGCGTTGTTCTACTAGCGTTTGTACCAGGGTGCGCTCAGCATCGGTATTTAGCTGACTAAAGCGGGCGCTGCGGCTGGTAACGCTTTGCTCATCTTCACGCAGTGTCACCAGCAACGAGAGTACGGCCGGCAAGCTGGCTTGCTCGGTTTCCGTTAAGGTGCTAATGGCTTGCTCGGCATTTTTACCGATAGCGCCCTCAATACCGCCCAACTTTTTATAGGTCGCTACTTGCAGCTTATTGTCGCTGCTACGCTGTAAATAAAGCTGTTGCAAGGTGTATTGCAGCATTGGCAGGGCGTCGGGGTTACTGGCGGCTTCGCTACAGAGTATTTCGTCTAACGGAATGGCGGTATCGGGGTCGGTATCAAAACCCAGCCCGGCAGCAAGCGCCGGCAGCCTGATCATCTGTAGCAAGTCGTTACGAGTGGGGGCGGCCAAATCGAAATGTGCGCCCCTGGCTTTGCCGGCCATCAGCGTAGGGTAATTAACCAGCAAAGGGTAAAACTCATTGCGGCAGGCACTCAGCACCAACACACAGTTGCTACAGGCTAGCTGCTCCAGCAGGCTGATAAATTGGCTGCGCTCGGTTTCATTAAACAGCGGCGACGACAGCAACACTTCCAGGCGATCGACAAAAAGTGCCAGGCGCTTTAAGCCCTGCCGGCCATTTTGCAGAGCCTGGTTTAACATACTCAGAATCAGCTCTGGGGTTGCGGTTAGTACAGCGGCTAGGTGTTCGGCGCTGTAACCTGTCAACACGGGTTTATCCTGCAATTCCCAGTCTAACAGGGTGCTGGCCAGATTAAGCAACAGTTGCCTGGGCGCGACATCGGCTAAATCCAGGCTGGAGTAACTTAGTACTTCGATACCATGATAGCCACCTGTTTGCATTAAATTAGGCAGCACACCAGCATGCACCAGTGACGATTTGCCGCTTCCGCTAGGCCCCAGTAACAAACAAAACGCCCTGCCAAATTTTACCTGTTGTGCAATGCGCGATAGCAAAGTGCTGATTTGTGCGCCGCGGCCGAAAAATACACTGGCGTAGCGGGCGTCATAGGCTTGTAAGCCCGGAAACGGCGAGCCTTGTTGCCAGCTCAGCTCGTTAACACTCTGCTCTTGCCCAACCGGGAAGCGCACCTCTGCAATGGCGCGATAGCCGCGTTTACGGATGGTCTCAATATAACGGGGTTGAGTAGCGCTGTCGCCAAGGGCTTTGCGTAACTGCGCCAGGGTTTTATGTAAGGGGTTATCGCCGGTGTCCAGCCTGGGCCAGCAGCGGTTAATAATTTCATCGGTCGTGACCACTTCGCCGGCGTGGCTGCATAACAGTAATAATAACTCCATGGCTTTGGGCTCCAATTGGTATTGGAGCTTTTGCTTTAGCAGCGTATTCGCTGCCGGGTTAATTTGCCATTCACCAAAGAAGAATACGTTTTGCATAAGAAGAGAGTTGTTGCTAGTGGTCATTGCTGGGCTTGGAACAGACCATAACACGCTGCAGCTGATTTGTTTAGCCACAAAGCACTGTGGCCGAATAGCCCCGGGTGTGCGCAACTTACTTAACAGCGATGCTGAATTAATTCTGAGCTTTTTTTGCACAGCGGATTGACGGCTGAAAATTCTTGTTCTACATTATGTAAGCGCTTACATTTGTGTTTCTTCCAGTGTAATTTAAATGTGAGCGTCACAGTATTATTAAAAACGACGCAAAGATAAGGTAATCCGGGAGAACACTATGAATCAAAAACGTTTCAAACTATCGCGTTTAGCGGTCAGTTTGTCACTGATCACCGGCGCGAGCGTATTAGCCTCCGCTTATGCTCAGGAAGCGGAAGCAGAGAAAGCCAGTGAAGAGTTTGAAATTATTCAGGTATCTGGCATCCGTGGCAGTTTAGTCAAGTCGATGGATGTAAAGCGCAGTTCTACAGGCGTGGTGGATGCCATTTCTGCAGAAGATATCGGTAAATTCCCGGATACTAACTTAGCTGAGTCCCTGCAGCGGATTACGGGTGTCGCGATAGATCGTTCAAACGGCGAGGGTAGCCGGGTTACAGTGCGCGGTTTTGGACCAGAGTTTAACCTGGTAATGTTAAATGGCCGGCAAATGCCCGCTTCGTCACTGGAAGCCACGACAGCGTCATCATCACGCTCTTTTGACTTCGCCAACCTGGCCTCCGAGGGGATTGCCGGGGTTGAAGTATACAAAACCGGCCGTGCCAGTATCGCAACCGGTGGCTTGGGTTCAACCATCAATATTTTGACCACCAAACCGCTGAACGCGCCAGGTATGAAAGCCACTTTTGGTGTTAAAGGTGTAATGGATCAGTCTACTGACGAAGGTTCCAATATTACCCCTGAGCTATCAGGTTTATACAGTAACACCTTTAATGATAATAAGTTTGGTGTCGCGATCAGTGGTTCTTACCAAAAGCGGGATAGTGGTAATAAACAGGCTAATACCGGCGGCTGGCGTACCTTCCCGGGCAATATTAATGGTTTTGACTGGGACGGCGGCAATGCAGACTGGGGTGGTTTGATTCCGGATGGCCCTAATGCTCATCAAAATGCCCCTGCTGCAAGCTCGATTTACTCCGTGCCACAAAGCCTGGGTTATGCTTTTCACGAAGTGGAAAGAACCCGTACTAATGGCCAGTTAGTTTTGCAATACAAACCTATTGATGCTGTTACTACGAGTTTAGATTACACCTATTCCAAAAATGAGGTGTCAGATCGGTATAACGATGTGTCTGCCTGGTTTAACTTTGGTCCGTCAACAGGCCTCTGGAGTGATGGCCCGGTTGCAGCACCTATTGTTTATTCAGAGCGATTCGATGCGCCGGGCGATTTAGCGATGGGCGGTGGTCAATTCTCGACCATGAATGAGAACAAATCATTAGGTTTTAACACGCAATGGCAAGTGAATGATAACCTGAAATTAGAGTTGGATTATCACGATTCCTCTGCCGTGTCGCGCCCGAATAGTCCTTTTGGTAGTAACAATGTGATTGGCACAGCAACTTTCGTCCGTGCTGTAACAACTGCGCGTTTTGATAGTAAATTACCTACCTTAGCCATAACTTACCCGCCGGGTTTTACCGGCATCAGAGGGGAAGATATGCGCATTACCGGTAGCTCGTTCCGCAATAGCCAAATGCGTAGTGATATCGAGCAATTACAATTGCGCGGTAACTATGTGTTTGATACCGGCCTGTTAAACAGCATCGATTTTGGTGTGTCGAGTTCAGAAACCCGCAATCGTTCGGCATTTTCTAACGTGCAACAAGACAACTGGGGTGGTTTAGGCGCTGCCGGCGACATCAACCCGGCAGTCTTTAAGCTTGATCAATTGGCAGATAATTTTAATGCCTCAACCAGCAGCGATATGCTGAAAGAATTCTTCCGTTGGGATTTCAATACGCTGCGGCAAATTGCTAATGACACTTATGGCGCTCTGGGTGCAGTTGGCGACTGTGGTACCTCATTTTGCGCCTCTTCAAATATGACTACCGATCGCCGTACTACTGAAGAGCAGCGTGCAGCTTACCTGCAGTTTAACTTTGCCGGTGAGATGGGTTCGCGTCCTTATGGCTTAACTACCGGCATTCGCTATGAAAAAACCGATGTTACCTCCAGTGCTTTAGTGCCGGTATACAGCGGTATTGCCTGGGCGGGTGACAACGAGTTCAACCTGATTAGCACCGGTGAAAGTGACTTTACTGAGTTAACGGGTGGTTATACCAACCTGTTGCCAAACATCGACTTCAATGTGGAATTTATTGATGATGTGATTCTGCGTGCCTCGGTCAGCAAAACGATTGCGCGGCCAAGTTACGCTGATATCCAGGGTGGTCAGACACTTGACGCGCTGGTACGTATCGACGGCGGCACCGGAGCACGTGGTAATCCAGACTTAGACCCATTTGAGTCGACTAACTTCGACTTATCACTGGAGTGGTACTACGGTGAAGGCAGTTATATGTCGGTGGGATACTTCCGGAAAAAGGCGAAAAACTTTATCGGCCGTACCACTGTTGCGGAACCAACATTCAACTTGCCACACCCGGCGCAAGGTGCCCGCTATACCGAAGCGGTAGCCGCAGTGGGTAACAATGCGACCGCCATTCGTAACTATATCAGACAGAATTATCCGGATACGGTTGATGCTAACGGCTTTATTCTGGGCGTGCCCGGTGACAGACCGGCTAACTTTAATATCACTATTCCGGTTAACCAGGATGATGCGAAGTTAGATGGCTGGGAGTTGGCAGTGCAGCACCTGATTGGTGAAACCGGCTTTGGGGTTATTGCTAACGCGACCATCGTGAACGGTGACTTTAAATACGATAACTTCAGTTTAGGCGAGCAATTCGCGCTACTGGGTATGAGCGATACCTACAACCTGGTCGGGTTCTACGATCGGGATGGCATACAAGCCCGTATCGCCTATAACTGGCGGGGTAAGTTCCTGGCGTCAACGGTTAACGCTCAGGGCTTACAAAACCCGATTTACGTAGAAGCTTACGGTCAGTGGGATGCCAGTGCCAGCTATGATTATAGTGAGCAGCTGACGTTCTTTATTGAAGCCATCAACCTGACCAATGAAGCGGTACGTTCACATGAGCGCAACCCATTGCAATTAGTGAACTATACTGAAACCGGACGTCGCTTTGGTATTGGAGCCCGCTATACCTTCTAAGATGTTCTTGCCCTGAATCAGTAGCCATCGCAAGGTGGCTACTTTTTACAAGAAGTGGTCATGATGCAAGCAACCCAAACCCAGGCAACCGATAAGCTAACCGCGGCGGCAAAAGCGCCAGCCTTTGCCAATGGACGGTTAAGTATCGTGGTGGTGGGTGGCGGCAGTGCCGGCTGGCTTACGGCTGCTTTACTGGCGGCAGATCATCAGGCCGATCCGCGGGTCAGTGTGACCTTAATTGAGTCGGCTTCGGTACCGACCATTGGGGTTGGCGAGGGCACCTGGCCATCAATGCGTGCCACCCTGGCGCGGATTGGTATTTCAGAAACCGAATTCGTTCTAAGCTGTGACGCCAGTTTTAAGCAAGGCAGTGTGTTTCGGCAATGGCGTAGCAATACACCAGCAGATTGTTATTACCACCCCTTTACCGCTCCGGTAGCGACCAATGAATTGGATATTGCCGATTACTGGTTTGCCTATCAGCAGCAGGTCGAGTTTGCCGCTGCGGTATCCAGTCAACCTGCCGTGATAGCTGCAGGTCTGGCGCCAAAACGGATCGCGACCCCGGAATATGCCTTTATCCAGAATTACGGTTATCACCTGGACGCCGGCAAATTTATCGCCTTACTCACGCAGCATGCCAAGCGGCTGGGCGTGCAGCAGATAATCGATGATGTGGTGGCGATCCAGAGTCACCCAGATGGTCGTATTGCCGCCTTACAAACCATGCAACATGGCGCTTTGCCGGGTGATTTATTTGTGGATTGCTCCGGCTTGCAGAGTTTGTTAATCGGCCGGCATTACCAAACGCCGCTGCTTAGCGTACAGCAGCATTTGCTAAACGATAGTGCTTTGGCTGTACAGGTGCCCTACGATGATGAACAGGCGCCCATTGCATCGGCAACGCTGGCTACTGCGCAAGCTCAAGGCTGGATCTGGGATATCGGTTTACCTACCCGGCGTGGCGTCGGCTTTGTTCATCACAGTGGTCATACTGACGCAGCGCAGGCGTTGAGCACCCTTGCCCGGTACCTGCAACTTTCAGAGCAAGAGTTCAGTGCCCGTTACCAGCCCAGAACGATCCGTTTCACACCGGGTTACCGCCAGCAGTTCTGGCGGCATAACTGCGTCGCGGTGGGCATGGCTGCGGGTTTTATTGAGCCACTGGAGGCGTCGGCTCTGGTAATGGTTGAACTGTCTGCTAAGTTTATCAGTGAGCAATTACCGCGCAGCCTGGCGCAACTCGACATTGTCGGTGCGCGCTTTAATCAGACGTTTCGCTACCGCTGGCAGCAAATTGTCGAATTTTTAAAGTTACATTATGTCTTGTCGACGCGCTCTGACAGTGATTATTGGTTAGCCCAGCGTGCAGAAACGTCTATTCCCGCGTCGCTACAGGAAAAGTTAGCGATGTGGCAACACTTTGTACCAAGCCGCTATGATTTGCCGATGGCGGAAGAGTTATTTCCTGCTGCCAGTTATCAGTATATTTTGTATGGCATGCGGCATTTCCCTGCCAGCGAACGGCCTAATAAAGCCAGCTTGCGTGCTAACCAGGCTTTTGCCGAAGTGCAACAGAAAACCCAGCAACTTATGGCTGGCCTGGTCAGTAATCGCGAATTATTACAGCAAATTAAAGCCCATGGCTTACAAAAAATTTAAAGGGGAGCAGATGGCTAGTATCGAATTACTCAATAATGTTGACCATCCTGGCGTCAAGATCCGTACCGAACGTAGTCTGCAGCTTGGCGATAACCAAATGTTTTGTTTGAGTTTCCCGGCCGAGTTTCGTACTGCTCAAGCCTACTACCCTATTCTGTTTTACAAAGACGGTAATACTGGTCAGTTTATGCCGGTGCTGTTGCTGGGTTTTCAAACCGGGGAAAATCTGTTCGTTAACCAGCAAGGCTGGCAGGTGAGTTATCTGCCATTAGATATGGCACGGCAGCCGTTTACCATCGGCTTGCAACAGGGGGAGCGCGTTATCCACCTTGATATGGCGCACCCCAGAGTGAGTAGTACCGAGGGAGAGGCGTTATTTCTGGAATTAGGTGGTCATAGCCCGTATTTACAGCAAGTCGCGGCGCAACTGGAAACCCTGCACCATGGCATGACTGACGCCCGGCAATTCTGTCAGCAGCTGCTGGCTCTGGAGTTGATTGAATCCTTTGTGCTTGATGTCACCTTAAACAATGGTCAGCAGCATAGTTTGCATGGCTTTTACACCATCAACGAGCCGCGTCTGGCGCAGCTGACGGGCGAGCAATTACTGCGGTTACAACAGACAGGTTATTTAGAGGCAATCTATATGATGTTAGCCTCGCAAGCGCAATTCGCACGCCTGATCGGCCTGAAAAATCAACAGCGGGTAGCGAACTAAGATGTGGTCTGCAGCACCACCGGTCGCGACACTGTCCGGAGTGACTGCGGATAGCATTGATATCACCACCCTGAATAGTGTCAAACCACTGTACTTGCCAGGCTTTGCTGCGCATTGGCCTGCGGTCAGCGCCGCTCAACAAGGCACGGCCGCAATCAGTGATTACTTATTGAGCCACTATAGCGGCGAACCGCTGACGGCCTATACCAGTAGTGCCGAAAGTGGCGGCCGGGTATTTTACAACACGGACTTTAGCGGTTTTAACTTTCAACCGGTACATGCCACCCTTGAACAACTGCTGGCTGCGTCAGATAGTGGTCAGCATTGGTATGTTGGGTCGACCTTTATCCCGCGCTGGTTCCCGCATTGGTTACAACAGCAGCAGGTACCGGCGCTGGCGCAGCATGCCGATAATCCATTGGTAAGCCTATGGTTAGGTAATCAGAGTCGTGTTGCCGCGCATGCTGATCTGCCGCAAAACCTGGCGGTAGTGCTGGCTGGGCGCCGGCGTTTTACCTTGTTTCCACCTGAGCAATTAGCCAATTTATATATTGGTCCACTTGATGTAACGCCGGCCGGCCAGGCCATTAGTCTGGTCGACTTTACCAATCCGGATCTGAAGCGATTTCCCAGATTTGCCACCGCTATGGCACAGGCGCAGGTGATAGAGTTACAGCCTGGCGATGCGTTAATCATTCCGAGTATGTGGTGGCACCATGTTGAAGCGCTGAGCTCACTCAATGTGCTAATGAATTACTGGTGGCGGGATAGTCCGGGCTATGCACCCAGCCCGCAACTGGCGTTAAAGCTGGCGATGTTGAGTATTAAGGCCTTACCTGACGAGCAAAAAGCGGCCTGGCGGGCACATTTTGAACACTATGTGTTTGGTGACGATCAAGCTGAACATATTCCTGCCCATTTACGTGGTGTGCAAGGGCCGCTTTCCGAACCTTTAGCCCGCCAAATACGGGCTGAGCTATTAAATAAATTAAACCGATAACGACGAGGTTCATATGCAATCGCAAGCAGTTAAGCGAGTGGTGATTGCCGGTGGTGGCACCGCAGGTTGGATGGCGGCTGCTGCTATCGCCAAATTAATGGGCAAAAATTTACAAATTTGTTTGATCGAGAGTGATGAGATTGCCACCGTGGGGGTGGGTGAAGCGACCATTCCACCGTTATTAACGTTACACAAACTACTCGGCATTAACGAAGCGGAATTTATGGCCGCTACCCAGGCCACCTTTAAGTTGGGTATTCAATTTGAAAACTGGCGTGATCAAGGGCTGGATTATATTCACTCCTTTGGCAGTACCGGTCAGGACTGTTGGGCGGCGGGTTTTCAACATTTTTGGTTAAAAGGTCAGCAACTGGAGCTGGCCGCTGACTACGGCGATTATTGTCCGGAGCTGCTGGCGGCGAAAGCTAACAAGTTTGCCCACTTACCGGGGCGTTCCTTAAATTACGCCTTTCATTTTGATGCTGGCTTATATGCCAAATTCTTACGTGCTATGGCAGAGCAGCATGGCGCAAGACGGCTTGAAGGCAAAATTGCCCGGGTAGAAACCTGTGAGCAAACTGGCAATATCACCGCTGTGCAGATGGCCGATGGCGAACGTATTGCCGGCGATCTGTTTATTGATTGCACGGGCTTTCGGGCGCTGCTGATTGAACAAACCCTGCATACCGGCTTTGACGACTGGAGCCACTGGTTACCTTGTGATTCAGCTATCGCTGTGCAAACGCGCGCGACGCGTGAGCCGGTACCCTATACCCGCTCTATCGCCCATGGAGCCGGCTGGCAGTGGCAAATACCGTTGCAGCACCGTGTCGGTAACGGCATGGTGTATTGCAGTAAGTATTGGTCAGATGATCAGGCAAAAGCCGAATTATTGGCCAATATCAATGGTGACTTGCTGACGGAGCCGCGGGTTATTAAATTCCGTACCGGAATGCGCCGTAAGCACTGGAACAAAAATTGTGTCGCTCTGGGCCTGGCCAGTGGTTTTATCGAGCCGCTGGAATCAACCAGTATTCATTTGATCCAACGCAGTATTGTCCGGCTGCTGCAAATGTTTCCGTTAAATGGCATCAGTCAGGCTGATATTGATGAATTTAATCAACAAACGGAACATGAAGTGCTGAATATCCGGGATTTTATTATTCTGCATTATCATGTGACGGCGCGCCGGGACACTGGGTTCTGGCGTTATTGCCAAAATATGCCGATCCCTGAATCACTGGCACACCGCATCCGCTTGTTCAGGGAAACCGGCCGGGTATTTAAGGTGCCAAACGAGTTATTTGGTGAAAACTCCTGGACACAAGTGATGCTCGGACAAGGCATTACACCGCAGCAATATCATCCTATTGTTGAGCAGATGAGTAAGGAAGAGCTTAATCACTTCCTGTCGCAAATTAGGATGCAAAATCAGCGCTTTGTCGCTCAGTTGCCGAGTCATCACACCTTTTTGCAAAGCTACTGTCCGGCAATAAAAGTCTGACCGGCTGTATCTTCTGCACCATGCGACAGCCCGGAAAACGCCCTGTCGCATGGTGACCTTAAACAGTGGAAAGCAGGTATCCAGGGTATGACCATGCAAATAAAAACAACGGCACCAATGGGTGCAGTTTTACTGGCCGTTGGGCTGAGCGGCTGCAGCGGGGATTTGTACAACGGCTCCGATTTTACCGCTAGCGACACCGTCAAACCGGTCAGTGGCTGGAAGCTGGTGTGGCGTGATGAGTTTGACGGCAGCAGTGTCGACCAGCGTAAATGGACCTTTGAGATCGATTGCCGTGGTGGTGGTAATCAGGAGCAGCAGTGTTACACCGACAGGGCGGAAAATGCCTTTGTTTCGAACGGCACCCTGAAGATTGTCGCCAAACCAGCGGCCGACGGTGCGCCCTTGCCATACACTTCTGCCCGCTTGAATACCAAATATCAGGGCGATTGGAAATATGGTCGCATAGAAGTCCGCGCTAAGATGCCGGCCGGTCAGGGCGCCTGGCCAGCGATTTGGATGTTGCCGACGGACGAGGTTTATGGCGGTTGGCCGAAGTCCGGTGAGATTGATATTGTTGAAGCCGTCAATCTGAAAACCCGGGATGCCGAAGGCAACATCGAATCGCGGGTGCACGGTACTTTACATTATGGCCGCGATTGGCCGGACAATGTTTATAGCGGCAAAGAGTACCGGCTGCCTAATGAGGCAAACCCGGCTGATGACTTTAATACCTATGCTATCGAATGGCAGCAAGGTGAAATTCGCTGGTATATCAATAATTACCTGTACCAAACACAGCAAGCTTCGCGCCTTAGTACCAATAGCAAGGGTGAGTTAATCGGCTTAAGTCATCGTGGCTGGTTTGCCGAGTACTTAAATAGTGCCACCGGCAAGCGGGAAACTCAGTATAACGCGGCACCCTTTGATCAACGCTTTCACCTTATTTTGAACCTGGCGGTGGGTGGTAACTGGCCGGAAAACGTCAATAACCTCGGTATTGACGCTGATGCCTTTGCGAGCGGTCAAACGCTTGAAGTGGACTGGGTAAGGGTGTACCAATGTCAGGTCAACCCCGATACCGGCATTGGTTGTGCAACGCTCCGCGCCGGCTATCTGGATGCGGATACGCTGGTACCTGGCTTAGCGCCGCTCCCCTTCTAGTTAAAAAGGCGCCATAACGGCGCCTTTGTTGGTGGGTGTTTAGATCTTACTGACAAGCCTGCGCAGTATTTTCGCTACCCCGCTGGATCCGCGCATCAGCCAAACTCAGGTTTAATTCGCCGGCGCTCTCTATCGTCAGCACATTAAATACCTGCGCCAGATTCAGCCCTTGCTGTTGTAAGCAACTGATGCTGATTTGCAGCGTTTGCCATTCGCCTTCCGGCATTGCGGCCAGCGCAGGCGCAATATTCTGACTACCACGGCAGGCTTCGCCACAGCTCATGCTTAGCGCGACTTGTTCTGGTACGGCACCGCGGCGCATTAGCTGCAGTGTCAGCACACTGTCAGCACTGGCAAAGGCGCGCAAATCCCGTGGGAAAGGGCTACCGAAGTTCAGGCCAGCATTCGCTTTACCGCTAAATTCAAAGCGACGGGCATCTTCCTGTACCTGATTATCAAAGGTACGGCTACGAATAGCACCAAACTCCTGCACACTACTGGTTACGCCAATACGCTCTGCGCCACTCAGTAGCTGTAACTGCCAGGGTGAGCGTGGTGCGCGTTCAAAGATCACCAGCTCGCTATTGGTGGCATCGTCACCACTATCCTCTGACAGCGTATTGCTCAGGGTGCTGGCATCGCCATAACGCAGGCCAAAACCATAGGGCAGCAGCGGCTGATAGTCAGCATCACCAATATTGACAGTACTTTGCTGTGGTGTCGCTGGCCAGGAGAAAGATAACTTGCCGTGGAAATCATATTGCACCTCTCCGGCAGCATTGCGCAGGATCACATCAGCTACGCCCTCGCCTTCACTACCCGGCAGCCAGACTGCAACAAAGGCATCTGAGGCATTGAGCTCCGGATTGACCCACATCGGCCGGCCACTGATAAAGAGTGACACCACTGGAATGCCCTGCGCTTTTAACTGTTGCAGCAGCGCCAGATCAGTTTTATTACCGCGCTGATACTCGAGGTTATCTAGATCACCATTGCCTTCGGCATAGGGTTCTTCGCCAAAGACCACGATAGCGACATCGGGTTTTTCCGTAAAGCTGCCATCACTTGATAACTCAACCTGCCCACCGGCTGCCGTAACCTGGCGGGCAATACCGCCATAGATCGAGGTGCCGCCCGGGAAATCTTCATTGGTATTACCGGTACCCTGCCAGCTGATGGTCCAGCCGCCGGATTGCTGGCCGATATTATCGGCACCAGGGCCGGTGACCAGAATACGTTGCTGTGGTTTCAGCGGCAGTAACTGCTCGTTATTTTTGAGCAGTACCAGCGACTGGCGCACGGCATCGCGGGCTACGGCGCGGTGTTCTGGCGCACCGATTAACTCGGTACGACCGGCCAGTGGGCGCTGTGCCGGGCTTGGCTTATCAAATAAGCCAGCACGTTTCTTTACCCGCAGAATACGCCGTACGGCATCATCAATCCGCGCTTCTGGGATCACGCCGGTTTTTACCTGCTCAATCAGATTGTAATACAGCGGCTTCCAGGCGGCGGTCGGCACCATATACACATCCAGGCCGGCATTTGCTGCCTGGGCGCAGTTATCATTAGTACAACCCGGGATCTGGCCATGACCATTCCAGTCGCCGACGACAAAACCATCAAAACCCATCCGCTCTTTGAGTACCTCGGTCAGCAGGTAGCGATCGCCATGAATTTTACTGCCATTCCAGCTATTAAAAGACGCCATTACTGTCTGGGCGCCAGCCTCTAAACCGCCGACATAGCCCTGGGCATGGATACGGAACAGCTCTTCTTCGCTAACCTCGGTATTACCCTGATCAACACCGCCGGTAGTACCGCCATCGCCGACAAAGTGCTTTACCGTGCTGATCACCCGCCGCTCACTGAGAAAATCCTGCTCGGCAGCGCCCTGTAACCCCCGCACGATAGCTGCGGCATAATCGCGTACGATATCCGGATTCTCGGAGTAACTTTCATAGGTGCGGCCCCAGCGATCGTCGCGCACTACGGCCACGGTCGGCGCAAACACCCAGTCGATACCGGTCGCCATCACTTCGCGCGCTGTGGCTTCGGCGATCTGTTCAATCAACGCCGGATTATTCGCGGCACCTAAACCGATATTGTGTGGAAAAATGGTCGCGCCAATCACGTTATTGTGGCCGTGCACGGCATCGGTACCCCACATGGTTGGAATGGCAATGCCATCGCCACTGGTATCCATCGACGCCTGATACATGGCTTCGGCTAAGGCAATCCAGTCGGCCGGGGTGGCGTATTTATTGTCATTCGGGAAAGCGCCGCCGCCATTTAAGTAGGAGCCAAAGCCGTATTTACGCATATCCTCAACGCTGATATCACGGATTTCCGGCTGGATCATCTGGGCAATTTTTTGCTCCAGCGTCATCTTCGCCAGCAGCTCACTGATCGCCTGCTCCATCGCCGGATCCTGTGCCACCGGCAATTTCAGCTGTGGCCAGACAGAGGTGGCTGCATTATCAGGCGCCACCGGCGCCGGTGCCTCGCTACAGGCGCCCAGCAGCAGGCTGCCACTGGCCGAGAGCATCAACATAGCCATAGCGGTTTTTTTTATCTTCATCCGTTTATTCCTTAGTTACAGCGGGAGTTTGCGGGATACAGCCTTTCAGGCCATAGAAGGCAATATACAGGTAACATACCAGTGGCAAGACAAAAGCCAGTTGCACCCCGATCTGGTCGGCTAACATACCTTGCAGCAGCGGCAGTATGGCACCACCCACGATAGCCAGACACAGAATACCTGAGCCCTGACTGGTATATTGTTTCAGACCCTGGATCGCCAGGCTGAAAATGGTCGGAAACATAATCGAATTACACAGGCCAACCAGCAGTAAAGACCACATCGCCAGCTTGCCGGAAGACAGAATAGTGATCGCCAGCAGCAACACCGCCATAATGGCGTTAAAGGCCAGTACCCGACCCGGATTCAGTTTTTGCATCACGGCCGCACCAATAAAGCGGCCGACCATAGCACCGCCAAAGTACCAGGAAATATAGTGCGAGGCTGCCGCTGTGGTCATGCCCCCAATCTCGGGTTGTGACAGATAAATCGCTAAAAAGCTGCCGATACCGACTTCGGCGCCAACATAAACAAAGATACCAATAGCGCCCAGCACTAAATGCCGCTGCTGCCAGGCTTTACCACCCAGTGGCAGAGCCTCTGCTGGATCTTTCTTACCCATTGCCGGCAGTTTTAACCAGGCAAAAATGACCGCTAACACTATCAGACTGGCGGCCAGGATTAAATAAGGCACTTGTACGGTCGATTCGGTAACGGCACCCGGTACCGGCTCAGGGGCATTCATACCACCGAAAATCAGCCAGGCACCGAAGAAGGGCGCGACTGTGGTGCCCAGGGAGTTAAAGGCCTGCGTCATGGTCAAGCGGCTGGAGGCGGTTTCCGGTTTACCCATTACGCTGACATAAGGATTTGCCGCCACCTGCAAAATAGTAATACCTGAGGCCAGTACAAAAAGTGCAAACAGGAACATCGCATAGACATGCATCTGTGCTGCCGGTAAAAACAGCAAACAGCCGGCTCCGGCGATTAACAAACCGGTGACAATGCCCGACTTGTAGCCAATGCGGCTGACCAGCATACCGGCCGGCACTGACACCACAAAGTAGGCGCTAAAAAAGCAGAACTGGATCAGCATCGCCTGGGTATAGTTCAGATCGAACAACAGTTTTAAATAGGGGATCAGGATGTCGTTTAAGCAGGTAATAAAACCCCACATAAAAAATAATGAGGTGAGAGCCGTTAACGCAAAGCGGTAGCTGGTTGGCGCGCCGTGCTGCGCCGCAGCGTCTGGCGTAATAATGGGTGTGGCAGCCATAAGGGTTCCCTTGTCGTTTCTGTTTTAATTGACGTTCGGCAAAGCGGCGTCTAGTATTAATGTAAGCGCTTTCATTTATAGCACACCTGCCGCTGAGCGCAATATTTTTTGGCGTCATTGTGTAAAAAGCATGTGCAAAAACCAGACAGAAGAAGCCTCTATGCAGAAGATTGTTTTAGCCGAAAACTCACCGCTGTTACGCTCAGATTTTATCTTTGGTGTCGCCACCGCCGCCTTTCAGATTGAGGGTGCTGCCGAAAGTCGCGAGCCCTGTATCTGGGATACCTTTTGCGCCGAGCCTGGCCGGATTCGCGACGGCTCTGATGGGCTGGTAGCCTGCGATCATCTGAACCGCTGGCGTGATGATATCGAACTCATCAGTAGCCTGGGGGTGGATGCCTATCGCTTTTCCGTGGCCTGGGGCCGGGTGATTCGCGCCGATGGCAGTGTTAACCAGGCCGGCCTGCAGTTTTATCTGGATTTACTTGCCGCGTTAGAAGCGCGGCAGATCAAAGCCTTTGTTACGCTGTACCATTGGGATTTGCCGCAATATCTGCAAGATAAGGGCGGTTGGTTAAATCGGGAAACGGCCTATCGTTTTGCCGAATATGCCGAGGTGGTCAGTCAGGCCTTTGGCGATAAAGTTTACTCTTATGCCACCTTAAATGAGCCGTTCTGCAGCGCCTATCTGGGTTATGAGGCTGGCATTCATGCGCCGGGTGAACAAAACCGCCAGCATGGCCGGCAGGCGGCTCATCATCTATTGCTGGCGCACGGCCTGGCACTGCAGGTATTGCGCCGCAACTGCCCGCAAGCGTTAAATGGCATAGTGCTGAATTTCAGCCCTTGCTTTGCTGCGACCGAAGCCAAAGCCGATCAACAGGCCGCCTGGTTGGCCGATCAGTATCATAATCAGTGGTATCTGCAACCTTTGCTGGAAGGCAGCTATCCGGATCTGAGCGCCTACCTGGCGCCAGCTGAATTGCCGCAGATCGCTGAGGGCGATCTACAAATTATTGCCCAGCCGCTGGATTTTCTCGGCATTAATTACTATACCCGTACCGTGTTTACTGCCGGCAAAGATGGCTGGTTTCATGATGTTAAACCGACACAACCGCCACTGACCGACATGGGCTGGGAAATCTATCCGCAAGGTTTAACGGAAATTCTGTTACAGCTACATCAGCGTTATCCGCTGCCGCCGGTCTACATTACCGAGAATGGCGCGGCCATGGTCGATCAACTGGTAGATGGCGAAGTACAGGATGCTGACCGACTGGCGTATTATCAAAGCCACTTAGTGGCGACCGAGCAGGCCATTGCTGCCGGCGTGAATGTGCGCGGTTATTTCGCCTGGAGTTTGCTGGATAATTTTGAATGGGCCGAGGGCTATGCCAAGCGTTTTGGTATAGTCTATGTCGATTACGCCAGTCAGCAGCGCATTGTTAAAGCCAGCGGCCGGGCATTGCAGCAACTTTGGCAAAGCAGAAAATAATAATAAGCAGCGCACTGCAACAGGGTAGAATTATGCTGACCAAAAAAGAAAAAATCGCTTATGGCCTTGGCGATACTGCCAGCAACATCATCTTTCAGACGGTGATGTTGTTTTTAACCTTTTTTTATACCGATATTTTTGGCATTTCGCCGGCTGTGGTCGGCACCATGTTTTTAGTGGTGCGGATTATCGATGCCATCACCGATCCGCTGATGGGGGCGCTGGCAGATAAAACCAAAAGTCGCTTTGGCCAATACCGGCCTTATCTGTTGTATCTGGCGCTACCCTTTGCTTTTATTAGCGTATTAGCCTTTACTACGCCGGATTTATCGCCCAGCGGCAAAATCTGGTATGCCTTTATTACCTATACCCTACTGATGCTGGCCTATACCGCTATCAATATTCCCTATTCGGCATTGGGCGGCGTGCTGACTGCCGATCCGGATGAGCGGGTGTCGGTGCAATCCTACCGCTTTGTGTTTGGTATGTTGGGGGGCTTGCTGGTCACCGCCTGCACTCTGCCCTTGGTGAGTTTTTTTGGGCAGGGCGATCAGGCCAAGGGTTATCAGCTGACGATAGCGGCAATGAGCGTGCTGGGTGTGCTGCTGTTTTTACTCTGTTTTAAAGGTACGCGCGAACGGGTTAAGCCACCTGCCGATCAGCAACTGACGTTAAAAGCCGGACTTAAGGCATTGTGGCAAAATCCGGCCTGGCGGGTGCTGAGTCTGGCGGCTTTGCTGCTACTCATCGGCATGGTGTTGAAAAACACCCTGGTTATTTATTATGTGAAGTATTTTTTGCAGCGCGAGGATCTGGTGACCACCTTTATGACACTGGGTATGCTGGGCAATATCGCCGGTTGCGCCTGTGCCCAGTTTGTTGCCGCGCGGGTAGATAAGGTGAAAGCCTATATCGCCTTGCAACTGCTGGCCGCCGTACTCTGTGCTGTCGGCTTCTGGGTTGGTAGCAGTCAGTGGCAGCTGGCAATTGCCCTGCATATCGCCTGGTGTTTCTTTTTACAAATGGCGACACCAATGTTGTGGGCAAAAATGGCTGATGTGGTAGATTATGGTCAGTGGTTAACCGGTGTGCGCACCACAGGCCTGGTGTACTCTTCGGTGGTATTTTTTATTAAGCTGGGCCTGGCAGTGGGTGGTGCTTTAGCTGGCTGGTTATTGGCGTTTTATCAGTATCAGCCGGCGGCAGAGCAATCGGCGGTGACGCAACAGGGTATTTTATTGAGCTTTACGTTGCTGCCGGCGCTGGCTTCAGTATTGGTCGCCTGGGTAATGCGCTCTTATCCGTTGCACCGGCAGCGGGTGGCGCAGGTATCGGCCGATTTGGCGGCGCGCGAAGCCGCAATGAAAATCTGATTGAGGAAAGGATAAGTTCGCACTATGGCGACGATTTACGAAGTGTCCAAGCTGGCTGGTGTGTCACTGGCCACCGTATCACGGGTGATGAACAACAATACGCCGGTTAAGGAGTCGACCCGGCGTAAGGTGCTCGATGCCATGGCACAGCTGGATTACCGGCCAAATAGTATTGCGCAGTCGCTGGCCTCGAATCGCTCGAACAGTATCGGGGTGCTGGTATCGGAACTGCACGGTCCTTTCTATGGTGCCATGCTAACCGGTATTGAAGCCGAATTTCGCGCGGCTGGCAAACATGTGATCATTACCGCAGGTCACAGTGATCTGGCCACCGAGCAAGACGGCATCGACTTTCTGCAAAGCCGTAATTGTGATGCGCTGATCCTGCATGTCGAGGCGGTATCCGATGACTATTTACTGCAGCTGGCCGCCGGTGATACGCCCTTTGTGTTACTTAACCGCCATATTCCGGCCATTGCCGACCGTTGTATCAGTTTAAACAACGAGCTGGGTGGCTATTTGGCTACCCGGCATTTGTTGCAGCAAGGGCACCGGCAGATTGCCTATATTGCCGGCCCGATGTGGAAAACCGACGCCCGCGATCGTTATCATGGCCATCAGCGCGCGCTGGCGGAATATCAGCTTACTGCTGATCCGGCACTATTTTTTGAGGGTGATTTCCGCGAAACCGGTGGTAGCAAGGGCTTAGAGAGCCTGCTGAAAACGGGTAAAGCCTTTAGTGCGCTGGTGTGTGCTAACGATGAGATGGCATCGGGCGCCATTACTGCCGCGCGTGAGCTTGGGCTTAACATTCCGCAGCAGCTGTCGGTAATGGGCTATGACAATGTCAATTTTGCCTATTACACCTACCCGAAGCTGTCGACTATCGATTATCCGATCAGTGCCATGGGGCAGATGGCTGCCCGCTGGGTGCTGCGCGAGGTATATCAGCAAGAAAGCAACGAGGTGCAGCAGTTATTTGAACCGGCGCTAATTAGCCGGGATTCGGTGCTGGCTGCCACTTAGTCCCTTGACTAGGTGCAGTTACTACGTAACCAGCGCCCTTGCTGACTCATTTTCATCTGTTCTTGTTGACCATCAAAGTCGCTGCTAAAGCTGGCCGTGCCCTGATAGGTTTTGCGATCGATAATCAGCATTTCACCACTGCCACTGCTTGGCGGTTCCGAGCTACACTGGAAGGTATAGCTAAAGCGGTTTTTATCTTGCTGAGTCAGTTGTTGATTGCAGCCTTCCTGCTCCGGCAGCTTGCCCTGCTTCAGATCTTCTGCGGTCATACAAACTTCGATACTGCCATTCATGCCATCAAAGCTCATACCCTGTGCCTTTAGCATGTCCAGCATCATTTGCCGCTGCGCCTCTGGCATGGCGGCCAGTTGCTGCTGAAATTCCTGCATCATCTGTTCCAGCCTGCCGCTTTGGCTACTGACTTTAAAGCTGTGTTGCCACAGCCCCGGTTCCAGATCGAGTTCGATATTGGCACTGGCCATCATACTGACCAGTAACAGCGGGGTGAAAAGAAGGCGAATACGCATCAGGTTGCTCCCTGCAGTAGAGTGATTTATGGCAAGACTAGACCAATTTTCATTGTTCTGCCAGTCAGCTGTTGCTTAGCAGCAGGTTACAGCTGGGCCCAGTCAAACTCGCTAAAGCAGCGTATCTTATAATCGGCAATGGCAAATTTGCTGTGTTGCCATTCATGCTCTGCTGGAATGGCGACCACTGTCATCCCAGCGGCTTTGGCAGCCGTTACGCCAGCAAAGGAATCCTCAAAGACCAGACACTGCTCTGGTGCTACGCCAAGCTGGCTGGCCGCCAGCAGATAAATATCCGGTGCTGGCTTACCGCGACTGACCAGCTCTAAATGGCAGTGCGCCTGAAAATACTGCCGGATTTGTAGTCGCTGTAAGGTGGTATCCAGCAGCAACTTAGGCGAGTTGGTGGCGACGGCCATCTTGAGCTGACGCCTTGCATTTTCGGCCAGCAGCGCCAGTAAGCCGGTTTTCGGTTCGCCACTGCTGGCGACGCCAGAGGCAACAAAGTCGATAATCTGTTGATGTACCTGCTCCGGGCTAAGTAAGGGCCAGGGCTGATGCTGATACCAGTGCGCGATGACCGCAGCCGTGGTAAGGCCGGTACTTTGTAGTAGTGGTGGCCGGCTAAAATCAACGCCCAGCCCGCCAAGAATTTGCTGTTCGGCCTGATGCCAGAGTGGCTCAGAGTCGATCAGCACACCGTCCATATCAAAAATTACTGCCTGAAACACTGCAATCTCCTAGTTTATTAACATTTTTGCAGCAAGAGAAACTAAAACTGATGGAGCTGGGTCTATATTAAAGGATTTAAGACGTCTTGGTATTACTCAGCCTGAAAATCATTACCATATAGGATATGAGTTAAAAGGAGAATTACACATGCGGTTAACGTACTGGGTTTTTGTATTTGGGATGAGTCTGAGCTTGCCAGCTATGGCTAACTGTAGCTTTAGGTTAGACGATGGCAAGTTATTACGTTGCGGTATGAGTGGGATTGAGGTAGTAGACCGCCTGGGTCAGCCTCTGCTAAAAGAGCAACTGACCTTGGGTGTTAGCACAAATAGTGTGGAGCGAGGTCAAACAGTTGATGTGTGGTCTTACAAAACCAGGGCGGATATGGGCGGCGACTTTTTGCTTAGCATTGAGTTTACTGATGGTAAAGTCAGCAAGATTAGCCGTAAACAGCAAGCCAGGATCTAAAGCCAACCTTTTTGCCGCGCAATGCGCGCGGCATCAACGCGGTTAGCCGCGTTAAGTTTGCTGATGGCTTCCGACAAATAGTTGCGGGCGGTGCCTTCGGCAATATAGAGCGCACTGGCAATTTCGCCGGTGCTTTTGCCTTCAGCTGCTAACCGTAGTGCCTGGCGCTCTTTTTCGGTTAACGGGTCCTGCTCACCCAGTGAATTGAGTAACAGCTCACTGTCGACCACTTTTTTGCCTGTCATCACCTGTTGCATCGCCTGCACCAGCTGTTCGACCGGCGCATCTTTTAATAAAAAGCCGCCGACCCCGGCATCCATCGCCCTTTTGACATAACCGGCGCGGCCGAAGGTGGTAATAATCACTACCTTGGTAGCCAGCTTTTGCTGTTGTACGTACTGCGCCAGTTCAATACCGCTGGCGCCCGGCATTTCAATATCGGTGAGCAGCATATCAAAGCTGTGTTGCTTTAACTGTTGTAAGGCTGCGTTACCATCCACCGCTTCCGTAACCTGCATATTGGCTTCTAAGCGCAGTAAAGAAGCTAAGGCAGTGCGTACCATTGCCTGATCTTCAGCCAGTAAAATATTCATAGCGGCTCCTGTAGCGGTAAATCAATGATAGCCCTAAAGCCAGAGCCGTGTTCTAACGTTAACTGTGCGCTAATCGCAGCAAGGCGCTGCCGCAGGCCGGTTAAACCGTTGCCTTCTTTGAATGCTGCGGCTTTGCCGTTGTCGGTAAGTTGCAGCTGTAAGCGATGGTTGTTTTGCATAAAACCTAATTGACAGCTATCGCCCTGGCTGTGACGCATAATATTAGTAACGAGCTCGGTCAGCGCCAGAATCACTGTGGTTTCACGGCGGCTATCCAGTTGTGGGATCTCACCGCTCAGTTCGACCTGAAAGCCGGCATCACGTAAGCGCGACAGCAGTTTCGCCACTTCGGCAGTTAACCCCTGATGTTTAAAACCGGAGACACTTTGCCGCACCTGACTTAATGCATCGCGGGCGATAGCGCTAAGTTCGGTCAGTTGCTGCTGTGCTGCCTCTGCTTGCTGGCGTGCCAGCAGTTTTTCCGCCAAATCAGCTTTTAAGATAATGCTCGACAGGGTGTGCCCTAAGATATCGTGCAGATCACGGCCAATCCGCTCGCGCTCGACCATGGCTCCCAGTTGCTTGATTTCGTCATGACTTTGTTGTTCCTGACGTAGGCGTAATTGCCGCTGTTGCTCAACTCTGCCCAGCAAGCTAACGCCTATTACAACAGGCAAACCAAGCAGTAAAAAGTATGGCCAGAGAATAAGACCCGTCACATCCAGCGTGATCAGGATGGCGCAAAGTGCAGCCATCAGTAACAGATAAAGCCGCAATGTACAGGCAAAGCCAATAAAAAATCCGGCAAAGCTAAACATGCTGATGGCTCCTGGGTTTATAGGAGCAATCAGGGTTGCAATCACCACCATGCCCAGCACGGGCCACAACATCTGTGAGCTATTTTGTCGGTACGCTACAAAATAGCAGTACAAAAAGCCGATAAGTGTCACAACCATGGCTGCGTAATGCCATAGCTGGTAAGGGACCAAGAGCAACGGAGCCAGGAAAAGCGTCAGATTTAACAGGTAAACCCAGCTCATTTTTTGTTCTAACCGCAGGTTCATCTTGCCACTTCCAGTTGTCCGTTGCTTTGCTGACGGTTTAACCGCTGCCAGCGCCTTTCCAGAGTAATAATACTGATTAAATATATCGCAACAATCACCAGCGGTATCATTACCAGACTATGCTCCGGAAAGAAAACCCAGCAGAGTGTGCACAATAGAGTGCGGGCGACAGCATGGAAGAGGCCAATCCAGTGCTGAATAATCCAGCCCAGCGGTAGCCACATTAATCCGGTTAAGACCCCCACCGTGAATGGTAGCGAGCGGTAATCGGCCAGGAAAAATGGAATTGCCAGTGCGTAGACTAAAAACGCCATACCGACACCATGCAAAAATAAGGCGTCAAACGGGTTTTTCTGCTTTTTATTAAAGTTGAGACTTTCGCCGGTAAAATGGGCAAGCAGCATACCCAGATAAACAATGCCACCGGTGCCGAGAAAGATGGCAAGCGTCGCCTGATAAGGCGGTAATAACCAGCCAGTCAGTGCCAAAGTTAACCAGACCAAAAGCCCGCTTAACGGCATGGCCAGAAAACGTCTGTTACTAAAGTCTGTTCGTTGCTGTTCTAAGGTGTATTGCTGCATTTTATTACCCTCCATCTTGTTGGTAGGTAAAGTATCTGCTGTGAATGGATTGCCGGGCAGTGTCAGCTGTCAGGACTTTGTCATGACAAATGTCATCTGTATCGTTCGATAAGATCACCGCCAGCAGAGAGCGGTGATCCATAGCATGGATGAGCGGCTGTGTTGAGATTAGCAGTGGCAGGCACTAACCAGAACTTAAGCTTAGCGCTTCCCTTACGCACTAACTCAGTTGGTATTTCTCCAGCCGGTACAAAAATGCTTTATAGGGTAGCTGCAGTAGTTTGGCTGCCTGGGCGCGGTTGCCGTTGCTACGCGATAACGCCTGCAGCAGGCAGTCGCGCTCATGTTGTTGCCAGTTCAGGCCCTCCGCCGGTAATACAAAGCCGCTGCTGACGGTAGCTGCGGTGTTAAGATCGGCTAATAGCTCGCGCTCATCTGCCAGTAATACAAAACGCTCAATACGGTTTGCCAGTTCACGCACATTGCCGGGCCAGGGGTAGTCCATTAGTTGGCGCAGCGCGGTTTTACTCAGCTCTGCTGCCGGCAGCTGATAGCGTTGCTGGCTTTTTTGTAAAAAATGCTGGATCAGTCGCGGGATATCTTCCCGTCGTTCGCGCAACGCTGGCATGTGCAGTGGCACCACATTTAAGCGGTAAAACAAATCCTCCCGAAAGCGACCTTCCTGCACCGCCAGGGCCAGATCCTGATGGCTGGCTGCAATAAGCCGCACATCCAGGCTAATTTCCTGATGACTACCCAGCCGGGTGACCTTGCCTTCCTGTAGCAGTCGCAACAGTTTGGCCTGCAGCGCAGCCGGTAGCTCGGCCACTTCATCCAGAAACAGGGTGCCGCCATTAGCGGCTTCAAATTTCCCGGCTTTACTCTGATGAGCGCCGGTATAGGCGCCTTTTTCGGCACCGAACAGCTCAGCCTCGGCCAGTTGTTCCGGAATCGCACCGCAGTTAATAGCGATAAAGGGACCCTTGCGCCCCGACAACTGATGCAGCGCGCGGGCAGCCAGCTCTTTGCCGGTGCCACTTTCGCCGCTGATCAGCACAGTGGCGTGGCTGGCGCTGATACGATTGATGCGCTGAAACAACTGCTGCATACAGGGCGCATGGCCAATTAGCTCAACCAGTTGCTGTTGCTCGCTTAATTGTTCGGTGAGTTGTTGATTTTGCTGCCGTAACCGCCAGGCACTGAGGCCCTTGCTGATTGCCAGCAACAGCTCCTGCCGTTTAAATGGCTTGGTCAGGTAGTCGTCGGCACCGGCCTGAATGGCTTCTACCGCATGGCTGACCGAGCCATAGGCCGTCGCAACCACAAAGCCCAGCTGCGGATAATGCTGGCGCAGATACTGCAGTACCTGCAGGCCACTGCCCTGACCCAGTTTCCAGTCACATAGCACCAAATCCAGCTGCTGTTGCTTGAGGGCCAGAATCGCAGTTTCGACACTGTCAGCGCTCTGTACCTGATAATCCTCAGCGCGTAGTAACTCACACAGCAATTGACGCTGCTGCGCATCATCTTCTACTACCAGTAGCCGCTCAGTCATGCTGTTGTGTCCTGTGAAAGGTGAGTGTCGCCACGCAGCCGCCTTGTGGGTGATTGTGTAACTGCACTTCGCCCTGATAATAGAGTTTAAGTAAACGGCTACACAAATACAGCCCCATGCCAGCCCCTTCGGCTTTGCCGGAACAATGTGGCTGAAATAAGCGGCTGGCAATAGCCGGATCCAGCCCTGGGCCCTGATCCCGGATCTGAATTTGTAGTCCGGTTGGCTGCTCCCTGACCTCAATCGTAATCTCGCCGCCAGGCGGGCTGGCCTCAACGGCGTTGGCCAGTATGGAATGTAAAATGGTTCTAAGCTCAGTTTCTGCGCCCGGCAGCCGCGCCGCCAGATCACCGGCTAAGTGAATCCGGGTCTGGTCTGAGCTAAATTCCAGTAGTAGGTCCTGTAGTACCGGCTTTAGCGCCACCAGCTTACTGCGCTCAATATCGGCACAGCTTAGCGTCAGCATTGCGGTCAGGCTGCGGTTGATGTGCTGCATCTTGCGCTCGGCCTGTTCAGTTAAGCGTTGACGTAACGCAGGGTCATCACTGCTGGCAACCTGCTCCAGTAACAGATTCAGAGTATGCAGCGGGTTACGCAGCGCATGCACCATGCCGCGGCTGATTTCGCCAAGCTCCGCCAGATGTTGTTGCTGTTGCAGCCGTTGGCTTTGTTCGGCCAGTTCAGCCAGCCGGACGCTCATCTGGTTAAACTGGTCGCTAACATAACGGTACTCGCTTAAGCCGCTGACCGGCACCTGCTGTCCAAGCTGACCTTGCTGTAAAGCCCGAAACCCCTGTACCAGATGCTGTAACGGCTTAATCAGACGATGCCCCAGTAGTAGTGCAATCAGTATCGCCAGCAAGGTGGTACTGACGATCAGCAGCACCGCGTAGCGGCTAAATTCGGCTAACAGCGGCGTACTTCTCGCCTGCTGGCGGCGCAGTTGCAACTGTTCCAGTTGCTGCTTTAACTGCTCAGGTTGAATTTGGGTGCGAATACGCTGCGCTGCCTCGCGGGCCAGCTCGGCCTGGCGCATCTGATCATTGATCAGCCTGACATCCAACTGTTTACCCTGATGCTCAATTTCAATAATTTCCAGTCTGGGCCGCGTAGCGGGAACCGGCGGTTCAGGTGGCAGAGGCGCCTTTGCCAATAGTTCCAGGTTAGCAGCAGTTTGCGATAACACCACCCGGGTGATTTCAGTACTTTGTTCTGTAACCTGCTGTGCCAGCTGATTTTCCAGCCGCTGTAACAGCCAGATTTGGCCAAGCGCCATTAACGCCAGCAAACAAATAATACCCAGGCTCAGCGCCCAGCGAATTGACATAACGAGGTCCTGCTTACTCTGATAATGGCTTTAGCTTACAAAGCTTATACCACTTTGCCCAGCAAGAAATTTATAAGCTTAATCAGCTGTTTAGCGAGAGTGTTGTCAAAGAGACTGTTGCGGATCTGCCGAAATGGGGAAACTGATGTGCCGATATCGGGATGTTCGGTAAAGGTTTCATTTTAAGGTGTTGAATTAAAAAGATAAAAATTCTGGCATTAAACTTTCATTAGCAGCTGGCCCAATCAACAGGAGGAATTGTTATGCGTCAGACCTTATTGGCGACCCTGATCGCCCTATTAACCGGCTGTGCCCTGCCAAAAGCTCAGGCAGAGCCGGCCCCGGATGTGAGCAAAGCGCAGGAAACCCGCATTGTGGTGCTGCAGGATGGCGAGAAGCGCGAGCTACGTTTTAGCGGTAGCAACTGGCGGGAAAGCGCTGAGTGGCAAGCCTTATTGCAAGAGTTAGCACCGGAGCAGGCGGCACGGCTGGAAGCGCTGCTGGCCAAAGCTCCGTTACCGCCGTTACCGCCGTTGCCAAAAAATGTCGAAATCATTGAGGAGAATGGTGTCCGGCGGGTAATGGTGCTGGATGCGGATGGTCAACCGCTGGAGCAAAAAATCATCAAAATTCGCGCCGAAGCTGCCGGCCACCGCTTTGAAGCAATTAAACGGCTGCTGGAAAGCGCGGAGCTGAACAAAGAACAACTACTGGAGCTGCAAAAAATCCTCGACGCTAAACACTGATCAGATTCAGGCCAGCACTGCCGTCCCAACCCGGCAGTACTGGCTTGTCCGGCATCGGTAGCGATACCGCTGTGATGCCAGTCAGAACAGGCCTTCCCAGCTTAGCGCTAACGCCGGCTCGATACGATCACCTTTAGCAATGCCCGGCCAGTGGCGATGTGTCAGCGCGGCTGTGATGCTCAGCTTGCCATCCTGCAACTGATACTGATAAGTCGTTTGCGCCTGTAGCACCTGCTCGTACCTGCCGGGTGACACCTTGTTGCCACCGGGTTCACTCAGATCAAGACCATCAAGATTCAGGCGTAGCCAGCGAACTTTGTTATGCCAGCTGATCTGAGTTGCCAGTGGCGTAATAATGCCGGCGACCCAGGTCAGGGCATCATTATCATAGGTGCTGCCAAGGCTTTGTCGGTGATAGCGGTAGCCATCGAGGTGAAAGCTATGTTCATACAGGCAGTTATACAGCTTGCGGCTCTCGGCTGAGCAGCCGACCTTGGTATCGGAAAATTCCAGGTAGATGCGGCTATCCAGCGCCTCCACGTAGATATCCGCGCCGAGCAGAAAGGCGGTGTTAATCAGGCGCCGTTTTTCGCGGTGAAAGTCTTCAGCGGTGACCTGAGCATAGAGGCCGTAAGGCACGCCTGCGATAACATCCGACCAGCGGATATCATAACCGGCCAGCATATTTTCAGTGCCTTGCTCACTGCCGCCTTGAAATAAATCCTGCCACCAATCTGAGAGGCCATTGCCATAACCTTCGCCACCCCACAGCATAGACCAGGAGGTGCCAATTTCCAGACCTGCTAACGGCTTGGCGGAAGCCCGTGCTGCCCAGAGCCTGGCATTTGGGATGGCCCGTTCGCCCTCTAACTGCCCAAAGCCGGTAGTAAAGGTCCAGGGGCCCAGCCAGCGTAGCAGCGGCAGATCCAGAGCCTCCGAGTTGTAACGGGTCAGGCTGAGCATGGGTACAGGCCTGGCATTCTGGCTAAGTTGTAACGAGGTATCCCAGGATGGCCCCCAGTAGCGGTCCAGACTGCCGGCACTGATAATCCAGTTACCCAGCCTGGCAGCGAGGTAGCTATCGTCTGCACGCCAGCGTTGTCCTTCATCGCCCCGGGTTGTGGTTGCGGCGGCAAGTTTACCGCTCAGATGTTGGCTGCTGAACTGATAACGCACTTGGACAGCGGCTTTGTCGCGGAAATGGTCGCCAAAGCTGTAAAAGCGGTTTTCGCTGGTTGCCGCATCTACCTGATAACTAAAGCCGAGCTGCTGATCTTGTTGCCATGCTGCCAGCAAACGTTGTCTGGCGGCTTGTTGCCGGGTACTCAGCGATTGTGGATCCAGCGCCTGCAATTCTGTTGCGATAGCTGACCATACTAACGGATAGGTGTTCAGGGGTTGTGACAATAAGCGGTGATCGGCCAGAAACTGCAAGTCAGCCCTGACGGCAAGTTCACTGGGTTCAATCCACCATTTAGCAAAGGCAGGTGGTGCAATCAATAGCGCCAGACAAATCAGATATTTCATGAAAAAACCATAATAGGACGGCAGGAGCGGTGCTGGCACCGCTCCTTTACAAAAAGATAGAAAAAATCATTTCTAACATACAAAGATGAACAACGGATTAACCTTATTGCGGTACACAGTTCGCCGGATAAACCGCTATTACCAGGGTAACTCGCTGCCGTTACTGTGAAAAAACCGGCCACTGCGACTGGCATCCAGCTCATTGATGCGCTGAATTATCCGGCTGGCGGCTTCATCCGGGCTGATATCACCGGCAAAACCAACCATCTGGGTTTGCACAAATCCGGGATGGTAAATACCGACATAAATGTTACGTGGCGCTAGATCACGGGCCAGTGACACACTGCCGGCATTGAGTGCGGCCTTTGCCATGCGGTAACCATAGTAAGCTCCCGAGCCATTATCGCTGATAGAACCCATGCGGCTGGTGATCATGGCAATTTTGCCGCCGTTTTTGATGGCTGGCAGTAACAGCTGACTAAGTGCCAGTGGCGCCAGTGCATCAACCTGAAACTGCTGTTGGATCCGGGTCAGATCAAAATCGTCCAGCGTTTCGTTGCTAAAGATCCCGGCGTTGTTGATCAGTAAGTCGATACTATTGGCAGCGAACTTGCCGGCCAGTTGCTGCAGTTGCCGGTTGTCGCTGAGCTCAATGCCGCTATAGACGGTAGCACCACTTTGCTCCAGCTCGTCTGAGCTATTGCGGCATAACACACTGACCAGATTGCCACGCGCCAGCAGCTGTTTTACCAGCGCCAGCCCAATACCTTTATTACCCCCAGTGATCACTATATGTTGCATTTTCGCGCTCCTGCTGCCAGTTCCGGTGTCTGGTCTGCGCCGCTGCTGCAGCAACTGACCAGGCATTTAGATAAATTAGGTACAACTTTGCCGATATCGGGTTAGCATCGCTTAATATCAAGTCTAATTGCTGAATTGACCCTCAGATTATCTGTGGTTAGAGTGAGGTTTTAGCAGGCAGATAATAACGAGAACTATGGCCAGCAACCCAACCTATGTCCTGGCGCTGGATTTTGGTACCCAAAGCGTCCGTGCCATTATTGTTGACGACAGCGGCAATATTATCGCCAAAGGTCAGCAGGCGATGCCGCCGTATCACTCACCTGAGCCCGGTATGGCGGAGTTGCCGGTTAGTGCGTATTGGCAAGCCTTAAGCGCAGCCTGTGCCGATTTGTGGCAGCGCAGTCCGGTCGCTGCCAGCGACATTGCGGCCGTTACGCTGACCACCCAACGCGGCACCATGATTTGTCTGGATAAAGACCGCCAGCCGCTTCGCCCGGCGATGCTGTGGTTAGATCAGCGCAAGGCCACGGTGTTGCCGCGGCTTGGCAGCTGGCGCAGTCTGTTCTGGCTAATGGGTATTACGGCAATCGTCGAGCGCTTTCAGCGCCGGGCGCCGTCAAACTGGCTCGCTGAGCAGCAACCACAACTGTGGCAACAGACCGCCCATTATGTCTTACTCTCCGGTTACCTGACCTTACAACTCACCGGTGAGCTGGTCGATTGCAGTGCGGCCCAGGTTGGTTACCTGCCCTATGACTTTCAACAGCAGGGCTGGGCCAGCCGTTTTAGCTGGAAATGGCGGGCGTTATCACTAGAACCAGCGCAGTTGGCGCCATTAAAACCCCCAGCCACGGAATTGGGCAAGCTGACCGGCACCGCTGCGCAAGCGTTGGGACTGCCTGCCGGGATCCCGCTGTTTGCTGCTGCGGCAGATAAGGCTTGCGAAGTCTTGGGCTCTGGCGGCCTAACGCCTGATACCGGCTGTATCAGCTATGGCACTACAGCCACCATCAGCACAGCCAATCGGCGCTATATAGAACCCGGCCCCTGGTTGCCGGCTTACCCGGCGGCTCAACCCGGTTTCTACAATACTGAAGTGATGATTTACCGTGGCTTCTGGCTGGTAAGTTGGTTTAAAACCCAGTTTGGTTTGCAGGAGCAGCAGGAGGCGGCGGTGCTGGGCATCGCGCCAGAGCAGCTGTTTGATGAACTACTCAAAGCCGTGCCGCCCGGCAGTATGGGGCTAATGTTGCAACCGTACTGGTCACCCGGCATCCGCGAGCCCGGGCCTGAAGCCAAGGGCGCTTTAATTGGCTTTGGTGATGTGCATCAGCGGGCGCATGTCTACCGGGCACTGATTGAGGGTTTGGCCTATGCCTTGCTCGAAGGCCGCGAGCGTTTAGAGCGTCGCAATGGCGTAAAGATGCAGCGGCTGCGGGTATCGGGAGGCGGCGCGCAAAGTGAGCAGATTCTGCAACTGACTGCCAATGTGTTTAATTTACCGGTGGAAAGGCCGCATACCAGTGAAACCTCAGCGCTGGGCGCTGCCATCACTGCCATGGTGGGGTTACAGCGTTATGCCGATTTCAGGCAGGCGCAGCAGGCGATGTGTCAAAGCCCGCAGCGTTTTTTACCAGAGCCGGCCGTGGCGGCACAATACCAACGCCTGTATCGCGAGGTGTATTTAAAAATGTACCGCCAGTTAAAGCCGCTGTATCAGAAAATCCGCGAGATCACCGGTTATCCGCAGTAAGTTGCTTGCTATTGCGCGCTAGCTAATCAGTGCCGAAAACTGCCAGTTATTTGGCCGGTTCTGGTTATACTGAGGCCAATTCGTTACCGGAGCCGGTTATGGTTTTTTCTGAGACAGAGCTGCAAATTTTCCAGCAGGCCCGCTTAGCGCGTGATGCACGCTTTGATGGCCGCTTCTTTGTTGCGGTAACCAGTACCGGGATTTTTTGCCGCAATATTTGTCCGGCGCCGGCACCCAAAGAGCAGCATGTCCGGTATTACCCCTCTGCCGTGGCGGCGCTTGCTGCCGGTTTTCGTCCCTGCTTGCGTTGCCGGCCAGACAGCGCACCGGGATCCGCGGCCTGGCGTGGCACAAACAGCACCCTGACGCGGGCACTGCGCTTGATTGACGAAGGCGCCTTGCAGCAGGGCGCGATGCCGGCACTGGCCGCGCGATTGGGTGTTTCCGAGCGTTACTTACGACAACTGTTTAACCGCCAGTTGGGGCTGTCACCCAAGCGTTATGCGTTATTACAGCAACTGCTGCTGGCGAAACAACTGCTGCAAAGTACCGCCCTGCCAGTGACTGAAGTGGCGCTGGCTAGTGGTTTTCAGAGTATCCGCAGTTTTAATGCGCAGTGTAAACAGGTCCTGAAACTCAGCCCCGGTGAAATTCGCAAGCGCGAGCTGCCCGCCGCAACCGGAATTAGCTTGTTTTTAGCCTATCGTCCGCCTTTTGCCTGGCAGCAGTTACGGCAATTTCTGCAGGCACGGTTATTATCGGGGTTGGAGTGGGCCGGCAATGATTATTACGGCAGAACCTTTACTTTGCGGCAGGCTCAGGGCCATTTTACGCTGTATCATCAGCCCGATTTACACCGTTTTCGGCTGCAGCTGGAGCTGGATCACTGGCCGGTATTGCCGGCCGTATTGCAACAGATCCGTCGCTTGTTCGATCTGGATGTGGACATTAATCAGGTCGAGCAGCATCTGGCCCCGCAGTTGGCCCGGCTACCCGGCTATTGCCAGGGCCTGCGCTTACCCGGCTTATGGAGCCCTTTTGAAGCTGGAGTGCGGGCAATTCTAGGGCAGCAAGTTAGCGTGCAGGCCGCCCGGCAGCTATTAAATACGCTGGTAAAACAGCTGGGTGAACCCTGTGGCGTGGCGGCTGCTATGGTGGAGGCGCCGCGTTTCTTTCCTACTGCGCAAGCAATCGCGGCTAGTGAATTAGGTTTTTTGAAAATGCCACAGGCGCGGCGGGATACCTTGCGTCGCTTTAGTGAACATATGCTGCATGATACCGAGCCGGATAATATCGACCGCTGGCAACAGCTAAAAGGTATTGGTCCCTGGACCTGCCAGTACGCCCGGATGCGCGGTTTGGGTGATCCGGATATCTGGCTGGCCGGTGACGCCGGTATTAAGAACGCTCTGCAGCAAACTGAGCTGGCGTTAACTGCAGAGAGTGGCCGGCCCTGGCGTAGCTATTTAACCCTGCAGTTGTGGCAGTCGCTGGCAAAACAGCCGCTGGCTGAATAGGAGAGTGAAGATGTATTACAACTATCTGCACAGTCCATTGGGACTGATTGAAATTGCGGCTAACGAGCAAGGTCTGACGGCTGTCAGCTTTTGTACTGCGGCGACACAGCCTTGCAGTGAGCACCCGCTGCTGCTGGCGGCCAAAACGCAACTGGCTGCCTATTTTGGCAAAGAGCTGACCGAATTTGATTTACCGCTGGCCGCAACCGGTACCGCCTTTCAGCAAAAGGTCTGGCACGCCCTGACCGGGGTGCCCTATGGTCGCACCGCCAGCTACCGTGATATCGCCATCGCCATTGCGAATCCTAAAGGCGTGCGGGCGGTAGGGCTGGCCAACAGTAAAAATCCGCTGGCGATTATTGTACCCTGTCATCGGGTGATTGGTGCTAACGGTACTTTGACCGGCTATGCCGGCGGGCTGGATAAAAAAGCCTGGTTACTGGCGCACGAGCAATGATGGGCGGCAGCTACCGCTGCCGCCAGTTGGATCAGGACTAGGCTTCTACCCCGGCATTTTTGAGTTGCTGCTCCAGGGCGGCAATTTTTAACTGCGCCTGTTTGTTGGAGAAGGTTAAACGCTCAATGGTCGAACTGCTGTTATCTTTGACAAAGGTTAGCTGCTCTTCCAGTTTCAACACATGTTGCTGCAGCTGAGTTTTTTCCAGTAAGGCTTGCTGCTGGGCTTCGCGCAGTTGGTTGGTTTCTTCGCGTTGCAGTTTGATGGTCTCGCGCTGTCTGGTCATATTGGCGGCAGTCACTTCGCTTTGCTCTTTCAGCATCACGTTAGCATCACGTAAATGTGCCAGTTTGCTTTCAAACACCTGTAACTGGGCACGCAGCCGCTGTAATTCCTGCTCTTGCGCCGCAAATTCATGTTCAGAGCGCATTTCTGGCAATTGCGCAGTCAGTGACTCCAGTTGCCGGGTTTGGTTGGCGATTTGCTCGGCCTGCTCCTCTATCACTTCTTTCGCTTCTTTCAGCTGTTCAAGATAATGTTCCTGAGCCTGCTGCAGTTTAACCAGTTGCTGCTCCTGCTCGGCCAGTTGTGCCTGCGCCTGGTTAAAGGCTGCCAGTTGTTTTGCCGCGTCTTCCTGTTCCTGTTGCAGCTTTTTCTGCTGATTGTCATAGGCCTGCTCGGCCTTTTGTAATTGCTGCTCCAGCAAGGCAACCTGTTGTTTCTGCTGCGACAACTCCTGTTGCATCTGCTCCAGCCGTTGCTCCAGTTGCGTTACATGCTCAGATTGTTTTGAGCTGGATGAGGAGTGCAGCTCATTATAGGCAAGCTGCAGGCTGTCAAACTTCTGGGTCAGGATCTCCAGTTGCTCAGTTGCCGCTCTGGCGGCCTCATGAGCCGTGGTTTTCTGTTGTTCCAGCTGATGCAACTGTTGTTTTAATTGACTGATATCGGCCTGGTGCTGATTCAGGTTTTGCTGTAACTCATTCAGTGCTTTCTGGCGTTGGGTTGCTAACTTTTGTGCATCAGTAAATTGTTGATGCAGGTCACTGTTGTCAGCATTTTGTTCCTGAATTTGCTGTCTTAGCTGATTGAGCTGCTGTTGCAATTCCGCATACTGTTGTTCGTGCTCGGCCAGTTGCTCGGCATTAAGCTCTGTTACCGGCATTGGCGCTGCTATAACAGTTGGCGCTGATTCTGCCGCCACCATCGTCGCAGTCTCTGTTGCTGTATTGTTCAGACTAACAGTTTCTGGCTCATGAGCTGTCTCTTCGGGTGTTTCGGTTACCGCAGCCGTTACCTCAGCAACGGTTGGAGTTTGCTCCTCTGTCGCCAGCTCATGCAGCGCTTGCTGCAATTGTGGGTCTTCTGTGTTGCTATCTGCGCCGCTATGCTGTTCTGGCTGATCTTTCTCAACCTGCTGGCGTTTCCCAAGTTGTAATAATTTTGATAAAGAACCCGGTACTTTTTCTGACAGCGAAGAGAGTGCGCTCAGGCCCAGGCCACCTTTCGCGGCTTTGTCCTCATGATCGGCAGGGGGTTGATAATTATTTTTACTACACCACTGATCAAAGTGCACCATAATGCTGGTGCGGCTGCCACCGATCTGTTTAATAAGGCGTTCCAGAGTGATCGGCTGACCGCTTTGTTGTAATTGTTCACAGGCTGCTTTTACTTCATTGTAATTTGCCATGTCTTCCTCTGGTTTTTCACAAAAATGGATGCTCAGCATACTTATTTTTAACTTAAACGGAAATAGACATTTTGTGCTAGTTTCAGCACTTTTCTATTCGGGGTAAAAAAGCTGAATGCCGCGTTTTATCTTACTTGTTACGCTTTAAAATCAGGGTTTTGTCAGTCGCTCTGGCCGGGCTTCGGTTATGAATGAAAGTTCGTTATGATAGAACAGTGGCAGTGGCCCATATTAGGAGGAAAACATGAAAAAGGTATTGGCATTAGTGGCGTTAACTGGTCTGTTGTTAGCGGGTTGCGCCCCGGAGGTTGGATCAAAAAAGTGGTGTAAAGCCATGGAAGCCAAGCCGAAAGGCGACTGGACCGCCAACGAAGCGAAAGATTTCGCCAAGCACTGTTTATTCAAAGCGGAGGATTAGTCGGTCTTTTTCCTTAGCTCATCAGATTTTTTCCTTAGCCGGCCATAACTCTGTGGCTGGCACTTTTGCTTTACCAAATACTGGTTAGCGTTCAGACAGTTAAAAGGAAAATAATGATGAAGATTGAAAAAGAATTAAAATTACTGCGTATCGCTGTTGTTGCAAGCCTGAGCTTATCTGCTGTTATTTTGACTACTGGCATGAAAGCGAATAATGATGCTCGTTTTGAAACTCTGTCAGTAGAAAGGCTGAATATTATTGAAGCGGATGGTACGGTTAGAATGTTGCTAACCAATACCGCGCGCTTCCCAACCACTGAACAAGTCAATGGCAGAGTGCTAAACGAAGAACGTAAAAAGCGTGCCGGGATGCTGTTTTTTAATGAGGAAGGGATTGAGGCAGGGGGCTTTATTTATGACGGTAGCAAAACGGCTGATGGTCATAGTTCTGGTCTCTCGTTAACCTTCGATAAATACGACGGTGATCAGGTGATGCAGTTACTGACCGTTGATGAGAAGCGCGGTGATAAACGTGTAATCCGTTCCGGATTAGCGTTTAATGACCGGCCGGAATTCGAAACCCAGCAAGGTACCCGCGACATTATGCGCGAGCTGGCGCAAATTACTGATCGGGCGGAGCGGCGTAAAAAGATCAACGAATATCAGCAACAGGGCTTGATTGGTGGCGCACCACGGATCCTGCTGGGGAAAACAGCAGAACAAAATAATGGTCTGTTTTTATTTGCAAAAGACGGTTCACCTCGTGCCATGTTCTATGTAGACGAGCATGACCAGGTACAGTTACAGTTCTTAAATAGCAAAGGCGATGTAACGCACACCTGGTCGGGTGCCGACAGCAACTAAAGCTGAAATTGTGCCGGCGCCAGACGCCGGCAATGAAGCAAGGATGTTACCCCTAATGTGGCAAGCTTTTCTCAGATACTTACAGGTTGATCGCACTTTTCTGCTGCTGGTGTTTGTATTTAGTTATTTGCTGGTGATCAGTAACCGGGTGCGGGCAGGCATGATGTCCTGGTATGTGCTGACACCCGAGGGGCCGCTGGCCAGTTTTGCTGCGGCACTGCTGATTTTTGTGCTGTTGCGGTTTTGGTTAAATCAGCAACCAGAGGCGGCGCCATCCGGCAACCGCCACGCAGTATATCTACGCAGCTTTGCTCTGGGTTTGGGCGCCTACCTGCTCTTTACCAATGCTCTGGGTCTGCTGGTTGCCGCGCTGTTTGGTAATCTGGCCCGTAATTTTAATCCCGAAACGCTGCTGCATAGCAATCTTAGTCAGGTCGTTGATTTTGTATTGTATGCTGGGCTTTATCTGGCCTATCACCATAGTCAGCAGGCCGCGGCGTACCGTCAGCAACTGGCCGACTATCAGCAACAGCTGGCGGCGCTGCAATTACAGCAATTAAAAGCACAAATGAACCCGCATTTTGTGTTTAACGCCCTGAATACGCTGGATGAGTTGATTGCGGTGGCGCCGGAACAGGCCAGCAGTTATTTACAGCACTTTGCCAGTTTATACCGGATGTCATTGCGCTATGCTGAGCAGCAACTGGTGCCATTGAGCGATGAGCTTAATTTCGCCCGTCACTATTTTCAGCTAATGCGCCTGCGGCTGGGCGAGGGCTACCAGCTAGAAATCAGGGCCGATGACCAGGCCGCAATCTATTGGTTGCCCCCCTTTAGTTTGCAACTGCTGTTAGAAAATGCGCTGTTGCATAATCAGGGTTCAGTTGCTAAGCCGTTAAGGGTCGAAGTGGTGGTACAGGATGGCCGGCTGGAGATCAGTAATCCGTTGCAACCCAAGCCGGTGCCGGTAACAGGCAATGGTGTTGGTTTAGCCAATCTGGCAAAGCAATGGTTATTTTTATCGGGTGAAAATATCCGCATCAGTCGTGACACAAATCAGTTCAGCGTTAGTCTGCCGTTATTAGAAGAACAAGCCCATGTTTAATATTGTCATTATTGAAGATGAACCGCTGGCGCGCAGTAAGCTGAAGCGTTTACTGCAGCAAATGGCGGATCCGATACAGGTGATAGCTGAGCTTAGCAGCGTCAGCGAAACGCAGGCCTGGCTAAGCAGCGGCGAGCGCGCCGATCTGATCTTCTCAGATATTGAATTGCTCGATGGTAATGTCTTTCAATGTTATCAGCAGCAGACCCCGCCTTGCCCGGTTATTTTTATCACCGCTTATGATGACTTTATGTTGGCGGCGTTTGACTCACTGGGGATTGCTTATCTGTTAAAACCCTACGATCTGACTAAGCTGCAGCAGGCCTGGCAGAAATTCCGGCTGTTAACCGCGAAACCAGAAAACGGCAGCAGCGCCCTGGCGCAGCAATTACAGACGCTGCTACAACATTTGCCCGCTCCCCAGCCGTCTTATGTCACACGGATCCCAATCCGGCAGCAGCAACAGATCTATTTTCTGGAAGTAGCGCAGATTCTGTATCTGCAGGCCGATGGTAATTTGGTGATGGCCTTTGACCAGACTGGGAAACGGCATTTTCTGCCCTATGCCTCGTTACAGGCAGCTGAGGCGGCACTGGATCCGGCGCGATTTTTCCGAATTAACCGTAGTGAGCTGGTACAGGGGTTACATATTCAGCGCTTGGAGCGTTATTGTAAAAACACCCTGACGCTCTATCTGCCAGCCGGTATCCAGCTGAAAACCAGTCAGAGCCGCACCAGCGAATTTAATCGCTGGTTAGGGCTAAGCGCCGGTTGAAGCATCAGGCAAAGGTCAGCACCAGACTGATAATGACACCACTGATTAGTAGCTGCAGCAGACAAAAGCCCATAATGTCCTTCGCTTTTAACCCGGCAATTGCCAGTACCGGCAGCGCCCAGAATGGCTGAATCATATTGGTCCAGGCATCGCCCCAGGCCACCGCCATCGCGACCCGATTGACATCGGCGCCCAGCTCTAATGCCGCAGGCAGCATTACCGGTGCCTGCACTGCCCATTGGCCGCCACCGGACGGTACAAAGATATTGACGATACCGGCACTGATAAAACTCCAGAACGGTAAACTCTGGGCACTGGCGAAACTGACAAACCACTCCGACATACTCTGCGCCAGCCCGGATTGAATCATTACTGCCATAATGCCGGCATAAAACGGGAATTGGATCACAATACCGGCACCACCCTGGATCGCCTGTTGCAGGCTGTGCAGTAACCGCCGCGGCGTGCCGTGTAGTACGATGGCCAGAAAGATAAACAAATAGTTGACGATATTCAGGTTTAAACTGCCGCCTTTGACAAAATACTGCACCAGATAGGCGATACCGGCAAATCCCACTAACAATGCCAGCAGCATACTGTTTTCCAGTTTATCGGCCGGCCGCTCATTACTGCCGGCCGGTGCCGGTTGATCCTGCAATTTAGCCGGGTCGACATAGATGCTGTCAGCGGCTTTGGGTAGCATTAAGCGGTTAACCAGCGGCACCGCGATAAACAGGATCGCGAGCAGCAGCAGATTAAAACTGGCAAAGATGGTGTCAGTCGTTGGAATCAGACCAATCAGGTTTTCGCTAAAGTGCCCCGGTGTGGCAATGGTCAGCGGCACTGAGCCGGCTAGGCCGCCATGCCAGACAATAAAGCCAGAATAGGCACTGGCTACCAGCAAGCGGTAATCGACCTGAATCTGTCGTGCCAGAGCTTTGGCAAATAAGGCGCCAACCACCAAACCAAAGCCCCAGTTCAGCCAGCTGGCCAGTAGTGAAATCAGTGTCACCAGTATAATGGCCTGGCCCGGACTTTTTGCCAGCGCGGCCAAACGATTCAGTAAGCCGGTGACCAGTGGCGTACTGGCCAGCATATAACCTGCTACCAGCACCAGTAACATCTGCATCGAGAAGCTCAGCAGGCCCCAAAATCCATCGCCCCACTGCGTGACAACCGCCAGCGGGCTTTGTTGTTCAAATAACATGGCGGCAGCAAATACCACCAGGGTTAACAGCAACACAAAAATATAGGGGTCGGGCAGATAGCGTTCGACCAGTTTTACAAAGGGTTTAGCCGCAGTATTTAGCATAGGAGGCTCGCTTATCGCTGGATAGATGTGCTTTACCTTAAAGCATTTAGTTAGCCCATGCCAATTCGCAACTGACTCTACCCTGCTGTTAGGACCAGCTGGCAATGATATTGGCGGTTTTTTGGCTGGCTTCGATAGGGCGATTTGCAGTATGCTTGGCGCTCTGGGTCAGAAACGGATACAACAATGCAATTTACCAAGATGTTTGCCGGTGCGGCACTTTTAGTGGGTAGTCTGCTGCCCTTTTACACACAAGCGACCATAGTACAATTTAGAACCTCGTTAGGGACCTTTGAGGTCAACCTGTTCGATGAAACTACGCCGGAAACGGTAGCGAATTTTTTAAAATATGTCGAACAGGAACGCTATCACAATTCGGTGATTCACCGCATGGTGCCTGACTTTGTGGTGCAGGGTGGTGGTCTGTACTATCCCGGTGAATTGCCATTAAAGGCTATTCCTACCTTTGCCGCGGTAAAGAACGAGAAAAAGTGGTCCAACCGTCGTGGCACTATTGCCATGGCCAAACTGGACGGCCAGCCAGACAGTGCCACCAGCCAGTGGTTTTTTAATTTAAAAGACAACCATGCCGGTAATGCTCAGTTAGATGCACAAAACGGTGGTTTCACTGTGTTTGGCCAGATCTCAGAGCAAGGATTGGAAATTCTGGATGAAATTGCCAAGTTAAAACGCTTTAATATGGGCGGTGCCGCGACCAGCATCCCGCTGCGCGATTACACCGCAGCGGATGCCGCGGCCGGTAAAACGGTGACAACCGATAATCTGGTGATGATTGAAAGTGTCGTGATTGTCGATGCCCGCCCGAATACGGCTGCCGGTTTATCACCTGCCCCGAATGAAGCTACAGTATTACCACCCGAAGAGGAAGAAGAGAAGAAAAGCTCTGGCAGTATGCACTGGTTAGTATTACTGCTGTTACCGCTGGCTCTGGTCCGCCGTCAAAACCGCCGGTAAAACTATTGCGGCAGTCAGTCCCCCGACTGCCGCCTTGCCAAACCTTTCCACTACTGTAGCAATTCTGCTCGTATAGTCTTTTGTACAACCCGTATCAGTCACTTGAAGCCCTTACCAGATAAAAAATTGCCGCCTAACTGTTGTTGATGTTTTTAATGCAAATCATTATCATTCGCTTATTTTCTAATTGGAGCTAATGATGAATAACGTGAAACATAAATTATGGCAATGCTCGACGCTATCGCTGTTGTTGTCATCCCCGATACTGTTTGCCGGACAAACGACAACAAATGACAATGAAATTGAACGGATCGAGGTGCGGGCCAAGCCAGAAGGTTGGGCGGTACTGGACTATGCCGGTCAAAGTGCGGCCCGGGAAGTCCGGGATCTGTTCGCAGGTGTGACTGATATCTCCATCGGTGGTGGCGATCGTCAAGGCCGGCGTTTGTTTTTGCGCGGAGCAGAAGGCTCAAATCTGAATATTACTGTAGATGGCGCCCGCCAGGGGCCTAACCTCTACAATCATCGGGGCGGTATGTTGGGTGTCGATCCGGCAATTCTGAAGCTAGTTCGGATCCATGCCGGACCTGCTCGTGCGGAAGATGGCGCCGGAGCCATGGCAGGCAGTGTGCAGTTTACCACTAAAGATGCACAGGATTTTGTTGCAACGGGTCAGCAACTAGGAGGCTTTGTGCGAGCCGCCTACGCTTCGGCACAAAGTGCAGAAACACTTAATTCTGCTTTAGCGTTGCAACATCAGGCTGGATTGGGGGTGTTACTCTATGCTGGTGGCACTAACGCCAGTGAACAACGGATTGGTGGCGGCGACAAGATACCGTATTCGGGTTATGACGATCGCAATGTGTTGATAAAACTTAGTTATCTTGGGGAGCACAGTGTCAGGCTGGGGCATGAGGTTAACCGCACCAAGGGGCTGAATTTTCAACAGCGCGGTGATTATCCGTATCAGGTGCAACCGCCGGCGCAGAACCGTCCGCCCAGATTACAGACATTGCAGCGGGAGAGCAGTACGCTGGATTATAGCTTCCGTGCGGAGCAAGATTGGTTGAGGCCACAGCTTGTTGCCTATCAGCAAAAAACATCCTGGGAGTCGCCGGATAATCTGGGTGAAGCGTTTTATAGCACAGGTAAAGGCGTCACTCTGAAAAACACCTTGTTGTTATCAGATTATAGTAAGGTCTTGTTGGGGATCGATTTTCTGTCAGAGAGCGGGGATGCGGAAGGCAACAATTTACCCAGCAAGCAAGATGTGATTGACTACAACAACAGCGGAGTTTTTTTCCAAACAGATTGGCAACTGGCTGAGTTATTGTTTACCGCCGGTGTAAGGCGCGATCATTATCAAACGGTTTATGGCAGCGACAAAGTCAGCGGGCACGTCTGGTCTCCGAATGTACAGGCACAGTGGCAGTTGCATCCGCATTGGCAGTTATTTGCTGGTTATGGCAGCAGTGCCCGAGGCTTTGGTACTATTCCAGTGCATTTTGCCCGCAATATTCAAGCTGACGTGCAAGCCCCTGCCAAGGCCGAGCGTGCCCAACAGCAGGAAGCGGGGATCCGGCTGGCGGAAGTTAGCCTGGGTTCGGGTTATCTGACAGCTGAACTGGCATACTTCAATAACAAGCTACGTGATTTTATTCTCTACACCCATGGCGGTTCTGGTGGCTTAGGCAATAGGCCTGTGGTTGCCTTTAGCAATCAGGAGGAGGTAATCAGCTTTGAGGGCATCAATATCAAGCTGGGTCTACACTGGGAAAATTGGTTTACGGAGCTGAATTACAACCATACCAGCAGCCGTAATTTACCCGAGCAGCCCCAACACAGTGCCAGAGCTGGCGCCTTGTTAGGCGATAAGTCGCATTGGCGCCTGGGGCAGCAGTTAAACCAGGACTGGCACTGGAGCTATCAGCTGACAGTGCAGCAGGGGATCAGTATTGATGCTAATGATCGTAAAACCGGCTACAGTACCCATGATCTTAATCTAAACTGGCAAGTGATGCCTGATGTGGAACTGACTCTGGCTTTGCATAACCTGACCGACAAGCGTTATATCAGCCACAGCACCTTGCGGCAAAATGGTTTTGCGACCGAAGAGCCCGGCCGTGACCTGCGTTTCGCAGTTCGTTATCAGTTCTAACGCCGTGCGCCGTCACTGCATACCGTGGCGGCGCAATCTGGCCGGTACTTGCTAACTGGAGTCAGCGGATGTCACTGAGTCGAGCTACGCAAGCCCTGTTGAATAAATTACCTCTCCATGCTTCTCAGGCAACAGCTTATCAACAGCTGTTGCTGGTATTGGCTGAACCGCTCAGACAATCGACTATCCCTGCTATCGTTGGTATCACAGGTGCCCAGGGCACTGGCAAAAGCACTCTGGCCAACTTGCTGGTTACTGAGTTGCTGGCGCAGGGTATACGCTGTGCTGCGGTCTCATTGGATGACTACTATCTGACACGCCAGGCGCGACAGCAGCTAGCTGGTACTGTGCATCCGTTACTGGCGCAGCGTGGCGTACCGGGTACGCACGACATCGGACGGGCGCTCAGTGATGCCAGACAGGTACTGGCCGGTGCAGCCGTCGCCTTACCGCGGTTTGATAAAGCCCTGGATGATTCTTTGCCAGACCGGCCTGCTGCACAGCTGGATCTATTGATTGTCGAAGGCTGGTGTTTGGGGTTGGCGGCAGAAGCAGAATCCGGGTTGGTATCGCCAGTGAATCAACTGGAGGCCACCGAAGATAGCAGCGGTGCCTGGCGCCGTTATGTCAACCAGCAATTGGCGGCAAGCTATCAACCCTACTTTGATTTGTTGCAGCCGCTGATTTGGCTTAAAGCGCCGGATTGGGACAGTGTTTGCCGCTGGCGCGCTAAACAGGAGCAACAGCTCTGGCAGCAACGTGGTACCGGGATGACGGCTGAGCAGTTAGCGCGCTTTATGTTGCCATTCCAGCGTCTGACGCAGCTGAGTTATCAGCAATTGCCGGCGCGGGCAAACTATACTATTGTGCTTAATCAGGCGCAGCAGCCGCAGTTAAGCGGCTAACCGAGGACGCACCGTGATTTATACCCACCGTTTAATTATGCGGCCGCTGACCCTGGCCGATGCCCCCTTTATGCTGCAGCTGTTAAACGACAATAGTTTTATCCGCAACATCGGCGATCGCGGGGTACGCTCAGAAGCCGAGGCTGCCGCCTATTTGACGGCCGGCCCCTTAGCCAGCTACCAGCAGTATGGTTTTGGTTTACGCGCTATCGAGTTGCAACAAGGCGGCCAGTTGATCGGGATTTGTGGCTTAATTCAGCGTGAGACGCTGGATGCTCCTGATCTCGGCTATGCCTTGTTGCCGGACTATACCGGCCAGGGCTATGCACTAGAGGCAGCTAAGGCCGCCGTTCAGTGGGCGGTAGCGTTAGACCTGGCGCAACTGTATGCGGTGGTCAGCCTGGAAAATGATGCCTCAAAGCGGTTGCTGGCGAAGTTAGGTTTTCGCAATCAGGGTGTGATTAACTGGCAGCAGGAAGAAGTATTATTGTACCAACTGCTGTTACCGACCAGCTAAAGCCCTATACTAGTGCTCTTTTGCCTTAAAGCACCGTCCCGAAAATGCCATTAATGCGCCGGGTTTTGTCCCGCCTGACTGAAGATTACTTATTGCTGGCACTGCTCGGTCTGCTGCCGTTGTTGTTGTGGTTAAAACCAACCACTGCTGGCGGCTTGCTGGTGTTAATCGACTGGCAAACGGTTTCGGCGCTGGCCGGTTTAATGTTATTGAGTAGAGCGCTCGAGGAAAGCGGTTATCTGGCCCGTTTTGCCGGCTGGCTGGTGGCACTGTGTCATGTTGAGCGTTTGCTGGCGGCCGTACTGCTGCTGTTTGCTGCGCTGCTGGCGGCCATTGTCACTAATGATGTCGCGCTCTTTATTCTGGTCCCCATTACCTTAAGTCTGGGCCGGTTAACTGGTATTGCGACCGGGCGGTTGATTATTTTTCTGGCGCTGGCGGTGAATGCCGGCTCGGCCTTAACCCCGATTGGCAATCCGCAGAATCTGCTGCTGTGGCAGGCATCCGGCTACAGCTTCTGGCAGTTTACACTACTGATGGCGCCGCTGGCCCTGAGTTTGCTGGCGCTGATCCTGCTACTTAGCTATCCGGCATTCAGCGCCCGCCACTTAACGGTAGCAGTGCCGCATCAGGCCAGCCTGGACAACCGGCGCTTATTTGGCTGGTCACTGCTTGGCTATCCGTTATTTATTCTGGCGATGGAACATCAGTTGGCGCCTCAGGCCGCCTTGCTGGTGCTATTAGCGTTTTTACTGTTCAAGCGCAGCGTAGTCAGCGGTATTGACTGGTTATTATTAGTGGTGTTTAGCCTGATGTTTATTGATCTCGGGTTATTAGCGCAGCTGCCGCTGATGCAACAGCTGGCGGCCCAGTTGCTGGCCTTGCCTGGTGGCAGTTATACCGGAGCTGCTTTGATGTCGCAGTTGATTTCCAATGTGCCGGCAGCGATTTTTTTGCAGCATTTTACCGACGACTGGCGCGCCTTAAGCTGGGGCGTCAGTGTCGGAGGCTTCGGGCTGGCTATAGGTTCGCTGGCCAACCTGATTGCATTGCGGCTTAGTAAACAACCCGGTTTATGGCGTGAGTTCCACTATTGGTCGCTACCGGTGTTTGCATTAAGTCTGGTGCTTGGCTGGTCCATGTTGTAATACAGGGTTGCGCCGATAACTGAAGTTGCTTGCGTTTGTTGTCAGTTGTTTCCTGAAGCGAAATGGTTGCTCCTGCCAGCGGCTATTATATGCACAACCAAAGTCGTAGTTGTGGTTTAAGCTTACTGAGTGTTAATGTCAGTAACGGACTCAGTGTTAAGAGGAAGGAACCCTATGCGTTTAGCTTGCTCCGGATTATTACTGGGCTGTTGGTTGGCATTGCAGCTTCCGGCGGTAGGTGCGGCTACGCCAATTATTGCTGCCGATTACCTGGAAACCTCACCGCACCGCGAATTGATTGAGTATGCGTTAAAGGTTACCGAAGCGGATTATGGGCCTGTTACCCTGACGTTCGGTGGTGAGATGGTGCAAGGCCGGGCCGAGCAACTGCTAAAAGACGGCAAGCTGTTACATCTGGTGGTATTTGCGCCTTCGCCGGAACGCGAACGCGATCTGCTACCGGTGTATTTTCCATTAAGTCAGGGGCTGTTGGGTTATCGGATCTGCATTATTAATAGCGGACAGCAGTATAAGTTTGATCCGGTTAAGACGTTACAGGACTGGCAGAAAGCCGATCTGACAATCGGACAAGGTACCCACTGGCCGGACGTGGCGGTGTTACGGCATAACAGCCTGACAGTTGTCACCAACCCCTTATATACGCTGCTGTTTGAGATGGTGCGCCAGCAGCGCTTCGATTGTTTTGCCCGCAGTGCGGATGAGTTAGCACGCGATTTGCAAAGTGAGCATGCAACGGGTCTGGTGGCTGAACGGCGCTTGTTATTGCATTATCCGCAGCTGTCGATGATCTTTGTGTCGCAGAGTTTCCCGCAGCTGGCCGAGCGTTTACAAAAAGGCCTGGAGCAGGCCTATGCCGATGGCGTGGTGCAGCAGCATTTTCGCCGCCATTATGGCACCATTGTTGACCAGTTGCGCTGTGAGCAGCGGCAGCTGCTAAAACTGGAAAACCCACAGCTAAGTGAGGCCAGCCGTCAGGCGCTGCTGCGCTTTGCCTATACGCCGGAGCAGTTATTAGCAGCGCCGGCTGCGGCTTGCAAAGGGCAGTAAAACTACTGCCGTCTTAACAACATTCCTGTAATTTGCGTTCCAACTGCTCAATCCGCTCCTGCGCTTGTTCGCGGTAACGGGTTAGCCGTTCGATAGTGGCTGCGGAATTCGATTTCACAAAATTAACCTGTTCTTCCAATTGCAGTTTTTGCTTCGACCACTGATAACGCTCAGCCTGGATCTGCGAAGCCTGGTCGCGTTGCTGCTGCAGCTCTTCCCGCAGTTGTTTAATGATTTCACGTTGCTCTGCCTGATGATTAGCCGTCAGGGCACTCTGATGTTTTAACAGCGCGATAGTGGCTCTTAATTGTTCCACATTGTCAGAGTTCTCGGTTGCCGGTGCGCTTAGCATCGCTTTTAACTGCGCCAGCTCCTGAGTTAAATCCGCCACCTGATCGGCTTGACGGGCCGCCGCTGCGATGGCTTCATCACGCTCGGCGATCAGACTATCCAACTGGGTTGTATCAACGGTAGCTACCGCAGCCTGTTGCAGTTGCAGCTCGGCAAGCTGTGCCTGTGCTTGCTGTAACGCTTCCGTTTGCATGGCCTGTTGTGCAGTCTGTTCTGCTACAGCGGCCTGATGCTGCTGTTGCAGGCTGGCCAGTTGTTCGCGCAGCTGTACCACTTCTTCAGTGTCTGCAACCGTCTCTGCGCTGATCCGTTGCTGCAATTCTTGCTGCAACTGCTGATTTTGCTGCCGTAATTGTTGCAGTTGCTGAGTTAACTCTGCTGCGCCATTCTGGCCGCGACCAGCCAATTGCTCCAGTACCGCATCGCGTTCGGCAGTCAGTTCAGCACACTGATCGGCGTACTCGGCCAACTGTTGATGGATCTGTTTCTTCGCTTCGAAGTACTGGCGTTGCTGCTCGGTGCTGCGCTTGCGCAGTTGTTCATGCTCATCGTTCAGGCTATCAAAGCGCTGTTGTTGCGCCGCCAGTTCTTGCTGCCATTGCGCCTGTAACTGAGTTAATTGCTGTTGTTTCGCGTCGGCTTCCTGCTCTGCCAGTTGCAGTTGCTGTTGCAGCGCAGCGAGTTGGGCAGCATTGGCCGTCAGTTGTTGCTGATAAGCGGCGGTTTCATCCTGCAGCTGTTGCATCTGTTCCAGCCGGGTTAACGCTGCCTGATAGTTTTGTTCCAGCTGCTGTAACTCTTGCGTCGTATCTTCCAGTTGCTGTTGTTGCTTCTGCAACTGCTGTTGATATTGTTGCAGTTGCTGCTGATTAAGTTCGGCTTCTGCTTCGGCATTGGCTAATTGCCGTTGCGCCTGCTCCAGCGCCTGCTGTTGGGTGGTTAACTGCTGTTGCAGCTGTTGCTGCTCTAGCTGTAACTGGTCACGCTCAAAGCTGACATTAGCAAAATTATCAGCTTGCAATGCCAGCTGCTGTTGCTGGTTAGCCAGTGCTTGTTCCAGTTCGGATTTACGCTGCTCTGCCTGGCGTAAATTTTGTTGCAACAGTTGCACCTGCTCCACCGCTTTAACTTCGGCTTGCAGTGCTTCGGTTAACTGTTTATTTAACTGGTCGGTTTGCCATTGGGTCTGCTTCAGGGCTTCCCGCTGAAAGGCGGCCATAAAGTCTTCGCTGAAAACCGACGCTGAGTTTGCAGCGTCCTGCTGTCGCTGTTGCACCTGCTCGGTGCGCCACTTTTTATAGTGCGACACCACGGTTGCCTGAGCATCTGATACTTTAGACAGCAAGTAATCCAGAGACACCGCCTTGCCAGAGCTCTCTAAATCATCACAGATCTTCTTAACATCAGTATATTGCGACATGATTCTTTACCTTTTACCAACCGATGGGCGTGTTCGCTATGCGCTGCCCGGAATGAAAGCTTAAGGAATGGCAGAGCCTTGCGCAAAGGCTAAATGCACAAAATTTGCACAGCGCAAGGTGTTAGCTGCGGATTTAATTCATCATATTGATCTTTAATAAATTATTTTTTTAACCTGCATTATTTTGCGCGCTGAAAGTGCGTAAAAAGGCAGCGGAATAACCCGAAGGTATTAGGGGGTAAACCTTGGTTTGCGCGATACACTTTGCCAAAGTTAAATTTTACCGCTAAATTAACTGATTATTTATACAGTTGTTGTGCCTGATGATCCTATATATCGCGGAAAAGCCCAGTGTCGGCCGTGCCGTGGCCGCTGTTTTGCCCAAGCCGCACCAGTCCGGTGACGGCTTTATCAAAGTTGCTACCGGTGATGTGGTGACCTGGTGCATTGGTCACTTATTGGAATTAGCCGAACCAGAGCAGTACGCGCCGGAATATAAAAGCTGGCGCAAAGCGCATTTGCCCATTATTCCCCAGCAATGGCAGCAACAGGTAAAACGCCAGACCAGTAAGCAATTTCAGGTAGTAAAGCAGCTGATCAAGCAGGCAACACAACTGGTGAATATGGGGGATCCGGATCGGGTGGGACAGATCCTGGTCGATGAAGTGATCCACTATGCCGGTGTCAGCCAGGCGAAACTGGCCGCTACCCGGCGCTGCCTGATTAATGATATGAACCCGGCAGCCATTAAAAAGGCGCTACAGGATTTACGGCCAAATAGTGACTTTATCCCACTGGCGACCTCGGCACTGGCCCGCGCCAGAGCCGATTGGCTGTACGGCATTAATATGACGCGTTTATGTACACTTTTGGGTCAGGATGCCGGTTATCAGGGGGTGTTGTCGATTGGTCGGGTGCAAACTCCGGTACTGGGTTTAGTGGTGCAGCGTGACCTCGAGATCGAAAACTTTGTCAGTAAGCCCTTTTATGAGGTGTGGGTTACGCTGCAAACGGCACAACAGCAGCAATTTCAGGCCAAATGGCAGCCCAGTGCTGCCTGCGCACCTTATCAGGACGAAGAGGGCCGGGTACTGCTGAAAAAACTGGCCGAAACCGTAGTACAGAAAGTCAGCGGCCAGGCCGCTGTTGTGAAAGCCGTGATCCGCGAGCCGAAAAAGCAAGCGCCACCGCTGCCATACAGCTTATCGGCACTGCAGATTGATGCGGCCAAGCGTTTTAACCTCAGTGCTCAACGTACGCTGGATCTCTGTCAGCAACTGTATGAGCGGCATAAGCTGATCACCTACCCCCGCTCAGATTGCCGTTATTTGCCAACAGGACATTTTGCAGACCGTCATAGCGTGAGTCAGGCCATTGCGAAAACGGCAGTAAATCTGGCCAGTGCGGTGACGACTGCTGATCTGAGTTTACATAGCAAAGCCTGGAATGACGCCCAGGTCGGGGCGCACCATGCCATTATCCCAACCTCGACCAGTATCGATGCCAGCCGCTTAAGCCGCGAGGAGCAGCAGCTGTACGAACTGATTGCCAGACAGTACTTAATGCAGTTTTACCCCTCTTTTCAGTATGTCGAACATCAAATCGATAGCGAAGTCGCCGGCGGGCTCTTTATTGCCAGGCAAAAGTCGGTCATTGCCGAGGGCTGGAAGCAGCTGTTATCCGGCGGCGTCAGCGCCGGCAAGGATAGTCAGCCCAACTCAGATTATGCGGCCAGGCCATTACCCGACGTAAAGCCCGGTGACGTCCTGCAATGTGTTGCCGGCAAGCTGGACGAGAAACAAACCAGCCCGCCCAAAGCCTTTACCGATGCCACCTTGCTGGCGGCCATGACCGGCATTGCCCGTTATGTGCAGGACCCGGAATTAAAAAAGATCCTGCGGGATACTGATGGCCTGGGTACTGAAGCGACCCGCGCCGGCATTATCGAGCTGTTGTTCAAGCGCCGGTTTTTACACAAGCAGGGTAAAGAGATCCGTGCTACTGCGGTAGGCCGGCAGTTTATTGGTTGCTTGCCGCCACGGCTGGTATTACCCGATATGACCGCGCAATGGGAAGCGCAGTTAGAAGCGATAGCTGAAAAAAAACTGGCGTACCGTGATTTTATGCAGCCGCTACAGCAGGAACTTACCAGCTTGCTACAGGACATCGACGCGCAGCCGCAGTCCTTTCAGGGGTTAGCCCAAAAGGGTTATGCGGTAACAAGGCGACGTGCCGCCAGGCCCCGCCGTGCCAAGCGTACCGCCTGATGCATATTGGCGAGATAGGCGTTGGCGATATTTTGCACTAGGCTCAACAAACCGCCGGCAGCCGCTTTTTTGGCTACTGGCTGGAGATAGCAGGAAATTCGCCTACACTTATGACGTGCCATCGCTCTTCTGAGCAAGGGGTGGCACGCCCTGGCGGGTATGTCGTCAGAGCGGACAGCCAACGCTGTTTCTTCACAGAGAAGGTGCATAAAATGATATTGTTAGTTGGTGGTGAAAAAGGTGGCAGTGGCAAAAGCTGTCTGGCGCAAAATATAGCCGTCTACTTTTCGCGGGAAAAGAATGCCAATGTCATGCTGGTTGACTGCGATCCGCAGCGAACCACATCGGATTGGGTGCAAGAGCGCCATATGAATCCGGAATTACCCTGGATCAACTGCGTACAGATGTACGGTAAGATCCGTTACGAGCTGAAAAGCCTGGAAATGCATTATGATGTGGTGGTGGTAGACTGCGGTGGTCAGGATAGCGTAGCCTTACGTTCGGCGATGGTGGTTGCCAGCCATGTACTATTCCCGTTGCGGCCCAAGCGGCGTGATTTAAAAACGCTGGAGCATCTGGAAGATTTAGTCAGTGCCTGTAACGTGGTAAACCCGGAGATGATCGTCGGCTGTGTGCTGACGCAATGTCCGGCCCTGCCGAATCAGGCCAACCGCATTCTGGATGCGAAAGAAGTATGTAAAAGTTTTAATTTGCGGGTGCTGGAAAACATCACTTACAGCCGTAATATCTATGACGACAGTGAAGAAAAAGGCCTGTCGGTAATGGATGTGGATAACGATGGCAAGGCCGCCGGCGAAATCCGGGCAATTATTGAAGAACTCCTGTCGATGAAGGCGATTCAAGAAGATGGCGCTAAGCGACCTGAAGAAAAAGTCTTTGCAGTCAAATAAACCCAGCTTTACCGTTGATGAGTTTATTGATGATGCACATAACTACGCCTTGGGGCTGCCGCAAATCGTCAGCTTACGGCAATTATTACCGGAAGAAGACGAGCCGCCGCGGCTTCCGATGCGCCATGCGACCTTTACCCTGAGTGAAGAAGCGATTAGCGCCCTGAGTGAGTTAAGTGAATTAACCGGTGAACCCAAATCCAAACTGATCCGCAAGCTGATTTTGCGTGCGACCAAGTCAGTGCAGTTTGATTTAGCCAAGGTAAAAACGGCGAAAGCCAAATTACCGCCGGGTGGCAGTTAGGCTGTGGTTCAGTAACTGAAGTATGAGCTCGTGCCGCTGCCTAAGTAGCGGCACGAGCCGAAAATCTGTTTACGTTAACGCGCCAGATAGGCGTAAGCGGTCAAAAAAGCGGTTTCCTGAAACGCCTTTAATCCGGTCGCTTTGAAATCGACCGGTAATGGAAAGCGTTTAATTTGTTCTTTTAGCTCAGTAGCGGATAACAGGCTAACATTACAATTGTCCAGCAGTTGTAACGCCGCCTCAATTTTAAATCCGACCGCACCACCGGCGAACTTGCCTTTTTGTGGCCGCTCTTTAATCACCAGATGCTGGATCTTGTAATCCTCGACTAACTTGCGCACAGCAAATTGAAATTTACGTACCTGATCGGACTGATTATCCTGACTCAGTGCAATCCGGGTTTGCCGGCAATCCGGCAGGTTAAACAAACCGTCCTGGTATTCCATTAAGCATAAAATTGCTTCACTGCCTTTAATCTCAACGCCACATACGCGCATCTTAGTATCCTGTTTAGTTGCCGCTCAGGCGGTCATAGTACTTTTCAATAATGGCACAGCTGCGCTGTAAGGGCTCACCAAAAAGTACCGGGTTAAAATCTTTGTTAATACAGTAATTTTGTCTGAAACGTAACACTGAGTCTTTATTCTCGGCCGCTGCGGCTAAAAACTCCTGTTGCCGCAGCCCCAGTGACTTACTGTAATCCTTAAGTTCACGTTGGATCGAGGCCAGCGCCTGTGAGTCAGACTGCCATTCAGTCGGGATCAGGCTCACCGCATAATCAACCACTTTGTCACGATAAGGCTTTAGCGGCGGCTCGCCGGAAAAGGTTAACAACAGCAAAAAAATGACGACGAACCAGAAAAAGGTTTTCATGTACTGACTCCGGCAACAACTTAGACGCGATCTTACCTGAATCCTGGCTAAACTGCATTAGCGGCAACAGCCGCTGCTTCAGTCTTTCCTGATGTACTTTTATTTTATATCAATAATTCGGTACGGGTTACTGATATACTAAGCTGGCTGGTAGTCATAGCTGGGGAATGATGGTGGACGAGCAAAAAATTGAAGTAAAAAATATTCCAACCGGAGTAAAAATTCACCGCCCGCCCGAGGGCAATCCAAATAAGTATGCTTCCCGGGATCGGATCTATGTCCGGGCAGTAAAGGGGTTACACCAAAGCCTGCGTCGCAATATTGGTTTTGTGTTTATGGCGTTGTTTTTCGTGTTGCCCTGGATCCAGTTCGATGGCCACCAGGCAATTTTGCTGGATATCTTTGAGCAAAAATTCAATATCTTCGGCCTGACGCTCTGGCCACAGGATTTTACCCTGCTGGCCTGGCTGTTTATGATTGCCGCCTATGCCCTGTTCTTTGTGACAACCTTCTATGGCCGGGTGTGGTGCGGTTATATGTGCCCGCAAACGGTCTGGACCTTTATCTTTATGTGGTTTGAAGAAAAGATCCAGGGTACCCGTAATCAGCGCATGAAGCTGGATCAGGAACCGATGAGCTTTAATAAGTTCTGGCGCAAGGCATTAACCCACTTCTGCTGGTTGGCATTTGCCTTATTCACTGCCTTAATTTTCGTTGGCTACTTTACCCCTATCGGTCCGCTGTTTGTTGAGTTCTTTACCTGGCAGGCCGGCTTCTGGGCTACCTTATCGGTGCTGTTTTTTACGCTTTGTACCTATGGTAACGCCGGCTGGATGCGGGAAATTATGTGTACACACATTTGCCCCTATGCCCGCTTTCAATCGGCGATGTTTGATAAAGATACCTACACCGTCACCTATGATGCTGCCCGTGGCGAGAACCGTGGCCCGCGTAGTAAAAAAGATGCGAACTATAAGGAAAAAGGCCTGGGGGACTGTATCGACTGTAACCTGTGTGTTCATGTCTGCCCAACCGGCATCGATATTCGCAATGGCTTGCAATATGAGTGCATTAACTGTGGTGCCTGTATCGATGCCTGTGACGATACTATGGAGAAAATGGGCTATCCGAAAGGCCTGATCAGCTATACCACCGAACATACGCTGCAAGGCCGGCCGGCCAAGGTGTTACGGCCAAAACTGGTTGGCTATTTTCTGGTGTTGGTGGTGGTATGCGGTGCCTTTATGGTGAATCTGGCAATCCGCTCCCCGCTGGAGCTGGATATTATCCGTGATCGCGGCGCCTTGTACCGGGAAACGCCGGAAGGGCTGGTGGAAAACACCTATACCCTGGGTATTATCAATAAGTCACAACAGCCGAAGACTCTGGTATTAACGGTAACCGGTATTGATAACCTGCAATGGCTGGGGCCAACCGAGGTGGAGCTGGCCGGTGGCGAGAGTCGCAATGTGGTAGTCAGCCTGGCGCTGGACCCTTATGAGGCGAAACGCCCGGTGCTGGACCTGACCTTTAGCGTGCATCACAAAGATGCGCCTGAGGTGCGTGCCGAGCAGGGTAATAAATTCTTCAGTGGTCGCTAAGCCAGTGCAGCAATTTGATTTCTCTACCCTGCAGCCGGAGCTGATTCTGGATGCGCTACACCACTATGGCCTGGACGTTAGTTCAGGCCTGCTGGCACTGAACAGCTATGAAAACCGTGTCTATCAGTTTAGTGCTTATCGCGATAATGCGGTCAGCGCCGCGCGCTATGTGGTGAAGTTTTATCGCCCGCAGCGCTGGAGTCTGGCGCAGATTCAGGAAGAGCATCAGTTTGCTTTTGAATTGCAGGCTAATGAGGTGCCGGTGGTGGCGCCATTGTGCTTTGATGGTGAGAGTGTGTTGCCGTTTCAGGGCTTTTATTTTGCGGTTTTCCCAAGCCGTGGTGGCCGAACCCTGGAGATCGACAATGACGACCAGCTGGCATTACTGGCGCGCTTTTTAGGCCGGCTGCATCAGGTTGGCCGGCAACAGGTGTTTCAGGCACGCCCCCAGCTGAGCATCGACAGCCATTTGCGGCATAGTCAGCAGGTACTGGCGGCGCTGCCTTTGATCCCATCCTATTTACGCCCGGCCTTTGATTCGGCGCTGCAGCAGGTGATTGCTGAAGCCAGCCGGCAATACCAACCGAAAACCCTGATCCGCTTACACGGTGATTGTCATGCCGGTAATTTGTTTTACAACGGGGAAAGCCCGTTCTTTGTGGATCTGGATGACTGTCGCAGCGGGCCGGCGATGCAGGATCTGTGGATGATGTTAAACGGTGACCGGCAACAGCAGCGTGATACGCTGGAGCTGATGCTGGAAGAATATGAGCAATACTGTGATTTCGACCGGGCCGAGCTGAAACTGATCGAACCGCTGCGCGCGATGCGTATGATTCACTACATGGCCTGGCTGGCGCAGCGCTGGCAGGATCAGGCGTTTGTAATGAACTTTCCGTGGTTTGCCACAGACAAATACTGGGAACAACAATGCCTGGCACTAAAAGAGCAGTTGGCATTGTTGCAACAACCACCGTTAAGTCTGGTGCCAGACTACTGAGAATTTGTTAAGCTTGCAGCTAAGCACCAAATAGTCCCGATTAATCAGAGGTTTTAGAATGAAAAAGTGGTTAGTAGCTGCTGCGGCAGCTGTGCTGTTACCCCTGTCTGCCGTTGCCAGTAATTTCCAGGTCGGTAAGCACTATGAAGTGATTGCCGAGCAGAAAACCGCCAAGCCGGAAGTAAAAGAATATTTCTCATTCTTCTGCGCTGGTTGTTACGCCTTTGAGCCTATTGCCCAGCGCCTGGCGCAGTCTCTGCCGGACGGGGTAGAGTTTAAAAAATTCCATGTTGATTTTATTCGCGCTGCGTCACCGGAAATTCAAAATGCGCTGGCGCGCGCTTATGTGGTAGCAAAAAATCTGGGTAAAGGTGATCAGGTGTCCACTGCCATTTTTAACCAAATTCACCGCAGCCGGGTGCCGTTTCGCAGCGAAGACGATATCCGTAATCTGGTCCTGATTAACGATATTGATGGCGAAACCTATGATAAAGCCATGCGCAGCTTTGGCGTACGTGGTGCGGTCAATCAGATGATGAAAGAGCAGCAGGAACTGAGCGAGCGCCGCGTGCTGACCGGTGTGCCCATGCTGGTGGTAAATGGTAAATATAAGATCCTGAATGAGAGTCTGAATCAGCGTAATATGCAGCAGGAAATGCAGCAGTTAGTCGAGTACCTGCTGAGTAAAGACTAATACCCTGTAGTCAGTTCAAATCAAAAGGCCAGCATCATGCTGGCCTTTGTCGTTTTACTCGCCGGCAATTTCAACGGCGGTTGGTACCAACTGATACGCATCTGGCTTGCCTTCACCCTGTGGCCAGACTTTAACCGTGCCAGTGGCGTAGGCGGTTTTACCCTTGGCGCTTAACGGAAACACCATATCACCGTCCCGTACCTTGATCCGAAAGCGTGGCTCATTTTCGGCGGTGGCCAGCGTCATCCAGCACTGTTGTTTAGTACAAACCCCGGTGACTTCGCCTACTACCGTAACCTGTTGCTCCAGATAAGCCGCCGGTTTAGCCAAAATGCTGGCAACGGCGGTGATTTGTTGCTTATTGACGGTGTCACCAAAGGTTACCGGCTCTGCTGCAATAACAGCGGAGGCCAGTAGCAAGCTCAATGCGGTAGTGATTAATCTCATAGTACCCTCAAGTTAAATAAGAAGCATTCTTATGCAATTTACCTGTAATATGCGGTCTTTGCCAGCATCTGCCGGCCTTTACAGATAAAAAAACGCAGCATTGCGCTGCGTTTAAATATTTAGTTTAACCCTTAGCGGGCACCCGGCTCGGCAAAGCGGGTCATCCAGTCTTTCACCTGGTTATACCAATAAATCGAATTATTTGGCTTCAGGATCCAGTGGTTTTCGTCCGGGAAGTAGATCATACGCGACTCGACACCGCGGCTTTGCAGGGTGCGGAACAGCTCAAAGCCCTGCCCAACCGGGACCCGGTAGTCTAGCTGGCCATGGATCACCAGAGTCGGAGTATTAAAGTTGCCGGCATAGTAGTGTGGCGAAATGCTCTTATAGATCTCCGGGTTATCCCAGTAGTGACCAAAGCGGGTGGAGTGCACTGCAAAGTCAGCCGACATCTGCGAGTACATATTGTATACCGCAGCATGGATCAGCAGGGCTTTAAACGGATGCTCGGTACCCAGCAGAATTGACGTTAAGTAGCCGCCATAGCTGGCACCACCGGCCACCATACGCTCGCTGTCAATCCAGGGCTGATTCTGGAACCAGGCTGTGGCGGCCTGAATATCAGCCAGTGGCTTGGTGCGCCAGTCCGGGTTAATCGCATCGGTAAAGTTCTGACCAAAGCCACTGGAGCCGTGGAAGTTAGGCCAGGCGGTGACATAACCCCAGGACGCGAAGGTTTGCGCATTCCAGCGGTAGCTAAAGCTGTCGGTAATGGCATTGTGTGGGCCGCCATGGATCAGCAGGAATAACGGATACTTTTTCGATTTATCAAAACCGGCCGGGTAATGTACCCACATCTGGATGTCATTACCATCAGCACCCTTATAGGTAACCGACTCGTAACTACCGAGCTCGGTTTTTGCCAGCAACTCATCATTAAAGCTGTCCAGACGGGTAGTGCGACCGTTACGGATATCCACTTTGACCAGCCGTGCCGGGAACATAAAGCTTTCGTTGGTGGCTACCAGCACGTTATTGCCAGCCAGGGCCGGGCTGTTAAAGCTGGTGTCTTTGGTAATGGCTCTTTCTTTACCGCTGCGGGCATCAATTTGATACAGGCGGCTGGTGCCGGCGTCATCAATGCTGGCGAAGAAGCTACGGCTATCGTTGCTCCAGACAAAGTTGCTAACTGAACGATCCCAGTTGCCCGTCAGTTCGCGCGTGGTTTTCGCTGCCAGATCATAAATCATCAGCCGGGCGGTATCGCCATAAAAACCCTGAATTTTCTGCCGGCTAAAGGCTAAGCTTTTGCCATCCGGGCTAAAGCTTGGGTTGCTGTCCGGTGCTTGATTATCCGGGGTGATATTTTCTGCTTTATCGCTGCCAATAGCCGCTAAGAAAATATCAATTTTCGGATCAACGGTATTATCTGAACCGTTAGCATTAAAGGCGATAAAGCGCTCTTGCGGGTGCACGTCGTAGCTGCTGGCGCTCTGGCTGGAGCGAGGCAGTTCCAGACCAAATTTCTGGGTTACCGGCTCAACAGTACCGCCTTTGGCCGGAATACGGAACACATGAGCCTGGCGGTTTTCGTCAATCCAGTGATCGAAATGGGAATAGGGTAAGGCGTTCCACTGCCAGGCCGAGACTTTTTTGTCTTTGTTGGCTTTTAACTCTGCCGCCATCTCTTCCCAGTTTTTACCCGGCCAAACGCGGCTGATAAAATACAGATGCTCACCTACCCATTTAATGCCATAAACACCGGTTGGCACTTCGGTTAAGCGCTGGGCTTCACCAGGTGTGGTTAATGGCAGCAGGTAAATCTGGCCGGCTTCATCTTTATTACGCTGGCTGATAAAGGCCAGGGTTTTGCCATCCGGCGAAAAAGTCGCTTCGCTGGCGCGCATACCGTCCACCGTCAGCGGTCGCTGCTGGCCCTTGTCGTCAAATAACCATAAACGGGTATGGCCCTGATCGGCTTTCACATCAAAGCGGGTGACAGGGGCAACGATAAACTTACCGTCAGCGGAGGCTACCGGGCTGCCTATGCGCTCCAGTTGCCACATCCGCTCGACACTTAAGCTGTTATCCTGTTCGCTGCTGGCCAATGCCGCCAGCGGTAGCCACAGAAGTAACAGCCAGAGTTGCTGTAGTTTTTTCATCTTGGACTCCGGTTGTTTTTTATTGTCGCTGCGATGTTAGCACAAGTGCGGACTGGCCCAAGCCGTTTTGCCGCAGCATGCGGCGTTTTAGTCGGAAATGCCACCTGGTGGTATTGCTACTGGCTTTATGATCCGGCCGCTTGATATCTGATGTGTATTGGAAAAGTCTGTCATAGGGCCTCAGGGATTTTGCTATACTGCCGGCCGTTGTAACGCCGGATATCAGACAGCCAATGGTGAGCAAGCCCAATCAAATACAGACAACAAGCCAGTATGGCCTGGGTGATCCCGATGCCCGCTTTTGTGTTTATGTCGCGAACCGACCACCCATGCTGGAATATCAGGCTCTGGCCCAGATTCAGCCGCTATGCCGCGGCGAAATCGCGCTGATCAATCAGGCCTGCGGCAATGGCTGGCGCAAGGTGTTTAATGTTTATGCCAAGCTGCTATTTGCGCTGCCGCAAACGCCGTTGTTTACATTCCACCAGCATGCCGCCAGCTGGCAAGATTATCGCGATAGCCGGCTGTTACAAAACGGTAGTGATACTGCGCTATTATTTTCCGCACCACAGCTTGAGCCGGTAACAGATCGCATCCATATTATTGCCGGCCGCACCTTTGCCAAAGCGCTGCTGGAACAGGGGTTAGCAGCACAGTTGCAGTGGCTAAATGCCGAATTTGCTATTGATAAGCGGCAACGGCTGTTGGTTTGCCCGTATTTTGACTACCGGCAGCTTAATAATGAGAAAATTGATTATCTGGTTAGCCTGATTCGGCAGTTGGAGACGTTTTAATGAACCTGTCTGCGCAGTTACAGCAGCTTTCGACTTTACTACAACCTTACCCCTTTGGTATTGGTGGTAGTTGTTTACTCTGGCAATTGGGGCTGGAGGCGAACCCGGGCGATATCGACGTGGTTTGCCGCGAGCAGGATTTCGACGCCATTTGCCAGCTGTTAGCTCAACATTATCAACCAGAAGCCGTGACTTTTAACCCTGATTTTGTCACCCGCCACTTTGCCCGTTTTAGCCAGCCGGGTCAGCGTGATATTGAACTGATGGCCGGCATTGCCGTACTACAACAAGGCAAGCTAATCGAATGGACATTCCGCCCGGAACGCTGCTACTGGCAAAACCAGATCTGCTTTATGCCCGCCAGCGACTGGCTGGAACTATATGGTCTGTTTAACCGCCCCAAGCGGGTGGAGGCGTTAAAGCGGTATTTGGCGGAGTAGTTTGTCTGTTTCGTACACCGCTATCAAAAATGACTAATCAAATAGCGTCTTACCTGTTGGTTATACCTGTAAGTATTTCAAAGATGTGACTTATCGTCCGTGGTCTGTGCCTTTTTGTTGTTCAATAATCAGCGAACTGAAATAACCGGGGGCAGTGACATGCATAAGTTTGTTGAGAATGAGGAAATCTCGCTACCTTATGAAGAAGAGGTAAACGGCTACACGATTTTTATTGAAGTTAATCCGGACCATTGGCGTGGCGGTTTTGTCTGGTCGGTATGTATAGATGGTGCTGAGTTGGACTCAGGTATGGAATTCAAGACCGTAACCGCCAGATTACAAGCCTACAATATGCTTTCATCAGTGGTCTTCTGACTGCCAACTTGCGATTGCTGTATTTTTGATCATACTGTTTGTATACTGTATAAAAGATCAGATATTGCAATTGACAAAAAGGGAATAACAAGTGATGATTCGTCACACGTTTTTCCCTTAATTGGGAGGCAATCATGGAGCAAATGTCCTTGGATATGCAGTCTGGCGAAGATCGTAGCGGTAAAGTCTTAATAGAAAAGTTACTTGAAATCTATGATCAAAAATTTATTGGCGAATATCTCAACAAGTTCTCACCGGGCCACTGGTGTCGTGAAACAATCAATCGCTGGCTTAAAGGCAAAGCTACCCCCGCTTTAAGCATGGCGGAGTTCGAGCACCTGCAAAAACTCTTACCCAAAGAAAGAGTAAAACCAGAAACTGCAGACTTTCGCTTTATCGATCTATTTGCTGGTATCGGTGGTATTCGCAAAGGGTTTGAAGAGCAAAATGGCCTGTGCGTATTCACCAGTGAGTGGAATAAATACGCAGTGCGAACTTACAAAGCAAATTATGCTTGCAACGAGAATTACCATAAGTTCAACGAAGATATCCGTAACGTAACTCTGAGCCACAGGGACGATGTAAGTGAGGAAGAGGCTTACCGGAATATCGATAAAACTATACCTGATCATGATGTGCTACTAGCGGGATTTCCCTGTCAGCCTTTCTCAATTGCTGGCGTGTCGAAAAAAAATGCACTAGGGCGAGCACACGGTTTTGAATGTAAAACCCAGGGTACATTGTTTTTTGATGTAGCGCGTATTATTGCTGCTAAGCAACCAGCTGCTTTTGTTCTGGAGAACGTAAAAAATCTCAAAGGTCATGATAAGGGTAAGACGTTCAAAGTTATTATGGAGACTTTGGATGAGCTGGGTTATTGGGTAGCAGACAGTGAAATAACCGGTGCAAACGATCCAAAAGTGATTGATGGTAGACATTGGTTACCACAACACCGTGAACGAATTGTGCTTGTCGGATTCAGAAAAGATCTGAATGTTCATGAAGGTTTTACTTTGAAAGACATTCATAAGCTGATGCCTGAAACAAAACCAGTTCTCGGTGATTTACTGGATAAAGACGTACCAGATAACTACATACTGACCCCTAAACTTTGGCAGTATTTGTATGATTATGCAGCAAAGCATAAAGCAGCAGGAAATGGTTTTGGTTTTGGTTTGGTGAACGAAAAAAGTACGGCAACCAGAACGTTATCTGCCAGATATTACAAAGACGGTTCTGAAATACTGTTAGATCGCGGTTGGGATTTTAGTAAAGACTTTCACGACCACGGCAATCTTGAGAACAGACCAAGGCGACTCACGCCAATTGAATGCTCCCGCTTAATGGGATTTTGCCGCCCGGGAGAAATCGACTTTGTAATTCCGGTATCAGATACCCAAGCTTACAAACAATTCGGTAATTCCGTTGTTGTTCCAGTTTTCCAAGCTGTAGCCATGCTAATGAAAAACAGGATCAACCTAGCAATTACAAGACAACAGGAAGGTTGCTTGCGCAAATTAGCTTAGAACCCGGTGGAAGACAGCAAGCAAATTTGCTTGCTGTCTTTTTTATTAATATCAAAGGTAAGTACTTGGGGCATTATATTTAATCAAATTTTAGACAAATCAATGTGTTGAAGCGATTCATATAACAATGAAATATTATTCCATTTAACTCTAAACTGATTTCTCTTTTTTGGCTTCCAAGTCTGGCCATTGAATTTCATGTTTATCCCCGGATCGTAGTAGATCACACTGTTGTAAAGAGCATCAAGAAATTTATCAAGGTTGGTTCCTTTTCCCAAGGTAAGTTCGGGCCCAAACTGATAATAGTTGAGAGAAGATTTCCTTACGGTATAGGAAACAAAACATGTGTTTGAATGTTTCTTTTTCCAATGATCAATTATCTTGTCAAAGCTCCAACCGGCAACAATTACTCCAGAAGCATTTTTCAGAAACAGTCCTCCAGAAGGATCTGTAATGCTCTTAGATATCGGATCATATCCATCAAGATACATAGTCAAAGCTGTTTTGATATTAAAATTACCCACGAGATGTTTACTTGCAAAATCGAGCCTATCAGCAGTCTTTCTTGTGCCATACTGGCGCAGAAAAGTTTCAAGATCATCAAGATAACTACCAATATTTGGCTCTGGAGTCATTAAAGTCACTACTGACCCCGAGTGGGCTTTGAGTTCCCAGTCGAAAAAATCTGGGTCTGAGTGCCCATTAGGCGTTATCCCAAACTGTGCTTCAAGAGTATAACCTGCTCCATTCAAAGCAGAGTAGGGTTGCATAATGCCTTGTTTATTCAATCTACAAGACTCAATTTCCCCGGATAAATAAATGGCATGTAACTTTTCGATAAGTTTCTGCTGAGTTGATTTTCCGGGCTGAACATACTCATAAAAAACAGTTGCGACTTTTAAAAGCTTGTCACGGTCGATTGCTTGACTTAACTCTTCTGAAAGAGGGTCATCCCATCCAGTACAGTAAGCCAATACAATTTTTTCGCTAACACCGAGAATAAGAAAACGCTGCTTTTCAGCTCTTTGCTTTCTTTGTTGGGGAGTCGGAGGTTGCATCAGATGACTGGGTGAAAGAGTGCAGCCTTTAAGAAAGCCCGACATTCGGGTTTCTGGATAATTTGGGTATAAAATAATTTGCGAATGTTTGGCCTGCTCAAGATTGCCACTAGTATCGAGCCAAAACAAGTTCAAAGGCGCTTTGAAAATAGGGCCTTTTTTACTCACACCTGCACTATGCATTTCTCCAGATGGAATTATTCTAATAACATCGAAGTCAGAACCAAGGTATATCTGATTTTTTGAGTTGTCATTGTTTGCAAGACGTTTAACTAATACCCGGTTAGCCCCATTAGTGAACATTATTTTTGCCAAGTCATTTAATTTCATCTTAATACTTTGATTTACGAGGAAATGCTTCCAAATCTAACAGAGTACTTCAAAACTTAACAGCTGCAATTACGAGATTATTTACCTTTATTGGGTATACTTGCGAATGAGCCGATATATATTATGGACATGTATAAATGAAATACTTGTTATGACCGATGTTCACTCCAAAGCTGTCAGAAGCAAAAACATGGCTGCTATTAAAGGCCGTAATACCGGGCCCGAAATGCTGGTGCGCAGAGCATTACACCAGGCCGGATTCCGTTACCGGCTGCATGTTGCCAGCTTACCGGGTAAACCGGATATGGTGTTTCCGCGCTATAAAGCCGTGATCTTTGTGCAAGGCTGTTTCTGGCATCAGCACCAGTGCGCTATGTTTCACTGGCCGAAAACCCGCTCGGAGTGGTGGCGGCAGAAAATCAGAGCCAACCGTTCGCACGATGAAGTTGTGCAGGACAAGTTACGTGAGCTGGGCTGGCGGGTTTTGTTGATTTGGGAGTGCGCGATAAAAGGGAAAAATAAGCTACCGCCGGGTCAATTAGTTTCTAATATTTCAGACTGGCTGCAAGCAGGTAATAGTTTCGCAGAATTGCCAGCAGTAATGGTTTAACATTTTCGTTTGCATATCTGAATCTTATGCGCGAAAAAATGCAATTTTCTACACTTTTCTGCGCATAAAAATGTCCAAATACCACACTTTTCTGCGCCTAAAAGTGCGATAGAGCTAATTATCACAGCCGAGCTGCAAAGATTCGTTAAAAAGTTGGCATGCTTAGAGTATAAGATTGCTCTTATGATACCTTGACAAGTCGAGCAGGAGCTCTCTGATGCAAGCTTTAGAACTTAAGATCCCACCGCTGCTTTTAATGTTGTTATTCGCGCTGGCGATGTGGCTGCTGGCGCCACTTACTACGCCATTCTCTGCGCAACTGGCGCTACCGGCGTTATATACCACTGTGCTGGCGCTGTGTTTGGCGGTGACTGGTGTGGCGGTGGCACTGGCCGGGGTATTGGCGTTTCGGCGTGCTAAAACCACAGTGGATCCGCGGCTACCGCAACAAAGCTCCAGTCTGGTGCTAGTGGGCATATACCGTTATAGCCGTAACCCAATGTATCTGGGGTTTTTATTGTTGTTGGCAGCCTTTGCCTGTTATTTGCAGAGCCTACTGGCTTTGGCTTTTTTACCGCTGTTTGTACTTTACTTAAATCAGTTTCAGATAAAACCCGAGGAGCGTTTTTTACAGCAGAAGTTTGGCAAGGATTATCAGGTTTATTTACATAATGTAAGGAGATGGTTATAGCGATAATGCTTTGCTACTATTTGCCTGTCTTGCTATTTTCGTTTTTTATCAGCTGCTTGCAATTTCACTCCTATGACGTTCTTGTTGCCATGTTTCTCATATGATAATTTTTAGTTGGCTAAAGTGTGGCCATGTAAATAAACATAAGAAAAGGACATCCATGAACATTCCATTTAAACTCTCACTGTGCGCTGTGGCGACGGCCTCCCTGCTTTTACCGCTCGATTCCATCGCACAACAACAAAATACTGAAAGCTCCGACCTGCAACAAGTTGAACGTATTGAAGTAACCGGCTCCCGGATCAAGCGTAATGATCTGGAAGGCGCCGTACCAATCACGGTGATTGACCGTGATGCCATTTCCAAGTCTGGTTTTTCTAATCTGCAACAGCTGCTGGAGCGGACGCCGGTAGCCGGTGTGGGCACGTTTTCTACCCGCGGTAATAATCAGGACTCCACCGCCAATGGCGGCGCTGCCATCAGTTTGCGCGGCTTTGGTGCTGATGCTACCTTGGTGTTGATCAATGGCCGGCGGGTTGCAGTAAGTGCCTTTGCCGAAAATATTGCCAATTCCTTTGTCGATATTAATAGTATTCCGGTGGCCGCCATTGAACGGGTAGAAATCCTGAAAGATGGTGCTTCTGCCGTGTACGGCTCTGATGCCGTTGCCGGCGTGGTCAACGTGATACTGCGTAAAGATTTTGAAGGCACCGAAATCTCCTTTAGTCACGGCGGTACTACAGGGCCTTCCTATGATGAAACGTCGGCCAGCATGGTGTGGGGGACTCAGGGTAAAGAGGCCAGCGCCACGCTGATTCTGGATTACTTTAAGAACACTACTATTCTGGGCTCGGAGATGGGCCGCTTTGGTACTGCCAATCAGGCACCTTATGGCGGTAATGATTTACGTTCATCGCGTGGTTATCCGGGTAACTTTATTGTCAACGGTGTCACCCGGATCGATCCGGGCTGTCCGGCAGATCAGGCTTTTGGCCAGACCTGTGTTTTTGACTATGGTCCTTTTATTATGGCTGCCACTCCTGCTGAGCGTGTAGGCGCGGTATTAATGGCCAGCCAGAACCTGGGTGCCAATACTCAGGCTTATGCTGAGTTATCGGTACAACATAACCGGTCTAAGGCGCAGGGGGCGGCAACGCCGCTCGATGGCGATGCAGGTCTGACTGTACCGGGTACTCATCCCAACAATCCTTTTGGCACTGATATCAGAATTAACCGCTTCAGAACCGTTGATGCCGGCCCCCGTACCTGGGATATCGAGTCTGACTCATTACGCCTGGTATTGGGTGTGAAAGGCCAATTTAATGAATTGGATTGGGATATTTCAGCGCAAAAAGGCCGCAGCGAGTCGATGCAAACCGGCAGCAAGTCGCAGGGCTGGGTAAGAACCGACTTCTTACAGCAGCAGATCAACCTTGGCCGTTATAACCCCTTTGGTGGTTTCAGAAACTCTCCGGAAGTGATTGATGCGATTACTACCAGTCTGGTGCGTCGCGGCGAGTCACATCTGACCGCCTTTGATGCCAGTATCAGCGGTGATGCCTTCAAGCTGGGTGATCAGATGGTGTCGTTCGCAGCCGGTGCGGAATACCGTAAAGAAGATGCCTTTGACCAGCCGGATGATCAGTTCCAGCGTGGTTTGATTTTTGGTACCGAATCGGTATCTGCTCAGGCTGAGCGCGATCAGTATGCCGCCTATATCGAGTTTCTGGTACCACTGAGCGACCAATTAGAGTTAACCCTGGCTGGCCGCTATGATGATTACAGCGATTTTGGTTCGACCACTAACCCGCAGGTCAGTATCAAGTGGCGGCCGCAGGATAACTTTACTGTGCGGGCATCCTATGGTCAGGGTTTCCGGGCGCCATCACTGGCCCAGATTGGTTTAGGGCCGTCGCAGGAGTCGGTATTCTTTACTGATACTTTCCGTTGCCCTACCCCCGATGCCAGCAATCCGGCGTGTGCTGCAACTGACTATACCATCGTCTTTGTCGGCGGTGAGGGCTTACAACCGGAAGAGTCCGAGACCTTTAATATCGGCTTTGTCTGGCAGGTCACTGATCAGTTTGATATCAGTGCGGATGTGTGGAGCATCACTCAGGATAATAAAATCGACAAAAACGACTATGAAAACGTGTACGCTGCGGAGTGTAACCGTCAAAACAGTACCCTCTGTGTGCGGTTAGCGCCTTTGCCGGGTCAAACGCTGGGAGAGCTGTCACGGATCTTCAATAGCTACATTAATATCAGCTCGCAGGAAGCCCGGGGCTTGGATCTGTCAACGGCTTACCGCTTCAATCTGCAGCAGTATGGTGCCTTGCGGCTTAGCCTGGACTACTCCTACACCGATTCATTTAAGAAGAACGGTATCGAGTACGCCGGCGAGTACAACTATCCGCAGCATCGCTGGTTAGCGACTGCTGACTGGAGCTACGGCGATTGGGGTCTGGTCACCAGCCTGAACTATGTGGGTGCCTTTGAAGATTATGCACCTCCGGCCGAAGTGATGAGCACCAAAACCCGCACCGTTAGTGCCCAGGCATTGCTGGATATTCAGGGCCGTTACAGTCTGAACAGCAATACCACTCTAATGCTGGGGATGAACAATGCGCTGGATAAGGATCCGCCATTTGCGATTGGTGATGGTGATGCCGATCTGTATGGCTATGCCTCTAAAGTGCACAACCCTCGCGGCCGCTTTATTTACGGTAAGATCAATTACCGTTTCTGATTAGCTCGTTAGCCTAACCAAGGCAGCACTGTTGTGCTGCCTTAATCGCTTTATCCCAACATCGGCTTTAAATATTTCCCCGTGTAAGATTTCTCACAGGCGGCTACCTGCTCCGGCGTGCCGGCAATCAGGATTTCGCCACCGCCGCTGCCACCTTCCGGGCCTAAGTCGACAATCCAGTCGGCGGTTTTAATCACATCCAGATTGTGCTCAATTACCACTATGGTATTGCCGTGATCACGTAGCCGGTGCAAGACATTCAGCAGCTGCTGGATATCGTAAAAATGCAGGCCGGTAGTGGGTTCATCCAGGATATACAAGGTTTTACCGGTATCGCGTTTACTTAGTTCACGTGCCAGTTTCACCCGTTGTGCTTCACCGCCGGATAAGGTGGTCGCCGACTGCCCGAGCTTAATATAGGACAGGCCAACATCCATCAGGGTTTGCACCTTACGCTTAATCGCCGGGATGGCGTCAAAGAAATCCAGCGCATCTTCCACCGTCATATCCAGCACTTCGTGGATATTCTTGCCTTTGTATTTAATTTCCAGCGTTTCGCGGTTATAGCGTTTTCCCTTACAAACATCGCAGGGCACATACACATCGGGTAAAAAGTGCATTTCTACTTTAATGACGCCGTCGCCCTGACAGGCCTCACAGCGCCCACCTTTGACGTTAAAACTAAAGCGGCCGACCTGATAACCGCGTGAGCGCGCTTCTTGGGTACCGGCAAACAGCTCGCGTACGCCGGTAAAAATACCGGTGTAGGTCGCGGCGTTAGAACGCGGCGTGCGACCAATCGGGCTTTGATCGATATCGATTACTTTATCAAAATGCTCCAGCCCGCTTACCGCCTTATAGGGCGCCGGATCGTCACCTTCGGCCTTATTTAATACCCGGTGGGCGATGCGGAACAGCGTATCGTTGATCAATGTCGACTTTCCGGAGCCGGACACCCCGGTAACACAGGTCATCAGGCCAAAGGGAATGGCGAGATCGACGTTTTTCAGGTTATTGCCGCTGGCGCCGGTCAGATTTAACCATTTATCATTCAGCGGTGTACGCTTCGCTGGCACCGCGATTTTGCGTGCCCCCGACATATACTGGCCGGTCAGTGATTCTTCTACCGCCATCACTTGCTGCAGCGTGCCCTGCGCTACGATATTGCCGCCATGCACGCCGGCGCCTGGGCCGATATCAATAATATAGTCCGCGGCCCGCACGGCATCTTCGTCATGCTCAACCACGATCACGGTATTACCCAGATCGCGCAGATGATTCAGCGTCGCCAGTAAGCGGTCGTTATCACGCTGGTGCAAACCGATAGAGGGCTCATCCAGCACATACATCACGCCAACTAAACCGGCGCCGATCTGGCTGGCTAAACGGATGCGCTGTGCTTCGCCGCCAGACAGGGTTTCGGCGCTGCGCGACAGGTTCAGGTAGTTAAGGCCGACATTCACCAGAAACTGCAGCCGATCCTGAATTTCTTTTAATACCTTTTCGGCAATTTTGGCTTTCTGGCCGGTCAGGCTGAGTTGCTGGAAAAACGCCAGACAGTCGCCAATCGCCAGTTCTACCACTTGCGGTAAGGTAGTTTTACCGATAAAGACATGGCGGGCTTCGGTACGTAGCCGGGTGCCATGACAGCTGGGGCAAGGCTGGCTGGCCAGATATTTACTCAGCTCCTCACGTACCGAGTTCGATTCGGTTTCGCGGTAGCGACGCTCCATATTCGGCAAAATGCCCTCAAACGGATGGCTGCGCAGCACAATATCGCCGCGGTCATTCAGGTATTTAAAGTCGATAATGGTATTGCCGCTGCCATACAGGATAACGTCCTGCTGCTTTTTGCTCAGGCTGTTAAAGGGCACATCCAGCTGAAAATTGTAGTGCTCAGACAGTGCCTTTAGCATCTGAAAATAATAGAAGTTACGCTTATCCCAACCCCGGATCGCCCCGCCAGCCAGACTTAGCTCATCACTGACCACCACTTTTTTCGGATCGAAGAATTGCTTCACACCCAAACCATCGCAGCTGGGGCAGGCGCCGGCCGGGTTATTAAAGGAAAACAGCCGTGGCTCCAGCTCGGTCATGGAGTAACCGCAAGTCGGACAAGCATAGTTAGCGGAAAACACCAGCTCTTCAGCATCAGGCTGGTCCATCAGCGCCACCCGCGCCACGCCGCCCGACAGTTGCAGTGCGGTTTCGAACGACTCGGCCAGCCGCAGTTTAATATCATCCCGCACCTTAATGCGGTCCACTACCACTTCAATGGTGTGCTTTTTCTGCAGATCTAACTTTGGCGGATCGGACAGATCGCAAATTTCACCGTCAATCCGCGCCCGTACATAGCCCTGTGCTGCCAGATTTTCCAGCGTTTTAACATGTTCACCTTTGCGCTCCTGCACCACCGGTGCCAACACCATCAGCTTGGTGCCTTCCGGAAATTCGGTGGCTTTATCCACCATCTCACTAATGGTTTGCGCGGCGAGGGGCAGATCATGCTCCGGGCAACGCGGCTCGCCGACCCGCGCAAATAATAAGCGCAGATAATCGTAAATTTCGGTAATGGTACCCACAGTAGAGCGCGGGTTATGTGAGGTCGACTTTTGTTCAATCGAGATCGCCGGTGACAAGCCTTCAATATGATCAACATCCGGCTTTTCCATCAGGCTTAAAAATTGCCGGGCATAGGCCGACAGCGATTCGACATAGCGGCGCTGCCCTTCGGCATACAGGGTATCAAAGGCCAGCGACGATTTACCGGAGCCGGATAAACCTGTTACCACGATCAGTTTGTCGCGTGGCAGGGTCAGCGAAATATTCTTCAGGTTGTGGGTGCGGGCGCCGCGGATCTCAATTTTGTCCATGGTGGTTCCATTTAGCCGGATAATGCTGTACAAATATACACTAGGCTGTGCAGTAATTGCCAGCTGCAAGCGGATTAAAGCTGCTTATACGCCGCCGATCTGGCTTTGGCCCGCCGTAGGCAGCATTTCACTGTCGCAATGGCAGGCATTGCTGCGGGCGCTGCCGCCGGCCGGCTTTTTTATGCTAAACTGCCGCCCTGTTTATTTTGAACCTCTGGTGTTAGCTGTTCGCATGCATCATTTGAATGCCCTGGAAAAGCGCGCCGCCGTAGCGCTGGCGCTGGTGTTTTCTACCCGTATGCTCGGGCTCTTTATGCTATTGCCGGTGTTTGCCCTGTACGGCGAACAGCTGGCCGGTTTTTCCCCGCTGTGGATCGGGTTAGCGATTGGCGCTTATGGTTTAACCCAGGCGATTTTACAAATTCCTTTTGGTTGGCTGTCGGACAAAATTGGCCGGCATAGAGTTATGCTGCTGGGCTTAGCGCTGTTTGTGCTGGGTTCGGTCGTGGCAGCGCTGGCAGAGTCCGTTTATCTGGTGACGCTGGGCCGCGTATTGCAAGGTGCCGGGGCGATTTCCGGTGCGGTGTTGGCACTGGCAGCCGATCTAACGCGCGAAGAGCAGCGGCCGAAAGTGATGGCGATTATCGGCGCCACCATAGGTTTATCCTTTGCCTTGGCAATGGTACTGGGGCCATTACTGGCGAAACTGGCCGGTTTAAGTGGCGTGTTCTGGTTTACCGCGGTAATGGCGGTGGCGGCCATGTTGCTGGTCGCTTTCGTGGTGCCGAAAAGTGTCAGTAAGGCACCGGCTGCTGAAACCTTGGCCTTACCGCAAAGTTTGGCTGCGATGTTCCGGCACCGGCAACTATTACAGCTGGACTTAGGCGTATTATTGTTGCACCTGATGCTTACGGCGATGTTTGTTGCACTACCGCCGCTACTGGCGTCGCAGCAGTTCGCGGCAGAGCAGCATTGGCAGCTGTATTTACCGGTATTATTGCTGTCGTTTGTATTTATGGTGCCGATGATGCTTATTGCGATGCGCCGGCAGCAGGAAAAACGGTATTTTTTAATAAATATACTATTATTAGTTATTGCGATGTTAATCGCTTGGCAGGCAAACTGCTTCTGGTTGTTAGCGCTGGCGCTGCTGGTATTTTTTACCGGCTTTAATTTTCTGGAAGCCAGTTTACCGGCAATGGTGTCGCGGGTTGCACCCGCCGGCCAGCGTGGCAGTGCGATGGGGATTTACTCCAGCAGCCAGTTTTTCGGTGCCTTTTTAGGCGGCTTGCTGGGTGGTGCTATCGCCCAGCAGTTTGGTTTTATGGCGGTGTATGGCGCCCTAGCAGTAATTGGTTTAGTATGGCTTATCATAGCCAGCACCATGCAGGTGCCCGCCCGTGCCCAGCGCTTATCGCTACCGGTTGCTGTCAGCACTGAGCAGCAAGCCGGCCAGCTGGCAGCCAGGCTCAGTAGCCTGGCCGGGGTACAGGAAGTCACTATTTTATTGGCCGATCAGCGCTGCTACCTGAAAGTCAGTTCGCAGCAGTTTGACATCGCACAGGCTCAGTCTTTGATTGCCGCTGGCAATCAGTAACAATTTTGCAGGAGAAATACGCATGGCGCGTGGAATTAACAAAGTCATTTTAATCGGTAATCTGGGCCAGGATCCGGAAGTCCGTTATATGCCGCAGGGCGGCGCCGTCGCTAACCTGAGCATTGCGACCTCTGAAAGCTGGAAAGATAAAGCTACCGGCGAAATGAAAGAGCAAACCGAATGGCACCGGGTCGTGATTTACCAGCGTCTGGCAGAAATTGCCGGCGAATATCTGCGTAAAGGCTCTAAGGTGTATATCGAAGGCAAGCTGAAAACCCGTAAGTGGCAGGATCAGCAAGGCGTAGAGCGTTACACCACCGAAATCGTTGCCAATGAGCTGCAAATGCTGGACGGTCGTGGCGAAGGCCAGGGTGGCGGCATGGGTGGTGGTATGGGCGGTGGCCAGCAAGGTTATCAGCCGCGGGCGCCACAACAAGCCGCTCCGCAGCAAGCTGCCTATCAGGGCGCACCACAACAGAATTTCCAGCCGCAAGGCAATTATCAAAAGCCGGCACAGCCACAAGGTGGCTTCCAGCAACAGCCGCCAGCGCAGCAGCGCCCGCCGATGGAACCACCAATCGACTTTGATGACGATATCCCGTTCTAAGGTTGTTAACTAAGCCCCTGCTACGGGGCTTTTTTCTGCTTGCTATTCAACACCGTCAGTGTCTATAGTCAGAGTAGTGCTCAGCAGGAAGCGCCACTATGCCACCGCATTCACATCATCATTCTCACTCACATTCGCAGCACCCGCACTCGCGGCATCAGCACGGTCATGGGTCTCATCGGCACGGCCATGGTTTAGCGGCGACAGAGGATAGCGGTAGCCGGCTGGGTTGGGCGTTTTTTCTGAATCTGGGTTTTACCATTATTGAGTTTATTGGCGGCTGGCTGACTAATAGCACGGCCATTATGGCCGATGCCATTCATGATCTTGGCGATAGTCTGGCGCTGGGCAGTGGCTGGCTGTTGTATAAGCTGGGTAAAAAAGCGCCCACTGCACATTACACCTACGGTTATCGCCGGCTTAGTTTATTCGGCGCTTTGTTAAATTGTTTCATTCTGATTGCCGGTTCAGTCTGGATCCTGGCCGAAGCCATTCCGCGACTTAGTGAGCCGGTGATGCCGCTGACTGAGGGCATGATGGCGCTGGCCGTGCTCGGCATAACCGTGAACGGTTTTGCCGCCTATAAACTCAGTGGCGGTAAAACCCTGAATGAGCGGGTACTGAACTGGCACCTACTGGAGGATGTGCTGGGTTGGGTTGCCGTGCTGCTGGCGGCGTTGGTGATGCATTTTGTCGATTGGCCAATTATTGACCCGCTGTTATCGATCGCCTTTACCTTGTTTATTCTGTTTAATGTGCTGCGCAATTTACGCAGCACGGCGCGGCTGTTTTTTCAGGCGGTACCGGATACCGCCTTACTGGCGCAGATCGAACAACGTTTACTCACCCAGCCGCAGGTGCGTGAAGTGCATCATTTACACCTATGGTCGCTGGATGGTGAGCAGCATGTGCTCAGTGCGCATCTGGTAGTAGAGCTGGAAGAACTGAGCCAGTATCAGCAGTTAAAAAGCCAGGTTGAGCAGCTACTCAGCGACTTTTCACTACTGAATACTACGATAGAAATTGAGCTGGCCACTGAAGCTTGCCGTGATCGGCGGCATTAGTGTGCCCGCACTCCAACTCCCTGTTGTTGTGCCAGTAACTGGCGGAAGGTTTCGGCGGGTACCGGCTTACTAAAATAGTAACCCTGATAGTAGTTACAGCTCATTTGTTGTAGCATCGCCAGTTGCTCAGCGGTTTCAACACCTTCTGCTAGCACTTCAAACCGCAGTGTATGCCCTAACTCAATAATTGCCTTGGTAATTTGCTGATTATCCGGGTTGGTGGTCATATTGCAGATAAAACGCCGGTCTACTTTCAGGATATCCAGCGGCAGGCGCTGCAAATATGCGAGGGAGGAATAGCCGGTACCAAAATCGTCAATTGCCAATCTGACGCCGGTAGCCCGTAACTGCTGCATAGTTTCGATAACCTTGTCCTCGTCCTGCATCAAGGCGCTTTCGGTCACCTCCAGCTCCAGGAACTTAGCCGGAAAGCCGGTCTCCGCTAACAAAGTTCTAACTTGTTGTCCCAGTTCGCCGCGGCTAAATTGGTGAGCTGACACATTGACCGCCAGGCTTATGGCGGGCAGGCCTTCGTCCAGCCAGGCTTTGCCTTGCACGCAGGCTTGCTGCAATACCTGGATCCCCAGAGCATGAATAAGGCCCGAGCTTTCAGCCAGTGGAATAAAAATTTCCGGGCTGACAAAGCCCAGTTCAGGATCACGCCAACGTAGCAACAGCTCTGCACCTATAATCCTGCCTGTTGCCACCTCCAGTTGCGGCTGATAATAACAATGTAATTGCCCGGTTTTAATGGCGTTACGTAACCGGCCTTCCAAAACCAGCCGCTGTCTGGCTTGGGCGGTTAGCTGGTCACTATAATAATAATAAGTATTACGGCCTTCAGCCTTGGCTTTATAAAGAGCCGCATCGGCACCCTGTAGTAGGGCTTCGACGTTGTCGTGATGTTGCGGAAACAGGCTGATACCAATTGAGGCAGCCGCACTAAGCTCCAAATCCGGCGGTAACATCAGAGTTTGCTGCATGGTGCGCAGCAGTTCCTGTGCAAAACGGGCGGCATCTTCCGGTTGCTCCAGATGTTCGATCAAAATAGCAAACTCGTCACCGCCCAGACGGGCCAGGGTATCAGTATCGCGGCAGCAAATCCTAAGCTTCTCAGCAACTTGCTTCAGTAACTGGTCACCAACATTATGGCCGTAAGAGTCATTGATATTCTTGAAGTTATCCAGATCCAGAATCAGTACCGCCAGTTGTAACTGCTCACGGCGAGCGACTTTCAATGCCTGTTCCAATTGATTGGCAAAGAAGTGCCGGTTCGGCAGGTGGGTCAGCGGGTCATATTGCGCCAGAAACGCCAGCTGGGCTTCCTGCTGTTTATAGGTGGTCAGGTCAATGTCGATACAATAGATTTGCGGCTTTTTATCCGGCAAGATCACCACTGCATGCGAGGAATACACGGTAACCGGGCTGCCGTCCTTGCGTTTTAATACCAGCTCTTCAGCATGGCGGGCCTCGCCGCTGCTGGCCATCTGGCTTACTGCCTCCTTGACACCTTCCTGCATTTTTTCCGGAATGATTAGATCCAGCAAATTACGGCCGATGGCTTCCTGGCTGCTGTAGCCGTACACCAGCTCACTGCCTTTATTCCAGAACAAGGTAGTACCATCTTCATCATAGCCCTGCACCGAGATCGTCGGCATGCTATCGAGCAGGGTACGAAAGCGCAGCTCACTCTCTTCCAGTTTTAGCTGCGCCAACTTCACATCCGAAATATCCTGAATAACAGACACAAAAAAAGTGTCGGAGATATCAGTGGCTGCAATTAATGACACGGACAATCTGGCCCAGATCACCTGGCCGTCCTTACGCAAATAGCGTTTTTCTAAAGAGTAGTGCTGACGCAGGCCACTTAAGGTCTCTTCTACTAATGCCTGGTCACGGGCTAAATCCATAGGGTGTGTTAACTGCTGGAAGCTCAGTTCCCGTAGTTCTGCCATGCTGTAACCCAGCAGACGACACAATTCCTGATTAACGCGCAAGAACTGACCGTTTGGGCTGACATGGGCAATACCGGCGGCCGCTTTTTCAATGGTCTGGTCCAGAATATACTCGGACTTGGTCAGAGAGCGCGAGAAATGCAGGCGTTGCTTGAGTAGCAGCCAGGCCAGTGCGGCGGTTAGCGCAATATAAAAATAGCCTTTATAGCTTTGATAACGGGACAACGTTTGTGGATCGTCAGCCAAAGTCAACAGTAATTGGTCGCTAAAGGTGATCCATAGCGCACCAAATAACAGATAGATCAAGGCACCGAACAGAGGGTAATAGCGGAGCTTGTTGAGTTTAGCGTCCAATTGCTTCATAGCGTGTGGCGTTGTCCAGACAGATATTGCGAACCCTTTGCTATCAAGCATAGCTTAATTTTACTAACTGTATGGCGCTAGTGATAAAAAACGGGCTTAACGCCCGTTTTAAATCTCGCTGCAGACTACGACAGCATTAGAACGAATACACCAGTGTTAAAGAGGTTTGGGTATCAGTGCGCTTTTTATCAACCGGTACATCAGAGTCATTTTGTACCAGAAAGGCGGCTTTCATCTGCATGGCACCGTTGATCCGGGCACTTAGCGCCGTTTCGGCAATGGTACGGGTATTATCATCACCGTACTCGACACTCAGCGTTTGGGTAAAGGTCGCTGATTCACTCAGCGTCCATTTATAGGATGCAGCAGCACGGGCCAATAAACCGTTCTCGGTTTCATCATTGGCACGTTTAGCGGTGTAATAACCGGGACCGATCTCAACATCCAGTGACTGCTGTTCCAGATTTAACAGCCGGGTACCATAACCGGCCGCCAGCGTGGTGTAGCGGGTATAGGCACCAAACTTATCATCGGTGTAAGAACCCAATACAAACAAGTTATCGTGCTCTTCAGTCAGCTTATAAGCACCTTTGGCAGACACCAGATAGCGCTCGGCAGAGCGCTCTTTAATTTTGTTGCCATCGGCATCGGTTTTCTGATCTTCTTTAAAAAATGCACTCAGAATATACTGGTTGCTCCATTTGCGCAGATCTTGCTTGGCATCCAGCTTACCGGTAATCGAGGTACCCTCGGTGTTACCGGTAGTGGTAATGGCACCCAGCTCAGCAGAGGTGGTCCAGACTTTCTTATCGGCGGCCTGCGCCTGAGTGGTCGCGGCCAGCGCGGCCAGCATCGCGATAGTTAATGCTTTCATACAGCTTCCTTTACGTCTTTCTTGATATGTACATCCATTTGCGGGAATGGAATACCAATACCTTGCTCGTCGAAGGTTAATTTCACTTTTTCCAGCGTGTCCCAGTACACGCCCCAGTAGTCTTCGGTTTTTACCCAGGGCCGGACAATAATATTGACCGAGGAGTCCGCCAGCTCTGAGACCCGGATATTTGGCGCCGGTTCCGGCAATACCCGCGGATCGTCCTGAATAATCTGCTGTAGAATAGTTTTGGCTTTGCGTAAGTCCGAGTCGTAACTGATCCCGATCACCAGATCGACGCGTCGGGTGCTCTCGGCAGAGAAGTTAGTAATATGGCCGCCGGTAATCTTTGCATTCGGCACTATTACCCTTTTGTTGTCCGGTGTCTTCATAATGGTCTGAAAGATTTCGATCTTATCGACGGTGCCAGTAATGCCGCCGGCATCAATAAAGTCGCCTGATTTAAACGGCCGGAACAGAATAATCAGTACGCCGGAAGCAAAGTTTGCCAGCGAGCCTTGCAGCGCCAAACCAACGGCCAGACCGGCGGCACCTAAAATGGCAATAAAGGACGTGGTTTGTACCCCAATCTGTGACAGTGCCATCAAGGCCGTGGCGATCATCAGGATCGCATACAGGATACTGGACAGGAAGGAGACAACGGCTTTATCTATTTTGCGGGATAACAAGCCTTTTTCCATCAACCCAGACACACTACGGGCGATGATGCGGCCGACATAGAAAATCACAATAGCTGCGATAAGTTGTAGCAAATATCCCAGCAGTACTTCGTGGTTTTGCTGAAATAACTCGGTAATTTGCTCCATAGGTTCACTCCTGTGAAAGTGGTTCGAACCGGCATAGTATCATAAAATCTCGCCAATTTTGGCTGGCAAGTGAGCATTTGCCGCTATACTGGGGCTAGCTGCTGAAAAAAGCACTTGGTAGCCAGTGTGCTTTTTGGTTAAAATGCCGCGTCTCAGAGGTGACTGTAGCTCAGTTGGTAGAGCCCCGGATTGTGATTCCGGTTGTCGTGGGTTCGAGCCCCATCAGTCACCCCACTTTTCTGCCTGCAACCCTGCTGCGCCCCCTGCTATACTTGACTAACATTTAGTCTGTTCCTGGCAAACCATGGACTTAACTTCGTTACAGCAACAATTACAGCAACCCAAACTGGCTCCGGTTGAGCAATGGGATCCGCCTTTTTGTGGCGATTTACCGCTTCGCATTGATAGTCAGGGCCGCTGGTGGTATCAGGACGGCGAAATTACCCGTCCGGGCCTGATTAAACTCTTTGCGTCAGTGTTAATCCGCCAGGGTGATGATTATTTTTTACAGACGCCGGCTGAGAAAGTGCGGATCCAGGTGGAAGATGCGCCCTTTATCGCAGTGAGTAGCGACTGGCAAGCCGGCTCTGCTGGCCCGGAGCTGTGGCTAACCACCAATCTGCAAGACAAGATCCCGGTCTGTGCTGACTACCCGCTGTTGTTACAGCAGCATGGCGGACAGCAACTACCTTACCTGATGCTATGGCGCGGCCTGTCGGCCCGTTTACACCGAAATCTGTATTATCAGTTGTTAGATCAGGCGCAGCTGCAACAGGATGCGGCTGGCAGCAAGGCACTACTCTATAGTAGCGGGCAACCCTATCTGCTGGCATCTTCGGATGAGCTGCCCGGGTAGCGGTTCAATGCTGTGACAGCGCGGCTTATCGCAAATTCTGGTCAGATATCGCAAGCCAATTGCGGGGCAGCCTGTCGCGTTTGATAGTGAAGCAACACTTGCCACAGGATAATAATAATGAAAACGTCACTCTCCGTGCTAACCCTTGCCTGTTTAACCGCGTTCAGCTTGGCTGATGCCGCCGCGACGACCTATATTCATGCCGGCCGCCTGATTACCGCTGAGCATACCCAGCCGCTGACCGAGCACACTATCATTGTTGATGGCAATAAAATTGTCGGCGTCGAGCGTGGCTACCAAACGCCAACAGCGGGTGCCACTTTGATTGATTTACGCCAGCATACAGTGATGCCGGGGCTGATGGATATGCATACCCATTTTTCGACCCAGATGAGTGCAACCTCTTATGGCGAGGGCCAGCGCCTGAATGAGGCTGATTTTGCATTACGCGGAGCCGTGTTTGCTGAGCGAACCCTGCTGTCTGGCTTTACCACAGTACGTGAGCTTGGAGAC
>OGCL01000146.1_pt1 | contig 80239 bp, 83 predicted proteins | sample 1570041 | NCBI WGS metagenome assembly OGCL01 (sample SAMN06266162, study PRJEB24511) | hot springs metagenome | isolation source: Hot spring water | place: South Africa: Limpopo | collected 2015-06-22
ATAACCTGAAGGTTAGCCTTCGCTGAAACTCGCTTCGCTCGTTTTCTCGGTCGCTGCGCTCCGTGCGCCTTGCGCTTGATCCCGCTCGCTGCTTTCTTCAGCGTTTTCTTAAGCGTTTCCCTACCCGGTCGCCACCGGCGCCTTGAGGCTTGCTTCGCCCATCACGTGAGAATGCCCTATCGTCGCAAATGCACGTCCGCGCTGGCAATTCAGGTCATCGCGGCACCGCGACTGCCGGATTTAAGTTGACTCGTGGCGCCAGGCGAGGGAGTGCACTGCGCATTGGAGGCGAGATTTCGCAGAGGTCAGACCGCACAGCAGCGTATCCCGTCAGCTCTCTTCGCCCAGCAGCATCGCGAGCGCTGGCGGTGGTGCAGGCTGTGAGCAGAAACAAAACTTCGATTAACCTTCAACCCCAGACTTTTCGAATTCGTTGGTACTGTCAAAGGCGGCAGGTCAGACGGCCATGACTTCTCCTTTCCGAGTGAGTTGATGGGTTTCGACGCCCCATCGTGGCACTTGTTGCCGTTCACCGCAACCCCGCGGCTCGATCGCGACGTGAAAATCCCTTTTATTGGTTAGGCTCCTCAAGAGCACGTTTCCGCTCGCCCGCAACACACCAAGGAGACACTGATGGCCGTGACAGTAAGTTTGATCAACATGAAGGGCGGCGTGGGAAAGACCACGCTTGCAACTCAACTCGCGCACGCCGCAGACCAAAGAAACCTTCGAACGCTCGCCGTTGACCTCGACCCCCAGTCGAACCTCAGTCAGGCGATCTTAGGTCCAAAGGAGTACGTGAAGCTGCTGAAGGGCAGAAAGCCAACGGTATTAGCTGTTTTCGAGAGCTATCTGCCTCTGTACGAAGGCAGTGACAGCCGAAAGCTATTGGATATCAAGGATGTGATCATTAAGAAGGCCGGATACTGGTCCGATACGACTCTCGATCTCATTCCGAGCCAACTGGAACTCTCGCATGTGCTGAAGAACCCGACGGGCAAGGAGCGCCGGCTGGCTAAGGCTCTGAGCAAGGTTCAGGACCAGTACGACCTGATCCTATTGGACTGTGCTCCAACCGAGTCCGTCTTGACGGAAGTAGCGTATCACGCAAGCCGCTATGTACTTGTGCCCGTCAAGCCCGAGTTTATGGCGACTATTGGTCTCCCATTACTTGCTCGCTCAATAAACGAGTTCAAGTGCGAGAATTCGGATCACGCGTTGGACATTTGCGGCATTGTGTTCAATCACTCGTCCTCGTACTCTGAGGGACCGGAGGTAGTGATCTCCGTTAGGGAGGTGCGGGAGGAGGCGAATAGAAACAATTGGCCCGTCTACCCCACGCACGTTCGCTACTCCGCCTCTTACCCAAGGGCCGCACGCGAAGGTACACCAATCGAAAGAACAAGCCATGTTCGGTCCGAAGTTACCATCGAGTTTTTGTGCTTCGTAGAGGAGTTCCTGACCTCTGTCGGGCTGACCCAGCCGGAAACACCATGACATCGAAAGACTTTCTTTCGCTGCACCTTTGCCTGTTGCTGGCCGAGCACGGCGAATCTCGCGTGCTCGAAGCGCTGGCGTTATTGCTTGACTCTGCACCAGTGGACTTGCAAGTTCGCCTGGCCGATCTGCGCAAGATTAGGCATGCGCGTTCGAAGAAGCGGACGGGGGCATCCAAAGGAAAAATGTCAATTGAGACGCTGCTTTCCGAACACCCGGACAAGGCAGACCTTATTCGCGAAATACAAGAGCGCTTTCTAGAGCGGACCTACTTGCCGGAACTTAAAGACGTTCGCCGCTTCTTGGATCGCCACGGTCAACCCAGCACTACGTTGAAGAAGCGTGATGATGGATTCGCAATAGTCGCCCGACAGCTAGTGCTCCTCAGCCAGGATGAACTCCGGAGCATTTTGAGCGAACCGACGCCGTTAGGGTATTCTTCGCTTGGCATCATTTCGGACCAGATTCTCGGGCGGACATGAGCGAGAGGGGCCTAACCCCTCGCTCAAGGAGGCCCGTTACGGCTTCAGTTGCCAGAACCCGACTCGCCTCGCGCCAGCGCGCGAGGGGGCTTGTCGCCCAGTTCCTCAAGCGGCTGCGTGGGTGCAGCCTTGGCGTACCCGCAGGTGCGCTGCTTGCGCGAACTCACCTGCACGTCGAGCGCCAGGCGCAGGTTGGTCACCAGGAGGGTAGGCGGCACGTGGCTGGGCGCCATCTGCCGGCGCGGCGGCCCGCTTTGCCGTCTCGAAGCCCGGCAGGGCGATCTGCTGCTCAGCCGCGCCCGACGAAGGGCATCTTGGTGGCCATCAGGGTCATCGAAAGGACGTTGGCCGAGAGCGGAAGCGTGGCCATGTGGACGACCGCTTCGGCGACGTGTTCCACGTCCATTCGTGGTTCGGGGCGGATCGCGCCGTCGGCCTGAAGGATGCCGGCGGCCATGCGTTCGGTCATTTCGGTTGCGGCGTTGCCGATGTCGATCTGGCCGACTGCGATGTCGTGCCGCCGTCCGTCGAGTGCGAGCGCCTTGGTCAGTCCGGTCACGGCATGCTTGGTCGCCGTGTAGGGCGCAGAGAACGGCCGCGGCGCCTGGGCACTGATCGAGCCGTTCATGATGATGCGGCCGCCGCGTGGTGACTGCGTTTTCATGATCCGGAAGGCCTCGCGGGCACAGTAGAACATGCCATTGAGGTTCACCTCGATGACGCGGCGCCATTCGTCGATGGCGAGTTCGTCGATGTCGACCGGGCGCGCGCCGATGCCGGCGTTGTTGAACAGCACGTCGATACGCCCGAAGCGGTCGACGGCCGCCGCGAAGAGTCCGCGAACCGCATCCGGGTCAGTGACGTCGCACACCTGCGCGGACATTGCCTCTGGCCGCGTTGCTGCGGCCATGGTGGCGGCGAGCTGGTCGGCGCGGCGCGCGGCGATCACCACCGAGAAGCCGGCGCGGTTGAGCGCGAGCGCTGCAGCACGACCGATGCCGGCCGAACCGCCGGTGACGAGGGCAACGCGCTGGAGAGCGGCACTGTCGATCGCGTCGGGAGTCGTCATGCGTCCTCCGAGGGACGGGCAAAGAGCGGATGCATTTTCGCCTCGGCGAGCGTCAGCACGGGCGTAACGCAGCAGTCGAGTGGCTCGAAGAAGGCGCTCCAATCGGCCAGCGTGCGGGTGCGGAAATGATCGGCGAGTTCGCGTTGCACGGCGAGCGCCGCCACGCCTTCGGCGCGTCCGAGCGGCTTGAGATGCGGTTTGCCCAGCGCAGCGCAGAGCGCCTGCCAGAACTTTTCTTCCAGTGCTCCGACCGCCAGCGAGCGTTCGTCAGCAGTCGGGTAGAGCCCGTAGCATGGCCAGCCGCCGGTAAGCCAGTCCTCACCACGCGGTTTCGACCGGCCGAGTGCGTCGCCGTGCTCGACAACGATGTTGAGGGCGGCGACTTCGTGCGTCATCGAGATGTCGAGAAAGGCGCCGCCGCTGCCGCGGGCGACGCCCAACAGCGCCGCGCAGACCTTGGCCGCCGCCGCCAACGCGCCGCCGGCCAGATCGGCGATCTGCCAATTGGAGATGGCCGGCGGACGGCCGCGCTCGCCGATCTGGTCCAGTATGCCCGACATCGCCAGGTAGTTGAGGTCATGTCCAGCCCGATGCGCCCAGACGCTGCGCTGGCCGTAGCCGGTGATGGCGGCATGGACGAGTTTGGGGTTGCGGCGGGAAAGCACGTCCCAGCCGAGCCCCAGACGCGTCATCACGCCCGGCCGAAAGCCCTCGAGCAGCGCATCCGATCGCGCGACCTCGGCAAGCAGCCAGTGGCGTCCCGACTGGGTCTTGAGGTCGATGCGTTCGATCCGCTTGCCAGCATTGACGATTTCGTAGAGCGGCGCGGTGGCATTCGCGGCAGCATCGGCCGGCAGCCCGAGACGCGCCGCCGCGTCGCCTTCTGGCGGCTCCACCTTGATGACCTCGGCGCCCCACTCGGCCAGCATGCGGGTGGCGGCCGGCCCGGGCAGGAGCCGCGTCAGATCCAGAATGCGCATTCCGGCGAGCGGCTTCACAGGAGGTCTGTGGCGAGTGCGGCCGCGACCGCGTCGAGCACGGGCGCCCAGCGCCGTTCGGGCCCCTGACGGAACAGCCGCATGGTTGGATACCACGGACAGTGCCCGCCCTCACGCTCGGCGATGCCGTAGCGCCATTCACCGGCATGGCGCAGCAGAACCCAGGTGGGGCGGCCAAGCGCGGCGGCCAGGTGGGCCGCACCGGTATCGATGGTGATCACCTGATCGACCGCCAGCATCGCCGCAGCCAGTTCCTCGAACGGACCGATGGCATCGCCGAGGTCGATCAATCCGTCGACGCCGAGCGGTGTCGCTCCCCACTGCAGCGACAACCAACGCACTGCCGTTTCCCGCCCGAGCCAGGCTGCGAGTTCGTGCGGTGGCAGGGAACGCTCTGCCATCTCGTGATCCTGACCGGCGAACTGGCCTTGCCATATCACGCCCACCGTCGGCCGCGGGTCGTCCGGGCTTGCGAGGCGTTCCTTCCAGCGCACGACACGCTGGCTGTCGGCCGTAAGGTAGGCGGGCGGCGCCGGCAGGGTGTCGCGGGTAACGCCGAGCCGCATCGGCAGCGACCACAGGCCGCACCAGGCGGCGAATTCGCGTCCCTGGACCGTCTTCGCCGGTACGACCTCGATCTGCGGCAGATTGCGTGTCAGCAGTTCAACGAGCGGCGGATGGCAAGCCAAGGTCACGGCCGGGACGCGCTCGGCGACGGCCGGCAGGAAGCGCGCGAACATCAGCGTGTCGCCGAGTCCTTGCTCGGCGAGCACGAGCAGCCGGCCGGCGAGCGCTCCGCCATCCCAAGGCGGGCAGGGCGGCGGTGCGACGATCGGTTGGGTCTGCGCGAAGGACAGCCGAAGCTCGTAGTCGGCAAAGCCTTCGGCATAGCGGCCGAGCGCCAGCAGCGAAAAGGTGCGGTTCCAGCGCGCGTACGCGAAGGTCGGGTCGATGGCGAGCGCCTGCTCGAAGGCGGCGAGTGACTCTGGCAGGAGCGCCAGTCCGCGCAGGTTGAAGCCGAGGTTGTTCCAGGCGCCGACGTGTCGGGGGTCGAGCGCGAGCGCCTGTTCGGCCGCCATGCGCCCGAGGTCGTATCGGCCGGATGCCCAGGCGGCGGCGGCATAGTTGCTCCACCATTCGGCGATGCGCGGCTCGAGCCGAAGCGAGCGCCAGATCGGCGCGAGCCCCGCGCTTGGCGTGCCCTGCTGGTAGAGCGCGACACCGAGGAAATGCAGTGCGCTTGCGTGTTCCGGGGCGACCGTCAGCACCTGCTGGTAGCGTTCGAGCGCAGCGGTCACCTGTCCCTGTTCATGCAGCCGCAGGCCGAGCGCAAACGTTGCCTCGGCATCGACCGTGCCTGAGGAGGCAGAGGGCGTGCGAGCAGGGCTGGCCGGCGAGAGCGCGCCGTGGCAATCCTTGTAGCGGCGGCCGCTGCCGCACGGGCAGGGTGCCAGACGCGACGGCGGCGGCGGGATCGCCGGCGCATCATCGCCTACCGCGTCAGCATCGAAGCGGGCATCGTTCGCCGACGGCGGCATCAGGCCTGCCAGTCGGTTTCGCAGAGGACGGGCGGCGGGCTCACCGAGCGCCGAGGCGATGCGCTCGATGAACGGTCGCGCCGCATCCGCGCGTCGGAGGTCGAGCAGATTGGCGGTCAGCGCAGCGAAACCGTGTCCGCGTACCACCGCTTCCGGCGCCTCCTGGGCGAAAGCTCGCAAGGATTCGGCATCGAACACTTGCCAGAAGTTGAATGAGCCGTGAAAGCCGAACGTCGGCCCGACCGGATGGCCGACGTCGAAGGCGAAGCGATCGGCCACCCGTGGGTCGGCGAAAACGATGCCGTACTCGCGTTCGAGCTGCGGACGCAGCCGGATGCAGATGGCTTCGTCCTCCGCCTCGTCCGGCGCGAGCGTCGGCGCCATCGTGGCCAGCGCCTGGAGCAGCCGGCGCGAACGCAACGAGAACCCGCCGTTACCGACGACGTAGGGTGGCTCGCGGTGCGGCCAGCGGGCACCGATGTAGTCGTAATGCCAGAACTCGCGGTCGAAGGCGCTCGCATCGAGCACGAAGCCATCCCACTGCAGCACGAGTGCGTGTGATGTTGCAATGAAGGGAGCAAGCCCGGTCAGCATGAAACGCGAGTAGGCTTCGCGTGAGCGGATCGGCGCAATCGTGACCACGTCGATGCCGGGCGCATCGAGCGTGCGATCGGTCAACAGCAGGACGCGGGCAGCGGGCAGCCGCGCGGCCGAGTGCGCGAGCGCGCGGAGGGCCCATTCGGGCTGGGCGCAATCGACGGCGACGAGCGTGAGGTCGTTCGCCGTCGTGCGATCACGTGCTGGCGGGGCAGGTGGCGCCCCTGCCTCAGGTGCGGGCATCGCGCAGCAGGCGGCCGGCGCGACGGCCGAGATGGCGTATCGCGGCGTCCACGGCCTGGCTGTAGCGGGCCATGCGCAGGAAGCCATGCGGCAGGCTGTCGAACTCGTCGTGCTCGACGGCGACCCCGTGTTCGCGCACACGCTCGACCCAGGCGCGACCGTCGTCGGCGAGCGGATCGCAGCCCGCAGTCACGACATACATTGGCGGTAGCCCGGACAGCGAGTGCGCGCGTGAGGGCGCGATGCGATGGTCCTCCAACGCGAGATCGTCGCCCGCGTACTGGCGCCAATACCACTGCATGTCGGCGCGCGTGAGCCCCGGACCGTCGGCAAAGCGCTCGTAGCTTTCGCTGTCGAACACGGGGGCGATGCACGGATAGATCAAAACGCAGAAGCTGGCGTGGAAGCTCTGCGCGTCGCGTGCCGTCAGCGCCGTTACCGCCGCCAGATGCGCGCCCGCGCTGTCGCCGGCAAGCACGAATGGCGCCCCGGGGCTTGCACGTTGGCGGTCTTCGGCGATGGCCTTTGCTGCCGCATGGCAGACGTCAGTGATGGTGCGCCAGTCGGCTTCGGGCGCGAGCGGATAGTCGACCGAGGCAACGAGCGCGTTCGCATCCTCTGCCAGGCGCGCGCAGGCCACCGCGTGGGTATCGATGTCGCCGGCGACCCAGCCGCCGCCGTGGAAATAGACGATGGTCGGCACCGGCTCGTCGCTGTCGTCATGACCATAGAACAGCCGCACCGGAGTGCGTCCGACTTCGGTGTCGACCAGCAGGTCGTTCACCGTCACGTTTGCCGGCATCGACATGCGACCAAGGCCCATCAACGTCCAAAGGCGCGCGCGACGGGCGAGTGGTGTGGGGTCTGGCGGGAGCGGTGGCAGTTCTGCCGCCAACTGGGCAAAGTAGGCGGCAAGGGCAGGATCGAGCTTGCTCATCGGTGTGCTTTCTCGCGCAGCGGGCGTGCGCGGTCGCTGCGGCTGGCCGGGCCGATGTAGCCCGGTGCGATGTCTTCGAGCGCCGTCGGGGCGCCGGCAAAGGCGGGGAAGGCGGCGTCGCTGACATTCGGCACGCGCATCGAGCGCACGTTGTCGGGCGTGAGCGGTTGCGTTGGCACGAACTGCATCAGCGCGGCGAGGGCCGCGGTCGCCGCATCGGGCAGGCCGAGGATCGGATGACGGTCGCCCTGAAGCTCCATCACGTAGGAGACCAGCTCGCGCAGGCGGTAGCGCCGGGGTCCCACGAGCGGATAGCTCTGACCGATGCTTTCCTTCGCGGTCAGGGCACCGACGAAGGCGCGCGCCACATCATCGACCCATACCGGTTGAAACTCGGCATCGGCAGCCGGAAGCAGCATGGGAGCCAGCGGTGGAAGCAGTGCGGTCAGCCCGGCAAAGCGGTTCAGGAAGCCGTCGCCGGCGCCAAAGACCACCGAGGGCGCGAAGATCGTCCAGGCGAGACGGCTCGCCCGCACATGCGCCTCACCGGCAGCCTTGGAGCGCAGATACGCGCTCGGTGCGTTGGCGTTCGCGCCGAGCGCGCTGATGTGCAGGTAGCGTCCAACCCGCGCCCGCTCGGCGGCGGCGAGTACCTGCGCCACCAAATCGGCATGAATGCGGTCAAAGTCGCCGCGTCGCTGCTCATTGAGGATGCCGACGAGAAAGATCACCGCATCGCGACCACGCATCAGGCGTTCGAGCGTTCGGCCGTCGGATACGTCGGCCTCTTCGACGGTGACGGTCGGCAGCGGGAAGAGGGCGCGCGCACGGTCGCGGCGCCGTGTCGGAACGGTGATGCGGTGACCTTCGCGGGTCAGCTTGGCGGCGATGCTACGGCCGATGAAGCCGCTGCCGCCGATGACGAGAATGTCCATGGTCAGGGAGTCTTTGGGGTGATGACGCCGAGACGCCGGGTGAGCGAAGTCTCTCCGTGGCCGAGCAGGTGGGCATACCAGACGGCGTTGGCGAGAACCTTCTTGACGTAATCCCGCGTCTCATTGAACGGAATCGATTCGGTGTAGATTGCCCCTTCGAGTGGACGCGTATCGTGCCGCCACTGGCGCGCACGGCCGGCACCCGCGTTATAGGCCGCGGCGGCGCGAACTTCGCTGCCCTCCTGCGTGTTCAGGGCATTCTTGAGGTAGAAACTGCCGAAGCCGGTGCTGACGGTGATGTCGGTCAGCTGGCTCGGCCGGAAATCGGCGATATTCAGTTGCCGCGCGATCCACTGGCCGGTCGCCGGCATGACTTGCATCAAGCCTAGCGCGCCTGCCGAGGAGACCGCATCGGCCCAAAAGCGCGATTCCTGCCGGATCAGGCCGAACACGAGGGCTGGTTCGAGTCCGAATGCGGTGGCGGCCTGTCGGATCTCGCGCTCGTACGGCGTCTGAAAGCGAAGCCTGAAATCATGGCGTTCGCGCGTGCGCTCGGCGGTGTTGATCGAGCGATCCCACACACCCTTGCTGCGCATCCATTCAGCGGCCAGCAGGCTTTCGCTGTCGTCGAAGGCGCGCACGACCGAGAACCACTCGCGCGCCGCCTCCGCCCGCAAATTGAGCTGCGACAGTTTGAGCGTACGCTGCGCGGCAGGCATGCGTTCGAAACGTTCGGCGATCTCGGGCGTCAGCGTCACGCTGCCGGCGATCAGGGTCTCGCCCGGCGGCAATGGCCGACCGATCGCCTCCGCAGCCAGCAAACCGTAGAAATGGTGTTCGCGCGCGAGGCTGACGAAGTATTCACGCGCCAACTCGGCCTGGCCCAGCGCCGCATGGGCGCGGGCCCGCCAATAGCGCCAGGCTGGATCGCGTCGGCCGCCGTTGACTGAAGGGCTCATGGCATCGATGGCGCGAGCGACCTCGCTCCACTGGTCCTCACGCAGGGCTGCCCGCGCGATCCATGCCGCTTGCGCATCGGCGAGACGGGGCGGGGTGTCGCCATCCAGGGCACGTTTCCACCAGACGAGCGCTTCCGCCGATTCCAGCCGGCGGGCCGAGGCCGCTGCAATCAGGGCAGCGGCGAAGCGCCGTTCTTCGGCTCGCATCTGGCTTGCGACACCGGACCAGAGATTGCGTGCTTGAGCGAGATCGTTACGGGCGAGACGCCCGAGCGCGTAAATGGCCGCTTCACGCTGTGCCCGTGACGGCGCCGCCATGGCGGCGACGGCACGCAGCACGGCTTCCGGACTGGCGTGCGCCCGGGCGATCGCCTCATCGCTCGGCCGCATGCTGTCCGGCAGCGCCGCCGCCACCGTCTGCGCGGCCGGCAGGCTCCCGCCGTCGGCGGCGGTGCGAAAGCGCCACAGCGTTTCCTCGACGCTGAAGCGCCGACCACCTTCGCTGCGCGCAAGCTGAGCAAATGCACGCGCGCAGGCGTCGCTCAGCCGCTCGGCCCACACACCCTCGGGCACGACGACCGCCGCACCGCCTTCCGGGGTGGCGGCCGCCAGGAAGGCGCGATGGCACAGCAGGTCGGCGTCATCGGTTGCAAAGCCGTCGTCGAAGCGGCGAAAGCCGTCCCAGTCGGCGCGCCGGCCCAGCAGCCGCAGCCAATCCGTGCGCAGTCGGTCGGCGATGGCGCTGCCGGCATGGTGTGCCAGGAAGCGCTCGACATCGGCGGCGCTCGCCTGCTCGAGGCCAAGCCGCAGCAACCAGTAGTCGACATAGCCCTCGAGCAGATGGCCACGCGTGGCGGCCACCTGCGCCCGGACACGCGCTGCATCCCCGAGCCGGAAGCCTTCCGCCGCTTCGCGTACGGCAGCATCGCCGCGGCTTGACGCGACCGCCGCCCCGCCTGCAACCGCGCAGCAGGCTACCGCGAGCAGCGCGGCGCGGCGCGCGCGCGTCGCCAATGTGGAACGAGGCCCCCCGGCCGGCCGCATCGCCTCACCCTTCGTTGAGCTTGATCTCCACGGTGGCGCGATCGCGCAGTTCGCGCACCCAGGACTGATAGGCCTCATCGGCCTTGCGGTCACGGACGGCCTGCCGCGCCTGTGCCCGGGTGCGTTCAGCGGTGACGTCCTGCTCGCGCCGCTCAAGCACCTGGATCAGGTGCCAGCCGAACGGCGTGCGTACCGGGCCGGTGACATCGCCGATTCTCGCGGCCTTCATGGCCCCTTCGAACTCCGGCACGGTGTCGCCAGGTGACACCCAGCCAAGGTCGCCGCCACGGGCGGCGGACGTATCCTCGCTCATCGTGCGCGCGACCTCTTCGAAGCGTGCGCCACCGGTGATACGGCTGCGCGCTCGCTCGATTTTCTCCTTCGCCTCGGCTTCGCTGACCAGATCGTTGACGCGGGCAAGGATGTGACGCGTGCGATGCTGCTCGACCACGACCTTCTGCGTCTTGTCGCGCTTGTCGATCAGGCGGATGATGTGAAAGCCATTGGCGCTGCGCAAGACGTCGCTGATGCCGCCCGGTGACAGCCGAGCGGCCGCCTCGAGGTACAGCGGCGGCAGACGTTCGCCATCCCGCCAGCCGAGATTGCCGCCCTGCGTCGCATCCGAGGTGTCGGAGAAGACGGCTGCGACCTGGCTGAAGGCGTTGCCGCTGCGCAATTGGCGCAGTGCCTCTTCGGCGCGGCGACGGCGCGCCTCGACCTGCTCCGGTGTGGCCTGTTCCGGCACGAGTACGAGAATGTGGGCGAGCTGGTACTCCACGGTGCCGCCGGCGCTCCGCATGCGGGCGAGTTCAGCTTCAATTTCGCCATCGGTCACCGACACGCGCGAGTCGACTTCGCGGTCACGCAGGCGGGCAAGAAGGATCTCATTGGCCAGCTCCGCACGGAAGCGCTCGAGCGTGAGGCCGTCGGCACGCAGCGTCTGCACGAATTGCTGCATCGACATGCGGTTGTCGGCGATGATGCGCTGGAGAGCCGTGTTGACCGCCTCGTCGTCGGCGCGCAGTCCCGTTTCGCGAGCGTATTGCAACTGCACTTTTTCGTTGATGAAGCGCTCGAGAACCTGCTGGTCGAACTCGGCCGGCGGCGGCGGAGTGACGCCCTGCCGTTGCAACTGCACGAGCAGCGCGCGACGCTGCTGGTCGAGCTCGAAGCGGGTGATGACCTCGTCGTTGACGATGGCGACCACGCGGTCGATCAGCTGCACACGCGGCGCCTGGGCGAACGCGCTGCCGCCGGCGCATGCGATCGCCGCCAGAGCGACGGTGGCGAACGGGCGCCAGAGGTAGTTCAAGGTGTGGGAGGAGTCCATGGTGTCGTCGGTCCGGGCGGCGGGTCGATGCGCCGGCGGGTGGGATTCTCGTAGAGTTGCGAGTAGCCGGGAATGTTCCGGCGCAGGGCTTCCAGCGGATTTGACCCGACTCGGGCCAGGCCATTCAGCTCGAGTTGCAGGAAAAACGTATTGTTGATCGAGCGGGCGCCGGTGGCGAGTCGTTGCACCACCGCCCGCACCACGTAGCAGCAGCCATCGTACTCGACTCCAAGGACGCCCTCGGTCAGGCGTCGGTCGGCAAGGGAGTAGTTCAGGCGACCGACCCCATACCACTGGCCGTAGATTGGCCACTGGCCGGAGATGTCGATCTGCTTGACCCGGATCGGGCCGGAGAGGGTCGCGAGTTCCCGGATCGCACGGTAGTTCAGATTCAGCGTGCGGGTGCGCTCGGGACTGTAGCGCAGACCGAACGAGTGACGTTCGACGCGTCCCTGGTCGAGGTTCATCTGCGCGCCCGCCTCAACGTAAAGTGCATCGGTGACGCGACCGGCGATCACCCCCAACACGTCCGAGGTGTTGCGATCGCGCACGGCGTCGCCCAGCGTGACGCGCTGCCGGCGCAGGTAGAGGCGCTGTCCGATCGTCATCGACAGCCGCTCCTTCTGGGTGGCGGCATCGTAGAGTCGCGAGGTGACGCCGAGCGACAGCTGGGTGGCATCGCCCAGGCGATCGTCACCGATGTAGCGGTTCTCGCTCCACAGTTGCAGCAGGTTGAAATCGGCCACGGCGGAGTCGAAGACGGGGACTTTCGACTGATCGCGGTACGGGATGTGGGTGAACATCACCCGCGGCTCGAGGGATTGGCGAAACGCCTGACCAAAGAGCGATAGATCGCGGTCGAATCGCAGCCCGCTGTCGATGCTTCCGTAGGCGAGAACGCGGCGCGAGTCTTCGATATCGTCGAACAGATCGGTCAGCCGATAGCGGCTCGCATGGAGGGTGACCTTCGGAGTCAGGAACCAGCCTGGCGTGTCGTAGCGCCATGCCAGAGTGGCCACGCCGAGCAGGCGGTCGCCGGACGGGTTGGTGCCGTTCGGATACAGGAATCGCGTCCCATCGAGACGAAGACTCGCCTCGAAGCGCTCGCCGGGCCCGAAGCGCCAAAGCGGCGACTGCGCCGAGAATTGCGGTGCGCGGTCGTAGGGCGGCAATACCGGTGCGAAGGGGTCTTGCAGCGTCTGGAAGCGGAGGGCGCGAGCGGCAAATCGCCAGTCGCGCCAGCGATAGCTCAGCACGGCCTCGCGCGGCAGCGTGGTGATCGAGGTGATCGCAACCCGGTCGGACAGATCGACGAAGTGTCGTGGGTCGCCCACGGCCGTGTAGCGAAGCGAGAGCGTCAGCTCGGGCGTGAAGGTCTGCGTATGGAGAAGATTGACCGCGCGGCGGTCGATGCCGGCAATACGATCGTTGGGCAGCCATTCGCCATCGAGTTCGCCGCTTGCGCGCCCGAGCGGTGTGTCGATGATGTAGCGGAATTGGCCGTTCAACATCAGCCCGCGCTTGCTCATCAGCCGAGGCGTCAGGGTGGCGTCGTAGTTTGGCGCGAGGTTCAGGTAGTAAGGCACCTGCAGGTCGAACCCGCGCGCCTCGCTCGTGCCATAGGTGGGCGCCAGGAATCCGCTCTTGCGGTCGTTGTTGAGGGCGAAGCTCAGCCTGGGTAGCCAGGCGACCGGCATCTCCCCGATGAGAATACGGGCGCTTTCTGCGCGGCCAACCCCCTCGGACTCATCGATGTCGAGGCGCTCGACCTCCATGCGCCAGGCTGGCGCGTCGCCGCTGCAGGTGGTGTAACGACCGGCAAGGACGCGATAGCGATCCGGGCCGGTGAACTCGAGCCGCTCGGCGCTGCCGCGCCCCTTGTAAAGACCGAGCACGAAGCGCGGTTGTGTCATGTAGCCGGTTTGCGATGTGAGGCCGTAGCGCAGTTCGGGGCCGCTCACCACGTCCTGCCAGGAACGGATCAGCACGTTGCCGCGTGCGCTCACCACGTCCTCGGCCACCTCATAGCGCATTACGTCGGCCAGAATCTGCTGCGTCGGCGTGCGCACGTCGACATCGCCGCGCGCTTCGATGAACGCGCCGTCGCGACCGTCGGCGATGTCGGCAAAGAGCTGTGTGCGCTCGCGCCCGCCTGCCCGTTCCGGTCGCAGCAGGCGCGCCAGGGAGCGTCCGCGTTCGTCGCGTGCCTCGCCGGCCGGCGGCGCAAGTAACGGCACGCCGCCAGGCGCATCGGCGCGCGGATCCACGCACACGCGCTGGGCCCAGAGCGGATGGGCCGCACCGAACGCGCACCATGCGGTGGAGAGCACGAGGCCGATCCGGGCGAGGGCGTTGGGCATGGGGCCGGCGATCCGTTGCGGAAGGCTTCGTCGCCGAGCGCGACGGGAACCCGCTAGACTTTCGCGAACGAACAATCAATCGAGTGTAGCCGAGGGGGCCCGCACGTCAGCGTGCGCTTCGACCGAATCTCCCGTTGGTCGGCTTCTGTCGCGCGGCCGTCCGGCGCGGCGCGGACGTGCCCGACGTTGGCTCCCTTTCGCGCGAACAACGACTTCCGATGCAACGCCAAGACTGCGCCGAAGCGGGCGCGGATGCGCGTCTCGACGCTCTCGTCGACTGGCTCGAACGACGGATGCCTGGCCGGTGGCGGCACATCGCGCCGGCCTCGGCCGACGCCAGCTTTCGCCGCTATTTCCGCGTCCGCGACGGCACCGGCGCCTCGGCGGTGGCGATGGATGCGCCGCCGCCGCGCGAGGACGTGCGGCCGTTCCTGCGGGTGAACGCCATTCTGGCCGAGACTGGGCTGCACGTTCCGCAGCTGATCGATGCCGAGGTCGAACAGGGTTACCTGTTGCTCGAGGATCTCGGCCCGCAAACCTATCTGGAAGCGTTTTCGCAGCTCGACGACGCTGCCACCGATCGGCTGATGCGCGATGCCATCGCAGCGCTCGTGCGCCTGCAGCAGACGCCGCTCGCGGCGCTGGGCGAGGATTTTCCGCGTTACGACGCCGCGCTCCTGCGGCGCGAACTCGACCTCTTCCCGGAATGGTATGTGGGACGTCACCGCGGCTACGCGCTGAGCACCGACGAACGCAACACCCTCGCTCGCATCGAGGGGGTATTGATTGCCTTCGCACTCGCGCAGCCGCAGGTGCTCGTGCATCGCGATTTCATGCCGAGGAATCTGATGCTTTGCGCGGAGCGGAATCCGGGCGTGCTCGACCACCAGGACGCAGTGATCGGGCCGATCAGCTACGACCTGGCGGCGCTGGTGCGTGACGCCTTCCATTCCTGGGAGGAGACACGTGTGCTCGACTGGGTCGTGCGCTATTGGGAGCAGGCGCGGCGGGCTGGATTACCGGTGCCGGCCGATTTCGCCGACTTCTACCGCGATGTCGAGTGGATGGGATTGCAGCGGCACCTGAAGGTGCTCGGCATCTTCGCGCGCATCCAGTATCGCGACGGCAAGCCGCGCTATCTTGCCGACACGCCGCGCTTTATCGGCTACGTGCGCTCGACGGCGAAGCGCTACGAGGCGTTTGCCGCTCTGCTGCCTTTGCTCGATCGCATCGAAGGCCAGGAGACCAAGGTTGCCTTCACGTTCTGAGGCGGCTGTGCCGACCGCGATGATTTTGGCTGCCGGCCGCGGCGAGAGGATGCGGCCGCTGACCGAGCGCGTGCCGAAGCCGCTCCTGCAGGTGGCCGGACGCAGCCTGATCGAACACCACGTCCTGCGCCTGGTGGCCGCCGGCGTGCGGCACATCGTCATCAACGTCAGTTGGCTGGGCGGGCAAATCGAAGCGGCACTTGGCGATGGCGGGCGGTACGGCTGCGCAATCGAGTACTCGCGCGAGATCGAACCGCTCGAATCGGGTGGTGGCGTGGCCACCGCCGCCCCGCTCTTTCGCAGTGAAGCGCTGCTGCTGCTGAGTGCCGACGTTTGGAGCGATTTCGACTACAGCCGACTCGTCGGCATGGCGGACGCCGTCGCACGCGGCGGTGACGCTGCCCATTTCGTACTGGTGCCGGCCAGTCCGCAGGCGCCGGGAGGCGAGTTCGCGCTTGAGGCGGGGCGGGTGACACTCGGTCAGCCGCGCGCCACCCTCGCCAACCTCTCGGTACTGGCCCGACGCGAGGTCCTCGCCTGGCCGCGCGGTCAGGCGTTTCGCCTCTATCCCTTCTACCGGGAGTGGGTGGAGAGCGGCCGCGCGAGCGGTGAACTTCATGCAGGCGAATGGATCAATCTGACCACCCCTGACGATCTGCATGCACTCCGGGCGCGCGTGGAGACTGCAGACGAAGCCTGCCACAGAGAACATCGATGAATGCAACCCTGAATCCACTCCTTTCCGCCGACGTGTTGCCGAACTTTGCCGCTGTCAGCCCGGAGCATGTCGGTCCGGCCATCGACCAGCTGATCGCTCACGCACGCGCCGAGCGTGCGCGCGTGAATGCGACCGAGGCGCCGACCTGGGACAACGTCGTGGAGCCGCTCGCGCGGGTGCATGAGCGCCTCGCGCGCATCTTCGGCGCGGTCGGACACCTCAATTCGGTCGTCAGTTCTCCGGCACTGCGTGATGCCTACAACGCCGCTTTGGAGAAAGTCACCGCCTACTACACCGATCTCGGGCTCGATCGCGGGCTCTATGAGCGCTACCGCGCGATCGCGGCGCAGCCGGGCGGTCTCGATGCGGCCCAGCGCCGGCTGCTCGACCACGAACTGCGTGACTTCAGGCTGTCGGGCATCGAACTTGAGGGGGCGCCACGGGACCGCTTCCACGCCATCCAGGAAGCCCTGTCGAAAGCCTCTGCCCGCTTCTCCGACAACGTGCTGGATGCCGTCAACGCGTGGTCGCTCGACGTGCCGATCGACGAGCTCGCCGGCATGCCTGCCGACGCTGTCAGCGCCGCCCGGCAACGCGCCCAGGAAGCCGGTCTCGGCGACGGCTTGGCGCGGCTGAATCTGCAGGGACCGTGCTACATGGCGGTCATGCAGCATGCCGAACGGCGGTCGCTGCGCGAAGCGGTCTATCGCGGTCATGCCACCCGTGCCAGCGACGAGGGCGATGCCCGCTTCGACAACGGCAGTTTGATCGAGGAGATCCTGAGTCTGCGGCTGGAAGAAGCGCGGCTGCTGGGCTTTCCGCATTTCGCGGCCATGTCGATGGTTCCGAAGATGGCGGCGAGTGCGGAGGAGGTGCTCGGCTTCGTCCGGGACATGGCGGCGCGCGCGCGGCCTTATGCCGAGCGCGATCTGGCTGAACTACGCGCCTTTGCACGCGAGCGGCTTGGATTGGATGCGCTCGAACCGTGGGACATTGCCTGGGCGTCGGAAAAGCTTCGGCAAACGCGTTACGCCTTCAGTGAGGAGACGCTCAGGCGCTACTTCCCGGCGCCTGCGGTGATCGACGGCCTCTATCGGCTCGTCGAGTCACTCTACGGCGTTCGCATCCGCGAGGCAGTGTCGCCCTACGGCGTGTGGCATCCGGACGTCCGCTACTTCCGTGTCGAGGAAGGCGAGCCTGGTCAAGCGCGCCTGGTGGGTGAGTTCTTCCTCGACCTCTATGCCCGCGCTGACAAGCAGGGAGGCGCCTGGGCCGATACCGCGCGCACCCGGATGCTGCTGCGCTCCGGCGCCGGCAACCAGCTCGCCACGCCGATTGCGTTCCTGACGTGCAATTTTCCTGCGCCGGTGGACGGACGCCCGGCGCTCTTGTCACACGACGACGTGCTGACGCTGTTCCACGAGTTTGGTCACGGTCTGCATCTGCTCTTGACCGAGGTGGACCTGTATGGTCTCTCCGGGTTTGGGCACGTCGAATGGGACGCAGTCGAGTTGCCGAGCCAGTTCATGGAGAACTACGCCTGGGAGTGGGAGGTGCTGCGCCAACTGACACGCCACGTCGATAGCGGCGAGTCCCTGCCGCGCGATCTGTACGAGCGGATGCGTGCCGCGCGTAATTTCCAGGCGGGCCTCTCGACAGTACGCCAAATGGAGTTCGCCTTGTTCGACCTGCTGCTCCACATGCGCAGCGAACCAACCGACCGGCAAGGCGTCCTGGACCTGCTCGACCGCGTCCGCGACGAAGTCGCCGTCATTCGGCCGCCGCGTTACAACCGGATGCCGTGGTCGTTCAGCCATATCTTTGCCGGCGGCTACGCGGCTGGCTACTACAGCTACAAGTGGGCGGAAGTGCTGTCGGCCGATGCCTACAGCCGCTTCGAGGAAGAGGGCGTCGTCTCGCCGGTCGCCGGAGGCGATTTCCGGCGCGAGATTCTGGCTCGCGGCGGCAGCCGCGACGCCATGGAGAACTTCATCGCGTTCCGTGGCAGACCGCCTTCCATCGACGCGCTTTTGCGGCACAATGGCATGGCGCCGACGCTATGACGATGGCATGAGCGTTTCGGCCGACCAACCGCTCGACAGCAGGAGCACCCGATGATTCGCATCCCATCCCTGACTGCGCGCCCGTGCGCACGTGTGCTGACGGTCCTCATTCTCTCGCTCTCGGCCGGCGCGGTCGCCGCCCAGACGGTCTATCGCTACACCGATGCCCAGGGGCGCACGGTGTTCTCCGACCAGCCACCGCCGGCAGGGGCGAGGAACGTCGTCGAGCGCGACGTGCGCGGCAACTCGATCCAGAACAATCCCGAATCGCTCGCCAGCCAAGACGCCTCCAGGCGCAACCCGGTCACGTTCTACACGAGCGAATGCGGCGAACCCTGCGATGCTGCGCGCCGGTATCTGAATGCTCGCGGCATCCCGCATACGCTGGTGGACCCGACGCGTTCAGCCGAGCTGAACAAGCGTTTCCGCGACGAGACGGGCGGAAACACCGTTCCGGTCATCAAGGTCGGTGAGCGGGTGCTGCGCGGTTTCAATGAGGCGGTCTGGGCCGGGGCGCTCGATCAGGCCGGCTATCCGCGCACGCCAACCTTCGGGCCCGTCCGCGTCACCGAGGACCGGCGCGGTCTCGATGAACGTGCCAAGACGGATCCGGCGGCAGCGGCCGGCGAAGGAGCGGCTGCCCGCAAGTGAAGCCCGCTCTCTTTCTCGGCAGCGCCAGGTCGATGGTCCGGCGCGCCTGAGCAAATGCGCCTCACCACCTGGAACGTCAACGGGCTATCGACCCGGATTGGCCGCGTCGAGCGCTGGCTCACGGCTGGTCACAGCGACATCCTCTGTCTGCAGGAAATCAAGCTGGAGACCGAGCGCTTTCCGCACGAACGGATGGAGGCGCTCGGCTATCGCGCCGTTGTCGCTGGTCAGAAGGGGTACAACGGGGTCGCCATCGTCTCGCGCCACCAGCTGCCACCGGCGGAGGCCGTGCAGATTGGCGTTCCGGGTTTCGATGACCCGCAGCGTCGCGCGATCGCGGCAACATTCGGCGATCTGCGTGTCATCGATCTTTATGTCGTCAACGGTCAGACGGTCGGCAGCGACAAGTTTGCCTACAAGCTGGCTTGGCTTGCTGCCTGCACGGATTGGCTGCAGGCCGAGGCGCGCCGTTGGTCGCGGCTGGCCGTGGTCGGCGACTTCAACATCGCACCGACCGATGACGATGTCCATGATCCAGCAGCGTGGGCAGGGCAGGTGCTCTGCAGCGAAGAGGAGCGCGCATTCTTCCGGCGCTGGCTCGACCTCGGCCTGGTCGATTCGTTCCGCCTGTTTGCGCAGCCGCCCCGGACGTTCAGCTGGTGGGACTATCGCAACCTCGCCTTCCCGAAGAACCTCGGTCTGCGCATCGATCACATCCTCGTTTCGGCGCCGCTGGCCGAGCGCTGCCGCTCGGTGGAGATCCACCGCGACGAGCGCAAGGGTCGTGACGACGACAAGCCTTCGGACCATGCGCCGGTGACAGCATCGTTCGATCTGCTCGCCAAGGGAGCCCCTGAATAATTGCTGCGCTGGCGAATCGCTGCGTCCCCATCGCCTATCTGCCTGCCATGTCTCGGTCGCCGCGCTCCACGCGCCTTGCGCTTCATCCAGCTCGCTGCTTTCTTCGGCGTTTCCCTGGTGTGAAGCGAGCGTCTCGGGGACTCGCCCGGCCTGGGGCCATATGCACCTGATCGTTCTTGGCGCCGGCTTGATGGGGGTGACCACGGCGTATGCACTCTTGCGCGAGGGGCATCGCGTGACGCTGGTCGAACGCGCCTCCGAGGCTGCCGCGGCGACCAGCCATGCCAATGCTGGACTGATTGCCGCTTCGCGGGCACTGCCTTGGCCGACCCCGGATGCGCTCGGCGTGCTGGCGCGTGCGCTCGTCCGCCGCGATGCTGTACTGCGAATCGAACGGCCCTGGGCGCATGGTTTCTGGCGCTGGGGGTTCAGCTTTCTGCGTCATGGCACGTCGGCCGAGTACGTGCGCCGGTCGACGGCGAAACTGCATTTGGCGCGTGCCGCACAACGCGCGCTGGAACGGCTGTTCGCCGAAACCGGGATCGATGGCGGGTACGCACGGAGTGGGCTGCTTTACCTTTGCCGCAGCGAAAGCACGCGGCGAGCGGCCTTGGAGCGAGCACGGCATGTCGAGACCTGCCTCTCCGCCGGATTGCCCGGCAGCGGCAGGATGTCGCCCCCTCTCGTCTGGGTTTCCGCGCAGCAAGTTGCCGCGATCGAGCCCGCGCTCACAGGGGCAGTCAGCTGTAGCGCGATCGTCGGCGCAAGTCATGCTGCGGATGATGGCCAGGGCGATGCGCGACGGTTCGCCACCGGCCTGGCCGACCTGCTGGCCGAGCGCGGCGCAGTCCTTCGCTTTGGCGCTCAAGCCGACGGGCTCGACTGGACAGACGGGCGCGTGACGGCGGTGCGTCTGTGCGATGGCACGCGCTTGCCAGCGGACGGCGTGGTCGTGGCGCTCGGTCCGTGGACGACGCTGTTTGCGCGACGCATCGGCTTGAGTATGCCCATCCATCCGGTGAAGGGTTACTCGCTTACCGTACCGATCCTGGATCCAAAGGCCGCGCCGCGCATTGGCGGCATCTGCGACGACACGCGGGTGGCATGGTGCCCGCTCGACGGTGGCAGACGGCTTCGGTTGACTACCGGCGCTGTCTTTGCCGGCTGGAATGTCGATCACTGCGACGCCGACTTCGCGCCGCACCGGGCGTTTGCTGATGCGCTCTGGCCTGGCCTGTGCGACTGGGGTTCACGCCAAATTGAGCGCTGGGCTTGCTTGCGCCCGATGACGCCTTCGTCGTTGCCGATCCTGGGCGCGTACGGTGCGACCAACCTCTGGTGGAACTGCGGGCACGGTCATCTTGGCTGGACGCTCTGTGCACTGTCGGCCGAGGTGATGGCCGCCCTCGTTGCCGGGCGCGATCCGGCGCTCGATGCCGACGCGCTCGATCCGGTTTCGTCGCGCTGGCGGATGGCGTCGGCTACTCGCAAACAAGCTGTTGCAAGACGTGGCGAGGATGGCCGGATGCGAGGCGCACGCAGCGCAACGACGGAAGATCTGTCAAACAGATAGGCGAGAGAGCGAGAACGCAGTCGCGGCGTCAACACAGCCGGTGGCCCGGCGCAGCCGTTGTTCAACAGCCTCCTAGCTCCATCCGGCAGGCGGCCGCGCTCCGCGCAGCCGCTCCCGCCACCAGGCCAACGCCCGTCCAGGCATGCGACCACGGTGCGAAGAGCGCCAGGCCAGAAGCAGCCGCACGGCCGGCTTGGGTTCATCGACGGTGCGTTCGATGAGGGAGCCGTCGGCAAGATGCGGTGCGGCGTACCAGCGCGCCAGATACCCGACGCCGAACCCTTGGCGCTGCATTTCGACCTTGTCGGCCATGGTCGGCACGATGAGGGTGGGTTGACCGAGCAGCAGACCGCTCGTTCGCGGCGGCAAACGACGTGAACTGTCGGCCACTGCGATTGCCCGGTGGCCTGCGATCAGGGACGGAGACAACGGGTCGCGCACGGCGGCGAGCGGATGCGTTGGCGCGACCGCAAAGACGAAGTCGACGTCGAACAGCGGCTCGACGGCAATCGCTACGCCGGCGGGCGGCTCGCCGGCGGCGCCGATTGCCAGGTCGGCGCGACCCTCGGCCAGAGCGTCCCAAGTCCCACCGAGGGTCTCACCTACGAACCGCAGGCGCGTGGGGTGGGCGGCCTTGTCCCAGGCGGCCAGGTGCATGCGCAACCAGCCAAACGGAAGGATCGCATCGAGCGCGATGGTCAACGTCGGTTCCCAGCCGTGCTCGGCCTGGCGGACGAGCGCCTCGATCCGGGCCGCGTCGGCCAGCAGCCCGCGTCCCTGTTCGAGCAGGAGCGCGCCGGCCGGCGTGAGTTTCGCCCTGTAGCCTGCGCGGTCGAAGATCAGCATGTCCAGATCATCCTCGATCTTGCGCACCGCATAGGTGATCGCTGACGGTGCCTTGCCGAGGACGTCGGCCGCGCGACCGAAACTGCCTTCGCGGACGATCAGGTCGATCAGTTCGATGGCTTCCAGGCTGAGACCACTCATGTTCAAAATTATCGAACAACTTATCCGCCGGATTCGCGATGAAAGCGCAGCTGTCCGCGGGAAAATTCTGTCGACAACCGCTGAAAAAGCGTAAGGAGCCTTCCATGCTAACGTTAAGAAAAGCTGATGATCGCGGTCGGGCCGACCACGGCTGGCTGCAAAGCAGGTTCAGCTTCTCCTTCGCCGAATACCAAGATCCGGCGCATGTGCAGTTCGGCCCGCTGCGCGTGATCAACGACGACTGGATCGCCCCCGGCATGGGTTTCGGAATGCACGGGCATCGCGACATGGAGATCGTCACCTACGTGCTCGAGGGCGCGGTGGCGCACAAGGATTCGCTCGGCAACGCATCGACCATCACGCCGGGGGAGGTGCAGCGCATGAGCGCAGGCCGTGGCATCCTGCACAGCGAATTCAACCCTTCGGCGAGCGAGCGGACCCACCTGCTGCAAATCTGGATCTTGCCGGAGATGGCAGGCGGCGCGCCCGGATATGAGCAGACACGTTTCCCCGACGCCGAGAAGCGCGGGCGACTGCGCCTGGTCGCCTCGCGCGATGGTGCGCAGGGCTCGGTGACCATCAAACAGGATGCCCGCATGTACGCCGGCCTGTTCGACGGTGACGAAAGCGCACGGCTTTCACTGGCGCCAGACCGTCTGGCGTACGTTCATGTGGCTCGCGGCGCACTCACGGTCAACGGCGTCGCGCTGGCGGAAGGCGATGCCGCCAAACTCGACGGCGAGCCCGAGGTCCGACTCGCCGGCGGGCGTGGCGGCGAGGTCCTGGTGTTTGACCTGCCGCGGCTGCGCTGAAGCTGTCCGGGTCCTGCCGCCGCAACGCTTTCCGTTTCTCTTCTGATTTCCTCGCAACCGAAAGGAGCACCGATGCCTATCGTTTCCATCGTCTACCACTCCGGCTATGGTCATACCCAGGCGATCGCCGAAGCCGTTGCCGAAGGCGCTCGTTCGCTCGCCGGCACCACCGTCCATCTGCTGAGCGTGGCCGAGGCGGATCGCCATTGGGACACGCTGGCCGGCGCAGACGCCATCGTCTTCGGTGCGCCTACCTACATGGGCGGCCCGTCGGCGCCGATGAAGGAGTTCATCGACAAGACCTCGAAAGTCTGGTTCACGCAGGGCTGGAAGGACAAGCTCGCCGCCGGCTTTACGGTATCGGGTAGCTGGTATGGCGATAAGCAGCGCACGATCGACGCGTTCTACACGGTGGCGATGCAGCAGGGGATGCTCTGGGTGTCGGCCGGCATGATGCCGTCGCACAATTCGAGCAAACCGCCGGCCGAGGGCGACCTGAACCGAATCGGCAGCTATAGCGGCTTGATGGTGCAGGCGAATATCGACCAGGGCAAGGAAGGCATTCCTCCGACCGATTTCGCAACCGCGCGCGCATTCGGTGCGCGTATCGCGACCGCCGCAGCGCGCTGGGCGCGCTGAGGGCGTACTGCCCCCGGGGGCACGAGCCCCGCGGCGATGAGTGCGCCGGGCATGGGGATGGCCTATACTGCCTCGCATGAAAATTGCAGTCGATGCCGAGGCTGTCCTAGCGCGTGCGCGCTCCGTACTCGAGACGGAGGGGGAGGCCATCCGGGCGCTCGTGTGCCGCCTCGGTTCCGCCTTCGTCGAGGCGGTTCGGCGGATTCTTGAGGCTCGGGGACGCGTCGTCGTTACCGGCATCGGCAAGAGCGGGCACGTCGGCCGCAAGCTCGCCGCCACGCTTGCCTCCACCGGTACGCCGGCGTTTTTCGTCCATCCGGCCGAGGCCAGTCATGGCGACCTCGGCATGATCACGTCGGAAGACGTCGTGATCGCCTTGTCGAATTCGGGTGAAGTGGCCGAGCTGTCGGCGTTGATCGTCCCGCTCCGGCGGGTCGGGGCGACGCTGATCGCCATCACCGGCAACGAGCATTCCACGCTCGCCCGCGAAGCCGATGTCGCGCTGGATGCGGCGGTGGCAAGCGAGGCCTGTCCATTGGGGCTCGCTCCGACGGCCAGCACGGCGGCTGCGATGGCGCTCGGCGACGCGCTTGCAATGGCGCTGCTCGAAGCGCGCGGCTTTACCGCCGAGGATTTTGCGCGCTCCCATCCGGGCGGTTCGCTTGGCCGACGTCTGATCACGCACGTGCGTGACGTGATGCGCCGGGGCGATGCGCTGCCAGTCGTGCCGCCGGAAGCGACGATCGCCACTGCGCTGTTCGAGATGACCGGCAAGGGCATGGGGGCGACCGCCATCTGTGCGCCCGACGGTGCTCTGCTCGGCATCTTCACGGACGGCGATCTACGGCGCGCGCTTCCCCTTATCGGCGATCTTCAGCAGGCGCGGGTGGCGGATTTCATGACCCGCACGCCGACCACCATCGCCGCCGATGAGCTTGCCATCGATGCGGTGTCAAGGATGGAGTCCGAGCGGCGCAACCTACTACTCGTCACCGACGCGGCGGGACATCTGACTGGTGCGCTCAACATGCACGACCTGCTGCGTGCAAAGGTGGTATAGGCGATGGCGCGGCCTCCGAGCGTTGCCGAGCGCATGGCCGCGATTCGCGGTCTGGTCTGTGACGTGGACGGGGTGCTGACCGATGGCCGACTCCACTACTCGGAGGTCGGCGAAGTGAAGAGCTTTTCCGTGGCCGACGGCTTCGGTTTCACGCTGGCGCGGCAGGCGGGCTGGAGGCTTGCATTGGTCACCGCGCGCGGCGGCGGCGCGGTCGAACGGCGGGCGCAGGAACTGGGCGTCGAGCTCGTCAGCGGCGAGCGTGACAAGGCCAAGGCCGTGCGCGCCTTGTGCGCTGGGTGGCAACTCGAGCCGAGTCAAATCGCCTATGTCGGCGACGACTGGCTTGACCTGCCGGCGATGGCGATGGCGGGTCTGGCTGCCACCGTGCCGAATGCTGCTGCCGCGGTGCGTCAGCGGGCGCACTGGCTGGCGAGCGCTGCCGGCGGTCACGGTGCCGTGCGCGAGCTGATCGAGGCGATCCTGCGCGTGCAGGGCCGGCTCGACGCACTGCTGGCCGACTATCTCGCGGGACGTGGCCCATGAGCTCGTTTCATCTCTCGCGCCGGACGCAGGACCGACTGGCGGCGCTGTTTCCGCTCGCGGCGGTGGCGCTGTTCGCCGCGCTGTCGTTTTGGCTCGATGCGCGGGTGGCCGCAAGCATGCGTCCCGTCAAGGCGAGCCCAAGCGCGCCGGAGCATTTCATGGAAGGCTTTCGCGTCGAGCGCAGCGTGCCGCTCGAGCGCGGTCGCGATACGCTGGGTGCAGTGCAGGACACGCTGGCGGGCGTCCGCGCCGACCATTTCCCGTCCGCCTTGCGGACGGTCGTGCGGGAGCCATCGTTTCGCAGCGATGTTCCCGGCAAGCCGAGATTGGAGGTGTCGTCGCGTACGGCCACCATCATCAGCGAACAGCCTCGTGGCGATGTCGAGCGCATCGAATTCGCCGGGGGCGTGACGATGACGCAGGCGGCCACGGCCGCGCGCGACGCGGTGCGTTTCGAAACCGAGGCGATCACCGTCGTGCCGGCCACCCAGGAGGCAATGACCGACCGGCCGACGCGTACCGTCAGTGGCGACCGCGTGGTGGTTACCCAGGGGTTGCATCTCGATCGAGAGTTGCGCACAGGCAAGACCTCGCGCGGATTCCAGCTCGAACTCAACCCCAAAGACCTGACGACCGGGAGCAAGCCATGAAGCTTCGACATGTCACTTTGGCCGTCGCGATTGGCAGTCTGGCGATGTTCTCCGTCGCTTCATTGCCCGCGCTCGCGGAGCGTGCCGACCGCAAGCAAAAGGTGATCATCAACGGGCTGGATTTCAGTGGCGATGCGGCCCAGGGCATCTACAAGCTCTCGCGTAATGTGGTCATCACCCAGGGGACGTTGCGCATCACCGCCGATCAGGCCGACGTGCGAACCCGACCGGACGAGAACTTCTTTGCCGTGCTTACGGCCAAGCCGGTGTGCTTTCGCGAACGCACCGAGAAAGGAGACTGGGCGCAGGGTGTGGCGGACCGTGTCGAGTACGAGAGCAAGGACGGCGTGGTCGAGCTTATCGGCAACGCGATTTTGTTCGTCGGCGAAGACGAGATTCGCGCCAACTACATCATCTACAACACGCAGACCGGCACCTTTGAAGGGCGGGAATCGAAAAACCCTTCGGCCGCAAACAGCCACGGCGGTCGTGGCGTGACGTTCATCCTGCAGCCGCGCGAGTCCGCGCCTCCTGCCGCCGACGGCAAGCCCGCCGCCAAACCCGCGCCGACCAAACAGGCCGCGCCACCGAAGCGCCATGAGCCAGCTTTCAGCCGTTGCGCTTAAGAAGCGCTACAAGGCGCGCACGGTCGTCCACGACGTCTCGCTGACCGTCGACAGTGGCGAGGTGGTGGGCCTGCTCGGCCCGAACGGGGCGGGCAAGACCACCTGCTTCTACATGATCGTCGGCCTGGTGGCGGCCGACGGTGGCGTGATAGCGCTCGACGGCCATGAGCTCACGCATCTGCCGATCCATCGGCGTGCGCGGCTTGGCCTGTCCTACCTGCCGCAGGAGGCAAGCATCTTCCGCAAGCTGACGGCTGGCGAGAACGTGCGCGCCATTCTCGAACTGCGCGAGCGTGACGATTCGGTCATCGATCGCGAGCTTGACGCCCTGCTCGAAGATCTGCACATTGCTCACCTGAAGGATTCACCTGCCATCGCGCTGTCGGGAGGTGAGCGCCGACGGCTCGAAATCGCGCGCGCGCTCGCATCGCGCCCCCGTTTCATCCTGCTCGACGAACCGTTCGCCGGGGTCGATCCGATCGCGGTGATCGAGATCCAGCGCATCGTCCGCTTCCTGCGTGAGCGCGGCATCGGGGTCCTGATCACGGACCACAACGTTCGCGAGACGCTCGGCATCTGCGATCGCGCCTACATCATCAGCGATGGCAGGGTGCTTGCCGACGGCGTGCCTGAGGCGATCATCGGCAATGAGTCGGTGCGCAAGGTCTACCTCGGCGAGCATTTCAGGCTGTGAACGGGTGAGCAGGTGAAAGCCGGGCTGCAGCTACGCCTTGCGCAGCACCTCACGCTGACGCCGCAGTTGCAGCAGTCGATCCGGCTGCTGCAACTATCCACGCTCGAGTTGCAGCAGGAGATCGAGCGCGCGGTACTCGACAATCCGCTGCTCGAACTGGAAGTCTCCGAAGACCCCGACGCGCTCGCGCCGACCGAGCCGGACGACCTGGCGAGAGGCCTGCAACCTGATGCCGACGAGGCGAGCTGGGGCGACGGGACCGACTTCGAACCCACCGCCGACGGAGTGCTGGCCGACCTGTTCGACGAAGCCGAGTCCGCTGCCGTCACGATGGGCGAAGACGCGCCCGGCGGCGCGCTGGATGAACCCTCGGAGTTCACGGATCAGGCGGGAGCCGACGATCGTGTCGCGCCCGAGGACTGGTCGACGGCGACGGCCAACCCCGACGATGTGGATCCGACCGCGCAGCGCTCGCGGCAGGTCACGCTCGCTGATCATCTATGCGCGCAGCTTCCGCTGCTGCGCCTGCCCGAGCCGATCGACGCGCTGGTGCGTGCGCTGATCTACTGCCTCGACGACGACGGTTTCCTCGCGGCAACGGCAGATGAACTCGCCGGCGCACTCGGGATCCCGATCGCCGAGGCGGATTGGAAGCAAGCCGTGGCCGTCCTACATGCCATGGACCCCCCTGGCATCGGTGCCCGCTCGCTGCAGGAATGCCTTCTTCTCCAGCTGCGCGATCAGCCGCCCGACGCCACGCGGCACCGAGCCGAGCGCGTCGTGCGGGAGGCCTTTGAACCGCTTGCGCGCGGTGAGCTGGCACGCGTCCGCCGCATCGTCGGTCTCGACGAGGTCGAACTGGCGGCCGTCCGCGCCTTGCTTGGACGGTTGACGCCGCGGCCTGCGGCCTCGTTTGCCGACGTCGCCCCGTTTGCGCTCTTGCCGGATGTCATCGTGCGCCGATCCCGCCGGGCCTGGGTGGCCGAGTTGAACCCGGCCGCAGTGCCGCGCCTGTCGCTGAATGTGGCCTATGTCGAGGCCCTGCAGCGACACCGCGAGGGACGCACTACGCCGCTGGCGGCCCAGTTGCAGGAAGCACGATGGTTGGTTAAGAATGTCTCACAGCGTTTCGAGACCATACTCCGGGTAGCGAGCGAAATCGTGCAGCGTCAGCAGGCGTTCTTCGATCACGGCGAGGTTGCAATGCGTCCTCTCGTGCTGCGCGAAGTGGCCGATGCCCTTGGGTTGCACGAATCCACGGTTTCCCGCGTGACGATGCAGAAGTATCTGACCTGTCCGCGCGGCACGTTCGAGCTAAAGTTCTTCTTCGGGTCCCACGTCGCCACCGAATCGGGCGGCGCGGCCTCGTCGACCGCCATCCGAGCCATGATCCGCGACCTTGTCGCAAAGGAGGACCCCACCGACCCGCTTACTGACAGTCGCATTGCAGAACTGCTCGGCGAGCAAGGCATCGTCGTTGCCCGCCGCACCGTCGCTAAATACCGGGAGTTGCAGAACATCCCCCCCGTCAGCCAGCGGCGGCGCCCCAGCCTCTAGCAGAGTGTTGAAAAGCGCAGCGAGGATGGCCGGATGCGAGACGCACGGAGTGCCGCGACCGAAGGCCTATCGAATGGATAGGCGAGGGAGCGAGCACCGCGCAACACAGCAGATGGTCTACCGCAGTGGTTTTCTCAACGGCCTGCCAGGCGCAGCGCCGGCGCCCGTTCCACCTTCACCCAACGCATCGAGGAGTCGCCATGAATCTCCACATTTCTGGCCATCACGTCGCCGTCACCGATTCGCTGCGCAGCTATCTGATAGCGAAGCTGGACCGAGTGACGCGCCATTTCGATCATGTGATCGACGTGAACGTGGTAATGTCGGTGGAAAAGTTGAGGCAGAAAGTGGAGGCCAATCTGCACGTCAGTGGTCGTGACATCCATGCGGCGTCGGAGGGAGAGAGCCTCTACGCCGCCATCGACGAGCTGGCGGACCGGCTCGACCGTCAGGTCGTCAAGCACAAGGAGCGTCTGCAGGTCCAGCGCGATCAAGGCTTCGACCGCAAGCGAAGCGAGCTGAACTGAACTGGCGCCCACGCCGGCCTCGTTAGAATGCCCGACTCTTTTGACCGCACCCAGGTCCCGCCGTGAGTCTTCTGGCTGATCTGCTGACGCCGCAAAACGTCCTGCTCAACGTAGAGGCCGGCAACAAGCGGCGACTGTTCGAAGTCGTCGCCCTGGCTGCCGAAGAACGCTATCGGCTCACACCGATGGCTACCGTCGAAAGTCTGCTCGCGCGGGAGAAGCTCGGCTCGACCGGGCTCGGGCAGGGCATCGCCATTCCGCATGGCCGTATCCGGGGCCTCAGCCGCGCCATCGGGTACTTCGTCCGGCCCAAGGACCCCATCGTGTTCGAGGCGCCCGATCGGCTGCCGGTGCGGGACGTGTTCGTGCTTCTCGTCCCCGAGGCGGCCACCGACGAGCACCTGCAAATCCTGTCCGAGCTGGCGCAGAAGTTCTCGAGCAAGGCGTTCCGCGACGCACTCGCGCAGGCCGACACCGGCGAGACCATCTATGCGCTCTTCAGCACACCCTGACTGGCGTGAGCGGAGGCGGTCGTGCGCACGATTCACATTGCGCGACTGATCGCCGACAACCAGGAAAGACTTGCGCTCACCTGGGTGGCCGGGCGCGACGGCGGTGAGCGCATGCTCTCGCGCGACACCAGCGCACAGGCGCACGTCGGGCTGGTCGGGCACATGAACTTCATTCACCCGTTCCGCATCCAGGTCATCGGCCCGGCGGAGATGGCCTACCTGAATGGCCTGACGGAGGCGGAGTTGTCCGCCACGTTCGAGCGGCTGATGGTCGATGAACTAGCCGGCATCTGCGTATGCGGCGTCGGCGAACCGATGTCATCGATGCGTGCGATGTGCGACGAGCGGCACGTGCCGCTGCTTTCGACCACCTACCCGAGTCCGCACCTGGTTGACGTGCTGCGGCTCTATCTCGCCAGGGTGCTGGCCGCCAACACGACGTTGCATGGTGTGTTCCTCGACGTGCTGGAGATGGGCGTGCTGATCACCGGTGCATCCGCCATCGGCAAGAGCGAGCTGGCGCTCGAACTGATCACCCGCGGTCACGGCCTGATCGCCGACGACATCGTCGAGGTGTATCGCCTGTCGCCGGATCTGGTGGAAGGCCGCTGCCCCGAGGTGCTGAAGGATTTTCTCGAGGTGCGCGGCATCGGGGTGCTGAACATCCGCACCACCTTTGGCGAAACTGCGGTTCGTCCGCGCAAGTCGCTCAAACTGATCGTTCACCTGGAAGACCACACCGACGAGCAGTTCAAGAGGCTCGACCGGATGAGCGTCAATGCCAGCTACCAGGAGATCCTGGGGGTCAAAGTGCGCAAAGTCGTCATTCCCGTGGCAGCCGGACGTAACCTCGCCGTGCTCGTCGAGGCGGCAGTTCGTAACTTCGTGCTCAATCTGCGCGGCATCGACTCGACGCGTGAGTTCATCGAGCGGCAGGCGCGACTGATGGAGCAGGGGTGAACGACGAGACGCGAGACGATCCGCGCGCCGAGGATCGGCTGATCGTGCTGGTGCTTGGCGTGTCCGGTGCCGGCAAGAACGTTGCGTTGGGAGCCCTGGAAGATTTCGGTTTCGCCACTGTCAACAATCTGCCATGCTCGCTGCTCTATGCCACCGTGTCGGCGCTTTGGGCGAGCCACGCCCGGTCGATTGCCATCGCGGTCAATGCGCAGGAAAGCCATTTTCTCGACCACTTCGAGCGCGCGCTCGCTCGCCTGCGCGAGCAGCATGGCGAGCAAAGGCTGATCGTTCTGCGGCTCGATGCCTCGGACGCCGTCCTCGTCGGCCGTTTCGCCGAGACGCGTCGGCGCCATCCGTTCGCCGATGATCAGCACACACTGCTGGAGGCGATACGCGACGAGCGAGGCCGGCTGGCTGCGTTGTCGGGGCGTGTCTACGACATCGACACTTCGGCAAGCAGTCCGCACGCGCTTCGACAGCGCGTCCGTTCATTGCTGGCAGCATTGTCCGAGCGCACCGAGTCTCCGCTGTTGATCTTCTCGACGTTTGCCTACCGGAACGGTATTCCGCAGGACGCCGATCTCGTCTTCGACGCGCGGGTGCTGCCGAATCCGCACTACGAACCGGCACTACGTCCACTGACCGGACGCGATCCCCCCGTTGCCGACTTTCTGGCGCGTCAGCCCGAGACGCAGTCCTTGCTGGATTCGATCATCACCTTCCTGCGTTCACAGTTGCCTGGCTTCGCGCGTGACAACCGTGCACGCATCCACGTGGCCATCGGGTGCACCGGGGGCAAACATCGCTCGATCTATCTCGCCGAGCGGTTGGCAGAGGCGTTTGCACCGTCGCATGCGATCAGCCGGCACGACCGCGAGCATCCCGCGGCAGAGTAGCATTTCGGCTTCCGCAATGCAGTGCTGCGAGCTCTGCCTGCAAGACGTGCGAAGCATGCCCCCGCCGTCAGAGGAGTGCCGCCATCTTTTCCTTCCTTTCCCGCAAGCCTGCCGCCCGTTACGAGGCGCCGCCTGAGCTGCCGCTTTTTCCGCTGCGCGCGACGCTCTTCCCCGAGGGCACGCTCTCGCTCAAAGTGTTCGAGCAGCGCTATTACGCACTTGCCAAGCGCTCCATCACCGAGGGCACGGGCTTCGGCATCGTCACGCTGATGCGCGGCCAGGAGGTCGGCCGCGAGCAGCAGTTTGCGACTGTCGGGACCTATGCGGAGGTGACGTCGTTTGACGCACCGGCACCGAACATCTTTTTGCTCGCCGTGCAAGGGCGGCAGCGCTTCCTGATCGAATCGTTCACCACCGACTCTGCTGGTCTGCACGTCGCCCGGGTTCGCTGGCTGCCCAATGAGGACGACGTCGCGCTCCCGGCGGAGCATGCCGGCCTGGCTGCGCTTCTCGGCAAACTGATCGAACGGGTCGGCGCCGACCGTATCCCCGGACCGCATCGTTCGGCGAGCGCAAGTTGGGTCAGCGCACGTCTGGCCGAGTTGATGGAAATGCCTCCGGCCATCAAGCAGGCCATGCTGGAGATCAACGACCCCGCGGTTCGTCTGCGTGCGCTCGCGGAGTTGCTGGCCCGCGGTCGTGCCTCCTGAGCGCTACCTAAAATCGGTTCCGGTACAACGGATCGCGCGCCACCCTGGCGCATTCGAACAGCATGGCCGGTCACAGCAAATGGGCAAACATCCAGCATCGGAAAGGACGGCAGGACGCCAAGAAGGGCAAGATCTCGACCCGGTTGATCCGTGAGATCACGGTCGCCGCCAAACTCGGTGGCAGCAGCATCGATGGCAATCCCCGTCTGCGTCTGGCCGTCGACAAGGCGCTGGACAACAACATCGCCAAGGACACCATCGAACGCGCCATCAAGCGCGGCGCCGGGGAGATGGAAGGCGTCGACTATGAGAGTGTCCGTTACGAGGGCTACGGCATCGGCGGTGCCGCGGTCATCGTCGATGCGCTGACCGACAATCGCATACGCACCGTGGCCGAGGTGCGTCACGCGTTTTCAAAGCATGGCGGCAACCTCGGCACCGACGGATCGGTCGCCTACCAGTTTCGCCACTGCGGCGTGTTGCTCTATGGGCCAGGAACCGACGAAGCCCGTTTGATCGAAGTAGCACTGGATGCAGGTGCGGACGATGTCGTCACCGACGAGGACGGTTCGATCGAGGTGGTGACCCCGCCCTACGAACTTGCGCGCATCAAGGATGCACTGGCGAGCGCGGGTCTGGCCGCTGCCCACGGCGAGGTGACCTGGAAGCCCGGCAACGTGGTCGTTCTTTCCGGCGAAGATGCGCGGCGGATGCAGAAGTTGCTCGATGCGCTGGATGATTGTGACGACGTGCAGGAGGTCTACACCTCCGCCGTCTTTGAAGAGGAGACATGAGGCATGATTAACAGGCTGTTGAAAAACTACTGCGGTGGGCCACCTGCTGTGTTGCGCGGTGTTGGCTTCGGCCGCTTCGCTTCAGATCGGCCTCAACGATGTGAGCCTTCACCGAAACTGCGCTTTCGCTCCCTCGCCTATCTACTTGATATGTCTTGGTCGCTGCGCTCCGGGCGCCTTGCGGTTCATCCCGCTCGCTGCTTTCTTCAGCGTTTCCTTAACCTTTCCATGGGGCTGCGGCGACCCGATCATGAGGGCGTCCGGTGAGCTGGTTCAGTCGCAGGGAGCAGGGTTTCTTCCTTGCCACCGTGATGCCGCGCGAGTCCGAGGTGAAGATCACCCAGTACCTCGGGCTCGTCAATGGCGAGGCCATCATCGGCGCCAACATCTTTCGCGACATGTTCTCCTCGATCCGCGATGTCGTCGGTGGACGGGCGGGCGGCTATGAGCGCTCGCTCAGGAGCGCCCGTGAAGCGGCGCTCGAGGACATGATCGAGGACGCAAAGGCCCTGGGCGCGAACGGCATCGTCGGTATCGACTTCGATTACGAGGTGCTGGGAGAGACCAACGGCATGATGCTCGTGGCCGTCTCCGGCACGGCGGTGCGCATCGGGTGAATCACCCGGCCCGCGTCATCCTCGGTATTGACCCGGGTTTGCGGGTTACCGGCTTCGGGGTGATCGCGGCCGCAAATGCCGGTCGCCGCCTGCGCTACCTGGCGAGTGGCTGTATCCGCTCATACGGGGACGACACCTTGCCTGAGCGGCTGCTTACGATCGCTCGCGATCTGCAGGCCATCATGCAGGAGCATCGTCCCGACGACGTGGTCGTCGAGAAGGTGTTCGTCAACGTGAATCCACAGTCGACCCTTCTGCTCGGCCAGGCGCGCGGCGCGGCAATCACCGCGGCCGCGCTGTCGGGTGCCTGCATCTACGAGTACACCGCGCTACAGGTCAAACAGTCCGTCGTCGGGCATGGCAAAGCCGGCAAAGCCCAGGTGCAGGAGATGGTTAGGCGCCTGCTGCACCTGACCGCAGCGCCGCAGGCCGATGCGGCCGACGCGCTCGCGACAGCCATCACCCATGCCCATGCGAGGCAGGGCCTCGGGACAGTCGCAGCGGAACTGCTGGGTACCCGCAAAGTGCGTCAGCGCAGCGGACGCGTGGTTGGTTGAGCAGCTACAACGGGTGGCGCCGGGGCGCCGCTTTCGACTCAACGCGCTTTGCGCAGCGATGGGGGCTCAGCGGGCAGGCAGATGCGGTGCGAATTTCTCTTGGAACACGGCCATCGTGATCGGTCCGACGTGCTTTGCACGGATGATGCCGTCGCGATCGATCAGGAACGTCTCCGGCGTGCCGTACACGCCCCAATCGAAGGCTGCCTTGCCATCGGGATCGAAGACGGTGACGCGGTACGGATCGCCGGTGCGACGCAAAACGTCGAGACCAGGCTCACGCTTGTCCTTGTAATTGAGCCCGACGATCAGCACGCGGCCCGAGCGGGAAAGGTCGAGCAGCACCGGATGCTCCTCCTTGCAGCTCGTGCACCAGCTTGCCCAGACGTTTAGCAGCCAGAACTGCCCCTTCATGTCTGCGGGCGTGAAGCGCTTCTGCGGATCGGCGAGCGTCGGCAGATCGAAGGCGGGCGCGGGTTTGCCTATCAGCGGGGAGGGTACGAGACGCGGGTTCTGGAACAGGCCCCAGTACAACAGCCCCGCTAGAGCGACGAAGGCGATGGGAATCAGAAGTCGCTTGTTCATCGATCGCTCCTATTGCTTGAGCGTTTGCGCCGATCGTTCGCGCGCCTTGTGTGCCTTTTCCACGGCGGAGGCGGCTTCCGGCGGCATGTAGTTCTCGTCGTGCTTTGCCAGCACCTCGCGCGCGCGGAATACACCGCGCTCGTCGAGCTGCCCCTGCGCGACCACACCCTTGCCTTCCTGGAAGAGGTCAGGCAGGATGCCGCTGTAGACGACCGGGACGACCTGGGCCGTGTCGGTGATGCGAAAGCTCACCTGGATGCCGTCGCGTCGAACACTGCCGACTTCCACCAGCCCGCCGATGCGGAAAATGCGGCCCTGCGGAGCCTCCTTGGCGACCACCTGCGAGGGCGTAAAGAAGAACACAAGGTTCTCGCGGAAGGCGGAGATCACCAAGGCCGTCGCACCGAGCAACAGACCGATGCCGGCAGCGAGCAGCGCGAGTCGTTTCTGGCGGAGAGTCATGGGTCGCTCGCTCAGGGTTGACGGGAGGACGGCATGCGCTCGGCGAGGTCATCGTGCAACGCCGCAAGCGCTTTTTTTCGAGCGCGACCGAGCAGCACGAGTTCCACCACGACGCACAGAGCCGTCGCGCCATAGCTGCCCCAGACGAAGAAGGCGCGTCCGCCCATCGCCCAGAAGTCGCTCCACGAGTCCCAGATCATGTCTGTGTCTCCGCTTGGGCTCCAGCGACGAGCGAGCGCGCCCAGGCGGTGTCGCGCTCGCGCTCCAGGATTAGCAGGCGCACGCGTCGCATGGCGGCGGCGATACAGTAAGCCCAGAAGGCAAAGGTCATGATCAGCATCGCGGTGAGCATGATCGTTGCCATGGACGATCCACCAGGCCGCACCGAGGCCCCCTGGTGGAGGGTGTTCCACCACTGTACGCTAAAGTAGATGATCGGAACGTTCACCGCTCCGACGATCGCGATCAGCGCCGCTGCGCGGTCCCCTTTGCGGCGATCTTCGAAGGCGGCCGCGAGAGCGATGTAGCCGATGTAGAGGAAAAAGAGGATCAGCGTGGAGGTCAGCCGCGCATCCCACACCCAGTAGGTGCCCCAGGTGGGGCGCCCCCAGAGCGCCCCGGTCCACAGCGCGATGAATGCCATGATGGCGCCGGTGGGTGCCAGGGCATGCGACATCATGAAGGACAGGCGCGTGCCGAGGACCAGTCCGAGCGAGGACCAGAACGCCATGGCGAGATAGATGATCATCGCCATCCAAGCCGCCGGAACATGGATGTAGATGATGCGATAGACCTCTCCTTGCTGGAAGTCGCTGGGCGCCCGGAAGAGGCCGATGTAGAGCCCGATGATCGCCAGAACGGCGGCGCTGATCCAGCAGGCGCGCTCGATCACGCCCGCCAGCGGATAGAACTGCGCGGGCGATGCGTAACGCCAATACCAGCGCCCGCCATGACGCGCGTGACTTTGTTGTTCAGAAACGGCCACGGAACTGCCCGAGACGAATATTCGAAAAACGCCGTCAATCGAGGCTGATGCGCAGAGCGGCAGCGGCGGCGGCGGGGCACAATGCTAGAGCAAACAAGAGATAGGCGGCTTGAAGTAAGAGTTCAGCCGCTGGCGATTCGCCGTGCAAGACTTTCAGCGCGGCGCCGGCTCCGAAGATGAGCGTGGGAATGGCGAGCGGCAGCACCAGTACCGCCAGAAGCAAGGTGCCGCCGCGGGCGGTTACGATCAGCGCTGCCGAAATGCTGCCGACGAGCAGCAGCGTCGGTACAGCGATCAGGACGCCCAGTGCCAGCATCAAGGCCACGTCGATCGGCAGGGCGTAGAACAGAGCGAACACCGGCGTGCTGACCGCGAGCGGGAGTCCAAGCCCGAGCGCAAGCGCCAGCACGCGGGCGAGGATCAGGGCGCCGAGCGGCTCCTCGCAGGCGAGCAGGAGTTCGATCGAGCCGTCGCGGCAATCCTCCTCGAACAGGCGGGCGAGCGAGACGAGCACGGCAAGCAGCGCGGCGACGAAGACGACGCCGACACCGACCAGGCGCAGCCGCTCGCTTTCGCTGCCGATTCCGAACGGGAACAGTGAACAGACGATCAGGTAGAAGGCAAGCGGATTGGCCCAATCGCTGGCACGTCGCGCCAGGAGCTGAAACTCCCGGCGCATGACGGCCCCGGCCGCGACGGTCAGGCTCACAGTGCGACCTCCGCAAGCTGGCCGCCCGAGAGTGCCACCTCCTGGTGAGAGGTATAGAGCACGAGCCCACCGGCTGCCACGCGCTGGTCGATCAGCTCCGCAAGCTGACGCTGGCTGGCGTGGTCGAGCGCCACGAAGGGTTCATCGAGTAGCCAGACTGCATCGGCCGAGGATAGGAAGAGCCGCGCCAATGAGGCCCGCTTGCGCTGCCCCTGCGACAGGCTGCCATAGCGCCGACGGGCGAGATGTGCCACCTCGAGCCGTGCGAGCGCCTGTCGAAGCGCAGTCTCCTCGCCGCTCAGCCCTGCCAGTCGTGCGGCGTAGCGCAGATTGTCGATGACGTCCAGGCTGTCATTCATTGCGTGAGCGTGGCCGACAAAAATCCGCCGGCAGGTCGCCCACTGGACGCTGCCGGCGGCTGGAGCGGAAAGACCGGCGAGGATGCGGAGCAGGGTCGTTTTGCCGGCGCCGTTCGCTCCGGCGATTCGCAGCGCCGTGCCCGGGCCGGCGACGAACGAGAGCCCGGAGAATACCAAGCGACCGCTTCGCTCAGCGCCGAGTTCGCTCACGCTCAGGATGGCCTCGCTCATGAGACCCTCCGCACGCGGTAGGCGGTCACGATGGCGGCCAGCGCAAGCAATGAGCCGATATAGCCGACCAGCTCGTAGCCGATCAGGCGGCCGTCGGAAGCAGCGCTCATCATCGCTCCACCCGCGATCGCCGCGCAGCCGGTGGCCAGATTCATCACGGCCGAGGACAGCGCCATCAGCCGGCCGCGCATCGCCGGTACCGTTGCCGCCGTGATCAGCGCCGTCATCGGCACGAAGCGGCCGCTCACGAAGACGAAGAACAGTGCGGAGACGGGGATCTGTACCCACATGGAGGGACCGAGGGGATGGGTGATCAGCAGGATCGGCACGATCGATGCAAGGGCGAGCCAGTAAAAGACGTCGGCGCGAGGATAGCGGTCGGCGAGCGAGCCGAAGAGCGGGCGGGTGAAGAGCGTCATGGCACCGCCGACCAGATAAAAGATGGCAAGGGCAGTCTCGCTCATGCCTTCGTTGGCGATGCGTGTCGGCGCGATGAACGGAATCACGATCATGCCTGACAGCGAGACGAGCGCGTTGAAGGTGAGCGCCCAGAGATGGTTCGGAACGCGAATGACCTCGAGGTAGCTGCGCCAGAGGCCGCGTCCATGAGCGGACGCCAGATGACCGCGCAATGGTGGCAGGTAGCGCAGGGCAGCCACGAATACCGGCACACTCACGATCGCCAGCACTGCGAACGGTGCCCTCCAGCCGAAGTGCGCTGCCGCATAGATGCCGAGCGGCACGCCGATGACGGCCGAAAAGGAGAACGAGAGCATGACGAGCGCCGTGGCGCGTCCGCGGCGCTCGTCGGGGATCGCGTCCCCGATGATCGCCTGTGCCACCGAGCCCTGCACTCCGCCGAACGCGCCGGCGGCGATTCGTGCGGCGAGAAGCGTGGCGTAGGATGGGGCGAGGGCACAGCCAACGGTCGCCACGATCAGGCCAGCGTAGACGACCAGTAGGGTGCTCTTGCGATCGTGCCGGTCGGCGAGCCCGATCATCGCGAGGCTCGATGCCGTCGCAGCGAAGGCGTAGGCGGAGACGAGCAGGCCGAACTGGGCGGTCGAGATACCCCACTCCCGGATCAAATAGGGCGCGAGCGGCATCATGATCATGAAGTCCACGATGTTCGTGAACCCCATGACGAGCAGCGTGAGCAGCATGTTGCGCTCGGCGCGGGGCGCCAGGAGCGGCTTCGTTGCGACCGGGATCACGTCGGGTGGCGCTGCCTGATCGTCACTTGAGCCTGGCGGCGTCGCCGGCGAGGACGGTCGAGAGCGAATCCAACTTCAGGTAGCGTCGGATGACGGTATCGAAATCCGCTTTGGTCAGCGCGCGGATCTTCGTCTCGAGGTCCTGCACGAAAGCGAAGGTACGATCCGCGTTCTCGAGGGATGCAATCTGCTGTGTGAGCGCCGCGTCCCCGGCACGGCGGACAGCGCGCTGATCCAGAAATGACCGCTTTTGCGCTTCGAACTCCTCGCTCGTCAGCTCTCCGGCGAGAAGCCGCGCAAGTTCGTCACGCAACGACGCCTCGGCCCGCGCGGCATTCTGTGGCGCGGCGATGAAGCCGAAGGTCCATGTCGCGTGGCGGTCGAAAGTCGGCACCGCGAGGGTGCTGAAGACATCGTAGGACAACCCTTCACGCTCCCGGATGCGGGCGAACAGCCGCGCTCCGGCCGAGCCACCGATGATGTAGTTGGCGAGCAGCAGCGCCGGGTAGTCCTCGGCACGGTCATCGAGCGAAAACGACGTCCGCGCCAGAAAGGTGGCGTTCTCCTTGTCAGGTGTGTTCGCGCGCAGCACCGAGGCGCGGGGCGTATGCGGCTCTCGCGTGACGCGCGCGAAGGGTGTTTTGCTCGCACGGGCGAAGTTGCGCGCGATCGCCGAGCGGACTTCGGCTTCGTCGAAGGCGCCGAGCACGACGAGCTCAGTGGCTGAGAAGCCCTGCATCCGGAGGTAGTGGGCGAGCATCTGTTGGCGGGTGACGGCACGCAGATCGGCGATCTGTTCGGCGAAGCTGCGTACGTGGCGCACGTCGCCCCGCGGATGGCGATCGAAGTGCCGTGCCAGCGTATTCCATGCCACCGCATCGGGGTCCTTGGCTGACTCCTCGATCGCCGTGATCAGCTCCTTGCGGGCGAGTTCGATTTCGTCGGGCGGAAATGTCGGCTCGCGGTAGATGCGGCCAGCGAGATCGAGCAGCGCAGGAACGTGCAACCGTCGCGTCTGATAGGCGACACCGTCCATCGACAGGCTGCCCGAGGCGCGCAGCTGATCGAGCTGGTCATTGATCTGTTGGCGCGTCAGTCCGCGAGCGCCGCGGATCAGGGTGGCGCTGATCAGCTCCTCGACAGCCGCCTTGCCCTGGCGTGAGCGGACATCGCCGTACCCGATGCGAAGCGCGATATGGGCGGTGTCGCCGCGCGTCCGTTTGGGCCAGAGGACGACGCGCAGGCCGTTCGGCAGTCGGTAGCGGATCGCGCGGGCCTCCACGTTGGCCGGCGTATGGTCGACCGGTTCGGCCTCCGTGACGGCCTGAGTGCCCTGCCAGCCTGCGAGCAATGCATCGATCCGCGGCGCAGCCGGCATCGTCACGCGATCGGGCCGCTCGGCTGCGATGAAGCGGCCGAGCGTACGGTTCTGCGGCTTGAAATACGTCCCGGCGACCCGCTCGACGTCAGCCAGCGTCACGCCGGCGATGCGGTCACGCTGCAGGAAGAAGAAGCGCCAGTCGCCGATGGCGATGGCTTCGGAGATCGCCACCGCGAAGCGCGCGCTGTCGGCCAGCGTCTCGTCGAATCCTTTCTCGAACTGTCGCTTGGCGCGTTCGAGGTCAATGCTGGCGAAGGGTGTGGCGGCCGCGGTCTCGACCGTCCTCAGCAGAACGTCGCGGGCCCGGTCGACCGATTGGCTGCGATTCAGCGTGACCCAAAAACCCATCACGTAGGGATCGAAGGTCGTGAAGCCCTGGTTCTCGACGCTGACGGCCAGTTTGCTGCGAACGAGCGCCTGGTAGAGCCGGCCCGAGGGCTCCAGCGTCATCATCTGGAGAAATACCTGCAAGGCCGCCGAATCCGGATGCGTGGCGGCTGGCGTTCGGTAGGCCGCGAACAGGTAGTGCGCGTCGCCGACGCGGCGCACCGTCACCTCGCGCTCGCCATCCTGCGTGGGTTCGACCGTCCACAGCCGCGGCAGCGTTCGATCGGGGCGGGGAATCTCGCCGAAGTACTGCCTGATCCAACCAAGGGCACGCTCCGGGTCGAAGCGGCCAGCGATCAGCAGCACGGCGTTGTCGGGCTGGTAGTAGCGCTGATAGAAGCGGCGAAGGTTGCCGATCTCGACGTTCTCGATGTCGCTGCGGTTGCCGATCGTCGAATTGCCGTAGTTGTGCCAGTTGAAGGCGGCGGCGACGGTACGATCATAGAGTACCCACTGGGGACGGTTCTCGCCCATCTCGAATTCATTGCGAACCACCGTCATCTCGGTGGCGAGCTCCTCGGGCAGCAACTTGGCATGCACCATGCGGTCGGCCTCCATTTCGAGCGCCCAGCGCAGGTTCTCATCGCTGGCAGCGAAACGCTCGAAGTAGTTGGTGCGATCGAGCCAGGTCGTGCCGTTGTTGATGAAGCCGCGGTTTTGCATCTCCTGCCAGAGATTCGGAAACTTGCGGGTGGACTTGAACAGCAGATGTTCGAGCAGATGTGCCATGCCGGTCTCGCCATAGCCCTCGTGACGGGAGCCGACGAGATAGGTGACGTTGACCGTGATCTGCGGTGAGGACGGATCGGGAAACAAAAGGACGCGCAACCCGTTGCTGTGCAGCCGGTATTCGCTCAGCCCGCCGGTGGAGGGACCAACCGCGAAGTCGCGCAGCAGCGGAGACGTCGCAGGCACGAGTGCCGTGGCGGCGGCCTGCATGCAGCCGAGGGCGACGCAACAGGCGGCAATGAACAGCGAGCGGAGACTTGGGATACGTCGAATCATCAGTCGATCAATCGCGAGGGTGTGGGCAGGCCGAATGCCCCGCCTCAGGTAGGCGCGGAGGCTACGGAGGGGAGAACGGATCGGGAGCCGCCGCTCGCTGCCTCGGCGTCAGTCGGCTCGGTTGCATCGGGATGGGTCGCCTGCAGCATCCAGAGCCGAGCATAGACCCCGCCCGCCGTCAGGAGTTCGTCGTGTCGTCCGCGCTCGACGATGCGTCCGTCCTCGATGACCAGGATGGTATCGGCATGCACGATCGTCGACAGCCGGTGCGCGATGATCAGCGTCGTACGATTGGCGCTGACGGCGCGGATCTCGTCCTGCACGGCGCGCTCGGTCTCGCTGTCGAGCGCTGAAGTCGCCTCGTCGAAGATCAGGATCGCTGGATTCTTCAGCAGGGCGCGGGCGATCGCCACGCGCTGCTTTTCGCCGCCAGAGAGCTTGAGGCCGCGCTCGCCGACCTGGGTTGCGAGGCCCTGCGGCAGACGTTCGATGAACGGGTCGAGTCGCGCAGCCGTGATCGCCTGCCGCAGTTCGGCTTCGGAGGCATCGGGCCGGCCATAGCGGAGGTTGTACTCGAGCGTATCGTTGAACAACACCGTATCCTGCGGCACCACGCCGATCACGCTGCGCAGGCTCGCCTGGGTGAAGTCGCGCAGATCCGCGCCGCCGATCAGGATGCGCCCGCCGCTGACGTCATAGAAGCGAAACAGCAGCCGCGCCAGCGTGCTCTTGCCGCCGCCGCTCGAACCGACGATCGCTACCGTGCTGCCGGCGGCGACGGTGAAATCGATCGAACGCAGAATCGGGCGCGCAGGTTCGTAGTGAAACTCCACCGATTCGAAGCGGATGTCGGCCGACGCCGCCGCCGCCCGGGTCAGCTCGCGGGCCTCCGGCCGGTCGGCCACCTCGGCATGCTCGCCGAGCAGCGCGAACATGCGTCCCATGTCGGTGACGGCTTGACGTATCTCGCGGTAGATCACACCGAGAAAATTGAGCGGAACGTAAAGCTGGATCAGAAAGGCATTGATCATCACCAGATCGCCGACTGTCATCCGGCCTTCCTGCACTCCGACAATGGCGCGCCACATCACCAACGTGGCGCCCAGGGCGATCAGCAGGCTCTGACCGAGGTTCAGCAGCGACAGCGACGTCTGCGAGCGGACGGCTGCGCGTTCCCAGCGGGCGAGGCTTTGGTCGTAGCGTTCCGCCTCGAAGCGCTCGTTGCCAAAGTACTTGACGGTCTCGTAGTTCAGCAGCGAATCGATGGCGCGAGTGTTCGCTTTCGAGTCGAGCTCGTTCATTTCCTTGCGGATGGCTGTGCGCCACTCCGTGACCACGATCGTATAGGCGATGTAGCCGACGAGCGTGACCAGGGTGATCGCAACGAAGCTCCACTCGTAGTTCCAGCCGAGGATTCCGGCCACGAGTGCCAGCTCGACCAGCGTCGGGAGGATGGAGAACAAGGTGTAGGACAGTAGCGAAGAGATGCCGCGCGTGCCACGTTCGATGTCACGCGTGAGCCCGCCGGTCTGCCGCGACAAGTGGAAGCGCAGCGACAGGCGGTGGAGGTGCTCGAACGTCTCCATCGCAACCTGGCGGATGGTCCGCTGCGACACCTTGGCGAAGAAAAATTCGCGCAATTCCGTGAACAGCGTCACCGACAGACGGGCAACACCGTAGGCCACCAGCAGGGCAAACGGCACGGCGGCGACCGAACGTGCCGGGTCGGTCTGGCCCACGGTATCGACGATCCACTTCAACGCGACCGGCACGCCGACGTTTGCGACCTTGGCGAGCAGCAGACAGCCGAGCGCAACGGCGATGCGCGCCTTGTGCTTGGCCAGATACGGCGCGAGCAGTCGTACCGGGTGGCTGCGCCGGGCCGATGCGGATTGCGTCATGGTTGTCCGGGAAGACTCTGCCGCCCGGACCTGGCGGTGTCGGCGGGCGCTGCGCAGGTGCTCTCCCGCCGGTTCAGGGTCTGATGCATGCCGTCTGCTCGGTGGTGGCGCTGCGCGAGCGCGATCCGCCCGGCAGGGAATTGCGTCCTCGCGCTCACGCCTTTGCCGCGGCCAGGCGCTCGCGGTGCTGTGCAATGACTGCGTTCAGGGTTGACAGCTTGGCCGGCTTGATCAGGTAGGCGTCAGCGCCCGCAAAGCGGCCGCGCAGGCGATCGACCACGCCATCGCGGGCGGTCAACATGATCAACAACCGCGGGCAGGCGGAGCCGAGCTGGCGGAGTCGTCGTATGGTGTCCGGTCCGTTCATGCCCGGCATCTCGAAGTCGACCAAAGCGACGTCGAAGCGATGGTTGCGGCAGAGCGCGACGGCCTTCTCGCCGCTTTCGGCGGGGACGGCGTGGAATCCGCTGCGCCGCAGCACATCGGTCACGGCTTCGCGCGAAAACAAGGAATCGTCGATGACGATGAAGCGCAGCGAACTCAGGTCGACGCCATCGCCGCCCGGTGCATCTGCGCCTGCGGCTGCAGTGTCCGGCTCGGGCGTGGACCAGGCGACGGGGTCGGGCGCCAGGCCGGAAGCCTCGGCCGGAACTTCCACCGGAACTTCGGGCTCGTGGCCTGTCGTTGCGGGTGGGGCGGCCGACCAGCCACCCGGAGGAGTCCAGCCGTCGCGGATGCGGTTCAGTCCCTGTGCCAGCGCGAACAGCAGTTGCGAGTCCCTCGGGACCTGATAGTGGTGCGCATAGGGTACGCAACGCTCGACGATGACGATGCGTGGGCGGGTTTCGCTTGCGTCCTGGCACGCCTTGGCGCCGATGGCCGAGAACGCGTTGATGATCAGCAGATCGGCGTCCTCATCAACGACCACGGCCCGCGACGACGAAGCATCGCCGGAGGGCGGGCGCGGTCTCTCCAGGAACAGGCGAAGCCGGTGGACGTCCGGCTGGCTGAATCCGATCAGTTGAATGCGCTCGCAACGCGGCGGGGCGTCGGGCGCGCCTCCGGCAGGTGGTTGAGTCATGGCAGCGATCGATTGTAGGCAGCTCAGGCGCGCGGGTAGCGGATGCCGAAGAGCCCCATCAGCACGCGCACCGCGCCGTAGGCCAGCCATTCGAGCGCGCGCCGGACGGTTGAACGTGAGTCCCAGTCGGTGCGCCGCACTGGCCTGCCCCCGGCAGCGATCAGGGCCTCCACGGCCGCGCGAAGCTCGGCATTCAGACGCTGGTCGCGGACGACGAGGTTGGCTTCGCGGGCAAGCAGCAGGCTGAAGGGGTCGATGTTCGATGAGCCGACGGTGAGCCATTCCTCATCGACCATCGCTACCTTGGCATGCAGGAAGCTCGTTTCGTACTCGATGATTTCGATGTCGCCCGCCAGCAGTTGGCCGTACAGCGCGCGGCTGGCGTGATGCAGCAACCAGAACTCCACTCGTCCCTGCAGCAGCAGGCGGACGCGCGCGCCGCGCCGCCGGGCGTCGAGCAATGCCCGGCGGAAGCGCCATCCGGGCAGAAAATAGGCGCTGGCGATCAGCACATCGTGCCGGGCGACACGCAGTGCTGCCAGATAGGCGATCTCGATCGAGCGGCGGTAGCGGAAGTTGTCGCGTACCACGAGTTTGGCGCGTGCCGCGCCAGCCGCGGCTGCGTCGGCAACGAGCGGCGCGGCGGGCAGAGCGTCGCGACCGAACGCGGTCAGGCGCTGCACCCGCCACAGGCGGTTCACCGCTTCGCAGACCATCGCAAGCAGCGGTCCCTCGACCGCGAGCGCGAAATCGACGCGCGGCGGGGTATGGCCCGGCGTGTTCATGTCATCGATTAGATTGATGCCACCGACAAAGGCGAGACGGCCATCGACGACGACCAGCTTGCGGTGCAGCCGGCGAAGCCGCGTCCTGTTGAGCGCGAACGGCAGCAGGTCGTCGCGGTAGAAGGCGAACACCACGCCGTTCGCGCGCAGCCGCTCCGCCAGCGCACGCGTGTTGTAGGGGCGCGTGCCGAAGGCATCGACGAGAACCCGCACGTCGACGCCGCGTTCACTCGCCCGGGCGAGGTGCTCGGCCACACGCCGGCCGGCGGCGTCGTCGGCGAAGATGTAGGTCTCGACATAGACCGAGATCCGCGCGTCGTCGATCGCCCGGCAGATGGCGGGAAAGTATTCGGCGCCGTTCTGCAGCAGTTCGAGGCGATGACCGGCGAGGAAACCGTGCATTCGCTGATTGTCCGCCTTCGCGGCGGACGGTCAAGCAGCCGGGGGCGTGACTCAGGAGCATTCCGGACGGTTGCGCATCCAGTCCGCCGTTTGCGCCATCTGCGCCATGAACCACCCTGACCAGGCGGCATCGATTGCCTGTGTGCTCAGAGCTTGCCGCATGCAGGCAAGCCACTGGTCGCGTTCGCGAATGCCAATCGGAAACAGCAGATGCCGCGCGCGGAGTCGCGGATGCCCGAAGCGTTCGGTGTACAGGCTGGGCCCGCCCAGCCATCCGGAGAGAAACCAAAACAGCTTGTCACGGGATGTGGCGAGGTCGGGCGGATGCAGTGCGCGGATCGCCGCATAATCGGGCGACTGGTCCATGTGGTCGTAGAAGGCATCGACGAGCGCACGCAGAGGTGCTTCGCCGCCAAGTTGCTGGTAGGGAGTGCGGATCATCGTTCGACCGCCCCCGCGATCAGTGCCGATCGCAGCGTTCTGAGCATGCCCGCCGTGGCACCCCAGATGTAGCGTTCCTGCCAGGGTACGGCCCAGTAAGTGCGCTCACGCCCGGCACGTACCAAGCAGTCGCGGCGCCAGCTCTCCCCGGCGAGCAGATGCGCGAGCGGCACTTCGAATACGTCGACGACCTCGTGCGGATCGACGCGCCAATCCCGCCTGTCGGCCAACGCCACCACCGGCGTGATGGCATACGCGGTGACGGTGACATAGGTCGGCAGGGTCGTGAGCACTTCGATGTGCGTCGGATCGGCGCCGATCTCTTCGCGTGCTTCGCGCAGGGCCGCCGCGACGGCCGAGGTGTCTTCGGCGTCGATGTGTCCGCCGGGAAGGCTGATCTGCCCGGCGTGGTCGGCCAGATGCGCCGTGCGCTGCGTCAACACCAGGTGCATGCCGTGCGCTCCGTGGTCAGTCAGCAGCATCAGCACGGCGGCTGGCCGCAACGTTCGTCCGAGCGCAGCATGAGCGAGGCGGCGGTCTTCCGCCGTGCCGTCGCCATGGACCGCTTCGAGGTCCGGCGGTAGCGCCGCAAGTCTCCGCCGCAGTTCGTCGGGCGTCATGAACCCTCGCGCAATACTCGCATCGGCGGCGTGTCGAGGACACCGCGTGTGCCGAGCCAGCCGGCGACCAGCGTGAAGAGGACTGCGCCCGCCAGTCCAAGCGTCCACACGCCGGGTGAGGCGATGAACGCGATCTTCAGCGCCTGAGTCGCAAGCGCCCAGGTCAGCGCGACCGCGCCCAGCACACCGAGCAGGCCCGCTGCCAGGCCGAGCGTCGTGAACTCGGCCAGCATCGCGCGTCGAACCTGCGCCCGTGAGCCGCCGAAGCTGCGCATGACGGCGGTGTCGTAGCGCCGTTCGTCCTGGGTGGCGACGACAGCGGTATAGAGTGTCAACAGGCCGGCGAGCAGGGTGAAGACGAACACCATTTCGAGCGCATCCGCCACCTGCTCGACGATCGAACGTACCCGCTCCATCACCTCCGAGACGTCGATCGCGAGTACGTTCGGTGCCAGCGCGACGATGGCCGGCAGGGTGCGCAGATCGTCCGCAGGCAGGTGGAATGCGGTGATGTAGCTCTTGGGGAGGTCGAGGAGGAGCGGTTCGGCGACCAAGGCGAAGAAGTTGACGCGAAAGCTGTCCCAGTCCACCTTGCGCAGACTGGTCACCTGAACGGTGAAGCGCTGACCGGCCGCATCGAAGGTTGCCCGGTCGCCGAGTCGCAGCCCGAGGCTACGCGCGATGCCGTCCTCGAGCGACATTTCGGCGATGGCATCGTTGGCGAGGTAGCGTCCGGCCACGAGGACGTTACCGGCGGGCAGATTCGGGCTCGCCGACAGATTGAACTCGCGGTCGATCAGGCGACGCGCGCGTTCGTCGGCGAAGTCACGCGCACTCACCGCGCGGCCGTTGATCTCCACCAGGCGGCCGCGCACCATCGGATGGAAGACGGGCTGCGTTCCGCGCTCGGCCAGCAGGCGCCGCAATGGCTCGATCTGCTCGGCCTGGATGTTGATCAGGAAGCGGTTGGGTGCGTCCGGCGGCAAGGACTTCTGCCAGGCGGCAAACAGATCGGTGCGGACAAAGCCAACGGTGATCAGGGTCATCACGCCCAACCCAAGACAAGCGATCTGGATGGCGGTGGACAGGCGCCGGCGATCGAGGTTGGCCAGGCCCATCCGCCAGTGCCGCGTCTGGCCGCTCACCTCGGCCAAGCGACCAAGCAGCCGACGGGTGAGCACCAGCAGAACGAAGGCGAGCAGGCTGGCCGCGAGCACAAGCGCGAGGAGGCCGGCGACGAATACGAGGCCGGTCCGGCCATCCTGCGCCTGCAGCAGTACGACACCGAGGATGGTCGCGATTCCGAGCAGGCTGGCGAACCCGCCGCCTGCCGAAGGGGGTGGCAACTCCTTGCGCAGAGCACGAACGGGCGGCGCCGCCGAGAGGGCCACCAGAGGCGGAAGGCCGAAGCCGAGAAGCAGGATCAGCCCGGTGACGAATGCCCGCGCGAGCGGCCACGGGCTCGCGGGCGGCAGCGGCGAGGCGAACAGACCTGCCACCGAGGCGACCAACAAGGCCTGGGCCAGCCACGCAAGCACGATGCCGATCAGAGAGGCGACCAGCGCCAGCGCGAGCAGTTGAAGCAGAAAATGAATCAGTGTCTTTCGCCGGTCGGCTCCCAACGTGCGAAAAAGGGTTGCGGTGTCCAGTTCTCGCTTCAGATAACGTCTCAGCGCGAGCACGATCGCCACCACGGCGAGGAACACGGCGAACGAGGCGGTCAGCCCGAGAAACTGCTCCGAGCGCTCGAGCGTGGTGCGGATCTCGGGACGAAGCTCGCGCACGGTTTCCAGCCGTTGTCCCGGTCCGAGTCTCGGCTTGATGATGGCCTCGAACTCGGCCGCTCGCGGCCCTGCCACCTGCAAACGCCAGGTCGCCCGGCTGCCTGGGCCGAGCAGGCCAGACGCTTCGAGGTCCTTCCTCGCCATCAGCACTTTTGGTGCCGACGAAAGGAAATTGCCAGCAACCTCCGGCTCCTCGACGAAGATGCGCGCGACCCGCGGGCGCAGCAGTCCAAGTTCGATCGTGTCGCCCTCCTTCAGGCTGAGGCGGTCCGCCAAGCGCTCGTCGACGAACACTTCGCCAGCGCCTGGCAACTCCCGCAGTGGCACGCGTGCGCCGCGTCGGGTCGGATCGCCGCCTGCCTCGCGGCGTTCGATCGCGCCACGCAGCGGATACGGCGCGGCGACCACCTTGACGTCGGCCAGTGCGGAGACCGCAGCCGACGCCGCACGTCCCGATGTCGACACCATGCTGCCGAAGCGGATGGATTCAGTGTGTGCGAGGCCGAAGCTTTCCGCCTGCGCCGCCCACGCCGACGGCAGCGGGCGGTCGCCGACGATCATCGCGTCGGCGCCGAGCAAAACGTTCGCCTGCTGGGTGAAGGCGGCCCGCACGCGCTCTGCGAACAGACCGACCGCACCGATGCTCGCCACCGCGATGGCGAGCGCGAGCACCAGAATGCGCGCTTCGGCCGTACGCAGCTCGCGCCGTACGAAGGCGAGGACCAGTGCGAGGTTCATGCGGTCGTCTCCGTCGGCACGATGCGTCCGCGCGCGAGTCTCAGCACGTCGTCGCAGCGAGCGGCCAGGTCGCGGTCGTGGGTGACCAGAACGAGCGTCGTTCCCTGTTCGCGGTTCAGCCGAAACATCAGCTCGGTGATCTCGGCACCGGTGTCGGTGTCGAGGTTGCCGGTCGGCTCGTCGGCGAACACGATTCGCGGCGAGGCGACGAAGGCGCGGGCGATCGCTACCCGCTGCTGCTCGCCGCCGGAGAGTTGCTGCGGACGGTGGTCGAGACGGTCGGCGAGGCCGACGCGCCGCAGCCACTCGGTGGCCGTCCGCCGGGCATCGCCGCGGCCGGCAAGATCGAGCGGCAGCATGACGTTCTCGAGTGCGGTCAGGGCGGGCAGCAGCTGGAAAGACTGAAAGACGAAACCGATCATCCCCTGACGGCGGCGGGCGAGTTCATCCTCGCTCAGGTGGTTGACCGGCTCGCCAAACCAAGCCACACGTCCGCGATCCGGCCGATCCAGCCCGGCGAGCAGACCGAGCAGTGTGGTTTTGCCCGACCCCGAGGCACCGACGATCGCCTGCGTGCGCCCGGTGGCGACGGCGAACGAAACTCCATCGAGGATCGTGAGCAGCCGATCCCCGAGGCGGACGATGCGGGTCAGGTCGTCGGCAGCGATTGCCGGCGCGTCCGGGGCGACTTCGAGGCCGCGCGCGGCCTGTGCGGGATCGGTGGTGGCAGTGAGGGTGTCGTTGGTAGGCATGGTCGGTGCATGAACCCTTGCGCTGGAGCGCATGTTCGCGGCGCCGGCGGCCAGAGGTGTGTCGACGGAAGCAGCCGATCGGGTGACCCCCGAAGGTTGCTCAATAGAATCGGTGGCGTGGGTCATCTGCGAAGCATTCTTTCGTATTCGGGTCGCGCGCGGCATGGGCACGGACGGACGCGATGGTTCGTCTGGCTGTGTTGCCTCGTTCTCGCGACGTGTCTGACCGCCGCACCGGCGGGTGCGGCCATCCTGATCCTCGGGGATTCGCTGTCGGCGGGATACGGCCTCTCCCGCGGTGAGGGTTGGGTCGACCTGCTGGAAAGAAAGCTGGCGGCGGAAAAAGTTTCCATGCCGGTCATCAATGCCAGCGTGAGCGGCGAAACGACGACCGGTGGACTGGCACGTCTGCCTGCGCTGCTGAGCCGGCACCGGCCGCGCATCCTGGTCATCGAACTCGGCGGCAACGACGGCCTGCGCGGCGCGCCGCCGGAGACGATTCGCGCCAATCTCGAACAGATGGCCCGCAAGGGGCGCGAGGCCGGCGCCCGCGTCCTGATCCTTGGCATGCGGATGCCGCCCAATCTCGGGGCTGCTTACACGAGCGCCTTCGAGCGTGCCTTCAGCGATGCGGCCCGCGCGACCGGAAGCGCGTTGGTGCCGTTTTTTCTCGAGCGGCTCGGCACCGATCTGACCTATTTTCAGCCCGACCGCATCCACCCGACGGCCGCGGCGCAGCCCAAGATGCTGGATACCGTCTGGCCGGCGCTGTCGCGGCTGCTGCGCGGCTGAGTCGATGGGAAACAGCGTGAGCGCCGCCGAACTCGACCGGTGGCTCGATGCATCGGCCGACGTGATCGATGTGCGCTCCCCGAGCGAATTCGCGCTCGATCATGTTCCCGGTGCGGTCAACCATCCGGTGCTCGACGATGAGGAGCGAGCGATCGTCGGAACCCTCGACAAACAGGTCTCGCCGTTCGAGGCTAGGCGGCGGGGGGCGGCGCTCGTAGCGCGCAACGTGGCCGACATGATCGAGACGCATTTCGCCAACCAGCCGCGTGAATGGACACCGCTCGTCTACTGCTGGCGCGGCGGCAAGCGCTCCGGCTTCGCGACCCATGTCCTGCGCGAGATCGGTTTCGACGCCGTGCAGCTCGAAGGCGGCTACAAGGCCTATCGGCGCCGGGTCAACGCCGATCTCGACGACCTTCCTCGACGGTTGCGGTTCGTCACGATCTGCGGCCTGACCGGCTGCGGAAAGACGGCGCTGCTCTCCGCCATCGCTGCCCAGGGCGGTCAGGTGCTCGATCTGGAGGCGATCGCCAATCATCGCGGCTCGTTGCTCGGCGGCCGCGACACGCCCCAGCCGACGCAGAAGCGGTTCGATTCTCTGCTGTGGAACGCGTTGCGACGCTTAGACACCGCCCGGCCCGTATTTGTCGAATCGGAAAGCAAGAAGATCGGCAACGTGCAGATGCCCGACGCCCTTCGTGCCGCCATGCATGCGGGCCGCGCGCTCTGGCTCGAGGTGCCGCTGGCCGCGCGGGTCGAACATATCCGCAGTGGGTATCCGCATCTGGTGGCCGATCCGGTGGCGTTGGTCGAGCGCTTGGCGCCGCTCAAGTCCCTGGTGGGCGGTGAGCGGCTTGCCAGATGGCGACGTCTGGCCGAAGAAGGGCGCGTGGACGCCTTGTTCTCGGCCTTGATGGTCGAGCACTACGACCCGTTGTACGAGCGCGGCATACGCGGCAACTATCCGGCGCTGGTCAATGCGCCGCACATCGCGCTCGAATGCGTCGACTCGGCCCGGCTTGCGACGGCTGCCGCCGAGGCGCTGGCGGCCTGCTAGCGAACGCGAACGCCGGCGGCGGCAAGTGCTTGCTTCGCCTCGCCAACGGTGTGCTCGCCGTAATGGAAGATCGAGGCCGCAAGCACGGCATCGGCACCGCCAATCGTGACGCCTTCGACCAGATGCGTGAGTGTGCCGACACCACCGGAAGCGATGACCGGAATCGACACCGCCGTCGTGATCGCCCGCGTCAACGCGAGGTCGTAGCCGGAGCGCGCGCCGTCGCGATCCATACTGGTCAGCAGGATCTCGCCCGCGCCACGGGCTTCGACCTCGCGCGCCCAGGCGACGGCGTCCTTGCCGGTCGGCGTGCGTCCGCCGTGGATGAAGACCTCGAAAAAGCCGGGTCGCGTCTGCTTGGCATCGATCGCCGCGACCACGCACTGCGAGCCATAGAAGTGCGCGGCCTGATCGAACAGCGCCGGATCGTTGACGCCGGCGGTATTGATGCTGACCTTGTCGGCGCCGGCGTTCAGCAGCGGGCGAAGATCGGCCGCGGTGCGCACGCCGCCGCCGACCGTGAGCGGAATGAAAACTTCCTCCGACACCCGCTCGATCAGGTCATAGAGCAGGCTACGTCTTTCGACACTCGCCGTGATGTCGAGGAAGCAAAGCTCGTCGGCGCCCTGCTCGTTGTAGCGGCGGGCGACCTCGACCGGATCCCCGGCATCGCGCAATCCGACGAAATTGACGCCTTTGACCACACGGCCGTCCTTGATGTCGAGGCAGGGAATGACGCGCTTGGCGAGCACGAAAACCGGCGCCGATTCAGGCCAGCGCAGCCACGGCGGCGCGAAAGTCGAGCGTGCCCTCGTAAAGCGCCCGTCCGCAGACGACACCGGCGATGCCTTCGCCTTCGTAGGGCTTCAAGGCGGCGACATGGGCGACATCATGAATGCCACCCGAGGCATAGACCGGTACGATCAGCGGGCTTGCGAGGCGCACCGTGGCCTCGATGTTGATGCCGGTGCCCATGCCGTCCCGGCCGATGTCGGTGTAGATGATGCCCTCGATACCGTAGTCCTGGAAGCGGCGGCCGAGATCGAGCGCATCATGCCCGGTCAGTTTGCTCCAGCCGTCGGTTGCAATCTTGCCATCGCGTGCGTCCAGGCCAACCAGAATATGCCCCGGGAAGGCGTTGCAGGCATCATGCAGGAAGCCCGGGTTCTTCACCGCGGCGGTACCGATGATGACGTAGTTCACCCCGTCGTCCAGGTAGCGTTCGATGATGTCAAGCGTGCGGATGCCGCCGCCCAGCTGCACCTCGATATCGTCGCCGACTGCTTCGAGGATGGACTTGATGGCGGCCTCGTTGACGGGCTTGCCGGCAAACGCGCCGTTCAGGTCCACCAGGTGCAGCCTTTCGGCGCCCTGCTCGACCCAGTGCCGCGCCATCGCGGCGGGGTCTTCGGAAAACACCGTGGTCTGGTCCATGTCGCCCTGACGCAGGCGGACACACCGACCGTCCTTCAGATCAATCGCGGGAATGACGAGCATGACGACAAGAGGCAAGCCGCATCAGGGACGGCCGTCCCAATGGGCGAAATTCGAGAGTACTTGCAAACCGCTCTCGGCACTTTTTTCCGGGTGAAACTGTACTGTAAAGACGTTGTCGCGCGCGAGGGCGACGGCGATGGCGTCGGGATAGTCCGCATCGCCGGCGATGACCGCCGTGTCATTCGGGACACAGTAGTAGCTGTGCGCAAAGTAGAAGTGCGCTGCGTCCTTGACGCCATGCCAGCAAGGATGCGCCCGCCGCTGCCGCACCGCGTTCCAGCCCATGTGAGGCACCTTGAGCGCGACGCCGTCGCCGCCCAGCAGCGGCCTTGCGAAGCGGCGCACGCGGCCGGGCAGCAGGCCGAGCGCGGCACGATCGCCTTCCTCGCTATGGTCGAGCAGCATCTGCATGCCCAGGCAGACGCCGAAAAACGGCTTTTGCCGGAAGGCCCGCTCGATTGCTGCGCGCAGGCCCGAGGCCTCCAGAGCCGCCATGCTCTCGGGCATCGCAGCCTGCCCGGGAAGCACGACGCGCTCGGCGGCGTCGATCTCCTCGGCGCGCGTGGTGATGATGACACGCTGCGACGAGGCGACGTGGGCGAGGGCCTTTGCGACGGAGCGCAGATTGCCCATGCCATAGTCGACGATCGCGATGGTGCTCATCGGGACGCTGGCTCGTCGTGACCTTCAGAGAACGCCCTTGGTGGAGACGATGCCGCCGCGGGCGAAAGGATCGACTGCCACCGCGACGCGCAGCGCGCGGGCGAAGGCCTTGAACACCGTTTCGCACTGATGATGCGCGTTTGCGCCGCGCAGATTGTCCACGTGCACGGTGATCAGGGCGTGGTTCACGAAGCCCTGGAAGAACTCGTGCGCAAGCTGTACGTCGAAGCCGCCGATCATGCCCGCGGTGAACGGCACGTGGAACTCGAGCCCGGGACGCCCCGACAGATCGACGACGACGCGTGTGAGCGCCTCGTCGAGCGGCACGTAGGCATGTCCGAAGCGCGCGAGTCCGGCTTTGTCGCCGATCGCGCGGGCGAAGGCCTGCCCGAGCGTGATGCCGACATCCTCGACGGTGTGATGCCCGTCGATATGCAGGTCGCCGCGCGCCTCGACGGTCAGATCCATCATGCCGTGACGCGCCACCTGATCGAGCATGTGATCGAAGAAGCCGATGCCGGTGGCAAGACGAGCGCTGCCGCTGCCGTCGAGGTTCAGCTCGACGGTGATGTCGGTTTCCTTGGTACGCCGCTCGAGGCGTGCGATGCGGGGGCTCGCGGATGGCTGCATGGCTCGATTCTAGGTAGGCGGCTGCGAGCGCGTCGTCTGCTCGAGCCGACCGAGAGCCGCGATCAAGGCATCGACCTCGTCCGATGTCCCGACGGAAAGGCGCAGCGTATTGGCGAGGAGCGGATGTGACGCGGCGAGGTTTCGTACCAGGATGCCCTCGGCTTTGAGAGTCTGGAAGGTCGTCTCGGCATCGCGGAAACGCGCGAGCACGAAATTGGCCTGCGACGGAAACACCGTCACGCCTGGCAGCCGGGCGAGCGCAGCGCTCAGACGCTCGCGATCGGCGATCATCTGCGCCGCGTGGCCGGCCAGCAGGTCGTAGTGTTCGAGCAGCACTTCGCCAGCCACCTGTCCAAGCACGCCGACATTGAACGGACCGCGCAGCTTGTTGAGCTCGCCTATCCATTCGGGCCGACCGACCAGATAACCCAGCCGAACCCCCGCGAGGCCGATCTTGGACAGCGTGCGCATGACGAGCAGGTTCGGATGCGCTGCGAGCCGCGGAAGAAAGCTGGCGCCGCCGGCGAAGGGCTCGTAGGCTTCGTCGATCACGACCAGCCCAGGCGCGGCAGCGATCGCACGCTCGATCGCATCGGCGGGGAACAGGTTGCCGGTTGGATTGTTCGGGTAGACGATCCAGACCAGGCGCGGCGCTTCGCTCCGGATGGCATCGAGCAGACGATCGACGTCGAGCGAGAAGTCGGCCTCGAGCGGCACGCCGACCCAGCGCCCACCGACCGCGATGGTGGCATGGCGGAAAACGGAAAAGGTCGGCTCGGGCGCAACGACTGCGCCGCCACAACCTGCGGTGGCCAGGGTCAAGAGCGAGATCAACTCGTCGGAGCCGGCGCCGAGCAGGATGTCGAAGTCGTCGGCAATGGCGAAACGCTCGCGAAGCAGAGCCTTCAGCCGCGGCGCCGCCGGGTCGGGGTAGCGGTTGAACGCAGCCCGGGCGAGCCGGCGGCCGAGTTCTTCTCGCACGGCGGCCTGTCGCGGCGAGTCGTTCGCCGGATCGAAGTGATTGTCCTCCATCAGTTCGAGCTTGATGCCGGCCCATGGGGGCGTGACCGGGTAGGCCGACAGGCGGGTCAGTTCGCCGCGCAACGTGCTGCGCACGCGTTCGGCAAGCGTCGGATCGGTGCTCATCGGTTCAGTATTGATCGCAGCGCAGTTCCGCCGCCCTGGCATGCGCGAACAGCCCTTCAGCGTACGCGATGGTGGCAGCCGCCGGACCGAGCCGCCGAGCCCCGGCGGCCGATGCGTAGACGATGCTGGTGCGCTTTTGGAAGTCGTAGACCCCAAGCGGCGAGGCGTAGCGCGCGGCGCGGGAGGTCGGCAGCACGTGATTGGTGCCGGCAACGTAGTCGCCGAGCGATTCGCTCGCTGCATGGCCCATGAAAATCGCGCCGGCGTGGCGGATCAGGCCGACATAGCGCTCGGGATCGGTCACCGCGAGTTCGAGATGCTCGGGCGCGATCAGGTTGGCGATTTCGCAGGCTTCCTCCAGACTCCGGGTTTCGATCAAGGCGCCCCGGTTGCCCAAGGAAGTTTCGATGATCTCGCGGCGTGGCATCTCGGGCAGAAGGCGGCGGATGGCCTCGACGACGCGATCGATCAGCGCTCGCGAGGGGGAGAGCAGAATCGCCTGGGCGAGTTCATCGTGCTCCGCCTGGGAGAACAGATCCATCGCCACCCAGTCCGGATGGGCGCTGTCGTCCGCGATGACGAGGATCTCCGACGGACCTGCGATCATGTCGATGCCGACCGTGCCGAATACACGCCGCTTGGCTGCCGCCACATAGGCGTTGCCAGGGCCGACGATCTTGTCCACTGCCGGGATGGTTTCGGTTCCGTAGGCCAAGGCTGCGATGGCCTGCGCGCCGCCAATCGTGAAGGCACGGCTGACGCCAGCCAGGTGCGCTGCAGCGAGCACGGCTGCGCTTTTCTCTCCGTCGGGCGTTGGCACCACCATGATGATCTCGCCGACGCCCGCCACCCGTGCCGGAACGGCGTTCATCAGGACCGAGGACGGATAGGCTGCCTTGCCGCCTGGCACGTAAAGACCGACGCGGTCGAGCGCGGTGATCTGCACGCCGAGTTGCGTGCCGTCTTCCTCCGCATGGCGGACGCTGGTTTGCAGCTGCCGGCGGTGGTGCGCGGTGATGCGGTCGTGCGCGATCGCCAGCGCCTCCGCCAGGGCGGGCGGCAGATGTTCGAAGGCGGATCGCATTTCCCGCGCCGGGATCTCGAGTGCCGAGACGCTCAGCGCCGGAAGGCGATCGTAGCGGACGGTGTAGTCGAGCACCGCCCGGTCGCCGCGCAAGCGCACGTCCTCGATGATCGCGGCGGCGGCTTGGTCGATTGCCGGGTCGAGCGCGGCTGTATGGCGGGTCATCCGGTCCAGCGTCGCGCGAAAGTCCGGCGCTGTGGAGAGCAGACGTTTCATGTCGTGAGCGAGCGTGAGAAGCTGTCGATGAGCGGGAGAATCGACGCGCGCTTGGTCTTGAGTGCCGCCTGATTGACGATCAGGCGGGCGCTGATCGGGGCGATCAGCTCGACCTCGCGCAGGCGGTTCGCCTTCAGCGTGCCGCCGGTCGAGACGATGTCCACGATGGCATCGGCCATGCCGACGAGCGGGGCGAGTTCCATCGAGCCATACAGCTTGATCAGGTCGACATGGACGCCCTTTTGCCCGAAGTGTGACTTGGCGGTCCGGACGTACTTGGTGGCCACCCGTACGCGCTGGCCACGACGGATCAGCTGCGTGTAATCGATGTCCTCGGGCACGGCCACCGACAAGCGGCAGGCCGCGATGCGCAGGTCGAGCGGTTCGTAGAGGCCGTCGGTTTCCGCCTCCATCAGCACGTCCTTGCCCGAAATTCCGAGGTCGGCCCCGCCCTGGCGGACGTAGGTCGGCACGTCGGAGGCGCGCACCAGCACGATGCGCACATCCGGTCGCGAGGTCGACAGAATCAGCCTGCGCGACGTCTCGGGGTCATCGAGCAGATCGATCCCGGCTGCCGCAAGCAGCGGACGGGTGTCATCGAGGATCCGCCCCTTCGATAGGGCGAAGGTAATCACGACAGTCTCCGGATGTTGGCGCCGAGTCCGATCAGCTTGTCTTCGATGTGCTCGTAGCCCCGGTCGAGATGGTAGATCCGGTCGATCACCGTCTCACCGCGGGCGCAGAGTCCTGCGATGGCCAGACAGGCCGAAGCGCGCAGGTCGGTCGCCATCACGTTGGCGCCGGTGAGTTGGGGTACGCCCCTGACCACGGCAGTGTTGCCCGAGAGGGAAATGTCGGCGCCGAGGCGCAGGAGTTCGGCGACATGCATCATCCGGTTTTCGAAGACGGTTTCGATCATCACGGCCGTCCCCTCGGCCACCACGTTGACTGCCATCATCTGCGCCTGCATGTCGGTCGGGAAGGCGGGATAAGGCGCCGTCTTGGTATCGACGGCTTTCAGACGTCCGTGGCGCCCGATGCGGACGCCGCCCGCCTCGGGCGTGATTGAGCAGCCGGCTTCGCGAAGTTTTTCGAGGACCGCATCCATGCATGCTGCGGGCGCGTCGAGCAGCGTGATCTCGCCGCCCGCCGCAGCCACCGCGCAGGCGAAGGTGCCGGCTTCGATACGGTCGGGCATGACGCGGTGGGTGGCGCCGTGCAGGGCAGGTACGCCTTCGATCGTGATCGTGTCCGTGCCATGCCCTGCGATCCGTGCGCCCATCGCGATCAGGCATTGCGCCAGATCCACGATTTCCGGCTCGCGGGCAGCGTTCTCGATGACCGTGGTGCCTTCGGCCAGTGTGGCTGCCATCATGATGTTCTCGGTGCCGCCGACGGTTACCAGATCGAACACCACGCGTGCGCCGCGCAGCCGACCGCCGGGCGCCCGGGCATGGATGTAGCCGCCTTCGATCGCGATCGTCGCCCCCATGGCCTCGAAGCCCTTCAGGTGTTGATCGACCGGGCGCTGTCCAATGGCGCAACCGCCGGGCAGCGATACCTTGGCTTCGCCGCAGCGGGCAAGCAGGGGGCCGAGAACCAGCACCGAGGCACGCATCGTCTTCACCAGGTCGTAGCCGGCCACCGGCGTGGTCAGCGTCGAGGCGTCGATCTCGACGCGATGCGTCTCGGTGCGGGCGGCGGTGACGCCCATCTGGTTGAGCAGCCGCACGGTCGTGCGCGTGTCGTTCAGCTGCGGAACGTTGGTGATCGCAACCGGTTCCTGCGTCAGCAAGGGCGCACACATGATCGGCAAGGCCGCATTCTTTGCGCCGGATATCCGCACGGCGCCGCGCAGCGGCCCGTTGCCGATGATGCTGAGCTTATCCAAGCGAGCCGTCTCCTCGCCGGTGCCATTCCTCCGGCGTCAGGGTCTTCATCGACAGCGCGTGGATTTCCGCCTTCATGCGATCGCCGAGTGCTGCGTAGACACGCTGCTGCCGGCGCACGAGGGGCAGGCCATCGAACGCCAAACTGACGATGGTGGCGTAGAAGTGCTGGCCGTCGCCGGTCACCTCCAGATGCTCGCAGGGGAGGTTCTCGGCGATGTACTGGCGGACTTGTTCGGGAGTGGGCAAAGTCATGAACGTAGTTTGTAGCCGCTGATCAGCAGGCGCATGGTCACGGCCGTCAGCACGACGTTGAAGGCGATCAGGATCACGAGCGAAATCCACGGCGATGTGTCAGCCACGCCGAAGAAGCCATAGCGAAACCCGTCGATCATGTAGAAGAAGGGGTTCGCATGCGATATCGCCTGCCAAGCCGCTGGAAGTGAATGGATCGAGTAGAAGACGCCGGACAGAAACGTGAGCGGCGTGATGAAAAAGTTCTGAAACAGCGCGAGGTGATCGAATTTCTCGCTCCAGATACCGGCGATCAGGCCAAGCGCGCCCATCGCCATGCTGCCGAGGAAGGCGAATGCCACCACCCAGAATGGATGGTCCGGTACCAGTGCTTGCAGTGGCACGAACGGCAGCGTGACCAGCCAGACGCCGAGCCCGACGGCAAGCCCGCGCACAACGGCACCCAGGACATAGGCCATAAAGATCTCCAGCGACGTGATCGGTGGCAGCAGGATGAAGATCAGGTTGCGCATCATCTTCGACTGGATCAACGACGAGGAGCTGTTCGCGAAGGCGTTCTGCAGTACGCTCATCATGATCAGGCCAGGCACCAGAAAGGCCGTGTAGGCCACCCGGCCATCGTAGACGCGCACATGCTCGTCCAGCACATGCGAGAAGATCAGCAGGTAGAGCAGCGTGGTGGCCACGGGCGCGACGATCGTCTGCATGGCGACTTTCCAGAAGCGCAGGCATTCCTTGCCCAGGAGGGCCCGAAAGCCGGGGCCGAGCAGCGTTCTGCGCCTGGCAACCCCGCTCCCGACCGGTGCCGAAGCCGTCGTGACCGCAGTCCCGTCCTCTCTCATGACGCCGCCGTTTCCTGCGAGGTGAGCTTCAGGAACGCTTGCTCGAGATCCGCCCCTTCCACGCGCAGGTCGCGGATCGCTATACCCTCCCGACGAAATGCCGCCAGCAGGCTTTCGAGCGCCGCATGGTCGGGCAGGGTGAAGCCGAACGCACCCGCTGCGGTCGGCGCGGCGCGGTCGGCGTATTCCGATGCAACCCGGTCGGCGGAGATCTCCACGGTTACTCCAGTCATGTCGCGCAGCAGTCGGTCGGTGCGGTCGAGCGCCACCAATCGGCCGGCGCGCAGCATCGCCACACGGGAGCAGAGCGACTCCGCCTCTTCGAGGTAGTGGGTGGTCAGGACGATGGTGTGTCCTTCGCGGTTCAGCCGCTTAATGAATGTCCAGAGGTTCTGCCGCAACTCCACATCCACGCCGGCGGTCGGCTCGTCGAGCACGATGACCGGCGGCTTGTGTACAAGCGCCTGTCCGACCAGTACGCGACGCTTCATGCCGCCAGAAAGGGCGCGCATGTTCGTGTTGGCCTTGGCCGTCAGGTCGAGGTTCACCAGCAGTTCGTCGATCCATGCAGCAGCGCCGCGCACGCCGTAGTAGCGCGCTTGCAGCTCGAGCGTCCCACGCACGGTGAAGAACGGATCGAAGACCAGTTCCTGCGGCACCACACCGAGACGTGCGCGCGCCTCGAGGTCGTCGCGTTCCACGTCGAACCCAAGCACCCGTGCCGAGCCGGCGGACGCGCGTGTCAGGCCGGCCAGTATCGAAATCAGCGTCGTCTTTCCGGCACCATTCGGGCCGAGCAGCGCGAAGAATTCACCCTGTTCGACGCAGAATGTCACGTCCGAGAGTGCCGTGACGCCGGGAAAGGATTTGCTGACCCGCTCGAACTGGATGGCGGGCTCGGAGGTGGGCACGGGGGCGAAGTCGCGAAGGGCTGTCAGAAACCGGATTCTAGGGAAACCTCAACGGCGCGCCGCCTGCCGCACGGCGCACCTAGGGAAACGCTGAAGAAAGCAGCGAGCGGGATGAAGCGCAAGGCGCTTGGAGCGCAGCAAACAAGACATATCAACCAGACAGGCGAGGGAGCGACAACGCAGTTGCGGCGCAAGCCAAAACGAAGTTTCGGCGAAGGCTCACATCGTTGAGGCCGATGTGAAGCGAAGCGGCCGGAGCCAACACCGTGCAACACAGCAGATGGCCCACCGCAGCAGTTTTTCAACGGCCTGCAAGGCATTTTGGCCGCTGGGAGGGCGTGCGGCGCCCGCCGGCCTATCTGCCTGATCTGCCCCGGCCGCTGTCTCCCTCCGCATTTGCCTGTGGCAACGCCTCGGCTGTGCGCCAGAGAGCGGCATACGGCGGGCGGCAATCGCTCAAGCCTCGTCCAGCAGCGTCTCGACGTCGTAGGCCCGGGCCAGCGTCCGTGCCGCGGCCGGGACGTCGGTCAGGCGTATTCCGTGCTTTCGCCTGAGCGCGGTCAGCAATGCAAGCCCGGCGGAATCGATGCTCTCGACGCCGGCGAGGCTCACGACGCCACCCTGAAGGGAGGTTGCCGACGCGTGCTTCGCCCACAGCTCCGGTACGGTCGTTCGATCGAGCGCGCCCGAGAGGGTCAGGGTTGCCACGGCTCAGCGGTTGCGCGTCTGCAACTGGCGAATCAGTGCGTCGACGCCCTGGTCGCGCACGACCGCATTGAACTCCTCGCGGTAATTGGTGACGAGGCTGACGCCGCCTACCGTCACATCGTAGGCAAGCCAGCGACCGTCCGGGCCCTTCTCCATGGCGTAGTCGATCGGGATGCCCTGGCCGTTCGGCTGCAAAACGAGCGTGCGGACCGTGACGTCCGTGTCGGACGGCTGCATCCGCAGCGGCCGGATTTCGATGGTGTTGTTGCGGAAATTGGCCAGCGCCCCGGAGTAGGTGCGCACCAGCAGAGTCTGGAACTCCCGCGTCAGCGCTGCCTGCTGTTCCGGTGTGGCGCGTGCCCAGTTGCGACCCATCGCAAGCTGCGTCATCCGTGTGAAGCTGAAGTTGGGCAGCAATCGCGTCTCGATCAGGTCGCGCAGCTTGGCCGGGTTGGAGAGGACGCCCGGATCGGCCTTCAGGATGGCCGTGACCTCAGAGGACACCCGGCGTACCTGTTCGTCCGGTGCGGTCTGTGCGATGGCGCTGCCGAGCGCGACCGCGGCGATGAGGGCCGCGAGGCCGTTCGTCAGACAGTGGAAAAACGAGCGCATGGATCAGTCCTTTGAACGCTTGCCATCGAGTACGAGGCTCTGACGGCGTTGCAAGTAGGCGGAGCGGGTGAACGTGTAGCGATCCAGAGCGGCCTGCGAAAGCAGCTGATCGAACGGAAACAGGCTGACTCGGGTGTCGATGACGCGGAGCGCCTGTAACGTGTTGCGTGCCTGAACGGGAGACACGTAACCGATCGGATCGAGCTGAGAGTCGACCATGCGTCCGCCCAGGTCGCGGACCGTCGTGGGGCCCAGGAAGGGCAGTATCAGGTAGGGCCCGGGGCCGAGACCCCAATGACCGAGCGTCTGGCCGAAGTCCTCGTTGCCACGTTCGATACCGAGAGAGGTGGCGTGATCGAACAGACCGCCGACGCCGAACGTCGTGTTGATGAGGAACCGTCCGAGATCATCACCCGCCTTGCTTGCCTTGCCCTGCAATGCGCTGTTGACGGCGGACTGCAGGTCGGTGGCATTCTGCAGCACATTGGAGACGCCCTGCTTGACCGGTGGCGGCAACGTGCGGTCGTAGGCTTTGGCGATCGGCCGGATCAGGTAGTGATCGAATGTGCTGTTGAACGAATGGATGCCGCGGTTGACCGGCTCCAGCGGGTCGCCCGGCGCGGCCGCCCGGAAGGAGGCGCAACCACCAACGGCGAGCGCCAGCGCCGCCGGGACGCACAGCATCAGCGCCGATCGGGCGTCAACAGGCTGTCGAAACGCGCGGCGAGGACGGCCAGATGCGAGGCGCGCGGAGCGCGGCGACCGAGGCATATCAAGTGGATAGGCGAGGGAGCAAGCACCGCGCAACGCAGCGATTCGCCCGCGCAACAATTCATTCAGCGTTTCCTTGAGTCTCATGGCTTGCTCCCCGGAGTGGTCGGCTGCGCGGCGCCCGAGGTGGCAGTCGCAGAATTTGCGGCGGGGGCCTCCGCGGCTTTGCCGAACAGGAACTGGCTCACGAGTTTCTCCAGTTGGATCGCAGATTGTGTCTTGCGAAGCGTATCGCCTTCCTTCAGCATGACCGTATCACCACCGGCCTCGAGCCCGACGAACTGTTCGCCCAGCAAGCCGGAGGTGTAGATCGCTGCGATGGTGTCGCGGGTGAACTGAAACCGGTTGTCGATGCGCAGTTTGGCCACGGCCTCGAAGGTCTTGCCGTCGAGGGCAATCGACTCGACTCGCCCGACGACCACTCCGGCGCTCTTGACCGGGGCCCGCGCCTTGAGGTTCCCGATGTTGTCGAAGCGCGCCTCGATCAGGTAGCCGCGCGCCTCTTCGTTGAACTTGAGGAGATTGCCGACCTTCAGCGCCAGGAAGAGCATCGCACCCAGTCCGAGTGCGACGAAAAGGCCGACCCAGAGGTCGATGCTGCGTTGGTTCATGCGTCAGACTCCACCGCGGAACATGAATACCGTGAGGACGAAATCGAGGGCGAGGATGGCGATGGCCGAGGTGACGACCGTGCGCGTGGTCGCCGCCGACACCCCTTCCGCCGTCGGCGTGCAGTCATAGCCCTCGAAGACTGCGATCAGCGCCACGGCAACCGCGAAGACGATACTTTTTATGACACCGTTCAGGACGTCGTGCCGCCAGTCGACAGCAGCCTGCATCTGGCTCCAGAATGCGCCGGCGTCGATGCCGAGCAGCGGCACGCCTACCACGAAGCCGCCATAGATCCCGAGCATCGAGAAAATGGCAGCCAGCAATGGCATCGAAATCACCCCGGCCCAGAAGCGAGGCGCGACGACGCGCGCGATCGGATCCACGGCCATCACCTCCATGGCGGCCAGCTGTTCCGTGGTTTTCATCAGGCCGATCTCGGCGGTGACCGCAGAGCCGGCGCGACTCGCGAACAGCAGCCCGGTCACGACCGGGCCGAGTTCTCGCACCAGGGACAAGGCGACCAGCACCCCCATCGATTCGCTGGCGCCGAAGCGCACGAGCGTCTCGTACCCCTGCAAGGCCAGCACCATGCCGATGAACAGGCCGCTGATGCCGATGATGACGAGCGACAGCACACCCCCGTAGTAGACCTCGCGCACCACCAGGCGAGGTCGCGCGAAGGCGGTGCCGCTGTGCGTCAGGATGGCCCAGAGGAACCGGGTCGCGAAGCCCATGCGGGTGATGCCCTTGCGGGTGGAGGCACCGAGACGGACCAGGCTGTCCGCAATGACCGCGCGCAGCATCAGCCGCTCCGCGCATCGGCCGCGCCCGCTGCCGAAGAGGCGTGGCCGAACTGGGCCGAGAGTGGCAAAGCCGGGTAGTGGAACCGGACGGGCCCGTCGATTTCGCCATCGACGAACTGCCGAACGAAGGCGTCGCGTGAGGCTCGGATTTCATCCGGCGTGCCTTGCGCGACGACACGCCCTTCTGAGATGAAATAGATGTAGTCGACGATCTTCAGCGATTCGACGATGTCGTGCGTGACCAGGATGGAGGTCATGCCGAGCGCATCATTCAACTTGCGGATCAGCTGGCCCACGACCGACAGCGAGATCGGATCCAACCCGGCGAAGGGCTCGTCATACAACACCAGCGTCGGGTCGAGCGCGATCGAGCGTGCAAGCGCGACGCGGCGTGCCATTCCGCCGGAGAGTTCGGAGGGACGAAGGTCGGCGGTGCCGCGCAGGCCCACCGCGTTCAGCTTCATCAGGACGATGTCACGGACGACCTCCTCCGGCAAATCGGTGTGTTCGCGCAGCGGAAAGGCGATGTTGTCGAACACGCTCATGTCGGTGAACAGCGCACCGAACTGGAACAGCATGCCGAGTCGCCGTCGATGGGCGTGGAGCTGCTCTCGTGTCATGTCCGCCACAGACTGACCACCGACGCGCACCTCGCCGCGCGTTGGGCGATGCTGGCCGCAGATGAGGCGCAGGACGGTCGTCTTACCGCAGCCTGAGCCGCCCATGACCGCGACCAGCTTGCCGCGGGGTACGGTCAGAGAGATGCCGGTGAGGATGGTGCGCGATGCGTTGTACCCGAAGGTGACATCGGCGAGCTCGACAAAGGCGGACATGGGCGCTGGCGCCGCGCCAACAGGGCGCCGTGCGGGAACAGGTAGTCCAATCGATTGTATCGGCACGTAGAAGCGCGTTTGCCGGGCGCTCAACCGTCCGTTCCACGTCCCTGCCGCACTGCTTCCGCAATCGCGTAGAGGTCGGCGCGCGCGACGCCGGTGAGTCGCGCTGCCACCTTGGCCGCCCGTGCCGGGGGGAGCTCTTCGAGCAGCACGGCCATGACCTCGGCCGCCGCGCGATCAATGGTCGTGGGCGATGCATCCGCACCATCGACGGCAACGACGAACTCCCCGCGCAGTCGATCGCGCGACTGTTCCAGCCAGTCGAGCAGTTCGCCCGCCGGCACGACATGCACCTCTTCGAACCGCTTGGTCAGCTCACGACCAATCACGACGCGCCGCTCGGGAGCCGATCCTGTCAGCTCACTGGCGATCAGACGCAGGGTGGCCTCGATGCGATGCGGAGACTCGAAAAACACGGTGATCGCGGTCGACACGGTCAGGTTCGCCGCGAATCGCCGCATCTCTGCCTTCGCGCGCGGCGCGAAGCCGACGAACGCGAAAGGGCGCTCGGCAAGACCCGCGACCGATAGCAGCGCGATCGGCGCCGACACGCCCGGGACGGGGATCACCCGCTGGCCCGCGGCGCGTACCGAGTGCACGAGCCTGGCGCCGGGATCACTGATGCACGGTGTGCCGGCATCGGTCACATAGGCCACGGCTGCGCCCGCACGAATGCGATCGATCACCGCGCCCGCCGCAGCGCGCTCGTTGTGCTCCCGCACCGACAGCAGAGGCGGACACGGTAGACCGAGCAGTCGCAGCAAGTCAGCCGTGACGCGGGTGTCTTCACACGCGATTGCCGAGATCTTTCTGAATGTTTCGAGTGCGCGCAGCGTGATGTCGCCGAGATGCCCGATCGGCGTGGCCACTACATACAATCCCGCGCCTAGACGTGGCTCGGACTCCGCAACAGGCGGCGCCGCGTCAGGCAGGGATCGGGTTGTCATGAGACGCGAGTTTAGTCAGCACTGCCGTGAGCACTGCCGTGAGCGCTACCCAGGCGTTCGATGGCCGCGGGCAGCACGATGGGCCGCCGTGCTAATGGCTTTCGCCGTTCATGACGTGACGGCGCAGTCTGTCGAACGCGCGCGGTTGGAGCCGATGCCGCAAGCGGCGGCTGCGGCAGCGACTACGCGGACGGAACGTGATCTGGACGGCCCTTTGCGAATCGGCCTCCTTCTGCCAATGGGCGATCCGTTGCTTGCTCGGGCTGCGCGGGCGGTGCGTGAAGGCGTGCGCAGCGGTGTGCGCGCGCGCAGCGAACGGATCGAGCTGGTCGAATGCATCTACGGCGGAGAGGCGCGTGTCGAGGGCGCCTACCAGCTTTGCGTCGAGCAGAACGTCGCGTGGGTGATCGGTCCGCTGGGCCGTAACGATGTTGCAGCGCTCGTCGCGGCGCGTCCCCGGCAGGCACGGCCGACGCTGCTGCTGTCGCCGCTCGCAACGATTCCACCGGCAGGATTTGTGACGCTCGCGCCTGATCTCGAATCCGAAGCCGAAGCCATCGCGCGCCGAGTGCAGCAGGATGGCTGTCGCTCGCCGCTTCTGCTCGAGGCGGGCGGGGCGATTGCGGCCCGCGTGGCGGCGACGGTTAATGTGTGGTGGCAGGGTAGCAGCGCCCTGCCGCTCCGGAGCAGTTCCGTGCCGGCGCGACGGGACCTGCAGCGGGTCGTGGAGCAGTGGCGCCTGCAGGGTGTCGATTGCCTGATCTTCGCTGGCAGCCACCAGGTACTCTCGGAGCTTCGTCCCTACTTGCGCGGCATGGCAATTTATGTGACCACGGCGACGTACGATGCCGAACTCGACCGCATCGTTGACTGGACCGGTATTCGTATCGCCGATGCCCCACTCGTCATCGATACGAGGAGCGGAGAGTGGGACGCCTTCGTTCCGCCCGCAGGGACAGCCCCGCCGGTCATGCGCCTGCATGCCCTTGGCGTCGATGCGGCGCGCTTGGTGCTGGCCGCCGATGGGATGGTGCTTCCGCAGAGTTTTCAGGGCGCCATCGGTCATCTTGATCTGCGCGACCGGCAGTACCGCCGCACTCCCGCGCTCGGGGAATTTCGCGAGCGTACGCTGGTACCCTTGGCGCCCTGAGCGGTGTCGCGCGACAGACACTCGTCCGGTGCTGCGGCGGAACAACGCGCCGCCGAGTTCATTCAAGCGGCTGGACTACGGGTGGTTGAACGCAACTGGGCGTGCCGTTTCGGCGAAATCGATTTGATTGCCCGCGACGGCGACGATATCGTCTTCATCGAGGTGCGGTGTCGATCCTCGGGTCGATTCGGCGGTGCGCTTGCGAGCGTAGACGCCCGCAAGCGTGAACGCTTGATTGCGACGGCCGGTTATTACCTGGCGCACCTGCCCAGAGCGCACGGCTGCCGCTTCGATGTCATCGCCGTGCATGCCGACGGACGCTGCGATTGGGTGCGTGCCGCCTTTACGGCCTGAGCCGTAAGGGAAAGGCTGGGCAGATGGATCGCTGCGTGGGCGATTCGCTGCAGTAGGCGGTGCTTGCTCCCTCGCCTATCGACTTGATGTGTCTTCGGTCGCCGCTCCCCGCGCGCCTTGCGCTTCATCCCGCTCGCCGCTTACTTTGACGTTTCCCAAGGCCTCCTGGCGTGCAGCTTGCGATCCATGCCAGCGATAATGCAAGGGGAGTTCGCCCGAGGAGGTTTTGCTGATGCCGCGTCCTCTGCCCGCTTTTCGTTCGGCCATCGTGGTGATGGTTCTTTCGGCCGTGTTCTTCGCGCTCGGCGGCTGTACCGCTTTGGTCGTAGGCGGGGCGGTGACGGCGGTGGCGGTCGTCGAGGACCGGCGCACGGCCGGAACGATCCTGGACGATCAGAGTATCGAGACTCGGGCCCTCTTTCGCGTCAAGAATCGCTTCGCCGATCAGGTCCACGTCAGTATTACCAGCTTCAACCGCCATGTTCTGATCAGCGGCGAGGCGGCCAGCGCGGAAGTGCGGGATGGCGTCGAGGCTGAAGTGCGTTCCGTCGCGCCCAACATCGTGCGTTTGCACAATGAGCTGGTGGTCGGGCCGCAGGCGAGCCTGCTTTCGATCTCCAACGACACCCGCCTCACCGCACTGGTCAAATCGAGGTTCATTGCCGATCGTCGCTTTCAGGCCAACCATGTGAAAGTCGTCACCGAGGCGGGAACGGTTTATCTGCTCGGACTGGTGACACGTCGCGAAGCCGACGCAGCCAGCGAGGTCGCTGCCTCGACCGCTGGGGTGCGCCGTGTCGTCAGATTGTTCGAATACATCGACTGATATCGTTACAATCACCGCGCTCCGCCGGAGACCGCTATCGCTTGAATGCATCCGGTGAGCCCGCACGATCACCATCAGGTCATGAGTATCGAAGTTGCACGCGAAGTGGATGCCCGCGGACTCAACTGTCCGCTGCCGATCCTGCGCACGAAAAAGGCACTGAACGATATGAAGTCAGGCGAGGCATTGCGCGTGCTTGCCACCGACCCTGCCACGGTGCGTGATTTCGAGGCGTTTGCGCGGCAGACTGGCAACCGGCTGCTCGAATCGACTCAGAACGGTTCGACCTTCGTCTACGTCCTGCAGCGGAAGTAGGGAAGATCAAAGGCAGCCAACGGGCTGCTGCCGACCACGATAGGCCGAGTCATTGCGGGCGCAAAATCGTGAGTATCGCGCGCTCGACCTCCGGATCACGTGGCTCGAGTCGCAGCGCATTGCGGAGCGCCGGAAGTGCCGCGGTGCCTTCGCCGTTCTGGAACTTCGCAAGGCCCAGGCACCGCCATGCGTCGGCACTTCCCGGTTGGTCTTCCGTCCAGCGTTGGCATAGGCCCTGCAGCGGGCCGTAGGTTCCCTGTCCGCGCTTGACCGCCGCGACGGCCGCTTGCGCCCGCTCGATGCGGGCACGGCGGCTTTGCGCGGCGGCGGCGGGCACAGCTAGGGCGGCAGGCTCACTGCTGCGCTGCACCGATTGGGGCGGCTCAGGCGCGGTTGCCGGGCTCTTCGGCGCTGTGGGGGAGGCGATCGTCGCGGTGGGTGGTGGCGCTGGCGCAGACTCCGTCGCGGGGGCAGAACGCACCTCGTGCCCTGCGGATGCGGGCTGTCGGAGTGCCGGGTGGGGTGTGACCTCACGCGCCGAATGCCAGATCTTGACGCCGTCGTGCAACCAGAAACTCAGTACAACGAGCGCAGTTGCCAATACCATCAGCACGGAAGTTGTTGCCGGAAGCCACGCCACTGGCCGGGCGAGGACGACCGTGTCGGACTCGGCATCCCAGTCGGGCTCATCGCCGCGTATGCGTTGCCAGGCAATTGGGATGCGTAGGACGGTCAGTGGAAGGAAACCGAAAGCCAGGCCGTTTCGGGCGACGAGCAGCGAGCGGCGGCGGGCGGCCCTACGAACATCGACGCCGAGCCGCGGCCCTGCGTGCGTGACGCCAGAGAGCGCGAGTAGACCAAGCAGCCACTTGCCGGGTGTCATACGAAAGCGCGCGGTAAGCATCGCTTCGATCGGAATGGCCGCGAGGACGACCCCGGTCGGCAGTATCAATGGCGAGCGCAGCAGCCGTAGCCAGTGGTCCGGCAAGTACTCCGGCAGCAGCATCTGGATGACCGCGACGGCGCTGAAGAGTGCCAGGGCGAGCAGGCTGTAGTCGAAGGCGCGGGCAAGAAAACGGCGCCAGGGAAGCGACTGCACGAGGTAACCGTTCGTGCTTCGAGTCAGTTCTGCGACGCGCAGGCGAAATAGCCAGGCCGTGTCCTGTTGCGGCGGCGGCACGCCGATGAACACCGAACCATCGCGCCGCCATTTGATGACCGCCAGGTTGGAGAGACTTTGCCCGCCTTCGTGCTGTCGCGCACGCTGGGCTGTGTTCGCTCCAAGGATGCCTGCCAGAACGAGGGCAATCAGTGCGATCCCTGCGGCAACCGGGACCTCGTGGCCTACCGCCCGCGCCAAAAGCAGCGCACCCACGACGGTGGCGACCAAGGCGATGAGGCTGGCGATTGCAATCCACACCACCGGTCGGCTCGCTTCACCGGGAAAGTTTTCGGCGAACGCCTCGACGCTCGGCAAACTCACGTCCTGCGCGATGTCGACCGAAAGTTGCGAAACGGCCGACTCTTCCAACACGCTCGGCCGCCGTTCAGGCTCGTCGATTGCGGACTGCCGAGCGGATGCTACGGGTATGCGCCACGGCCCGGCGCCCACACCGGGGGAAAGGGATGCGTCGTAGTTGTCGCGTCGGCGATCGTCGGTCAGGATTGCGGCGGCCAGAGATATGAACCGCAAGGCTTCTTCCGAGTCACCGGAGGGATCGCGCGGCACCGTCCAGAAGCGCCGCACGAGCGCGCGTAGGGCCGAGCGAATTTCACCGGCCGCGCTGCCGTTGCCAACCCCAATGGCGTCATAAAGGCTTGTCCGCATGGAGTACGGAATGTACGCCTGCCGCGTGCTCAGTGTGGGCGTGGCCGACGATCTTGACGCATCGCTGCCACTGTCGGCCCTAGCCGCTGCGCGCTTATGGAAACGCTGAATGGATCGCTGCGCGGACGAATCACCGCGTTGCGCGGTGTTGGCTCTAGCAGGCTGTTGAAAAACGGACGCTGGATCGTGTGTCGACGCGCATCGCCCCGCGGCACACGGTAGCGTCCATCCGCAGGACGTGGCCCGAGGCTGCTTCCCGGCGACTCAGTCGTTCGCGACGTTGAGCTTTTCCTTGATTCGCGCCGACTTGCCGGAGCGCTCGCGCAGGTAGTAGAGCTTGGCACGTCGCACGTCGCCCTTGCGTTTGACGGTGATCGATGCAATCGCGGGCGAGTAGGTCTGGAACGTGCGCTCGACACCTTCCCCGCTCGAAATCTTCCGGACGATGAACGAACTGTTGAGGCCGCGATTGCGTTTCGCGACGACCACACCTTCATAAGCCTGCACGCGCTTTTTGTCACCTTCGACGACATTGACGTTGACGACGACGGTGTCGCCGGGCGCGAAATCAGGAATGGCTTTTCCAAGCCGAGCGATTTCCTCTTGCTCCAACTGAGCGATGATGCTGTTCATGCGATGTCCTGTTGCTATACGTTGACGCGAGAGGTGGCGCCGGGGCGGGCGAGAATGGTCCGCTGCCCGACCGGTCGAGCGGCCCGATGGAGCGATGCCGCATTTCACGACCGAAGGCTCGATGTGCGGGCCGAAGCACCGCTTGCCGCTCATCACTGCCGCCGGCATCAAGATTGTGGGCGTTGGCGAAATGGGCGCAACGAGCGCATCCACATCATCGTCTGCCGATGTGTGAGCCTGAAATTATAGCGTCGGCCGACGGGTGGATGGCCAACGCCGGAGGGCCGATATCAGCAAGGCCCGGTCGGTCGGCGAGAGCGGCGCAACAGCTAGCAGATCGGGGCGTCGCTGCAGCGTGCGCAGCAGCGCCTGCTCGCGTCGCCAGCGGGTGATGGCGCCGTGGTTACCGGCGGACAGTAGTTCGGAGCCGGCCGCAGTCGTGTCCGCGCCCGCGACGTAATTCGGATAGTCGAGAAGACGCGTCGAGTGCGAGTCGAGTTCGGCCGACTCGGCATCGCCGAGCACGCCCGGCCGAATGCGAATCAGTGCATCGATCAACGCCGCCGCGGCCAGTTCGCCGCCCGAGAGGACGAAGTCGCCGAGCGAGATCAGTAGCGCGCCCGCCTTGCCGAGCCAAGCGTCGTCAAACCCCTCGTAGCGTCCGGCAATGAAGGTCAGTGAGCGCTCGCGAGAGAGGGACTCGACCAACGTCTGGGTGAGCGGCGCTCCGTCGGGCGTCAGTACGACCCGAAGCGCGGGTTGGTTGTGCCATTGGGCTGCAACCGCGAGCGCTCGATCGAGTACGGCGGGGCGCAGAAGCATGCCGGGACCGCCGCCCGCCGGTCGCTCATCGATTCGTTCGGCGTCTCCGGCCATATCCAGCAGTGAGATGCCATGCCAGCGCCATCGCCCAGCCTTCCGCGCTCGGCCGACGACGCCTTGTGAGAGGGCGGCATCGACCATCGCCGGATAGACGGCGATGACCGCATAGGCTGCGGGATCAATCGAGGCCGCTCCAGTCGACGTAAACACAGCCCCCTTCGAGATCGACGCGGCGGACGATGGCGCCGACATAAGGTATCAGTTCCTCCCGGCCGTCGTCGGCCCGCGCCCGCAGAATCGGATGCGCGCCGGCTTCGAAGACCTCGACGATACGACCAAAGTGGCGTTCCGCGCCAACACAGGCCAAGCCGACGAGGTCAATCCAATAGATCTCGTCCTCCGCGAGGAGGGGAAAATCTCCTCGCGGCAAGGCGACGTCCAGGTGCTTGAGCCGAGCGGCATCGTCGGCAGTCTCGATGCCATCGAAGCGGATCAGTAGAGCGTCGGAGCTCCGGCGGAGGGATGCGACCCTGAGTTCTCGTCCGGCCACGTAGAGGCGTTTGGCGGCGACGATCGCCTCGCCGTCGGAATACGGAAAGAGACGAATCTCGCCCCGTAGGCCGTGCGGACGTCCGAGTCGGCCGAGAGGGATCAGCCTCTGCGCTCCCAAGGACGGGCCGCGGTCACCCGGCGAATCGGCGGCGATGGCCGAGTCTTGGCGGGGATTTGCGGCAGCGGCAGCGCTGGACGGCGAACGCCGCCGGGGGGAGCGCGAGACGGACACGATGCGCTTCCGAATCGCCAGAGCGTCAGCGGTCGGTGCTGCCACGCTGATGCAGCAGATCGCCCGCCGGTCAGGCCGTCGGCTTGGCCTTGTCGCTCAGACGAGCCAAGCGTGCGACGGTGTCCGACATCCGGGCACCGTTGCCAGTCCAGTGGGCGAGTCGATCGCGAGCAATGCGGACGTTCTCTGCACCTTCCTTGCCGACCGGGTTGTAAAACCCGATCCGCTCGATGAAGCGACCGTCCCGGCGATTGCGCGAATCGGCGACGACGATGTTGTAGAACGGTGCGCCCTTGGCACCGCCGCGAGCGAGTCGAATGACTACCATGAGCGTAGTTGTGGCGAGGTATTGGAAAAAGCCGCGAATTGTAAAGGATAAGGCTAGGGAAGCGCCGAATAAATTGCTGCGCCGGCGAATCGCTGCGTTGCGCAGCCATTTATTCAGCGTTTCCTTAGCCGAAAAAGTCCCCTTGAATGTCGGACTTCTGTTCCCATCTAGCGGCAATTGAGCTTGAAAACACAAAAAGTCGAGCTGTACCCGACCCCATGACCAGACCCGAACCCTCCGATTCCACCACCGAAGTGAACGACGTCATCGAGTCCGAAGCGCCACCGCTACGTCCGGATGCGCTCTCGCCGGACAGCACGGCCCAGGAGATCGCCGAGCTAAAGGATCAACTGCTACGCGCCTTGGCTGAGCAGCAAAACATGCAGCGGCGCCATTCGCAAGAACTGGCAACAGCTCGCGATTACGCCGCGCGAGATTTCGCATTCAGTCTGCTCTCGGTGAAGGACACACTCGAGATGGTGCTCAGAGACCAGCAAAGTTCGATCGAGCAGATCAAGACTGGCGTCGAGATGACGCTACGAAACCTGATCGCCGCATTCGAGCGCCATCGAATCCACGAGATCGCGTCGGACCGTGCGCGGTTTGATCCAAATCTCCATCAGGCGATGACGCAGATCGAGTCGGATGAGCCTCCTGGCACCGTGCTGTCGACGTTTCAGAAGGGTTACATGATGGGGGAGCGATGCCTGCGGCCCGCAATGGTAGCGGTGGCCAAGGCGCGGACCGTAGCTGCGACGGGGCCCGATGCGGCAGAGGTAAAGACTGTTCAGGCGAGGGCGGTTGAACCCGATCAATCAGCATCCAACTGAGTTGACATCCGAGGAAGAGCGGCTGGGGCACCCGAGCCAAGCTCGCGAACACTGAATCGAGAGGAACACATCATGTCAAAAATCATCGGTATCGACCTGGGGACCACCAACAGTTGTGTGGCGATCGTGGAGGGCGGCCAGCCAAAGGTCATTGAGAACAGCGAGGGCGCTCGCACGACCCCTTCGATCGTCGCCTACATGGATGATGGCGAGATCCTCGTTGGCGCGCCTGCCAAGCGGCAGGCTGTGACGAATCCGAAGAACACCCTGTACGCGGTCAAGCGCCTGATCGGGCGCCGGTTTCAGGAGAAGGAGGTCCAGAAGGACATCAACCTGATGCCGTACTCCATCGTGGCCGCGGATAACGGCGATGCATGGGTCGAGGTTCGTGGCAAGAAGATCGCCCCGCCCGCAGTCTCGGCTGAAGTGCTGCGCAAAATGAAGAAGACCGCTGAGGATTACCTCGGGCATGAGGTCACCGAGGCGGTGATCACGGTGCCGGCCTACTTCAACGACAGCCAGCGTCAGGCGACCAAGGATGCCGGGCGCATCGCCGGTCTCGAAGTCAAGCGCATCATCAACGAGCCAACCGCTGCCGCTCTCGCCTTTGGCCTCGACAAAATTAAGAAGGACAGCAAGATCGTCGTCTACGACCTGGGCGGCGGCACGTTCGATGTCTCGATCATCGAGATCGCTGACGTCGATGGCGAGAAGCAGTTCGAGGTGCTCGCCACGAATGGCGATACCTTTCTCGGCGGCGAGGATTTTGATCAGCGACTGATCGACTACATCTGCGAGGAATTCCGCAAGTCCTCCGGAATCGATCTGACCAAGGATCCGATTGCACTGCAGCGCGTCAAGGCTGCCGCAGAGCGCACCAAGATCGAGCTGTCATCCAGCCAGCAGAGCGAGATCAACGAGCCATACATCGCGATGGACGCGACCGGGCCCAAGCACTTGACGCTCAAGATCACTCGCGCCAAGCTCGAGTCACTGGTCGAAGACTTGATTGAAAAGACCATCGAGCCGTGTCGCGTCGCAATGAAGGATGCAGGGCTGTCCGTTGGCGACATTCAGGACGTGATCCTGGTTGGCGGACAGACGCGCATGCCAAAGGTGGTCGATGCGGTGAAGAACTTCTTCGGCCGCGAGCCGAGGAAGGATGTCAACCCGGACGAGGCGGTCGCGCTCGGTGCGGCCATCCAGGGTGCCGTGCTCGCCGGCGATCGCAAGGACGTATTGCTTCTCGACGTTACGCCTCTTTCCCTCGGCATCGAAACGCTTGGCGGCGTGATGACCAAGCTCATAAAAAAGAACACGACGATCCCGACCAAGGCGTCGCAGGTGTTTTCGACCGCAGACGACAATCAGAGCGCGGTCACCATTCATGTCCTTCAGGGCGAACGCGACGTGGCGTCCGGGAACAAGAGCCTCGGACAGTTCAACCTCGAGGGAATCCCGGCAGCACCGCGTGGCGTCCCGCAAATCGAGGTGCAGTTCGACATCGACGCCAACGGCATTCTCCACGTCTCGGCGCGCGACAAGGGAACCGGCAAGGAGAACAAGATCACCATCAAGGCGAACAGCGGCCTGACCGAGGACGAAATCAATCGCATGATCAACGATGCGAAGGCAAACGAGGCAGCGGATCGCGAGCGGATCGAGGTCGTGCAGGCGCGAAATGCGCTCGACACGCTGGTTCACAGCGTCCGCAAGTCACTCGGCGAGTATGGCGATCGGATTGACGCGGCGGAACGCGCCAAGATCGAGGCCGCGCTGAAGGATGCCGAGACCTTGCTTAAGGACGCGAGCGCCTCGAAGGCGGCCCTCGAGGCGAAAACCGAAGCCTTGTCTGCTAGCGCGCAGAAGCTCGGCGAAAAAATGTACGCGGATGCCCAAGCCCAGCAGGCCGCATCGGCTAGCAGCGCGGGGGCTTCAGCGTCGGGCCGTCCCGGCGATGATGCGAAGGTTGTGGATGCGGACTTCACCGAGGTCAAAGACGACAAGAAGTGAAGAGTTCGCGGTTACCCGCAAGATTGCCCCGAACCATTGGGGCAATGGACGTGACAGGCCCTTCGGGGCCTGTTTCACTTTTCGGAGGCGGTCAGATCCAGCGCGCCCGACCGAAGATTGCGTCGGGTCCGAATCGCTATATTCGCCCCACGCGCTTGGCGGCATCCGGGGCATTCGTCACGGTCGCCCACGGGCTGCGCGACCCATTCCTCTGAACGATGGCTGCCGTCTCGAACCGCGCGTTGCCGCAGGGCTACAAGCTGCAGAACTACCGCATCGACCGAGCGATCAGCCGGGGCGGCTTCTCGATCGTCTACCGTGCCGTCGATGACAACGGGCAGGTCGTGGCCATAAAGGAGTACTTGCCCAGCGGACTGGTCCTGCGGACGGAAGGTTCGCGTGTGCATGCAAGTTCGATCGAGAATCTCGACTCGTTTCGCTTTGGCATGAAGTGCTTCTTCGAGGAAGGCAAGGCGCTCGCAACGATCAACCATCCGAATGTGGTGCGCGTGCTGAATTTCTTTCGCGCCAACGAGACGGTCTACATGGTCATGCGCTACGAGCGTGGCCGCACGTTGCAACAGTACATCCAGGGCAATCAGGGGATGTTGCCCGAAAGCCTCATACGGCATGTCTTTTCCCGTCTTCTGAACGGCTTGCGCGAGGTGCACACTCGTCGCCTGCTGCACCTCGACATCAAGCCGGCGAATATCTACATCCGTACCGATGGTTCGCCTGTGCTGCTCGACTTTGGCGCCGCGCGTCAGGTGCTGGCAACGCGCGGCAAAAAAATCACTCCGATGTACACACCCGGGTTCGCTGCGCCAGAGCAGTATCGAGACTCGGAGACCGACCAACTGGGTCCATGGACAGACGTCTATGGCATTGGGGCCTCACTGTTTGCCTGTTTCGCGGCTTTTGCGCCGCAGTCGGCAGACAGTCGTATGCGGGAGGATCATTACGTGTCGGCCCGCAAGCTCTGGGCAGGCAAGTACTCGGAGGAGCTGCTGAGCCTCGTCGACGAATGCCTCAAGCTCGACATCATGGCGCGTCCACAATCAATGCTGCAAGTTCAAAAGCTGCTCCTCCGCAAGACGGAGACGCCTTCCAAGGGCCTTCTGAGTCGGCTGGGCGAGCAATTGTCGGACTTGGTGAAGCGATGATCGGCGTCCTCAATCGGGCAGCAGGCTCGTGCGTTCGCTATCCCGGCCTTGCGGAATCACGTCTGGGCGGCCGGGCGGCGAGCCTGCCGATGTCGGGTCATGTTCGACCAGCGCCCCTCCGGAACTTGGCGGTGGCCGCCACGCACACTGCCAAGGCGCCAGTGTTTAGCAGGCCGTTGAAAAACGACTGCGGTGGGCCATTTGCTGTGTTGCGCGGTGCTCGCTCCCTCGCCTATCTGTTTGATACGTCTCGATCGCTGCGCTCCGTGCGTCTCGCATCTGGCCATCCTCGCTACGTTTTTCAACAGCCTGTTGGGGAGCGGACGACCTTTGCCGGAATCCTGCACAAGGCGCTGTGCGGCCGGTTCGCTGCCTCGCCCGTTGCTCGCTCGCTCGCGTATCCATTTGACAGGCTTCGGCTGCCACGTTCCGGTCGCCTTGCGCTTCATCCAGCTCACTGCTTTCATCAGCGTTTCCTTACGCATGCTTCAGCCTTGCGGGGTTGTAGGCCAAGGGGGGGCTGCTGATGGAGTTTTCGATCTACCAGGACACTCGCCGCGGCGCGCGCAAGGTCAATCAGGATCGCGTCGGCTACGTATACACCAGCGATTCGATGCTGCTGGTGGTGTGCGATGGCATGGGGGGACACATCGGCGGCGAGATCGCTGCGCATATCACCGTACGACTGTTCCTGGAGCGCTTTCAGAACGAGGCCAAGCCGGTCGTGGCCTCACCGGTCGTATTCCTGCAGAAAGGAATGCTCGCGGCGCATGCGGCCCTGTCAGAGTACGCGCAGCGTTTTCGGCTGGCCGATACACCCCGCACGACCTGCGTGGCCTGCGTCGTTCAGGATGAGGCGGCATTCTGGGCGCATGCCGGAGACTCTCGGCTCTATCACGTTCGCAAAGGCAAATTGCTCTCGCGCACCCGCGACCACTCGAAGGTCCAGTACCTGCTGGACAACCACATGATTACAGCGGACGAGGCCGGCACACACCCCGATCGGCACAAAGTCTTCAGCTGCCTGGGAGGCAGCGTTGAGCCGCTAATCGACTACTCGCCGCGTGTTCCACTCAATGGTGGTGATCTCTTGCTCATGTGCACCGACGGACTATGGAGTTCGTTCAACGATGGCGAGCTGGTGGCTCGGCTGGTGCGCGGGCCTGTGGGAACGGTTGCCCCGGAACTGTTGGCAGAGTCCGAAAGACGCGCCGGCATCGACTGTGACAATCTGAGCGTCATTGCGGTTGCCTGGGCAGGTGAGTCGCACGCATGGGAGGACGGCAGCACGACACGCACCGAGACGCTGGCACTTGGCGAATTCTCCACGCAAATGGATCGCACGATCACGCTCGCGGATCCCGACACCGGGCAGCGTGAACTTTCAGACACGGAGATCGAACGCGCGATCCACGAAATCCAGGAATCGCTGAAGCGCCATGGCAAATCGTGAACGGCTGATCTTTCTCGACACTGAGACGACTGGCTTGGACGCAAATCTCGGCCATCGTCTGATCGAGGTCGCGGCCGTCGAGTCGGTGGGTCGGCGACTCACAGGTCGCAAGTATCACACCTACCTGAATCCAGAACGCGAGATCGATGTGCGTGCTCAAGAGATTCACGGAATCAACCTGGAGTCACTGGCGGACAAGCCCAAATTTGCCCAGGTCGTCGACGATTTGCTGGCTTTCCTTGCCGGAAGCAAGCTTTGCATTCACAACGCCGACTTCGACCTGGGTTTTTTGAACGCCGAACTCGCGAGACTCGGGCGTCCACCAATTGCCGCCCTCGACGTCGAGGTCGTCGACACGGTCGCAATGGCACGCAGCCTGTACCCAGGCAAGCGCAACTCTCTCGACGCACTGTGCGAGCGGCTAGGGGTGGACAACTCGGCGCGGCAGTTGCACGGCGCCTTGCTCGATGCCCGCTTGCTGGCCGAGGTCTATTTTGCGATGACACGCGGGCAGGAGAATCTCGACGTGTCCTTGCCCGCAGTCACCGCCGTCGAGTCGATCGACTCCTGCATCGTAGCCGACGAACATCCGCAGCTGTGTCTGATTCCAGTCGATGCTCGCGTATTGGCAGAGCATCTTTCCTACCTGGAGCGGATCAAGGCGCCGGGCCGGGGGCAAAGCGTCTGGATGAGCTGAGCGCCGCGTTAGGGAAACGCTGAATGAATTGCTGCGCGGGCGAATCGCTGCGTCGCGCGGTGTTGGCTCTAGCACGCCTGCCTTTCGGCAGGCTTAACCTTGGCTTCGCCCAGGTTAGCCAACGCCGCAACTGGGTTGTCGCTCCCTCGCCTATCTGCTTGATATGTCTCGGTCACTGCGCTCCGTCCGCCTTGCGCTTCATCCCGCTCACTGCTTTCTTCAGCGTTTCCTTAGGGACGCGCTGAACAAACCAGCATTTTGAAGAAGACGGGACGAGCAGGCGATGGCGAGACGAGATTCAGCTTGGGACGGGCGGGAAACTCGCGCCTTGGCGCTGTCTGAGGGCGATTTTTGCTCATTTGCCCGTGAATCTCATCGTTTCGCCCATCTCAGGACGGACCTTGGGCGTTGAGCGCGAACACTCGCCGCTTGGCGATCAGCAGATTCGCCAGCCCAAACAGCGTCAACAGTTGCACCGTGTTCTTCGCCAGTCCCTTGTAGCGCACCTTCCTCATGCCGAAGAGGTTCTTGACGATGTGGAAGGGATGATCGACCTTGGCCCGCACACTCGCCTTGAGCTTCTCGATCTGCTCCTGGATGCGACCCAGTGGCGTGTCCGGCAGCGC